>Ga0137385_10006370_pt1 | contig 10377 bp, 9 predicted proteins | sample SagtaG_FD_104921 | JGI IMG/M metagenome (GOLD analysis project Ga0137385, IMG submission 104921) | Vadose zone soil microbial communities from Sagehorn Ranch, Mendocino, California, USA - Sage2_R_80_16 metaG | ecosystem: Environmental > Terrestrial > Soil > Vadose zone | place: USA: California... | reverse complement strand
TTTTAATCGTTGCGAGTAATTTTCTTCTGGATGTCCATGTTTTCAAAATGGTCCCGTTTGTTCGCTCTCACGTTATGTTGCGTTGCGTTGGACGCAAATAAATAAATACAGTAATTGATAGCCCCAACCATTCTCCGACGCAACGTTCGACCTGCTACGATGACCGCCTTGACCGTCTCTTCAACTGGTAAGTCAACTCTCTTGCGTGGCTTCCCGGTCACAATTACGCTCGACAAATCTGCGGACGTCGCAAAATTCGCGGATGTAAAGGCTGCGTTGGCAGCAAAGTTACCTCGGGTATGATCAACTTCGCCAGGCGTTCGTCGCTCTCACACCCGCATGCGCCGCTTCTGCACAGCTCTACGTCGAACGACAGAGGCTCACCCTCAAGGGCGATGCCAAAGCCCTGGATGACGATGCCACTCTGGTAGCTGCAGGTGTAAGCGATGGAGGCGAAGTGGTGGTCAAGGATCTGGGGCCGCAGGTCAGCTGGAGGACGGTGTTTTTGACTGAATACGTGCGTTCTTCGTCGTCCATTCCCGCTCTTTTTCTGACACACGCGTCGAACTAGGCCGGCCCACTCGTCATCCATCCGCTCTTGTATCATCTACCCAACATATTCTACCGGGGCCAGGTGCAGCACAGCCAGCTACAAAAGTGTGTCGCCTTGACTGGTCGCTGTAACGAAGCTGACGGCGCCTTTGTAGGTATGTGTACGCGATGGCCGTCTTGCATTTCGCGAAACGCGAGCTCGAGACGTTGTTGTACGTGGTATTTCTATCGTAGACGTCTGTTGTACTATCATTCCCTTCTAGCGTCCACCGGTTCTCGCATGCGACTATGCCCTTGAGGAACATCTTCAAAAAGTACGCGTCTGTCGACTTAAATGGCTCCCTTCCTAATAGCTAGTTCAGCTCGTTCCACTACCATATTCTATCAGGTACGAGCCCTTTATATTTAATGTGGTTTCAAGCTAATACTCCTGCAGGGCTTTTCCTTGCATATCCAATTTATGGCCCAACATACTCTGCCAACTCGCCTTACATCCGAGGCACGCTGCGATCTAGTCCGCAGTTCCTTTGGTCCTGTGCTGCCGTCTGGCTCGTGCGTACAACACCCTACCTCACTTGTCGCTCGCCTGGTCTGATGACGGTTCTTTGGCGTTGCAGCTCGCGGAACTCTCCAACCTGAGCACCCACCTGACCTTGCGCAACCTGCGTCCGCCAGGCACGAGGACGCGCGCGATCCCGCACGGCTACGGCTTTGGGCTCGTCTCGTGCCCAAACTACTTCTTTGAAAGCGTCGCTTGGGCTGCCGTTGCCTACATGTCGGGTTCCTGGGCCGGTAAGTCACCATACAACCCCCAGCTGGTATGGAGCTAGGCACTCATTGATTCGGACCATGCAGCATGGCTGTTCTGGACCGTGTCGACGGCTCAGATGATGACCTGGGCCGCGAAGAAGCAGCGTGCGTATAAAAAGGAGTTTGGGAAGGATTACCCCCGCAAGAGGAAGGCTATGTTCCCGTTCATCTTTTGATTATAGTTGGCCAGGCTTTTACAATCGATGTCTAAGGGAAGGGTGCTGTTTTCCTTCCACAAGTTCGAATCGTAGCCGTCCTTATAGCGTCTTCCTAAATTCTTCGTGATCTAACATGACGGTCGCGCGTTTGTTCTTTCCACTCGTACCGAACTAATATCTGCGATACTGAGCCTGAGACTTCGCATCGATTCCTTTCAAATAGCGGTACCAAAGGAGCTTCCTGCGTAGATTCGAAGTTTTGCTCATATCTAGCGTCCACTGCGAGAAGCTCAGTCGCCTTTGCCGAAGATACGAGCTCATCTTAGTTGGGGGTACCCATGCCTTTAGCATGCACCCTTAATCAGAATAGCAAAGCCAAAGACGACAAGTACACAAGCCATCAGGTTGCCAGTATACACAATGCAAGAACATTATCTGCCCATCAAATACGCTACCATTATTTGCCCGTTTTTCCGAAAGCTGCGAACTCAGCATCTGGCTCTGTGGCTTTCAAGACAATCATGAGTGTCCTGTATGAGGCTGGTGATAGGTAACTGTAAGGTAGTAAGTGAAAGACTCGTATACGAACCACGTCTATGCCATATTTGTTATCCTCAGGCAACCACGTCGGATCCCAAGCAATTCCGGAGCGCCTGAATCGTACCCTTGCTCGCAAGACAATCCCGCAACGCAAGTCGGATCGGCTCTCCCGCCGATGCACGCCGGCGATGGGCCAGCACGCGGACTAGTGAGTCGACGTCGGTGTTGTCTAGGTCGATGCCCTCGAACGACACCCCGCGGAGCGCGGGGAGAACTCCGTGCATCGTCATGATGGCAAGCAGCCCCCGGACGGCCTCGTCACGCGCCTTTTCGAACTTGGCAAAAAAGTAGGGACGAGACCGACCGTCGGCGGCGCGCAGACTCGGACGCGGAGGATCGTCGCGTATGCCCAGCGTGTGGACACGCCGTAACGCAGTGGCGGGAAGGGCGGAGAGCAGTGCGGAGAAGAGGTCGGCAGATGCGTCCCCCCATGCTAAGGACAGCTGTAGCTGAGGCACTCCTGGCATGGGGCGTGCTAGGGAAGCGCCGGGTAGGTCGGATGCGGGGTCGCGAAGCGTGAGCGTCCGTTTGGAGACGCTGCTTGGCGTGGTGATTTCTAGGAGAGGAAACGAGTAGCCCGCCCCGAGCGCACGTTCGAAGTGTGTAGAAAGGACTACTGACAATGTCGAGGTGATTATGTGAAGAAGAACAGTATCGTCAAGCGGCTCGTCAATATCTAGATAGTCTGTACATGTGATGGAGAGCGAGGCCGATGCGGAGGTCAGAATGCCCTTTATGAGGAATGCGATGATACCAGATGCGTTCGTGATCGCAAGGTGCTGTAGCTGCCGGAGGTGTACGACGTTGGATGAATTGCGAAGGGGGGCGTCGTGGAATGGCGTGCTTTCTAAAACTAGTGTGCGAAGATGTGGGAGACGGCTGAGAACCTCTAACAGACTATCTGCCTGACAGTTCTTGAGGTGAAGAGATACCAAAGGTGCATGGAAGAGTGCATTAGAAGGGCGGACGTCACAATACGCGAGGGTTAGAGAGCGCAATGCGGCGACGGCGCTATGATGGCGGAGGAAGATATCGTCGGAGAGTAAAACGAGGTTGCGCGCCATGGTTCCATCGATGCTCAACGTCTCAAGCTTCGGAGCAGGGGATCCACCCAGAAGGTGTAGTGCCTCCATACGAAATTCCGGGTTCGTGGCTGCCGAGCTCTGAAGGTGGACCTCCTGGGCCCGTGCAACTGCACGGAGGGCGGAGAGCGCCGCGTGCCGGTACCACTCCGGTTGTGTGGTTGAACAGTCGACGCGGAAAGAGATGGGGCGCGGGTAGGAGCGCGCTAAGGATACCTCCGCCCAGTACGCCGACGTTTGTAGCGGGATATACGCCCAGAAGTCCTTGAAGTTGGCCACTATCGTCCGCCAACGGCGGCAGACTTGTGCGATGGACATCCAGGTGGGCCGCAGCGGCACACCAGTAGTGTGTACCAGGAGAGACTCCTCGAACTCCATGCGCGGGACGTGGGTGAATATTTCCATGAGGAGCTCCGCTGGTACACGCGAGATTGGGGCCACGGAAGAAGGCGGCGCTACTGGAGCCGCTGGTGCTGGCCTTGGTGGCGACTCCGGGGAAGGCGGTTGCTGCGGCTCAGGAGGCGAATGTAAATGAAATTTGGCCTTCACGCGTCGCATAGTATGCGATAGGCGCCGAAAAGATAGGTGTGCAGACCCCGACACCCTGTCACCAACGTTTGAGTAGTGGGTTAGCATACGTTCATCAGCTAACTTGGCTGACAAGAAGCTTACATTGTGCACGGCTCGGAAATAGGTTGTGAACAGCAAACAATGGCGCCCGAGTGACAGGTTTAAAAGGAAAGGGAGTTGTAGTGGCACAGCACTGGACTCCGAATGTGTCCGGTTCGGCCGTGGAACGGAGGAGTCACTGACACTAAAACGTATCTTAGGTGTGAGGGCAGCGTGGTCAAGCTCAGGCTATTCCAAACTACTACTGAGCACTTTATAAGCTCGGAGAGGTCCGGGTAATAACACTTGCGGTGATCTTGGCGGTGATGGACCCCGAGTAGGCATCACTGGTGGGCACTATATACTGTAGCAGTATCCACCATGGTGGGAGATAACACACGCATTGATTTCTGCTTCTCAATACAACACGTCTCAGTACAGATACGTCAACTGGGACTCGGGACTCGAAACGTCCCGGGGTCCTCTTAATCAAGCGCGAGGTGTGCCCGACCAACACCGGGAGTGATGGTGCGTGGCGCCGTGGCACTGACGCCAGAGCCGGGAGCACCACCGAATAATGAGGACATTATATCACCGAATGGATTTGCGTTCGCCGTGCGCGGGGGTTGAAGATCAAAATACAGCGTCCCCAATTCATCCAATACCTACAAATTCCGTGTCAGCATCAGTCGAGTGGATTAATTTGTCGAGTTCACAAACCACCCGGATCTCCGGTTGGACGAGCAAAGCGGATCGGGACTGATAAGTCCCACAGAGACGTATCCAGGCTTCCCTTGCGGTCCTGTTCTGTGCACCCGCGGCACGTTGCACAGAGCGCACGGCAAGTTGCGCAAAGTTTAATAAGGAATCGGGAGTAAAGGTAATCTCGTCGCCGGTGGAGCCGATAGGAAGGGCCGTCCCTCCAGAGGAAGAAACGTAGGAGATGAAGGCGCCAAGGAATGTGCGTGCGGCAAGGATGTTACCATTAAGCAGGTACCTAACAAATAATTAATCGCGATAGTGGCGTACGTGAATAGGCGGCGTACGGGAGGACGGCACGTAGTGCGAAAGTTCCTGCATGAGACTCCAGGGAGTTGCTCGCCTTGGCCCAATCGAAGTATACTTGAGCGAGCAAGCGGGCGCTATCACGGGTACCAGCGGCAAGGAGATGGGGCTCAGCGTCGACAAAGTCACTCTCTGATGTTAAACTGTTATCGTAGTTGGCCATATCATATGTGCTTCGAACTACCTTTGTGCAAGAGATCGCCAATGTAGTGTTGCAGGGCAGGGTCGCCGGCAGGATATCCGCCTTGTTTCGCAGACCACCTGTAAGAGCTTAGAATGTGCATCCAATCGCGAGAAAAGCGGGCACAGGAAAACGGACGCAACAGATCTGTCGATGATACTCTTTCTCCACGCACCGGAGGGGCCCACCAATGCAATGAGCTGTGTTATCCGGCCTGGACAAAAGTCAGATAGTCCTTGCATCTCTCTCACGGTGACGATGTACACACCCCTGCTCACGTCGCTAACCGGTTCGCTTGTACGCTCATATGACTCGAGAAGTAATAGTGTAAGGTCTGTACCGGAACCTGGATTTCCAGCCTTTAATAGCTCGCGTGCAGATTGGAAGAGAACATCGATTGTGATTGCGTGAGCCCCAGACTTTGTGTATCGCGCGGCAAATGTACGCGCTTTTTGATGGGCCTCGTAAGGCTGACCGGCTGCGACGAGTGGAAGGATGGCCTCTAGAGCTCTCGAAGAGGAGGTTGGACCTGTGCTCGACATATTTCAGGTTACTTGCTAGGAATCGCAGCGACGATAGGCCCATAGGCGGGGCTTGAATGGGTGCTATAGTAATTAAAAAATGAATTTAAGTAATCTACTTATCACGTCGTCAAAAATCATAACTATTTCATAACCCTCGCGGATGGAATGAATTGATCATTGACGCCCTGCCTTGCGTCGGCTTACACCCCCAACTGGCACTGGCACATGTCCTCAATACGTGCTGCCGTCCGCGCTCTTTGCGGTGGGCCTACCTTTCCCCGCACCGAAGCCACGTTGTACAAAAGACCCTCTACCTTGACCTCCTCAGCTCCTTCACCCTTTCCGACCATCTCTCGCATATTGCAAAAAGGTATCAATAGCTTGCAATGCAGTCTGGCGCCCGTGTTAATGACGACTTGATGTGCCGTGGACGGTTTCTACGACGCGAGTGGAAACGGTATAAGCCCGTTAGTGTGTTTTAGAGCTACCCTGCGTCGATACCGCTTGACACCAATCTCGCACTTATCTACATAGCATCTAGCGAAATCCACTTCATTGCCAGAGCTAGAATTGGTCCCCGTGAACCGCCCACTGTTTACCTGTGAGCTCTGTGGTTTCTCAAACGTATATATTCCCTTGTGCCTTTGGTGTACGTGGACATCTCCCGATGCAACGTCGGCGTTCATGGCCGCAACTCCACGTCGTAGCCGGCGTATCAGCAGCCCCAGCAAAGCTGTCTGGAAAGCCGACGCATGCAGTTCAAGACGCGAGGATCGACAAACTCGAGCACCACCGATGACCCTCTCCGTTCTGAAGGCTGCTTGTAGGCCATCTGTTAGTACCGATGCTCCCGATAGCCCTGCGAAATCGGCGCTTGCCGCGCAACCTGATGTTCAATCTGACCAGAACCGGGTCGTTAGAGCAACTGGAGGAGCCCTCCGTAGCTCAGATGCTGATCACCCACGGAAGCCCAGCGCACTGCGGATCCGTCGTGGGTTACCAGCTGCAAGCGTCGTCGTTCCGTCTCGGTATCCAATTATGACCACGACTATCGTCTCCTCACGCTCTCCCCATACTGCGCCAGTGTCGGGCGATGTCAAGCACGCCGCCCACCCTTTTTCACTCCCTCCACTCCTTTCTCCACCCGCCCGTACGCTGCGCAGGAAGCACCATATGACTTTTCCAGGGGAAAAATCACCGCGTTCCCTGCGAACGCGGGTGCTTGATGTGTCGCCACCACAACCCACACCTGTTTCGCCCATCACACCCGTGCGTCTTGGTCACCCGAGCCGACCGTACTATACGGCTATTCGACCCCACCTCAACAATGGGGTAACTGTTTCGCGCCCCAACACACCAACAACTCCGAGCTCCGCTCCGAGTCCTGTCACGCCGGCGGACAAAGGACAATCGTTATCATCTGCGCCGCATGGACGGCCCAGTTTCGAGTTTACGCGCCCGCGTAGGTCAACGACATCTGGATGGTCGTTGAGCGGGGAAATAGAATTGCGCATCGCACTCTCGCAACGAAGAGAAGAGGAAGAAGGGTTAGCGCCCCGTGGCTCGGAGAAACGAGGGAGTATCGTGCGCGGGGTACGGAAGTTAGGCGCTGGTCTCCGCAATCTTGTACTCCGGCGCAGTTAGAATCGGTAACGTGTGTTTGACGAGATTTTATGATCTTTACGATATCCATGATGCATACGATATACGATACCCATTTGAACTTGTCACGTAGCTGGTCTGCGCAGACGTGACAGCAGGCTGTGTACTGTAGCGTACTCAGGGCAGGCTCTTACGCTTCAAACTTTAGCACTTTCAATGAAAACTGACCGATTAGATACAATGTCATGTCTGCGTTCCAAGTATACCTCGACCGCCTAAGTGCCCATTCAGCGTGAGTGCAACGTACAACTTCTTCACACTAGTTGCGCACCGAGGCGTCAAGGTTGATCACAAAGATGATACAAAGTGCAAAGTGGGTCGAGGTACGCAACCAAGAACACTTAGCCCTCCCCACCATGATACGAACCCCAGGGCGCAACGTGATAGATATATTTGTCACTGCCCACTGTAGGCTGAAAATTTGTCAAGACTTCCGGAGATATTAGGCATGTCAGAAACAAAACAAGGCAACTCAGGTAACTTACGACTGCACCTAAGTTGACCTAATGTCTTCGGAGGACCGTGCTGGGTCTGCTGCTATATCTGGGGCTGACGACCGCAATTCCGCGCACGTCTGGGTCGAGACGCGGGAGGTTCCGAGGACAGTTGTGGGGCCGCAGGGAGTATGTGACCGAGAACCGGGGTCACAGGGATAGATGGAATATCGTGTACACCAGAAGAAGCAGTGTGGAGGTCTTTATCGTACTACTGGGAGTCAGTATCGCCTGAAAGAAGGCTAACAGAGACTTAGATATTATCGAAGTTTCAGAGGTGGAATGGGGAATCGTTCTGGCGGATATGTCAGTGCTTCCTCGCGTCGCATCGGCAGTGGCCAGATCCGGTGAAGGGGAGGGAATGTGGTGACTTTCAACCGCTAGTTCAGATGTGGGGACCACCAGATCAGAAAAGTCAGTTGCCGTCAACGGTTACGTGAACAATTTGGGGGGGAATGCTGAAGAGCGTGAAGATAATTTGTGCGAGGGAGACAGTAACGAGTCCTATGCTGGGTAAGCGCTGCTATGAGCTGGGAGTTGCGGGGGAGAAGACGCAGCACGAGGGTCGGCATACAGGTGGACAGTCGGTAGGACGACTTGGTGGGGAGCTACAGCAGGGATGGTGGGAGCTGCCTCAACGGCAGTGACATCTTGAGCATGTGACGTAGAGTGCAGGCGATGGTCGAGGGTACTGCATAGAGGATAAGAGGAAAGTAAAAGTAAAATCACGCTCGTCGGCGTTGGTGGAGGTAGAGAAAGCTGTCGGGGCGGAAATGGTTGTAAACCAATGTAAGCATTACGAAGAATCCTGAGCATTACGATATGAGATCGAATGATGATTACAGGCGGTCATCGCCATCCAAACGATCTCGTTCCATAGGTCGCAGAAGTTGTGCTGTACCGTAGGAAAAGTACCTATTTAGACACCAATACAATCGTCTTGAAACAGTTCTGAGCCAAAGGGGCTCGAAATGGTTATGAATAATGTTCTGAAAGATGTGGATACAGATGGCAAGTGACATATTGTCGCCGTAATCCCCCAAGGTAGAATGGTGGAGCACGGCGTGCGAATGATAAGTAGCTCTGCAATTAGCCCTCGCAAGGAAGAGTCCAAATTCAACAGAGCTCAGAGTATTCCATCCCATTCTACGCGGATGAAATGATGGAAGACCTGCCAAGTTGAGGAAGGGATGCAGCGTTCGTCGCCTCCCTGCAAGAGAAGAGCCACAGTTTCTTGGATTTGAAGCTACCGAATTGGGTGTCGGTGTGCGATCTACCATACCAATAAGAACTTCTGTCATCTTCTTGTCATTCAGCTTAATGCAAGACCAATGGGATGAGCTGCAGAAACCAAGGTGCCCTCAAAAAACCGCTCTAGTTCTTGATCTCGATCAGAACAGTTGAGTATCCACAGACACAGTGACCATTCCCACGCCTACCTCTCAGCGTCGCCCCAGGGCCCCCAGCATCAACTTCGTGTTCGTGTACGCTTCAACAGTGCTGCCACATGATGAGAAAAGTCATGGTTGTTCCACGGTCAAATGATTAGTCAGTGACTGGTCGACATTGTGTAACCCTGACTCCCGACTTCCAGTCAACGACTGTCCAACACTGTATTGAAGTGTTCTACAGCTGAAGTAAGTCAGCGCCATGAGCAACCAAAGGGAGAGTTGGTACGCCGGTGGCGAGGAACCATGCCAAGGACGAGAGGGGGCATTGTAAGGGCTTTCATGTCGGAAGAGAAGAGTGGCATAAACTTAATGGATACATATTGTTGTGCATAGTGCTGAAGAGGTGTGATCGGAACAAGAATATCAGAATCCCAGCGAGGAGGTTGGATAACGCTTCTACTTTCAACTGCCAAGTGAGGTTGTCGATACGTCTATGAGTTCACTAAGACTCGGATATGCTTCACCTTGAGTTATGGGGGACTAACAGTAAACGGGGCATTACATAATGCATGGGTTTGGCTTTTCGATTGCCCGCCACGTTCGTACCACTTTCCTTTGTCTTTTGCAGACTACGACGCTCGTTTCGACATTTCAATCTTGCCCAAAAGTCTCCAATCAAAGGCTCTTTTTTTTTGAAAAAACAAAACAAAACAATCGCTTTCCTGTTTGAATGATACCATCTTACAATGATGAACGTCCGGAAAATAGTCGAATCTTACGAGCAAGAATTATCTTCTACACCTACACCACCTCCCTCGCGTCCGGGATCCCTTCGTCCGCGTCCACGTCCACGCCAGCTGGCATCCCACAATACCTCATTCCTCATAGCTAGCAACCAACGGTCGATACGCCCTCAGCGGCCGCCCAGCCTCAAGATAGTTAAGGAGGAAGGGCCTGCAGTCATGTTGAGAGTCTGTGGGACGTTCTCCGTTACGTGAATTGCCACTTATTCAAGTTTATAGGAGTGTACCAACGAGCCAAGACCAAATAGCACTCGTCTTTCTGTTATGCTGTGCGTCCATTATCCCTATGTCCATGTGGCGAGCTTACGCGCGCCCACAGAACGTCGGATACCAGTCACACGTTCGGGTATCCTTCCATAGCGTCTGCCAAACCATTGCGTGCTCCATCCGTCCTCGAGTCTCCTAATACTTCCTTGGTTCCCCCCTTGTCCCCATCCGCTCCACCC
>Ga0137385_10006363_pt1 | contig 10384 bp, 12 predicted proteins | sample SagtaG_FD_104921 | JGI IMG/M metagenome (GOLD analysis project Ga0137385, IMG submission 104921) | Vadose zone soil microbial communities from Sagehorn Ranch, Mendocino, California, USA - Sage2_R_80_16 metaG | ecosystem: Environmental > Terrestrial > Soil > Vadose zone | place: USA: California... | reverse complement strand
CTTTATCGCTTTCATCGCCTCATGCACGCTGTTGATGATCTGCTCCTGGATCGTACTGTTCGCTCCTCATTTAACCTTCGCACACACCGTTTCCGCCGGCGTACCCGTCAAGAACTATATCGACCAGAGCCAGGAGTTCGCGCTGTGCGCCTTCGCGCTCGCGGTGCCGGCGTTGCGCGCGTTTCGGGAACGGCAAAGGCTGATGGCGATGGGTTGCGTGGCGTTGGGCCTCATCTTCATCGCCAACATGCTGTTCGTCGTTTCCGCGCGGACCGCGCTGGTCTATATGCCGGTCCTTCTGGCGTTGTTTGCCTTGCGGCACTTGAGCCGGCGCGCCACGCGCCTGTTGTTCGCAGGCGCCGCCGTCGCGGGGACGCTGGTCTGGACGACGTCGCCCTATCTGCGCGAACGGGTCGCCGACATCGCCATCGAGTATCATCATGGCAACGAGAATCTTGCGCTGGCGTCAACCGCGCAGCGGCTGACCTACTGGCGCAAGTCGATCAGGTTCTTTGCCGACGCTCCGCTGTTCGGCCACGGCACCGGTTCGATCCGGCCATTGTTCGAACGCGATGCTGTTGGGGAGAGCGGGCTGTCCGCCGAGGTAACCCGCAACCCGCACAATCAGACCCTCAATGTCCTGGTGCAGTGGGGGCTAATCGGGGCCATCGTGCTCTACGGAATGTGGCTCAGCCATCTCCTGCTGTTCCGTGGCGAAGGATTGGCGGCGTGGGTCGGGCTCGTGATCGTCGTGCAGAACCTCGTCAGCTCGCTCTTCAACTCACATCTGTTCGATTTTCACGAGGGCTGGATCTACGTGCTCGGCGTCGGCATCGCCGGCGGGATGGCGCTGCGTGGGTGGGGGTGCGGAACCTGGTTTGAAATCACGCAGTTGTCACGCTGCTGCCAGAGATCAGTGATAGGTCCGGCTTGAAGGGCCCTTCGCCTCGCCCTTTGCTTCCTTTGCTGCGCTCAATAGCTGCGTCGCCAGCATCCGATCCAGCATGTCCTCCAGTGCGCTCACATCTATTTCGCCCTCGGTGAGGCGTAGATCGGCAGATTCGAGCGCGTCATAGTAAGGCTTTTTATCCCCGGCGATCTGCTCGGGGATCGTCGGGGCGCCAGGCAACAGACTATCCAGCTTGGCGCTCATCACAACATACGACACCGCTCGGGCGGTACGCCCGTTGCCATCGGCAAACGGGTGGATCCAATTCAGTCGCCACAACACGTATGCGGCAAGATGAACTGCAGTCCTTGACCAGTTGTCGTTGACGTAGTCGCACAGATGCTCGATTTCTTCGGATACGAATGGCGCTTCCGGCGGCTGATGTTTGCTGCCGTGAATTGTCACATTCGTATTGCGCCACGTCCCTGCAAGCAGATGGATGCCGTTGAGGGCCGCTTGATGTAGTTTCAGGATCAGACTTGATCGCAGACGAAACGGACGCTCTGGTTCCTTGACAAAGGACCGGATCATTTCCAGCGCGAGGTCGAACTGGCGAATGCCGTTCTCAGCCTCGCGCCGCGCAATTTCGTCAGGATCGTTGAGAAGTGGCGCCGTCTCGGCAACGCTATGCCGGTCATCGGCCACGTACTATCACTCGCCCGAATGGAGTTTCTTGTCGAGCGCGGCGACCATTTCGCGCGTGATCCGATCGTTCTCAATGTGCGTGTTGCCGTAGGCAAAGCTGCGACGCTGTTCGCCCAATTGGTCAGGCGTCATCTCAATCCGGCGAGCCCGCTCAATCAGTTCCTTCAGATCGTTAGTCATCGAGCTGCTCCCTCATCGAGCCGATCATAGCGAATGGCCCACGTTCCTGTAAAGTTCCTAATCGCACGTAAAGAACGTACCACTTCTAGTGAAGCATTTAGGTGACTCGCCCGACCGTGTCGACCGCTGCGAATGCGAAAAGCTGCGATTTGCGGCACAGAGGCCAATTGCGAGGGAGGTCCACGCTTCCGTCTGCAGGCCACCGTATCAGATCAGGAGGGCGAATGGTGAGGGCTAGACGTAGTTGAACTCACGGAAGAGTTGCGCGGGAAGGGGCGGCGTAGAAACTCGCACTTCCACTAGATGGCCCTTCTGCTGATGGCGCTGAAGGGCCTCACCACCAGGGTGGACTGGGCTGCGTCTTCAATCTTGGGTCCTGTTGTCTGCTTGGGCTGCGGGACGGCAGGCAGGGGATGCGAAGGCGTGTCGGTAAGTAGCTGTACGCCCATCACCCGCCTCCGTACTTCGTTAGTTGCTCCGCGCGTCAAATCGTTCGCGAACGTCCGCAGCTCTTCAATGTAACGGTCGATTTCTTTGTCGAAGGATTTGAAAGCTTGACTGGCCGTCGTGTGGCGGAACGCCTGTGACCAGCCCCGCACCGTTTTGTGCAGCAATACCATTGCTTGGTGATAGCCGTGTCCGGGACGCGTGGACTGCCCGGAGGCGGCAAGCCTCATCTCCTTCTTTGCCTCCCCTACGAGACTGCCGCACTTTTTTTTGAACGCCTGCATAGCTGCTGACGAGGGCTGTCGCGAGGTTCCCGACACCCGGTAGCCGAGCACGTCGGTCCCATCGTAGATGTTGCCCTCGTCGAACTTGCCTGCGCTTCGCGCGGCGGCGTCGGCGCGGTCGTAGACATCCATACCCATAGATGTCAGATGCTCGCGAGCTGCTTCGTACGCCTTCTGGACCTTCGCTCGCGTCGCGCCCAGCATGATGAAGTCGTCGATGTACCGAACGCAAACGATGCCTCGGTCGTTCATTTGAATGTCAAATTCCCTTAGAGCGATGTTTGCCGCGAGCGCCGACAGCGCCGAACCCTGAGCCACTCCTACATCTTCACTTGGAAATAGTTTGAAATGGGTGCGCTCTTCCAACTCCGCCTTGTTGGCAAGGTTTGTTGTGAGCGCAGCCTTGAAGATGCTCGCGAACCGGGGATCGGGCATAGCCTTGGCAATGAACTCGTTTACCTCTGCCAAAGGAATGCGAGTAAAAAATTCCTTGATGTCGGACCTGACGAACCAAGGCTTGCCGCTACGAACCGCCTCGTCGATCAGTGACAAGCCATGAGGGACGCCGCGCTCCTTGATGCCCCCAACACTCGTCCTCGTCTCCATTACGCGCTTGACTGCGGAAACGCCTAGCCATCGCTTCCGTGAGGGCGCATCGTCTGAGCCGAAGCCCTGCAATACCTCGAGAATTGCTCGACGCACGATACGATGGCTGATCGGGGCCATCACTATGGGGCGAAGACCTTTGCCTTTCCCTTTTGGAACGGTGATGCCCTGTTCTCCGGTGAACTGGAAATTGCCGCTACGCAACCGTTTGGCGAGTTGTTCGAGATTGCTTAGCCATCTTTCGTCGTAGTTTTTGATAGCGCTCACCGTCGCGTCGCTGGGGGACGATAACCCGCTCTGCTTCACGGTCGCCCAAGACCGGTGAAGTACCTCTCGCGACCTTAGCCTTCTGCAGAGATCATCGGCCATCTACACGCCTGTGGTGTGAGGGCCTATCAGTGCGCCCGCCCTCGGCCAAAGATCTAAGTCCGATCCCCAAGGCTCCGAAGGCGCTGTGAGCATCCCTCGGGTGCGACCTGATCCGAAGTAGCAACTGCCACCCGGACCTCACCCCCAGAACAACCGACGCTCAGATCGAGCCCGGCGCCCAGAGGCGAGTGGACCAATGCTGCGGTGCAAATCGCAGCAGTAGCAGTGCCGATCGACTGGCACGTTTTTGCATGTCCTGGTCATCTGACGCGCTCCTTCGAGTCCGGACTACCTTTTTAGCGGTGCCGGTCAAGAGCTGCCCGCGACCCTCCACCCTGGCCGAGAAAGAAAAGCTGCCAACCGTCCGATAGGTCCCCGTAATGGTGAGGGCTACGGTCAGCTTCCAACCCGCCGAGGGCGAAGTCCGATCCCCAAGGCTCCGAAGGCGCTGTGAGCATCCCTCGGGTGCGACCTGATCCGAAGTAGCAACTGCCACCCGGACCTCACCCCCAGAACAACCGACGCTCAGATCAAGCCCGGCCCCCAGAGGCGAGTGGATTAGATGTTTCAGCTATAACTGAGTCGGTTCCGTGCTACAAGGAGTAGGGGGTCAGATGACATAACGTCCCCACATGATGTAGAATTTATTATTGGGAAAGGCTCGGCCCAGGATAAAAACACTGATTGCACCGAAGACAACCTTATACCGTGAGTCGCGCAGCCACCCGAGCGACCTGTATCGCTGTCCACTTATTTCCACCGCGAGCAGTGGGAATGCTCCGGTTGTTGAATGCCCTCGCGATGCCGCTCCATGAAGTTATGCCATCTCGCCCAACTCGTGGAGAATAGGGGAGGGATCGGTTGCGTGATCGCGGGCACGCGCAGCCTGTGCCTCGCGGCCACCTTTGCGAGCAGCACGATCCCCGCCCCAGCTTCAAGCCACGCTTCTTTGCTGCCGCAACCGCGGCCTTGGTCCGCTCCCCGCTCTTCGTCAGCGACCATCGCCATAATACCCGCCGTCAGTCGATTGGCGTGGGGTATGGCCGCTGCGACGAAGCCCACGTCGGCCTTCTCCAAACCCAGTAATAAGTGCGCGTCACGAGACAGGCGATCCAGCTTCGCGATTACCAACTTGCCATCGAATGATGTCCTGCTTCGTCACGCAGCGGGCGCCGTCATGTTTTAGAAGCTCAATCAGCTTCTCGAACGCCTTGCAGTGCGCTTCTTGACGCTGTGATCCAAGGCCTTATCCCACGCCTCCGCGAGCCCGGTCAGAGAATGTAGAGAGTCCCGTCGGTTGGTTCTCGAACCTCTCAAACCTCTTGGCGTACCGGAATGATTCGCCCGTAGTACCAAGTGTCGGAATCTTTTTCGTCAGTGACGCCATTCTTGAACTACGACGCAACACCCCTGTGTATCAGGAGCGACAAAAGAACCTCAGTCGTTTCAGTCGGCTTTTGACCTTCAAGGAAAAACTGGTGCTGCCAGACAGGATTGAACTGTCGACCTCTCCATTACCAATGGCGTTACCGGTGTTGCAGTTATCGCTGCGGCTCATAGGCTTTCTGCTTTCTTGACTGGCGTGTCCCCGTAATTTCCCCCGGGGAGCTTGTCGATCGACCCTTGAAACTCACTGACGTTTACGTGCGCATAGCGCATCACCATGCGTTCTGATTTCCAGCCGCCAAGTTTCATCAGCTGTAGAAGGTCGCGGTTGGCGACGTAGTGCCATGTTGCCCATGTGTGGCGGCAATCATGAGGGTGGAAATCAGCGATGCCGGCGCGCCTGCAAGCGCCGCCGAAGGCGGTCTTAATCCGCGTGCCAGCCGAAGTATCGTCAGCGTTCCTGGGGCGGCTGTAGGGCTTTCCGTTGGGCTTGCGGAACACTTCATCCGTCCTGCCCGTCAAATTCGCCAGCGCGGCCACGGCGCGGGGATGTAGGGGTACGCCGCGAGCATCGCCATTTTTAGTTTTGGGAAACGTGACATGTGCGCGGGTTAGGTCGACATCCCGCCAATCAAGCCACAGAGCCTCACCGGTGCGGGCGCCGGTGTAGAGCATGAATGTCACCAGCGGGCGCAAATGCCCACTGCACGAAGCAAGGAGGCGGTCAACTTCATCAATTGTGATCCATCGCACCCGACCATCCGGAAGTTTCGGACGTTCGATGATCGGCTTGGCACACCAACCACGTTTGGCAGCGTGGTGCAGGATCGCAGACGCTATTGCATAACACTGCCGATCGCGAGTGGCCGGGCCACCATCAGGGTAGAGCTTGCGCGCGGCCTTATCGATCGCGTCTTGGTCAATCTTCCCAAGCGGCGTTGTACCGAAGTGACTAATCACCGGTGCAGTAAATCGTTTCGATCCGCCACTTTCGAGGTAACTCAAGGCTGCCGCTGCGAATGTGGATGTAGCGCGACGACCGTAGACTGATTCTGCGAGGATTTCGGCTTCGCGTTTCGCTCGGATTTCTTCGGCGATTCGCTTGTCGCCAACGCCAGTGCTTTCCTCAATGCGGATTCCCCTGAGGGTGCCGCGGATGATCCAATACGGTGATTTTGGACGACGCCTAAGTTTGAGGGGCATTCGGTCGCCTCGTACAAGCGCTTGCAATCGTCAGCGCTAAAAACAATGTTTCTGCCTATTCTTTTGCCGATCCCATATTTCCGCGCAAGCTGCTTGATGGTTTCTTCGCTGATTCCGATAGGAAAAACAGTGCCAACGAGATCTTTCGCGCGCTTAAATTCCGGCCAAGTCATTGATTGGCCTCCATCTCGGCCGCGTTAACAGGTCTGATTTCCGAAACCCATTGGCGAATGTGTGGAAGTTGGACTGTTCCGCCAGTTGCAACCGAAGTGATCTTAGAAGTGATTCCGTAGAGTGCGCTTCCGAAAAACTCCTGACAGAACGCCGCTACGCCAATTCCCACGCACCGTGCCCTTGGGTCGCGAACCGTGTTTCTGCTCGTCATCAGGACGACTTCGTCTCGGCAAACGATGACGTGAAAAAATCCCATCATCAGATTGCGTTTCCCGTCGCGCACAAGTTCAATGATCTGCTTGTCTTGAACGCCCGCCTCTAGCAAGTGAGCGTCCTCGGACGATGTGTCGATATCGATGGCCTCGTATCTGGCTGCCTCCCGGCAGCTCATGAGTGCAATCGGTTTTTGGATGGCAGGTCGCTTCTTGACGACGAGAGGCAGGCTCGCGAGAATATAGGCCCCAAAGAACAGGCCACTCATCATTTCTTGCTGATATCCAATTCGATCCTGAGGATCGATTTTCCTGCGCGATGCAAACTCGGGAAAAAACTTCGCTGGAAGCAGGTATGCATCACTGCTGCGGTAATTTTCGCGCTTTCTGTTTTCTAGCTTGTGCCAAACACTTTTCATTCGCTCGTCAGTGGCTAGAGCCCTGAGGATCAAAAAGCACTTCGCAGCGGTCTCCTTGTTATGGAATGTTCGCAGGCGCTCCAGCTCATCAACGGCTATCTGATTCACTGCGATTGGATTCGAGTCCGGCAAATCCAAAGTCAGGTCGGTTGCCACGATAATTCTCTCAATCGAGAAGGGGTGCGCTTGCGCTCTTTTAGCTTAGCTGCTGCTTATGCAGCACCGTGGGGCTATCGACCCCAAATACTATCGATCCAAAACCTTCTAAAACCCTCATCTAATTGCCTACGCTCGTATATTTCGGTTCCAGCGTTGGCGTAAGACAGCATGCTCCGATTGTTACCAATCTCAGATTTTCGATCTAGCCACGCACAGAGCCGGTCATCGGTCTCGCGCTAGTAAGTTCCGCACCGTGCTATCGTGCCAACTGCCTCCGCGGGATGTTTTCACCCCGCGAGCGTTTAGTCCGGCCGCAATGGCTCGTGGTGTTGCTGCGCCTGCAGCCTGTAACTGGTGCACTATTGGGAGCACGTTTGCCGCGAACGTGTCTGCTGCTTTTCGGTTTGTCGCAACGCCTTTGGCTTGCGCGGCTGGTAGATTGGTCCGGTTACCTAGAATTGTGCCCTGAGCTTTCTTCTGGGCCAGCGCCGCCCGTGTGCGGTCTGCGATCAATGCTCGCTCTTTCTCGGCGAGTGCGGCGTAGATGTGCAGCATAAACGGATCAGCCTCCGCCCCTAGTTCGGTGACTATGAACGGGACGCGTTGCGCCATCAGCCCAGAAATGAACGCTACGTCCCGAGATAGGCGACAAAGCTTCGCTACGACTACCGGCGCTTTCGCCCTCTTAGCTTTGGCCAGAGCCTCCGCAAGTCTGGGACGGCGGTCCAGAGCGTCGTTTCCTTTGCCGGTCTCCACCTCCACGAACTCGGAAAGCACCTCCAGCCCCTCGGCAGCGGCGAACCGGGCGATGGCCTCGCGCTGGGCTTCGATCCCGAGCCCGCTCTTGCCCTGCTTGCCAGTCGATACTCGAATGTAGCTGACAATCGGTCTCATTCTGCTGTCCTTGCCCTTATGCGCAAGAACTATACGCTCGTTTTGAATTTGCGCAACGGCTTGTGCGTCCGAAATTTGCTCTGAACCGACCGCTGCTTGCTGTCTCGACTTCGCTTGGGCATCTGCATAAGGTGCCCCCAGGGCGGTCCTCAAGGCCGTCCTGGGGCTTAAGAACCTCGTCGGTTAGGCGGCCGAAGTGCGCCGTCAAAGCACTCCTCGACCAGTATGGTCGGGGAGGCATACGCGTATGTACAGGGCGAAAGCCTAAAGGCGCATGCGGCTCTCCTAACCGAGGCTTCTTAACTCCCCGATCACCAGAGCTGCCGGAGGAGTTGGCAATGGCTATCGGTGTATGCCGAGCATGTGATTCGCAGGTCCTAATCAACGCCAAGTTCTGCTCGCAATGCGGTGTTCGTTCTCCAACCGCAAACAATCCCCTTGAGACCTTGAATTCCCGACAGCGCGATGCGCCGCGCGGAACGAGAAATCGATTAACGGTTGCTGTAGTCCTAATAGTTCTTTTTGTGTTTGGTCTCATTGCCGCATCTTCTAACAGCCAGCAAACAACCGCCGAGGGTCCGTCCGAGCCTGTGAAAACATCCCCTCAGCGAAGTCAGATGGTGGCGATCACGGCGGGGGGCCCGGTCATAGACGCAAAAGCTATCGGCTGGGAGCTGTATAATCACGGCTTCATCTTGGAGTTTGAGCCAAATGGCCGCCCATTTCAGACGACAAAAGCGTCACGCGATGCCAACAGGAAAAATCGTGTAAGCCGCCTTCAGGCATTTAGGATTGCCGCATCACGCCGAGATAATCAGGTCGCATCTGACATTAATTTTTTGCAGATTGCTAAAGACGTGGGCCATCTGAAAGAGGAAGAGAAGGCCGCTGAAAAGCTGGTTGATGATTTAGACAGAATCCGAACTGGGCTTAGCGGAAAGGAAACGGGATCGTACGATCCCGCTTCACCTTGGGGGCAAATCATTGGTCAAATGGAAGAGCGCTTGGCTTACGACGACAAGTCGGAAGAGGAAGAGAAGCGCAAAGAAGAGGCGCTTAGGCAGGCGGCCCAAAGCGCTGGCGTTCTAGATGATGATGCACTTCATGACATAACGGTCGGGCAGGCGTTCGCCCTCGCTCATGAAGACCAACTAGGAGTATCGCCATATCTCGTGTTGCGCGCTTTGAAAGAAGCCTCTTGGAAAAATAATCCGCGGGTTAACACCGCAGTTGATAGCTGGATCCGTTGGGCTAAAAATCTGAGAACCGCCAACCCGACCGCTGACTTCGTATTGCTTTCTGATCAAAGAAAAAGCGAGATCGGAAGTCTTTTTCATTCGGCGATTTCAGAGGTCGTAATTACAGATCATCCCGATCAAGCGGCCGATACGCGTTCCACGCTAGGTAAGTTTATTGCTGGAATGCAAAAGAATATCATTGGCATCGAGACAAACCGCGCGGAGCAGCGCTTATCGCCATTGCAGCCTATGCCCCGTCTCAAGCTCAATTTACCTGTTCGAATCCAATAAAGCCGGCCACTTTTTGCGCAGCCTAAAATTTCGTTAAAGTTCTTCAGGTGGAACATCTGAAAATTGAAGCCCACCTAAAAATTCCTCCAAGCTGTCTGATTGCACACCATTCGGCGGAAGCCCGCCGATTACTACAAATTTCAAACCAGCGGCTTTTGCGTTTGCAATCACTCGCTCTTCAAAAACCTCAAACGTTTCGTCGCTTGCGCGTTCCCATATTCGGTCCCCGCCATCGGCATATTGGGGTGGACCCGAAAAGCCGCCATGGACAATGATCACTTGAAGGCTACCTTTCCTCGATAATAGCAGCCGCTCTGCGGCAGCAAGCCTGCGCTCAGTTGCTTTCTTCATTGGGCCTTGATCCGTCTGCACTCACGATCCGCTGTTCAAGTGCCTTGAGACGATCTTCGATGGCGGTCGTCTCGATCATTCTCAACTGCCGTTCAAACAATTCTGAGACGGCGATGGCTGCATCGGTTGACAGGTTGCCAACCGAGACCGCTTGGATCAGACGGCTGTGCGCTCTTAGAACATCTGCGGCGCTCGCAACGTCAGGGGCTCTTTCAGATCCAATCGTGTGGCCTTTTGGGACGGGCCAAAGCCGATCCAAAATAAGCCGCGCGGCTATCATGTTTCCTGCCTTTGCAGCTTTGATGACCTTGTTGACGATCCCGTCGATGTCGTCCGCCATGAGGCGTTCAGCGAGCAAGGAAAGACGGTGACGCGCACCTTTCGGCTTCCCAGGGTTGCCTGCTTGAAACGGGCGACCTCGCGTTTTCGTCGCGTATTTTCGCGTAGCCATATCACCTGTTTCCCAAATTCTCGAAGTTTGACGTTTCAGCGCCGGAAGCGGTGATCAGCGACCGTCGTAGCGCTCGCCGCTTCCGTTCGGCTTCGATGGTCTCTTTCAGTTCGATCAGCCGCACTT
>Ga0137385_10006360_pt1 | contig 10391 bp, 7 predicted proteins | sample SagtaG_FD_104921 | JGI IMG/M metagenome (GOLD analysis project Ga0137385, IMG submission 104921) | Vadose zone soil microbial communities from Sagehorn Ranch, Mendocino, California, USA - Sage2_R_80_16 metaG | ecosystem: Environmental > Terrestrial > Soil > Vadose zone | place: USA: California... | reverse complement strand
TCCTCCTGAGGGACGTTAGTGCTTTATCGAACGCGCGCCCAAGCCTCACATCTCCGCCTTCACTTCTGCGACGCGCGTCCGATAAAGCACTAACGTTAAACCGTCCGGAGCGGGCTCGGTAAATGTTGGCCGGTTCTCGGGAGTGGTAATCTCCAGAGCGCGACCTCTGTAATTAAATCGGGGGTTCGAATGACCAAGCCGTGCGTAATCATCTTAGCGGCCCTCGTTCTAATGTTTGCGCTCGTGACGACGGCCGAGGGCCAGGCGTCTGGCGGGCCTGAAACGGTTGTAGTGCACAACGGGTCGGTCACGCTGCACGCGCTGCTCTGGCGTCCACAAGGCCGTGGCCCGTTTCCCGCCATCCTGCTCAATCATGGTAGTGGCCGCACCCGTGAAGAACTGGAACGGCTCGGACCATACGAGAAGCAAGCTGACATACTCGGACCAGTATCCGCGCGCCATGGATATGTGTTTCTATTTCTCTTCCGGCGCGGCGTCGGGTTGTCCGCTGACCAGGGCGCGAACGCCATCGACCTGATGAATAGCGAACTTGCTGCGCACGGGCAAGAGGCGCGGAACACATTGCAGCTCCAGTTGCTGGAAAACAGGGAGATGAGCGATGCTCTCTCCGGGCTCGCTTTTTTACGAGCACTCCCCGAAGTAGATGCGCGCAACGTGGCAGTGATCGGGCACTCGTTCGGAGGCTCGCTCACATTACTATTGGCTGAGCGGGAGCCTAAACTGCGGGCGGTCGTCATCTTCTCCGGTGCCGGCTATAGCTGGGATCGGTCCCCGGAATTGCGAGCCCGGCTTCTCGCTGCTATGGAACACATTCAGATGCCGGTATTCTTCATTCATGCCGCGAACGACTACTCGGTCGCGCCGGGCAAGGCGCTGGACGCGAGGCTGAAGCAACTGGGCAAACCGCATCTGCTGAAGATCTACCCTCCAATCGGGAAGACAGCCGACGACGGGCACGCCTTTCTCTTTCTCGGCGTGCGCATTTGGGAGCCTGACGTGTTTGCCTTTTTGGACGAACGCATGCGCAGGTGATCCCGGTCCGGGATCCTTATTCTGATCGAAGACCGCTCGCGATCGACGGCTTGGCTAGAACGCGGTCGCTCGACTCCCGGATGGTCGCCAACCCTTCCCAATCGGATAACGTAAGAGTTGCCCGTCAATCGGGTTAAGTACGCCAGAACTCCTAACAAAGGGAAATTTTCAGGGCGTGTATAGCATGTTAATGCAGCAGTTATAACTGACAACGCGATGGTATTAAGGTTAGAAATTAGTTTTCCAAAGGAAAACCAGCCCCGCGGCTAAGTCGCCAGATATTCCCATACGGAAAGCAAGAAGAGAAAGACCTATCAATTTGATCCAGTCGTAACTAATTTGACCGAATAACATTTCAACGATCCATGCCAAAAGTAGACCTTGACTAGATGATATAGATTGGCTTACACCCGCAGATGGGCCTGCCCCTGTAGAAGCAGGGCATACATAGGCGGAGTTCCTAGATCAGGGCTACTCGCTTCGCTCCTCCCTTCAAGCTACCACTCCGCTTCCCAAATCAATAGCAAAGTCCCCCCATCGCTAGATGCACCGGCCCGGCGAGGTTCGCCAATAGCGTTCCCGGAAGGTAAGCCGCGTGAGCTCTCGACTGCTTTCCTCCCAGGACTTCCCCAGATCCGAAAGTCAACCGCAGCGGTTCCACAAATCGACGCACGCCGAAGCCAGTGCTCTCTAGAGCGGCATTTTCCTCAAGAAGAATGCCACCTTCCGCACTCCAGCTAGAGGTGTGTGAGTTGTGGAACCGCTCTAGAAACGGAGAAGAGGACATGTTTAAACTGGCAAGTCAGAAACGAAATCCGGGACTCACAAGAGTACCCACACGCACAATCACAACCTTGCTGGTAATTACACTAGCCGCCGTTGCTGCCTATGCGGCGATCAATTACAAGTCAGGCCCGACATTCTCAATCAGCTCGTTTGACCTGATTACAACAGGGGAGCTGTCTGGGTTAGGCGGAGCCGCACACGTGACAGTGGACGCGGTAGGGACTGCTGACGGGTCGTGCACCAACAAGGGAGGCAACGTAGTGCCCGTCCATGCAGCCACTGTCAGCGCCGCCGGCAGTGAAACAATTCACCCAGACAGCAACGGCAGATCTAACTTCAGCGTTACGGCCAGCCCCGTGGCTAGCCCGAACCCCTGTCCGAACGGCAACTGGACTTTCGATATAGACCAGGTTACCTACACTTCGGCGACCGTTAGCATAACGGCAGGCAGCCAGTCGCTGGTAAATACTTACACGTTAACCAACTGCACCGAGACCGACCCGAACGTGCCCGTCTCTTGCACTAGGACTCCGTAGTAACAGCAGAACCGGGAGGACTCTGTGCTGTGACTACGCGATGCGTGGGTCACACGCATCAATGATGCCCAGCATCCAGACTCTGGCTCGATCGGGGCAGTCGCGCCAGAGTCTGAGATCTTCGCCGAACCGGCTGTGCCATCTTTGCCGTAGCAAATTTCGTGACCTGTTGATGCCGCGGTGAAGAGAACGGACTTTGCATTGCATCTCGTCGGGGCAGAGCGTGAATTGAAGAATTGAAGAGCACTTGAGCCTACTTCAGTTTCACGCTTCGCCCCGTCCGAGAGTGGGACGCAAAACAGATGGAGAAACAGGAGTGCCGCCTGGATACAACGTTTTCCGGTCGACTACCTCGATAAACGGGGTGCCGTTCATGTTGTTGGTCACGACCCAAATCGTCGGAGTGTGCTGAAGTCCGAGGCTTTGCCCAAGGTTTAACCGGCCCTCACTTCTGCAGCAAGCTTGCCTTGCGGATCGAGTGGCGATGACATAGGCGCAATCGAAAAGGGGACAGGGCTCGCCTTGTCATCTTTTTCCCTTGGGCAACAAGTGTAGTTAGAGTCCGCGGTGACCGTTCGAAAGCGAAAGCTTCTACTCCGACCACCGTGCGGTGTGGGCGGTGCTGTACATTTTTTGCCCGGAATTCCTCGTTACTGTTTGTCGTACACCGCGGTGCCGGTGACCTTTTTGCCGGCTGAATTGGTTACGGTCAAGTTCACAGTGCGGGTCTTGCCATCCGCCGACACAACCCCGCGAGCGCTGATAACAACTTTCCCGCCCTTCTTGTTGACTGTCATTAAGGTACGGTCGCCAACCTTCTTGTACGACCGAGTATCTATGGCGGGATTGCCCGTGACCGGGTAGTCTTTGCCATCGAACTTGCCTGCCCACTCGATGTGGAGTGGCTTGCCGTCTTTGTCGGTCGCGTCCTGGGTGACTTTCATATTGTCACCTTCAGCCGCAAAGACCACCGTCGCGATCTTCAAAGCCCCGGGCGGCATCTGCGACTTCGCATCGTTGAGTTTCCAGGTGCCAATGTTTGGGTCCTGGGCAAAACACACGGCTGCTCCGACAAAACAGAGCGCCAGAGTTAGCAAGAGAGTCCTTGCCTTCATGTATTCCTCCTGTCCCAGTGAAATACTGAACGCCTGCTTTCCAACGCCTCGACACTATACACCCTCAGTCGATCCAAAGTGCACCGGTTTTTCTTTGGGCTACGCCAGTGCTCGACAAGGCTCCGTCTGCAACTACGCAAATCTCAAAACTGGTGATCTCGGACACCTCAATGTCGGTCCTGAAAAAACGACAGCGGCGAAATACCCCCTCGTCTCGACGTTTGGAAACAGGTACGAGCGAGGGGCGTCGGAAGGTTCTTGGCGAGTATCGGGCAAAGAGGAAGTAGCCCCATTTCGCAGCTACTGTTGAAGAATCATTCTGAATCCAGCAACGACACAGGACGGCGGGACGCCGCGCATCTTAGATTCATCGTAGATTTCGCAGCGGCATTGCGGCGCCAGCTTGGGAGGAGTGAGAGGTTGCGCTTAGTTCATCGCAGTTGACCGGGAAAGCGCCAACCTCTGGTAGAATTTGCTGGTCCACTTGCGAGGCAGACCCTATGGCGCTGGGGGTGTGGCAATCTTTTCTCGTGCTGGCCCTGCTATTCGCGACAGCGGCCGAAGCGGAGGTGAACCCGTGCGATCCCCTGCTCATCCAGCCGCCGAACAATCCTTACGGATATCGTTTGCGCGGTGATCGCTGTGAAGGTGTTTACGTAGAACAGGTGGGCGGCGAAGAGTTGCACATCGCCTCGTGGACCGAGTCCCTTGAAGCCTACGACCTCAACTCGGCCCGGCCCTTGGTGGTCGAATGGGACACGCCCGATAAGACCGAAGTTCGATTGATAGCTCACGCACTCCGGCGCCGTCTCTATTACCGAATGGACACCATTTCGCAGGCAGGGAAGCAATGGTATCGGTGGAAGTGCGACCTCCTCGCATCGTTAGGGATTAGCAGCGAGGAACTCGGAATCCTGGCCTCGGCGAACCTGCGCGCCGGAGATGCCAGCCACCTCGTTTATCTGCCTCTCCGCATCGCACAGACGGGAAAGCCGGCGCACGCAAGCCAATACGATCTCGTCGTCGTTCCTGGGGAGGAGGCGCGCGAGATGTATGTGACCATCAGGGCCGCGACGCAAGGCGTTCATGCTCCGTTGAAAAAGGACGAGCCCCTTGGCTACGGATATTACCCCGCCGGGCGCGCGGTGAAGATCCCCGTTGCGCGTCCCTCCTTGCCAGGAATCTATCGCGTGGAGATCGGCGCAACGTTTCGCAGCGGAGCTGTTTCGACGGCCGAACTGTGGTTCTACAACCCACACGGGTAGATCGCGATGGCTAAAGATCCGGTCAGGCAAGCGATCGAACGACAGTCCGCCGCATTGTCCGCGAAGGTCGCAGCAGGACAGCCACTGGCGGCCGATGAACTCGCGCAACTCGAGTTGCTATCCCGGCTGAAAGCCATTCGCGATGATTCCGCTGCGCCGCGGAAAAATTGGTGGCCAGCCGCCGCGCTCGCCGCAACGCTAGCGGTCCTCAGCGCACTACTGTTTGTCCGCGTTACTGAGACGGATGTTGAGCTCGATCTTGCCGTGACGGAACTTGATTTCAAACTGGCTCGCGATCAGGCCGCATGGGAACCGATGCGCGTCGATGCGCTCGGCATATCCGGCGTGGCCAGTATTCAGGCGCCGACCGATTGGCCTTCTCCAGCCGGCGCTTCGGCGTTGCGCATCTCGGGGAGCGCAACGCTCGCGCCAGTCGTGCTTCCTACCGGCGCGCGGATGAGCCTGCGCTCAACGGGCGTCGCACGTGAGTATGCGCTGTCGCTTCAGGCGCCGCAGATCGAATTGCATGCGAGTGTCACAGGCCCTCTCACAGTTGCATTCTCCGGATCACCGGCACACAAAGTGGATGTCCCGGCGCCCAAGGCGATCGTCATGCGTGCCGGGCGCGAACAGGCCGACATAGATTTCGTCATTCCCTCTGTTCCCGCCAGGCCCTTCACTCCTGAACTGCGGGCGCAGAACCTATATCTTTCCCGCATAGACGAGTTTACGGAAGGCAGCCACACGTTCGTCCGTCGCGTCTCGACCATCCTGTCGGGCAAACTCTACTTCGAATCGTTAGCAGGCTCGGAGCGGGGCATTCGCTCAGGCGAAGCTCTGCAGTTCGAAATGTCATCCGGCGAGTTTCGAGAACTCTGCCTCAAAGATGGCCAGATCGATATTCAATTCCACGGACGGGTTCGCGGCATGACGACCGGCGTGGGCGACGATCAACGCAGCCTCATGCCAACCTGTCTCGATTGGTTGCGGGCTCGTCACGGTCCGATTCTTCTTTGGGGCAGCGCGCTGTACCTGTTCGGATTGATCACTTCGGCACTGCGCTGGTGGGGGACTTACAAATGACTCGTGCCTTCTTACTAGTTGCGCTGGTCGCCACTCTGAGCAACGTCGGCTGGACGCAAGACGCTGGCGCGGACTACGACGAAACATCGAAGTCCCAAGCTGAAAAGATATCAAACGACATCGAAGAAACATCGGAGCTGGTCGTAATGGTTCGCGATCAACTCGGCAGCGGCCCGTCCTTTGGAGCCGGAATTATTTTCGGACGCGATCACGAACGCCTGTATATTGCCACCGCGAATCACGTGGTGCGGCGCGGCGCTCAGCAAGCCAGCGCGATCACGGTGAGCCTTCTCTTCGCGCCCGAAAAGTCCTTCCCGGCCGAACTTTTGGATCATTTCGATGCCTCCCTCGACATCGGCGTGATCGCCATCGAAGGCTGGACTAAGCTGCACATTCTTGGATGCGATCTGCCCTTCCACTCCAGCCTTTCAATCCCAAACTTTCCAGACCGCACAAGCGCCGTTTTCGCCATAGGGAATCCAAACGGCGATGCCTGGCGTGCTCCTTCCCAAGACGATCTAATCCATGCTGACCGGCAGGAATTGCGATTTCGTTCCGCTTTTCTGGGACCCGGATATTCGGGCGGGGGTTTGTTGGACGATCGTGGGATGTTGGAAGGCATGATCGTGCGAGACGAGGCGCCCATAGGGTACGCTGTTCCGATCGAAATCGTCTTGTCGCTGGTTGCCTCGTGGGGCTACCCGGTGGAACTGCACAATCTCTTAGGCGAGCCAACTCCACTCGAAGCCGCCGCCCGCCATGGCAATATCGATAAGTTGACCGCCGCACTCTCGGTTGTTTGCGCTAGCCCAGACGAAGCTCTGTTCTATGCCGCGGAATCCGGCCAACCCGAGATTGTCTCCACTCTTCTCAAGGCCGGGATCAACCCAAACGCTTCAATGTACAAGCAAACCGCATTACACGCCGCTGTAGAGCACCATCACCCGAAGACCGTCAAGCTGTTGTTGGCGGCCGGCGCCGATCTCAGTGCCAAAAACCGCGAAGGGCATACTCCGCTCGACCTGGTGAACCCCGAAGGCGCGTCTCCGAAGGTCGCACAAGCACAGCTCGATATCGTCAATACGCTGGTCGATGCCGGCGCAAAGTCAGGTTCGGACACCAGCGACGACAGCGCGTTCCGTCATGCTCTCTGGGCAGGGAATAAGGACATTGCAGCCCTGCTGATCCGCGCGGGAGCAAACGTAAGCCAGGGCGATTATCGCACCCCTCTTGAAATCGCCGTTGAAGTTGGCAGCAAAGATTTGGTCGAGCTGCTGCTTGCCGCCGGGGCAAGTGTGGATTCCAAGAATCTGATGCACCTTGCTTTCCTGGACCGTCAGGACACTCACTCCGGCACTCCTCGTCCCAGAAGCGAAGCTATCCTGGTTACGTTGTTACGCGCAGGCGCCCCCATCGATACGTCCTTGTATTGCGATCCCCTGCTCGAAGCGGTCAACCTGGGGTGGCGGGATGCGACCCGCCTTCTGATCGAACGGGGCGCGAACGTGAATGAAAGCAACGAAAAGGGCTATTTCTCCGGACATGGAGACGTGCGCCCACTGGAACTCGCGATCGAAAAGAACGACATGGAGATGGTTAAGCTGCTCCTCGCGTCAGGCGCGAAGGTCAATGTCCCCGACATTGAAGACCCGCTTCACACGGCGGCCTGCCATTCCGGACCGCCGATGCTGCAACTTCTGATCAATGCCGGCGCTCAGATCAACCGGCGGATCACGAACCTCGAAACCGCGCTTCACGAAGCCATCGGGTGCCAAAACGCGGACGCGGAGCAATTTCTGCGGCACCATGGCGGCGTCAAGTAGGGCGCGATAGGCAATTCGGGGGCAGAAGCGCGAACCGCTCGATTTTCAACCAATCAACCCTGAAGTCCTTGATCGGTCCTGGGAAACGGGCCAGCATGGCGGAACCCGCATCTTTTTTGTCGGTCCTAATCGTGAAGCCGAGCTGGCTAGTCAACGCCGAGCGAGCTAACGTTCAGACAGGTTCGGATCGTGATTGCGATAAGCGACACCATGCTCCGCGTGCGAAGTAACTGTCGCATGGGCTTTACCATGTGGGTACGATTCCCCTGTGATGCTTGGCACTGTCCTTCATCGGTTTCTGGCGGTAATTGTTGAGACCAAACTTCCCGTAGCTACCCAAGAGTTCACCGTTGGAAAATACCTGGAAGCAGTCGTCGACCCGATAAGGCCCTTTCCGAGTCGCCAATATTGAACTTCCAAGGCCCATTCAGGGGCACGACGGACTCGCCAAGCTTTACGTGTATTGCGCCGTCAGTTGCTGACCAACACCATTCGAGAGCATTCCCGCAGATCTTCCCATAGAAGTTCGAGTGGTGTATGATTCTTTCCAGTAGAACTTCGAGGGGAGAGAGACGTATGCGCAAAGGGAGCCAATCACAGAGTGAGATGCTCAAGGGTACTCTGGACATGATGATTCTGCGGACACTTGTCGGCGGTGACGCTCACGGGCACTCCATCGCAAAAGTCATTGAGCACACCTCTGAAGATCTTCTGGAGGTGGAGCAGGGCTCACTGTATCCGGCGCTGCATAGGCTCGAGGACCGAAGGTGGGTTTCTTCTTACTGGGGTGTGAGCGAAAACAATCGCAAGGCGAAGTTCTACCGACTGACGGCAGAAGGCCGTAAACAGCTGGTGCGCGAGACCAGCCGCTGGCGCCAGATGACGCGCGCCATCGGCCTTGTGATGGGTGAAGAGGGAGGTGCGCAATGAGTTGGTTGAAGTTTCTTCGACGCAAGCGTTCCGACGCCGAGTTGCAGGACGAGATCGAGGCCTTTCTGACCGAAGAGACAGCTGACAACGAGGCGCGCGGAATGTCGCCCGACGACGCCCGGCGGCAGGCGCGGGTAAAGTTGGGCAACTCGCAAAAGGTGCGCGAATCGCTGTGGGCGCAGAACTCTCTCCTGCCGTTGACCCATATCGGCCACGACATGAAATATGCTTTTCGCACGCTGAGCCGTACGCCCGGATTCTCGATCATCGCGGTTGCGGTCATGGCTCTGTGCATTGGTGCGGCCACATCTCTTTTCACAATTGTGCGTTCAGTTTTGCTGAGGCCACTTCCTTTCCGGGATCCCGACCGGCTGGTGATTGTGCACGAGCACCATCGAGGGTCCGGAGCGAACACGCCAGAATTCAGCTACAACCCGGTTGCACCGGCGGACTTCTATGATTGGCGCTCGAAGACCAACGGTTTTGAAGACATGGCAATCATGCGCTACGCCGGGTACAACCTGACCGGTGAACGGAGCGAACTGCCGGAGGCGGTCCGTGCAGCCGCGGGCTCATGGAATTTGTTTCAGCTCCTGGGAGTGCAGTCGGCTCTGGGCCGCGCATTTACTGAGTCGGAGGACCGGCCCGGCACCACGGTCGTCATGCTGACATGGAGCGTTTTCCAGAGGCGGTTTGCCGGCGACGCGACGATTGTGGGTCGCCAGATTCACCTTGATGGCAGGCCCTTCACTGTAGTCGGCGTGCTTCCTTCGTGGTTCGCTTATCCCGATGCCGGCATCCAATTGTGGGTTCCGTATAAAGCGGATGCCACGCCCGAGTTCTTGCAACATCACGACTATCATCAGAGCCAGGTGGTGGCACGGTTACGTCCTGACGTGAGCCTTGCGAGCGCCCTGGCCCAGGTGGGCGCGGTACAGTACCAGCTTCACCTGCAATACCCACACGATCCTGTGAACGAAGATGTTACTCCGCGTTCGCTGAATGAGGATCTCGCCGGGAACGTGAAGAAGCCGCTGAAACTAATGCTGAGCGCCGTTGGCTGCATGCTGCTGATCGGGTGCCTCAATGTCTCGAATCTGCTGGTTGCGCGGGGCGCGGCACGGCAGAAGGAAGTAGCGATTCGCAGCGCTCTCGGAGCGCAGCGCGCCACTTTGATTCGCGAGCAGTTGACCGAGAGCGTGCTGATCTGCGCAGCCGGTGGCCTGGGCGGCATTCTGCTGTCGGTACTTGCTACCAGGTTCCTCGCGCATGCGTGGAAAGACCTGCCTACCGCGCAAAGCATCCACCTCGATGGTGCAGTGATTGCATTCGCCTGCATGCTGATGTTCGCGGCGGCGCTGCTCGCCGGCTTGCTGCCCGCGCTCTCGACAACGGGCAAGACCATGCTGAAAGCCCTTCAGACCTCCACGCGCACAGGGGCGAGCAGCGTTTCGCGTACGGCGCTGCGAAAGTCACTCCTGACGCTGGAGATTGGAATCACGGTGGTATTGCTGGTTGCTGCGGGGCTGCTGCTCAAGAGCTTTATGCGGCTCCGCTCAGCCGATGTGGGCTGCATTACCGATAAAATGCTCACGCTCCAATACAGCCTGCCGGAGAAGAAATACGACACGCCGGAGAAGGTGAACGCATTCAATGAAGCGCTTCTGGAGCGAGTGAGAAAACTTCCCGGGGTTCGCGCTGCTGCACTGGGAAATACTCTTCCTGCAGCGGGATATTGGGGAGACTACGTATTCACGGTGAAGGAGCATCCTCCGCTGAAGGCGGGCGAAGACCTGCCCG
>Ga0137385_10006353_pt1 | contig 10398 bp, 7 predicted proteins | sample SagtaG_FD_104921 | JGI IMG/M metagenome (GOLD analysis project Ga0137385, IMG submission 104921) | Vadose zone soil microbial communities from Sagehorn Ranch, Mendocino, California, USA - Sage2_R_80_16 metaG | ecosystem: Environmental > Terrestrial > Soil > Vadose zone | place: USA: California... | reverse complement strand
TCACGGGCGCGACCACGCCTTCTGTGAAGTCGCGAACGCGCCGGAGCAGCGCGCGTTCGCTGTTGTCGAGCACGCCGGCGATCCTGTAGAAGTCGCCGTCGACCGGCGGTGGCGCATAGTCCGACCTTGCAGCCTGTGTCGCCTGCGGATTCGCCATGGTGTCCTCCCTCATGCGTGGCAGGGTTTCGCCTGTATTTCGTTGCGCCCGCCGGACCCTCCCCGCCGAGATCACTCTCGTCACTTGTCCGGCAGTGAGGTCAGGCCGATTTGTCCGGACGAACGCTGGCGCGGATCTCCTCGAGGCTCTCCTTGACGCGATCGTGGATGATCTTCACCGCGTCCGTGGTCGATTGCTGGGCGGTCGATGCGCTCTCCTGCGCGCCCTGCACCGTGATCTCAAACACCTTCCTCGCGAATTCCGTCTGCAACGCAATATTATCGTAAACCTTGCCGAGCGGCTTGTACTCGCGCGCCAGCGTCGCCGCCTCCTGCAATCCGGCCTCCAGCACCTCGCGCTGCTTCTGCGCCACCGATTGCGCGCCTTGCGCGGCCACCTTCGTGCTTTCACTGAGGGCGTCGATGTTCTTCTTCTGGGTCTGGAGCAACTCGTCCACGTTCAGCTTCGGCAGGCCGAGATCGCTGCCGAACTTTCTCAGCATGTCGATGTATGAGGTCGTGTCCGTCATGATATCCTCCCTTGTGGTTATGCTTAGACTGACGGCGTCAGCTCTCGGACGTCCGAACGAGATTTTTGACGTAACTCGCCGTTCGCGACAGCAGGGATGACGGCTCGACCTGCCTGCTCTCATCGGCCAGGAATGCCTCGATCAGTGCTGCCGTTTCCGCAGGGCGCGTCATCAGGAACAGGTGCCCGTCATCGATCATGCGGAGCTCGGCGTTCGGAATCAGGCCCGCAAGGATGTGACCATTGATCGGAGGCACAAGAGGATCGTCGCTGCCCATCAGCACAAGCGTCGGCTGTGGCAGCGACCACAGCCATGGCAGGCTGGTCCAGCCAGCCATCGCGAGAAGCTGATAGAGATAGCCCAGGTTGCGCGCTCCATGCATCGCGGCCGCATGCCGGCCGATCAATGACGGGTCGTCGCGAAACGCTCCACCATAAATGTCCGCTGCAATCCTGTTCATGTAGTCCTTGTCGGTGTAGCGGCGCGGCGTCGCCATCTTCCACAACACCGAGGGGCTTGCCGGCACCATGGTGAAGCCGGGCGCCGTCGCGGCGAGCACCAGCCGCCGGCACAGCTTTGGATACTGATGGGCGAATTGCTGCGCTATTCCGCCGCCCCAGGACACGCCGGCGGCATCGACCTCTGCGTAGCCCAGCTCCGCAGCGAGGCCAGCAGCAAGCCGCGCCAGTGTCGACGGGCGATATGGCAGCAGCGGCCTTGGCGAACCGCCCACGCCCGGCACGTCGAAGATGACAGTGGTCGTGCTTGTGAGCGCTTCGAGGAACGGCCTCGCCAGCTCCCAGTTGGCGCCGATCCCGTTGAACAGCAGCAGCGGCGGCCCGTGGCCACTCCCATGCTTGATCGCGACCTGAAGCAGTTGACCGTCGATCGTGATCATTCGAGTTTCGATCCCGCTCGGCGTCGCGACGACAACCGAGTCGGTCTTTTTTCCGCTGGTGAGATCGTCAATCAAAGACGTAGGTCCCCGGGGCGACGCCAAGGGGCGGATGACGCGCGCTGCCGAGCGACGCAGGCGCCGCCACCTCCTCGCCCGAGCGGGCATGCAGCCAATCGCGCCAGTCGAGCCACCAGCTTCCCTTCCGCTTCTCGGCCGAAGCCTGGAAGGCGTCGGGTGAGCCCGTACCGACCGGCCCTATCATGAAGGACGCCTTTGGATTGGTGGGCGGATTGAGCAGGCTTTGCAAATGTCCGCTGTTCGAAAGCACGAAGGTGGTGCCCTCGCCCATGATCTGAGCCGTCTTGTACACACCCTTCCACGGCGTGATGTGGTCGGTGACGCCGGCGACGACATAGCTGTCGGCCTTCACCTTGCTCATGTCCACGGTCTTGTCGTTGAGCGTGAGCTTGCCGGCGTTCACGAACGGATTGCTGAAATACAGGTCGAGATAGTCGCCATGCAGCGCGGCCGGCAGCCGCGTCGTATCGGCGTTCCAGTAGAGGATATCGAAGGCCGGCGGCTGGTTGCCGAGCAGATAATTGTTCACCCAATAGTTCCAGATCAGATCGTTGGGCCGCATCCAGGCAAACATCCGCGCCAGGTCGTGACCGTCGACGATGCCGCGCAGCCGTGACATCTCCTTGGCTGCGCGCATGGTCTCCGGCGTCATCAGGCAGCCGAAGGCGCCCTCCTCGGCCGAGTTGGGATCGAGCAGGCAAACCGCCAGCACCAGGTTCTTGATCTTCTTCTCGGCGGCGCTGCCGAGCGTTGCGAAATAGGCCGTCGACGTGATGCCGCCGGAGCAGGACCCCATCATGGTGATGTCCTCGCTGCCGGATATCGCGCGCGCCGCATCGACAGCCTCGTCAAGCGCCGCGACGTAGGTGTCCAGACCCCAGTCGCGATGCGCCTCCGTCGGATTGCGCCAACTGACGGCAAATGTCTGGATCCCGCTCTCGAGCAGGAAGCGGATCATGCTCTTGTCCGGCGAGAGATCGAGCGCGTAGTACTTGTTGATCTGCGGCGGCGTCACCAGCAACGGCCGCTTCCGGACGGTCGCCGTCATCGGCGTGTACTGGATCAGCTCGAGCAGTTCGTTGCGCAGCACGACCGCACCCGGCGTGACCGCAAGATTCTCGCCGACCTTGAACGCGCTCGTGTCGACCATCGACGGCATGCCGCGATTACGGGTCAGATCGTCGAAGTAATTCCTCAATCCGTGCCAGAGACTTTGTCCACCGCTGTCGACGAACTTGCGGACTGCGGCCGGATTGGTGAGCATCGCGTTGGTCGGCGCGACGGCATCGATCAGGATCTCGGTGACCAGGTGCGCGCGCGCCTTGTCGATATCGCTGAGGCTGGTCTTGTCGACAAGGCCATTGACGGCCTCGCCCCACGCCAGATAGGCCTTGAGCAGACCGCTGTGCAACGAGCTCTCTTTCCATGTCGGGTCCGAGAACCGTTTGTCGCCAGCCTTCGGCGCGCGCTCGGACTTGCCGGCAACGATGGAGCCCAGCTCGCCGACGAAGGCGAGCCACTGTTCCGTTGCGACTTTCGGCTCGTTGATGACCGCCTTGAACAGGATTCTGGCGCTGTCGACCAGATCCTGACCCTGGATGGCAACGAGGGGATTGAGCGCCAGCGTATTCCTGGATGCCTCCTCGGAGATTTCTGCCCGCGACGATGTCGGGCCGGGATTTGCCGTGCTCATGATCGTCTCGCTTCCGTCGCGGGAATCAGCAGTGCCAGCGTCTCAGCGATCAGGGCAGGCTTCTCGGATCCCTCCACTTCCAGCGTGTTCTGGGTCTTCATGACCACCTGCCCGCGCTCCTTCGGCTCGACACCGGCAAGAACGACACGCAACCTGACCCGCGCGCCCGCCGGCACCGGCGCGAGGAAGCGCACCTTGTCGAGGCCGTAGTTCAGGCCGGCCGCGGCGTCGACGGGGATGACGCCGACCTGCATCGACAGCGGAGCCACCATCGCCAGCGCCAGATAGCCGTGCGCGACCGGACTGCGGAAGGGACTTTCACGGCGCGCCCGTTCGATATCGACGTGAATCCACTGATGGTCGCCGGTGCAGGAGGCGAACGCGTCGATGCGCGCCTGATCGATCGTGGCCCATTCGGACAGGCCAAGCTCCTCTCCAACTCGTTCGCTCAAACCGGCAAGAGTGAGGTTGCTCACATTTTCCTCCTTTGATGCTTTTCGCCGACCGGGATCGAACGGCTACATGTCGCCGTAAAGCTTGCGCAGCTCCTTCTTGTTGATCTTGCCGACGCTGGTCTTGGGGATGCTGTCGATGAAGAGGATCTTCCCGGGGATTCCGTATCGCGAGATGACGCCCTTGTCAGCGAACGCCTTGAGATGATTTGTCACGATCGTATCGGTGACATCATTTGTCTCCGCCGGTTCCTTGACCACGAGTGCAAGTGGACGCTCGCCCCAGCGGTCGTCCTTGACGCCGATGACCGCCGCCTCCTCCACGCCCGGGCATTGCGTGATCAGGTCTTCGATCTGCAACGAGGACACCCACTCACCGCCGGTTTTGATGACGTCCTTGAGGCGATCGGTGATATGGACGTAGCCGCCCGGGCTCACCACCGCGATGTCGTTGGTGTGCAGGTAGCCGCCGGCCCACAGCTCCTCCGAGCCCTCGGGATTGTTGTAGTAGCCCTGCGTCAGCCAGGGCGAGCGCAGCACGATCTCTCCGGACGACTTGCCGTCATGGGGGACATCATTCATGTCCTCGTCGACGATGCGCAGGTCGACCAGCGGGGCCGCCATGCCCGCCTTGGTCCGGAACTCCACTTCCTGGTCGTGATCGCCACTCAGGTCACGCGACATGACGTGGGCCACCGCGGCGATCGGGCCGGTCTCGGACATGCCGTAGCCGGCAAAGATGTCGATGCCCGCGGCGAGCGCCTGCTTGGCCAGCGCCTTCGGCAACGCCGAGCCGCCGATCACCATCTTCAGGCCCGCAAGGTCTGTCTTCGCCGCCGCGGCGGCGTTCAGCAGCATTTGGAGGATGGTCGGGACGCCGTGGGTGAACGTGACGCCCTCGCTCTTTATCAGCTTGACGAGCATCGCCGGGTCATAGCGTCCGGGATAGACCTGCTTGACGCCGGCAAGCGTCGCAGCCCAGGGAAAGCCCCAGCCGTGCACATGGAACATGGGCGTAATCGGCATATACACGTCGTCGCGTGAGAACCGGCCCTGCTGGCTCGCCATCCCGAAGAACGCCAGCTCGCAGAGCGAATGCAGCACCAGCTGCCGATGGCTGTAATAGACCCCCTTGGGTAAGCCGGTCGTGCCTGTGGTGTAGAAGGTCGTCGCCTGCGTGTCCTCGTCGAAATCCGGAAAATCATAGGCGGGCGAGGCTTCGGCCAGCAGGCTCTCGTACTCGCCGGCAAACGGCAGGCTTCCGGTCTCGGGACGAGGATGATCCGACATCACGACGAGCGTCCTGACCTTCGTGAGCTGCGGCCTGATGCCTTCCAGCAAGCCGACGAACTCGTCGTTGACGAGCAGCGTGGACGCCCCGGCGTGATCGATCGTATAGGCGACCTGCTCGGGCGAGAGCCGCACGTTGACCGTCTGCAACACCGCGCCCATCATCGGGATCGCAAAGAAGGCCTCGAGAAACCTGTTGCTGTCCCAGTCGAGGACGCCGACGGTGTCGCCGGGCTCGACGCCGAGCCTCTTCAGGGCGGAGGCGAGGCGGGCGATGCGCTCTCCGAGCTGGCGATAGGTGAATCGCGTTCGATCGCGATAAACGATCTCCTGCTCAGGCGATTGCAGCAGCGGAGTATGCCACAGCTGCTTGAGGATCAGAGGATATCGATAGGCGGATTTGGCGGTCTGGATCAGCCTTCCCACCATGGCGGCCTCCCTCGAAACGTTGCCTCTCGCTCGGCTCCTCGCGACGTCCGCAATTATGATCTGCGGATCGCCTCGGCCGGTCGTCCCTTACACGACGATTCCATCACCCGACGTGGACACCGACCGTCGCTTGACGCGTGGTGTTTGTGAAGGTCCGAAGCGGACATCAACGGGGTCCAGACGGACACGCTACGACCACTCCGGCACTCGTTCTTGAACAAAGCTGCTCATTTCGCGATTTGCGGCGGCGCGTCATCCGGCCGACGCGCCGCAAATCCGGCATTGCTTCTGACGATCCAAAAAGCTGCTATCGTTGCCGAGGCCACGGGCTGGAGGGTGAACGGGAGTGCGCCCATCTCGGATGCTCCGTTACAAAGGCGGATCCTGATTGCAAAAAATTCGGCAGTATCATTCTTCCCCGTCGTCACCACCGCCCTCGGACGGGGCGAAAGGATCGCCGATCGTTGGCTTAAGCGAACGCATATACGAGACGACCAAGCTTGCCGCGCTGGTCGACATGCTGTTGAACCAGGGGCATCCGGCCAGCGAGATATTGAAGAACGTCAATCTGCCGGCGAAGGAGGTGTATTCCTCGAAAACCCGGATATCGCTCAAGCAATTGCTGACAGCCTGCAAGAATGCCGTCCGGCTCTCGAGGGATCCGCATCTCGCCTATCGGATCGGCGCATCCATCCATATCTCGACCTACGGGATGTACGGTTTTGCCATCCTGTGCTGTCCCGACTTTCGCAGGACGATGCAGTTCGCGACGCGGTACCACATGCTCGCCGCACCCTTGGCTGCGATCAGCTTCAGCGACGAGAACGGATCCGCCACCTGGTCCATCGAGCCCAATCTGCACGCCACGATGGACCCCGCGCTGTATCGGTTCATCACCGAGATGCAGATCGGAATACACATCTCGCTGATGCGCGATGTCATGGGTCCCGCGTTTGCTCCGGACGAGATCTGCCTCGCCTACCCGGACGTCGGAGACGCCGGCTTTCCGAAAGACGAACTGCGATGTCGCATTGGCTTCGCGAAACCCGCTAACAAGATCGTTTTCCGCTCCACATGGCTGGAGCAGGAGGCAAGTCTCGGCAACAAAACCACCTATCCGTCGATCGTCGCGCTATGCGACGACCTGCTCGACGATTTGATTTTGCGAATCGGCGTCGCCGGAAAGGTTCGCGAACTTCCGCTGACCGATATCGCCAACCCACCAACCTCCTCGGAGGCAGCCAGGCTTCTCGGCATGAACGACCGCTCCCTGCGTCGCAAGCTTCGGCAGCAGGGTCTTTCCTATCGCGGCCTGCTGGATGAGCTCCGCACCCAAATTGCGGTGAAGTATCTCCGCACGACCAGGCTCTCGAACGATGACATCGCCTTGGCGCTCGGATTCAGCGACGCCGCGAATTTCCGTCGCGCGTTCCATCGATGGACGAACAAGGCACCAAGCGAGATCAGGACAGAATAGGCCACGCGGCGATCCCCCGGATATCGCTGCTACGCCCCCCTCAACCCGCCACTGCGACGACCGGCTTGGCCTTCGCCGGCGCCTTGTCGGCGCTCTTCGACCACGACCGGTAGTACGCCAGCGCGGTCATCATCAGGATGCCGACAATGCCGACCGCAATCTGCATCCAGATCGCGCCGGAGACCTCGATCAACACGACATGTGCAGCAAAGGACAGGGAATATCCCGGCGCAAAACACTTCGAGCGACTGCTGACCGCATTTGATTGCGGGCCGAAAGATCGCCCATTCCAACCCCGGCCAATCGCGTGGCAGCAGACGAACGACAAAGAACGCAAACACAACGAAGTGCAGCAAGCGATAAGGCGCGAGGTTGGTCTTGTCGTTCGGATTGAAGGCGCCGTAGATCTCCGGCGGGATCAGTGACCGCAGCTCCTCAAACCGAGCCGCCATTGTCATCACCAGAGCGAACAGAAGATAGGTGGTGCCGAGCACCAACGCGGTACGCGACCGGATGAACGGCATTGCCTGCGCCGATCCACCGAGCGCAAACCAGGCTCCGAACGTGAACAGAAACTGCCATGCAAATGGATTGAAGTACCAAACACCAGTTGGATAGGCCGAAACGTTCCAGCCGAAGTGCCTGGCCACCAAATAGAGCAAGGCCGAAGCGGCCAGTGTCATATTGGGTCTGCGCAGCATCGGCCATAGTATCGGCGGGAAGACGCCCATCAGCACGATGTAAAGCGGCAGCACGTCCATGTTCACCGGCTTGAAGCGCAGTATCAGCCCCTCGAACAGGAACTGCGCGGGATTTGCCAGGAAGCCCCGTATGTTGAAGTCATCGCTAAAACCGGAGTTACCAGATCGCTGCGCGACATATCCGATTTCTGCGAGGTAAAGCACGAAGAGGAAGACGTGGGCGACGTAGATCTGCCAGACCCGCTTCAGAAGCCTCGTTGCGCCAATTATGAACCCGCGTTCGAGCATCATCCGTGCAAAGACAAAGGAAACCGTGTAGCCGGAGATGAAGATGAAGAGATCCGCCGCATCGCTGAAGCCGTAGTTCCGCGTCGTCAGCCAGTTCACGATGTTGTTGGGGATATGATCGAGGAAGATTCCCCAATTTGCCACACCTCGGAACAGGTCCAGCCGGAGATCCCGGCCCTTCGTCGGGAGCGTAGCGAGAATCTTCATCGTCAATGCACCGAAGCTTTGCCCATCTCTTCCGCTGACGATTTGCCTACGCAACGTCTCCGTTTACGGCGTCTAGAGCCTGCCCCGGCATTTCGACGTGATCGCCCCGAGCATAACTGCCCATGCCTGCTCGTATTGTACAAACGTGCGCATGCTGGATGTGAGTTCAGCAGAAAGACGAGAGACGAGGCTGGCAGAACGGCCCCGACTTTCAATTAGCCTCCGGGAAATGCCATCCTGTCCATGAGTCACGACGCGCGACGCGCTTGCGCGAGGTAGGTCTCGATGATGCCCGCCTATCGATCGGCTCAAACCAGCAGCATTCCTCGGTCGGTCCCTGGAGCTCGTTGGGACTACGGGCTCTCGTCACATGAGCCGGTGGGGCCGCCCGGGCCCTCTTACGCCTGGCCCGCATGGGCGGACGATCGGCAATGATCGGCCGCGCGTCGGGTTTTGGTTCGGCCATGGTGTCGGCCAAGGACTCAACGAGCGTTCGATCCGTCTTTTCATCAGGCAGCCGCTCGACCAATTGCTGGGTTGGTACCGCCTCAATGGACGGTGGCGATATGGTCGGCTGATTGGTGTCAAGGACGACCCTCTCCGGCCATTTGCGCGCGGATTCGATGCGGATGGTCGCCGCGTCGATGCTGTCCGGCCGGCCGGGAAATCTGTCCGGCAGGTCCGGCAAGGACCAGCCGGCTATCAGCAGAAGAACGGCGAGTCCGCCCCCGACAACGGCAAAATACCTTGCCATGGGCAAAGCCGATGGCTCCGGCAATTTCGGCAATCTCGATCGACCCATGACGGCAATGCTTGGCCACTCTCATGCAGTGTGGCGTGCCACACTGCCGCTGAGGGAAGGCGACCTCGACTAGAGGAAATTCTCCTTCACCATCTCCCAGACGTCTCCACCTCGGCCGTGCAGGATCGCGCGAGCAGAATAAAGCGCCATCCCGATTGCAGGTTCGACCTGCATGAACGGCGGCATGACGAGCTGCATCGGGTTGACGTGCACGTGCAGAAGCGCGGGCCCTGGTTGCGCCAGCCAGTCCTTGACCGCGGTCTCCAGCTGGTCCGCGCTCGAAACGGTCTGGCCCCAGAGACCTAGCGCGCGCAACCCCCGCGAAATTCGGGTTCTTCAGTTTCGTGAAAGTATCGAGCATGCCCTCGGCCTTCTGCTCGATCTCCACAAAGCCGAGCTTGCCGTTGTCATAGACGGCAATCTTGATGGGCAACTCCTGTTGGACGACCGTCATCAGGTCCCCGAACAGCATCGAAATCCCGCCGTCGCCCGCCATGCACACGACTTGCCGGCCGGGTTCCGCCTTCTGGAGCCCAATGGACGACGGCATGCCGTTGGCCATCGTTCCATGAAGCAGACTCGCGAAAATGCGACGCCGGCCGTTCGCCTCGATATGGCGATAGGCCCAGGCGGCCGGGGTGCCGTCGTCGGCCGCGAACAACGCATCCTTTGCCGCATGGCGGTTGATCACCTGTGTCAGATAGCTTCCAGGAATACTGCCATCGTGGCCCGCAGCGACCTTGGCCTGCTCCGCTTCCCGATATTTCGCATAGCGCTTCACATACGCGCTTCGGAACGAGGCGTCGGTGCGCTCAACCAACTTCGGCAGCAGCGCCTCCAGCGTCGCCTTCACGTCGCCGACAACACCCTTCTTGATCGGATGACGCCGTCCCAGATGGGTCGGGTCGATATCGACCTGCACGATCTTTGCCTTGTCCGGGTAGAATTGCCGCCAGGCAAAGTCTGCGCCCAGCATCAGCAACGCATCGCAGTCCAGCAGGGCGTGGTAGCCGGCCTCGTTGCCGAGCATGCCGGTCATTCCAATGTTGTAGGGATTGTCAAACTCGAGGAAATCTTTTGCCCGCGACGTATGCGCGATCGGCGCCTTCAGCTTGTCGGCGACCGCGAGAATCTCCTGATGCGCCCCCTGGCAGCCCGACCCGCCATACAAAACAAGATTTTCGCTGCTGTTGAGGATGTCTGCGATCTCACCAAGATCCGCATCGTTCGGTCGCGTGACAGGTTTGGCGACGTGTACCGCGTAAGGGATGTTGTCATCCACAACCGAGGCGGAGATATCCGCCGGCACGATCAGGACGGCAACACCACGTTTTGCCAATGCCGTTTGGCAGGCGATCACGGTCTTCCGGCGCGCCTGTTCCGGGGTATGGATCATG
>Ga0137385_10006351_pt1 | contig 10399 bp, 8 predicted proteins | sample SagtaG_FD_104921 | JGI IMG/M metagenome (GOLD analysis project Ga0137385, IMG submission 104921) | Vadose zone soil microbial communities from Sagehorn Ranch, Mendocino, California, USA - Sage2_R_80_16 metaG | ecosystem: Environmental > Terrestrial > Soil > Vadose zone | place: USA: California... | reverse complement strand
CCGCCGTGGTGGTGAAATGGCGGACCTCGAGGTACTCCAGGACGCCGCCGTGCTGATCGAAGGCGAGCGAATCGCCTGGGTCGGTCCGCGCTCCGAAGCTCGCGACCTCCATTCCGCATTCCGCATTCCGCAATCCGCAATCGACGTGGTGGAGGTGACGGGCGTCCTGTTTCCCGGCTTGGTCGACTGCCATACTCACGCCGTGTTCGGCGCACCCCGGCTCGACGATCACGAGCGCCGGGCGCTGGGCGAGGACTACAAGACCGTGGCCGCCCGAGGCGGGGGTATCCTCGAGTCGGTGCGCGATGTACGGGCGCGGAGCGAAAGCGAGCTCGTGGCTCTCATGCAAACGCGGGTGCGGGCCTTGCTCGCCCACGGCAGCACGACGATCGAAGTCAAATCGGGCTATGGGCTCGACCCCGTGAACGAGCTGAAGCAGCTGCGCGCCATCCGCAAGACGGCGGCAGCGGAGCGGGCCTCCCTGGTGCCGACCTTCCTCGGCGCGCACGAAGTGCCGCCCGAGTTCCGGGGCCGCCGCGCCGACTATGTCCGGCTGGTGTGCGACGAGATGATTCCCGCCGTGGCCCGCGAGCACCTGGCGGCCGCATGCGATGTGTTCTGCGAGCCCGGTGTGTTCGATGTCGCCGAGACGCGCACGATTCTCACCGCCGCCCAGCGGCACGGCCTGGCAGTCAAGCTGCACGCCGACGAGCTGGCGGGGTCGGGGGGCGCCGAGCTGGCCGCAGCCCTCGGCGCTGTTTCGGCCGATCATCTCGCCGCGATCTCCGACGCCGGAATCCGGGCGCTTGCAGCGAGCGCCACCGTCGCCGTCCTGCTGCCCGCCACGATGATCTTCCTCGGCAAGCGCATGCAGGCGCCGGCGCGGCGCCTGGTCGAAGCGGGAGCGGCGGTCGCGCTCGCGACTGATTTCAACCCGGGTTCGTCACCGACCGTCGGCCTGCCCCTCGTAATGGCACTCGGCGTGTCGCAGCTGGGGTTGCGCTACAGCGAGGTCATGAGCGCGGTCACGGTCAACGCGGCGGCGGCGCTCGGCCTGGCCGCCGACCGAGGCCAAATCGCGCCGGGGTTTCGTGCGGATCTGGTGTGCTGGGGCGTATCGGACTGGCGGGAAGTCGCGTACTGGATGGGGGAACAGCTCGTAACCGCCGTCTGGACAGGAGGTTCCGCTTGTCCGCTCCATGTGGGGCCGGTATCTTTAGGGCTCCATGTCAAAGCTTGAGAAACAGAAGGAGAAGGCGCGAGGCCTCGAGGGGAAGGACCCCAAAGGGGCCATCGAGGCGTGGGTGGAAATCCTCAAGGGGCAGGAAGAAGATCCCGACCCGAACCACGACCTGGCGATCTTCAATCGCATCGGCGACCTCTATCTCAAGCTGAGGGAGCCTGCCCAGGCGGCCGACTACTACGACCAAGCCGTCGATAAGTACGCCGAGCTCGGTTTCCATAACAACGCCATCGCGATGTGCAATAAGGTGCTGCGCAACGCGCCCGGGCGGCAGACCACCTACCTCAAGCTCGCCAAGCTGTATGCCTCCAAAGGCTTCATGGCGGAGGCCAAGCAGCACTTCGTCGAGTACGCCGAGCGGATGCACAAGGTCGGGAAGATCCAGCATGCCTTCGCCGCCCTGAAGGAGTTCGCCGACATCTCGGCCGAGAGCGCACACCTGCGCCAGCAGCTGGAAGAGCATCTGCGGATGTACGGCGATCCGGAGCGGCGCCTGGCCGCCGGCACGGCGGCTCCGGCGGCACCGAAAGCCCAGCCGCAGGACGACGCGTCGAAGTCGGGCAAGCGGAAGACGTCGAGCCTGGTGTTCCTCGACGTGGACGCCCCACCTGTCACTAAGGCGTCTCCCATGAAGGGGCGCGCCGCGCCCCCGCCCCTCGCGAGGCCGGCGCCCGAGCCTGAGCCGCCTGAACCGGAGCCGGTGGTGGAGAGCCTGATTGAGCCGGTGATCGCGGAGCCCGATACGTCCCTCGAGATCGAGACCACGAGTCTCGTCGAGGGGCTCGAGCCTACGAACGTGACGGACAGGCTCGAAGGGTTCGAGACCACGATCGCGGAATTCGGCGACATTCAGCTTGAGGCGCAGGACGCGCCGTCGCTGCGGGACGAAATCTCCCCCGAGGATATCCCACCCCCGGCGGAGTTCGAGCCGACGGTGGCCGAGGAGGAGAGCGCACCCGAGTCGGTGCTGGAGCTCGAGCCGTTGCCGGAAACGGAGATCGAGATCGAGGCGCCCAAGCCAAGTGCTCCGCCACGCGTGGCCCCGGTCGTACCGAAGCGGCCCGGTGTCGGGCCACCGCCCCGCTTGGGTGGAGGGGCGAGTCCCAAGGCGCCCGAGCCACCGAAGGTCAAGCCCGTCGTGCCGAAACGGCCCGGCCCACCACCGCGCAAGAGCATGGTGGAAGTACCGCCGCTCGAGCTCGAGCCGGACTTCGATACCAGCGCGACCGACCAGAAGCACGACATCGACGATCAACCACTGGCGATCGAGGATGTCCGTGCGGGGGGCGACGCGTCGATTGGCTCCGGGAGAGGCGGGCGACGGTCGGGGGCGATCGACTTGAGCCTGGACGGCGTGGTGATCCAAGGGGATGAATCAGGATCGCTCGTGTTCGCGGAGATCGACGCGGCACCGGCGAAGCCGACTATTGAGGAGCTCGAAGGGCGGGTGGCCGACGATCCGGACGATCCGGAAGCGCACCAGGCGCTGGGCGAGGCGCTGATCGAGGCCGGCGAGCGGGAGCGGGGCGTCGTGGAGCTCGACCTGGCGACGACCGGCTTCGAGACCCGGGGGAACCTGCCGCAGGCACAAGACCTGGTGGACGAGATCCTGCGGCTCGATCCCAACAGCGTTCGGCACCGGCAGAAGCAGGTCGAGTTCGCGTTCAAGTCGGGCGACAAGGTGAAGCTGATCGACGCATACGTCGAGCTGGCCGACACGCTGCTGCGGAGCGACCTTCCGGACAAGGCGCGCGCCGTCTACAAGCGCGTCGCCGAGCACGATCCTACCAACGAGCGCGCCAAGGCCGCGCTCGCGATGCTGGCGCCGGTGGCCACGCCCCCGCCGGAGCCGCCCGCGAAGCCGAAGGCGAAGGTTCGGGATACGGAAGGCAGGACCGCGGCTCGGGACGCGAAGATGAAGGTGCGGGATGAAGCGGCGGAGGCGGGAGACTTCGTCGACCTGAGCGCGATGATACTCGACGAGGACCTCCCCGAGCGCGACACGCGTATGAAGGTCGCGGACGAGGAGCCGACCGGGGATGAGGAGCGCGATTTTCAGGAGATGCTCGCGCGCTTCAAGCAGGGGATCGACGAGAACATCGACGAGGGCGACTTCCAGTCGCACTACGACCTGGGCGTGGCCTTCAAAGAGATGGGGCTCTTGGACGAGGCGATTGCCGAGCTGCAGAAAGCGCTGCGGTCGCCCGACGGGAAACTGAGAAGCTCCGAGGCGCTGGGCGTGTGCTTCATCGACAAGGGTGCCTACGTCGTGGCCGAGTCGATCCTGCGGCGCGCGCTCGACCTGCCGGCCTCCAGTGACCAGGAGCGCCTGGGCATCCTCTACTGGCTGGGCCGCGCGCTCGAGGAACTGGGCAAGCGGGTCGAGGCGCGCGAGCTGTACGGCCGGGTGTTCGCCGTGGACATTCGCTTCCGGGACGTGGGCGAGCGCTCCAAGGCGCTTGCCAAGGCGAAGTAACGTGAGCCAGCAGGTCGTTCCGGTCGCGCAGCGGGACCTCCAACGACCGGTGGCGGCGGAGCTTGAGCACGTCGCCGACGAGCTGGTACGTATCATCGCGGCCGACTTCCCGATCATCGCCGAGGTGAACGAGCACCTGGTGCGGATGAAGGGGAAGCTGTTCCGCCCGACATTGCTGCTCCTCTCGAGCCAGGCGACGGGCGCCCTCGACCCACGCGCCGTGACGCTCGCCGCCGTCGTCGAGTTGATTCATCTCGCCACGCTGGTGCACGACGACTCCGTCGACCACTCGGTGCTGCGGCGTGGCATGCCGACGCTTAATGCGCTCTTCTCCCACCAGGTCGCCGTGATCATGGGCGATTACCTGTACTCGCGGGCGATCATCGAGCTGGTCCGCCTCGACGATCGCGAGCCGTTGCGCGTGTTCGCCCGGGTGACGAACGAGATGACGATCGGTGAGATGCGCCAGCTCGAAGCGCACGACAAGCTGGCGTACAGCGAGGAGCAGTACGACCAGCTCATCCGCGCGAAGACGGCCTCGCTCCTGTCCGGGGCGTGCGAAGTCGGGGCGCTCCAGGGGCCGGCTGCGTACCGCGAGGCGCTGGCCCGCTTCGGCATGCAGCTCGGCATGGCGTTCCAGATCGCCGACGACCTGCTCGACTACACCGAGGCGGAAGCCGTGACGGGCAAGCCGTCGGGGCTCGACCTGCGAGAGCACAAAGTGACGCTGCCGCTCATTGCGGCACTCGGCGCCATGCCGCCGGCCGACCGCCGCCTGGTGGCCGAGCTGATGGCGTCGCCGGAGCCGCCGGACGCCGTCGTCGCGGAGGTGGTACGATGCGTGGCCGCGGCCGGGGGCCTGGATTATGCCCGGCGGCGTGCGCTCGAGCTCGCGCAGCAAGCCGACGCGGAGCTGGATCTTCTGCCCGCCTCGCCGGCGCGGGATGCCCTGCGCGACAGCATCGCATACGCCGTGGAGCGGCGCAGCTAGTCCCGTTCCCAGTGACGCCAATGCCCTGCGGATCGCATCCGACGCCCCCGCACTTGGAACGGGACTAGCCGTGGCGCAAGGCCCGCGCAGGCCGCTATTTTACTGTGGCGTGCTGGCCACCGGCTTCGTGCTGGGCGGCTTCGTCCACTCCCTGCTGCGACGCTTCCTGCCGCAGGGGCCGGCGAAAGAGATCTTCACCTGGTCGGTGACTCCCACGCTCGGGCCGGTCCACATGGACCTGCTGGTGGTATCGATCACTCTCGGGCCGATCGGACTCGACGTGTCCCTGCTCGCGCTCGTGGGCGTGGCGATTGCCTACTACGTCGCCCGGTCGATCTTCTGAAGCGAGGCGCGTTATGTTCGGGGACTTGTCGTTCAGCCACATCCTGATCCTGCTGCTCGTGCTGGTGCTGGTGTTCGGCGCGAAGCGGATCCCGGAGATCGGATCCTCGATAGGGCAGGGGATCAAGGAGTTCAAGCGCAGCCTCAAGGACGCCACGAGCGACGACCCGCCCACCACGCCGCGCGGTGTCCAGCCGCCCGCCTCGACTTCGAGCCCTCTTTCTTCCGGCGACCCGAAGCGCCTGAGCGACTAGCTCTCGCTGGCGGCGGCCGGTCGGAAGATTTCGCTCCGGCGGTCGACGATCTTGGCGTCCGCGCGTAGCGCGGCGATGAACTGCTGCAGCCGCGCCTGCTCGACGGGCCGGACCAGCGTCTCGCGTTGCTGATCGCGCTGCTTCAACCACGCGGCCGAATCGGCGTCGACGTGGGCCAAGCCCTGCAGCACGAACCATCCCGTCTCGTCCGCGATCACGCCGCTGCGCTCGCCTCGGCGCAGCCCGAAGGCTGCTCCCAGCACGAGCGGATTACGGGCGAACTGCGCGGGCGCGGTCACGCGCGTAAACGGACCCAGCTTCTCGACCCGGTACCCCCGCGCCCGGCCGGCTGAGAGGAGATCGCCGGCGTCGCGCAGCGCGGCGGCCGCCTGGTCCGCGCGCTCGCGCGCCACGGCCTTCTTCTTCTCGAAGCGCGCGGCGCCGAGCACCCGGGCACGGATGCTCGCGAGCGGCGGCACGCCGGCCGCCTCGAGTGAATCGAGGCGGAACACGTAGCTCGCCTGAGCCGCGTCGATGACGGGGCTCGTCTCGCCCGGTCGGGCCTCGAACGCCCACACGCTCACGTCCGGTATGGTGGAGCTGCCGAGCGTCAGCCGCTCGCCTTGCGCGAGCTTCGACGCGTGAGCGAGCGGGAGGCCGAGCCGGTGTGCCGCGCTGTCCAGGTGGCTGCCGTCCGTCTGATCCGCGGCCAGCCGGTCCAGAGTGTCGGTGCGCGCATCCACGGCGTCGAGATGCGCGCCGTGCAGCACGATCGGAACCAGAATGTGGTGGACGCGGGCGGAATCGCCCTTGACGGAGTCGACGCGGATCAGGTGGTAGCCGAACTCGGTGAGCACGGGCTCGCTGAGGACGCCCGGCGCTTGCCGCCGCAGCGCCGCGGCGAATGGCGCGACGAAGCCGGAGCCGTTTCGCTTCACCCACCCCAAATCACCGCCCCGCGGGCCGGTCCCGGAGTCGGCAGACTCTCGTTTCGCCACGTCGTCGAACTTGGTCTTTCCGCCCGCGATCTCGGCCCGCAACGCCCGAGCGTGGGCGAGGGCCGCCGCGCTGTCGGCGGCGCTCGGGATGCGCGGCAGCTCGACGTAGCTGAGCCAGGCGGCCGCGCGTCGCTTGAAGTCGGCCTGGTGGGCGGCGTAGTAGCGCTCGAGCTCTGCGTCCGATACCGGGGCGAGCGTGTCAGGCATGTCTTCCGGGTGCACGGCGAACAGGGCCACCGTTACCGACTCGTGTTGATCGCGCCAGATGCGCCACAACTTCGCTTCGGAAACGTAGACGTCCGCCGTGAGGTAGTCTTCCAGCTTGCGCTGTGGCAGGTAGTCGCGGTACAGCTGCTCGACGTGAGACGCGAACTCGGAGCCGGCGCTCGAGATGTAGCGCTGCCACTTGGTGATGTCGAACTGGCCGTTCGTCTGGAAGGTCGGGTCCTGGAGCACCTGCTGCATGATCTGCGGCGGCGGTGAGCTCCGGGCGGCCTGGATGATCTCATCGTCCGACACCGTGATGCCGAAGCGACGGTACGCCCGCTCGAGCAGGATCTTCTGGATGAACTGGTCGGCGACGCGATCCTGCAGCTGCCGCTCGTCCTCGCGCGTCAGCCGCCCGCCGCCCTGCTGCCGTCGATACTGCTCAAGGCTGGCCTGATACTGCTGCTGAAACGGCTGGGAGCGGACGATCGTGCCGTCCACGCTGAGGACGACATCCTTTCCCCCGCCTACGATATCGGTGATTTGCCCGTATGCCATCCAACCGATAAAAGAGATCGCCACGACCCAGAAGACAGGCTTCGTTATCTCGCGCATCGCGCGCATCATATCCGGCAAAACTCCTAGGAGAGCATGTGAGAAGGGGCCTAAGTCTAAAAACGACAACGCGAAAACTCAAGCGAGCGGGCGCGATTCCGATTGACAGCGCGCCCGAGCAAACACTATCTTTGTCCAACTCCCCCAAGCACTTAGGCTGTGGCCTACACGAGCGAAATAGAGAAGCTGGAAAAGCGGTGGGCGGAGAACCCCAAGGGACGTAACTTCGCCCCCCTGGCCGACGCCTATCGCAAGGCAGGAGAACTAGATAAGGCCCTCGAGCTGTGTACCGCCGGGCTGGAGCTGCACCCCGACTACGTCAGCGCGCACATCGTGTTCGGGCGCTGCTTGATCGATCAAAAGAACGACACCGGTGCCTCGGACGTGTTTCGCAAGGTGCTGGCGCTCGATCCCGAGAACGTGCTGGCCCTCAAAATCCTGGCCGACATCGCCGAGCGCGGCGGCCGGTTCGACGAGGCCGCCGAGTGGCTCGTCCGGCTGCTGGCGGCCGACCCGATGAACGGGGATGCGGCGGAGGCGCTGACGCGCACCAAGGGCAAGGCGACGCGGGCTGCGCAACAGGCACCTGAGCCGGTCGTGCGGCTCGTCCCGGACGCGGCCCCGCATTCGCCCCCTCCCACCTCGCGGGGGGCCGCGCCGTTCCAGCCGTTGCGGGGCTTGGTGATCGACCACGCCTCGGAAGAACCAACCTCCCCCAAGCTGGACGTGAAGGGCGCCCCCGCCGACATCGAGACCTTTGACGGGACGCTGGACTTCAACGCGGTGGCCCATAGCGCTGCCAAAGCGGACGGGATCGAGGTGCAGGAGGAAGTGGAGCTCAAGCCCCAGGACCTGGTCGTCGAGGGGCTGGCGCACACCCAGTACGAGAGCGGCATTTTCGGCACGCCGTCTGAAACAGCGGAGGCGGGCGACGAGCCGAGGATCGATCTGCCGCTGATCATGCCCGATGACGTGGCGGAGGCCGGACCCCCCCCCTCCGTCGTCGCCGAAGAAGCACCCCCGTTCGCAGCAGCCCAGCGGGCGCCCGCTGCTTCGCGGGGTGCCTCTTCGGCTCCGCCAGCCACGCCGCCGGCTGCGGTCGTGCTGTCGGACGACGATGGCGCGGCGGACACGGCGGCGCTGTCGCGCCTCGAGCCGGTGCTCACCGAGACAATGGCCGAGTTGTATCTGCGCCAGGGTCACCAGGAGGACGCCCTCCGAGTGTACCACGCGCTCCTGGCGAAGCGGCCGGCGGACGCGCGACTGCGGGGGCGGGTCGAGGCTCTGACCGGCGGTGGAAACCGGCACGACGCGGCTGGGACGGGCGAGACCGTGCAGGTGTTCCTGAAGCGCATCCTCGCCGGTCGACCGGGAGCTCCCGGGCCTGTGGCATCGGGTCCGCAGGTCGGGTCTCCGCTCGACGACGCGTTCGCTCCGACTCATTCCGAGGTCGAGCCGGACCCCCGTCCGAGCGTGCTGTCTCCGGGCGAGGCGACCCGCCCGGCGGACGACGCCATCTCGCTCGATGAGGTGTTCGGGGACGAGGGCCCGCGCAATTCGGGCGCGGTTCCGGAGCCGGCGCCCCCCGCGCCCCCGGCGCCCTCACCGGCCCCGCAACAGAGCGGCGGGTTCTCATTCGACCAGTTCTTCAGCGCCTCCGAGTCAACGGATCAAGGGGGCAGGGGGGCCGGGAGTATGGGGGGAGCGGGCGGATCCGGGACGCCCGGCGAGGGAGGGGCGACGCCGCCGGCGCGGGCTTCGGGCGGCAGGCTCCGGCCGCCGGTGGAGGACGAGGGCGACCTCGATCAGTTCCAGGCCTGGCTCAGGGGCCTCAAGTCCTAGTGCCGTTCCCGTCGATCGAGCCCTACCGTATTGGAGCCGCGCCCGGCAATCCGCGGGAACGGCACTAGTGCACATCGCCGTGTTGAACGGCCCGAACCTGAATCTGCTGGGGGAGCGAGAGCCGGAGCTGTACGGGCGGATCACCCTCGCGGAGATCGAGGCGCGCACCCGCGAGCGGGCGCGCGCGCTCGACGTCGAAGTGTCGTGGACGCAGACCAACCACGAGGGCGAGCTGGTCGATGCGATCCAGCGGCTCAAGGGCAAGGCGGACGGCCTGATGATCAACGCCGCCGCGTTCACGCACACGAGTCTCGCGGTGCGGGACGCGCTGCTCGCGGTGCGCGTGCCGTTCGTGGAAGTGCATCTCTCGAACATCTTCGCGCGCGAGCCGGAGCGGCGCCGCTCGGTGCTCGCCGACGCCGCCGTGGGCGTGGTGACCGGCTTCGGCGCCGAGAGCTATCGGCTAGGACTCGAGGGCTTGGTCGGCTTTCTCCAGGCCCGCCATGGCGGCTGACCGGCGGCGCGACCGGCAGGAGGCGCTCGTCCGCACGCTGGAAGTGGAGGGCCTGGACGGGCTGGTCGTCACGTCGCACGCCAACATCCGCTACCTCACGGGGTTCTCGGGCTCCGCCGCGGTCGTGGTGGTCACGAGAGCCGACGTGTTGCTCGTGACGGATTTCCGCTACGACGCGCAGGCGCGGGGGGAGGCGGGTGCGGTGGCGCGGATCGAAGTCGACAGCACCAGCGTGTGGGATCGCTTTTTCAAGGAGCTCGCGACGCTGGGGCCGCTGACCACGCTCGGGTACGAGGCCCACGCGCTGTCGGTGCACGACGCGGAGCGGTTCGCGCAGGCCGGCAAGGCGTGGCGGTGGATACCGACGACGGAGCTGGTAGAGCGCCTGCGCGCGGTGAAGGACGAAGGCGAGGTGGCTGCCATCCGGAGCGCCGCGCTGCTGGCCGGCGAGGCGTTGCGCCAAACGCTCGCGCAGGTGCGCGCGGGCACGACCGAGCTGGCGATCGCGGGCGTGTTGGAGGGGGCGCTGCGCGGGTTGGGCAGCGAGGGGCATCCGTTCGCGACCATCGTGGCGTCGGGCCCGCGCAGCGCCCTGCCGCACGCGCGCTCGAGCCGCCGGGCGGTGGCGGCCGGCGAGTGGCTGCTGCTAGACTTCGGGGCTCAGGTAGACGGCTACTGCGCGGACATCACGCGCACCGTGGTGGTGGGGGCGCGCGCGACCGAGCGGCAGCAGGTGTTGTACGGATTGGTGCGCGAGGCGCAGCAGCGCGCCCGCGCCGGCGTGCGCGCCGGCATGAGCGGGCGGGACGCCGACGCCCTGGCGCGCGATCCGATTGCGGCGCGTGGGTTCGGCGAGGCCTTCGGGCACTCGCTGGGTCACGGACTCGGGCTCGAGGTGCACGAAGCGCCCCGCCTCT
>Ga0137385_10006347_pt1 | contig 10401 bp, 9 predicted proteins | sample SagtaG_FD_104921 | JGI IMG/M metagenome (GOLD analysis project Ga0137385, IMG submission 104921) | Vadose zone soil microbial communities from Sagehorn Ranch, Mendocino, California, USA - Sage2_R_80_16 metaG | ecosystem: Environmental > Terrestrial > Soil > Vadose zone | place: USA: California... | reverse complement strand
TTCAAAATCCGCCCGACGTCTGAAAAAGCCGATATTCTACTAATTACTCATGAACACTTTGACCATTTCTCAATGGATGACATCAAGAAGGTCGTCAACGAGAACACGACCATCGTAACCATTCCAGCAGTCAAGAAAGAACTGTCCACTCTCAAAGTCAAAGAAGTGAAGGCGGTGAAGCCTGGGGACAAGCTCAAACTCGGAGACATCTCAATTGACGTCGTACCCGCGTACAATCTGAACAAGTTCCGAGAGCCCGGAAAGGTCTTCCATCCAAAGGAGGATGGGAAAGCAGGCTACATTATTGGAATCAAAGGTGTCAGAGTTTACCATGCGGGCGATACTGATGCAATTCCGGAGATGAAAGGTCTGAAGGCGGATGTGGCGTTTCTCCCAGTGAGCGGGACCTACGTCATGACTGCGGAAGAAGCAGCCCAAGCGGCGAAAATGGTAGAGCCTAAACTGGCAATACCAATGCACTATGGAGTAATAGTGGGATCAGAACAGGACGCACAGAAGTTCAAACAGCTCGCGACAGTAGAAGTCCAGATCCTGAAGCCTGAATAGTCAAGGACCAGCGAAGACACTGAAAGTCAGCGTCACCACAAACTGGCTGAACATTCACAGACGCTCGAAAAACATAGCAATCCTAGACGCTAGATCACGACAATCCTACGTCAAATCGCACATTCCAGGTGCGATACATGCGGACCTATTCCACTACTTCGTCCCCGGAACTGACCGCAAAGGCCTTCGGATATTCCAGGACGATCTCTCTAGGCTACTTGGAAACATGGGACTAACAGGGAAGGAGACGATAGTCGTCTATGAGTCCGGTTTCGGGATGCGAGCCTCAAGAGTTGGGTGGATGGTCGAATACGCAGGTGCGCGCAAGGTGTACCTTCTTGAAGGAGGATTCCAAGCGTGGCGTAAGTCGCATCTCCCTGTCGAAAACAAGGTTGTGAGACCAGAACAGAGGACCTTCAGAATCAGACCCGTCTCAAGACTCCTCGCCACTGCTGATGAAATTCGCTCAGACAAGTCGGCGCAAGTCTTGGACGTGCGCAGCGAAGGAGAGTTCACAGGCAAGAACGGACGAACCTGCGACAAACGCCGAGGGCGAATCCCTCGTGCTCGATGGCTTGAGTGGACAAACTTCATCGATGGTGGAAAGAGGTTCAAGACAAGATCCGAGATAGCAAGCGTTCTGGAGGAGAGAGGATTGAACAAGAATCGATCGGCGGTGGTAGTTACTTACTGTCATCGCGGAGCTCGAGCCGCAGCCGCATACTATGCTCTTCGATCACTGGGATATGGAAAGGTCAGGAACTATGTTGGATCATGGCACGAATGGTCTAGTCGAAAGAGTCTTCCCGTGGAGAAATGAGACCCTTGACTCTCGGCAGATGAACCCTAGTGGCTTCGAAGTTCAGCCATCAGATCGTTTAAGCTGTTGAATTCTCCCTCTGGTAGCTTCTCTAGAACAGTTGAGATCTTCCTCACCTCGTCGGTATCTTGGAAGACTTTCCATCCCTGATCCTTCAAGAGACGCGATTTTGTGGTCGGAAATCGGGCATCTTCGCTCAACACCTCTCGGATCGATTCTGTCCCGATGCCACTTGTTATCTTGGGGAAGTATCCTTTCTCGATGAATGACTTGACTCGTCCCGCGTCCCGGTACATTCGGACCCCGTGGAAGGCGAGAATACTCTTCTCGAACTTTGGGGCAGAAGCTTTCTTGGCAATCTCTTTCAGCTCTCCGTCGTCAAATTCGTAAATGTTCTCCTCTCCCTTTCCGAACAACCGACTGTACAACATTTTCCCTTCATAACGAGGATCACTATTCGAGAGATCGACGGAGTCAATCGCTTCAGACTCTCTCATAATGTCGAAAACCTCCGCTGAGGGTTTCACTCCTCTGAATTCAACCGCTACAACTGTCTTATCCGAGTTGAATGCCCCAAGAAAATCGCTCAACCTAGCAGCGAGCTCACTTTCTTTGATCTGTGATCCCGCGTTGATGAGAACTGTCATGGCTACTGCTTCAAGCTGGTTGCAAACTTCTCCGAGTCTCTCTAGGAGCGAACGAGCTCCTGGCAGGAGGTTTAGGCCGTAATTGTCAACAATGATCCTGGGACATCGCACCGAGAAACGGAAGTCGTCTGGGACTCGCTTTCGCCAGTCAGAGGCTGAGGAAATGGCCGGCAGTTGGTAATAGCTGCTGTTCAGTTCGACAAAGTCGAAGGCTTGAGAATACGCTTCGAGGCTATCTGTTCCAGGGACCTGGAAGTAGGCCCAGCCTCCTGCTCCAACGAGTAGCTGAGACATATCTTCAAGAATCCATTCCGATCCTGGTTACTAAGGATAGAGGTTGGCGAACACGGGCCGATTCCTCCTCGGGACCTCCGGCTGGTCATATTCGGAATGGGTCGCCGTATTCTACCCTACCTCAACCGAGAGTAAGCTCGGATTCTACAGCAAAATATTCCCGACGGTCGAGATAGATTCCACCTTCTACGCTTTTCCGAAAGAGGGCATGGTCATAGGATGGGATAGATACTCCCCACGCAGCTTCGTATTCAACGCCAAACTTCCGCAGACTATAACCCATGAGAGACTGGAAGCACTCGGAAAGCCGATCGAAGAAGAACTAGACAAATTTGCCAGTCTCATGCTTCCACTGAACAATAGTGGCAAGCTCGGCTGCCTGCTCATCCAACTACCTCCGAGATACAAGTATGACTCTAACCATCTCGAAGAATTCCTCTCACTCTTGCCTCACAGCTTCAAATACGCGATAGAGTTCCGGCACAAATCCTGGCTTCGAGATGAAACTTGGAAGATTCTTTCCAAATACAACGTCGCCTACACAATCGTAGACGAACCACTTCTACCGCCCGAGGTGCACGTGACTGCCGACTTTGCCTACCTTCGTTGGCATGGCCGTGGCCAGAGACCCTGGTACGACTACCATTACACCGAGAAAGAATTGGCCGATTGGCTGCCCAAGGTGAAAGAAGTCGAAGGCTCGGTCAACATCACGTACGGCTACTTCAACAACCACTTTCACGGATATGCAGTAGAGAACGCGCTCAGTATCCTGAAAATGCTTGACAAACTCACTCCAGGGCAGGAGGAGGCACTCAAGCATGCGAGAACCCATCTGAAGCGGGCTAAGGAAAAACCAGTAGGGCTGGGAGAGTTTACTAGGGGAGGCGAAGATCGAGCAAAGCTTGTAGACCTTCTAGGAGAAGTGATGGGTGAGACACGACTCGCTAGATCTTTTACGATTCCAGATGAAGATGTGAAGATCAAAGAAGCCAGCTTGAAAACCATCGACGCTAAGATCAGAGACTATACCCTCAAAATGGACATGGTTTCAAAGACGATCATTCACGATTGCGGTGATTGGGAACGCGCTGTTGAGACCCGCCAGTTGTGCAAGCATATCGGAAAGGTTCTTCTGACCATACCCGAACAGGTAGCCTTGGCGTGGGTCTCAGCTATTCACGAGAATCTTGAAACTTGGAAATTCCAGCAGCCAAAAAAGTAGCGGGTCCTAGGCTGTCCTCCGCCAGTCTACTACTCAAAGTCCGAACCCAAGTGGTCAGCTGTCGACGCTGCTCGCGCTTGGTCGAGTATAGAGAAGAGGTCGCTCGGAACAAGAGAAAGGAATTCTTAGATTGGCAGTATTGGGGGAGGCCTGTTCCCGGGTTCGGGGACCCGGACGCTTCGTTGTTGATTGTAGGTCTGGCTCCTGCCGCGCACGGTGGAAACCGGACGGGCCGGGTCTTCACGGGAGATCGAAGCGGCGACTTTCTCTACAAAGCGCTCTACAAGATGGGTCTCGCAAATCAGCCCACGTCACAGAACTTAGAGGATGGGCTGAAATTAAACGGCGCGTTTGTGACAGCCGCGGTAAAGTGCGCGCCGCCCGACAACAAACCTACGACACAAGAGACAACGAACTGCTCCGGATATCTCGCCAGCGAAATAGACTCGCTAATAGATCTGAAGGCAGTTCTCTGCCTTGGACAGTTCGCCTTCAACGCTGTCATGAGAATGATTCGGAGCAAATACAATCTCACGGCATTGTCTGCAAAATTCGGCCACGGAAGAGTGTTGAGGCTTGGCGAAGGAATCCCTGCCATCATTTGCTCCTATCATCCTAGTCCACGGAATACTCAGACTGGTAAGCTGACTGAGAAAATGTTCCTCTCTGTTCTGCGAAAGACATTTCGCGAGGGAAAAATCGCCCGGAACAAGCCCCGATCCCGAATCCGGGCAGGCGATTTGAGATCGCAGGAACTTCACTGTGATCTCCACGCTTAATCTGCTATCAGAGAAACGGTCGACTGTTCGATTCTGCGCCTCAAAACGCGAGACTCGCCCGGATCAGTTTCAACTAGCGAGACCCCACTCTGAAAAATGTCAAAAGCAGTTGCTCCTCACGACACAGAACTCGATTCTGGGAGGGAATTAACAAACAGTAATCTCTCCGCTGTCCGGCGGCCTTTCAGAGAAAAAAAAGTCCTCGGACTGTACCGTTTGAAACTGGTCAATCGCAGAATAAGCTTAGATCGGAAATCTGGGCAGGCGTTTCTAGATCAAGAGACTCTCACGAAGAGCCATAGGCTCGATTTCCACTCTGGAAAAACAGTCGACCCGCCAGTTCCAAGCCGTAAATCAGAAGACACGCCCGTATGAGCTTAAACTGGCGAGAACACCCAGAAAAAAAAGGGGGTAGGAATTTTTTTCTCACGACGCAGAAGCGGTCTCTTGAAGCAACTCGGTTAGGATTTGGGGCTTGTCGAGCGTTTCAATCCTCTAACCTTATCACTCATCGTCCGCCTCTTATCTAGACGTTCATCTATTCGGAGACTAGATGAGATCCGTCTTGCGCCCATTGAACGCAGTGCGCGGTGTGAAACCTCAACCGCCTCCAGTATGGTCCCGATACTCGCAGCTTCTAAAACACTCGACATGGGAGTAACATCAACTGTCAATCCGGGAATCTTCGACATCGCCCGTACCGCGGCTTTAACATACCGGCCGACACTCGTCCCCACTCCTATAGGATGAATGCTGAACTCAGCGACCAGAACAATCCGTCTCTTTGCCTTCGGCTGCACAGAAAACCGATAAGCAACGGAGGAAGGTTTAGTCTTTACGGACTAGCTGACCAGCCGGTTCTCTCTAACGCCCGGCTTCTGCCGCAGACCATGAGACTCTTCATACTTCGAGGTCTTGTCGATATCAAGCTCCATCAGCTGCACCGTCGCCTTTTTGATTATTCCGAAGATCTCCTCTAGCTCCCGCTGCTCAAAATCCTTCAGCGAAAGGTTCCCGATCCATTGCATCCATCCTTGCATACTCTTCGCTAGAGTAGAGCAGCAGAGACCGATACCATACACGATGTCTAACCTGTCCCGCGGATCTAGGTCAGATATCCGTTTCACTCTATTACGGGCTTCTTCAACCCACGACTTTGGTTCATCCGACAATTCCATTTTTTGTTTCACACTCTCTTTTTTCGGGTCGCGACCCATCGCAACCGGGACTAAGAACGCCTAGAACCGACCTGCAATTGATCGCGTTAAGAATCCACTCAAGAGTCAATATTAACGTTTGGTGAAACCTTCGGCTCAAAGATCCCAGAACAAGAACACAACAGTTGCTGTGACAATCACATAGACAAATCGCGTTCTAGTTTGGAAGCTCCCGCAAAATGCCATCAACCGAACGGATGGACAACGAGTAGCTGATCCGCGCAAAAATCAGACCTAGCATTCCGCCCAGAAAGAACGATATTTGGAGAGAGAAGGGCAGCAGGAGAAAAACTCTAGCAAGAAGCAGGAAGAGAAGCGGCAGAGACATCAACAGCATCATTACGACTCCGAGAAACGATCCTAAGACCGACCCCATTATCGTCACAAACCGTGGCCGTGGTCCGTCTGAAAAATCAGGATAGCGACTTCCGATCGCAACGCCGAGACTCGCTTCTGCTAACACCAGCGTAATGCCTACAGCGATGAACGTCAGCGCATCTAGAATCGAGACCTGAAAGAAAAAGACTGTAAGCCCTAGCCCGAGGACGAGCCCGATTGTCGAGATGAGCGATGTGAAGAGAATCTTGCTCGTTACAATCGTCTCAGCCTCAAGAGGCAAAGAGCTCAAGTTCCACAATCTCTTCCCTTCTTGACCTATCGAAGTCATTCCGAGAAACAGCGTACCGAGACCCACGCCGAAGAGAAGTGGAACAGCCAGGAATAATGGGCTGATCAAGCCTGACGCTACGCTGGTAGTCGGTGCAGGGGAGAAGAGTGCCGGGAAAGAGATCATTACCGGGAGGATAATTGGAATAGCCATTAGCCGGACCACCTCCTTTCTCCTTGTGGCCGAACGAATCTCACGCCTTACAAGCGCAAGCGAGATTACACTGACTCCGATTTTTCTCAGCCTGCTGACGCCAGATATCGTTCCGGTGTTCGAGAAATGAAACGATGGGGGAGTGGCAACCCAGAACTTTGAGCGAAGGGCGAGCGCGGCGGACGCGAGGACTGCAAGAAATCCCAAACTTAGCAGTAGGAAGTAAGCTGAACTCAGCAGATTGGACCTTAGAATGCTCGTAATACTAAGGGTTGGCCAAAGCAGCGGCACGAGAACAGTTGCGGCATTTGCGCTTGAGACAGAATTGATGATTCGAATGATAAGGAAGCCGCTGAACAGAGTCTGAGTAAAGAGCAGGATCAGTAGCACTCCGAGGATTCGTAGGATGATCATTGAGCGTCCGCCGACCTTGTTGAAAGCCGTACTAGCACGGGCGAGGAGAGATCTTAGAATTTCGACCGTGACCGAGCCGATGAACGCTGCAACAACGCTTGCGACTAGGAGTACCAATAACGCTGACGTGTTCCCGGTAAGAATTCCGATGGGTAGACTGTAGCCGATGGTGACTAGTACAAGAGGAGAGTAGGTGTAGCTCGTTGAGAGTGTAGAAGCGAAGACGTATTCCGATGGCGAAATAGGCAGCCAGTTTATCGAATCAGCCGACTCGGACTCCGAGGAGGCGTTAAGCTCCCAGAGGAGACCCATCGTGAAGAAGAATCCGATGAGAAAGATCGGGATTCCGCCGAATATCGTCTCAACAATCTGGCCAATGTCCGCGGGGCTTGCACCTGCACCTCTGAGGAAGGAGACCGTGGCAGTTCCAAACCCAACCCCGGCGGCGAACATTATCGAGCCGATTAGCGCGATAAGAATCGGCCGGTTGGTTATGCTGTTCGAGAGAAAACTCTGTCGGGTGTTGCGGAGGCGTGAGAGCATTAGAATCTTCGCAAACTTGAGCAGTACACGGATTCTCATCTCCGCAGGGCCTCAACAATATCTTCGACTCCCTTGGTTCCGGTTAGTTTGAGAAAGACATCCTCGAGCCCGGAATTGGAAAGACCGGCCTTTTCTCGCAGTTCTTGTGCGGTGCCCTCCGCGAGGACGCGGCCGTTCTGTAGGATTGTGAGACGGTCACAGATAGCCTCTGCGATCTCAAGCACGTGGGTGCTGAAGACTGTTGTGACCCCATCTCGCGCAAGACTGTGAATAAGCTCTTTGACAACTCGCGCAGATTTAGGGTCAAGCCCGTTCAGCGGCTCGTCCATCAACAGTATTTTCGGGTGGTGAAGAATAGCGCCCATGATAGCGACTTTCTGCTTCATGCCTTGCGAGTAGCCTGTGATCGTCTCGCCTTGCTTACCCTCTAAATCGAGCGACTCGATGAGTCGAGTAATCCGCTCCTTCTTCTCTTGATAACCAATTCCTCTAACGTCTGCAACAAAATCTAGGTATTCTGTCGCGGTCAGGAACTCGTAGAGCCTCGGCGATTCCGGAACATATCCGACAAGACGCCGTATCTCCATGGGAGCCTTCTGCACATCAACGCCGAGAACTCTCACATGTCCTGATGATGGATGGATGAGACCGAGCAGAGATTTCAGCAGCGTCGATTTTCCGGACCCATTCTGGCCTAAGAGACCTCGAACCTCTCCCGTTCCTACAGTTAGTGAGAGATCGTTGAGGCCTAGAACTTGTCCGTAGAACTTGCTAAGATGCTCCGCTTCTATTGCCGGGCCAGGAGAATCCATGTTCCCACGTTTCAGAGTCATTGTGGGGAAGTTTAGCGTGTTGTCTCCGGACTCGGGGAAAAAGGGGAAAAAGAAGGGGAAGGGGACTGGCGGTCTATTCTGTCGGGCCCGGTGGACCAGTAACTGGTCCAGGCGGCTGCGTAGGTGCTGGGCCGGCTGTTCCAATCATCGAAATACCGGCTTGGCGTCTGCGTCTGAAGAGGAACGCGAAGACTCCCCCAACGCCAGCGGCGACTGCGACTGCGATGAATATGGCTGTCAGGAACCCGACGTTGCTAGCTGGCTGGTAGTACGCGGTATATTCGGGGTCGTTAACGATCTTGTATCCGCCCCAAGTTGGGTAGCTGATGATGTACAGGTAATTGGCGAGCGTGAAACGTGCCATGCCGGTTCTAGCTGCTTGGAAAAGCGTGGGGTCGACGTGGTAGACGAACAGTGGTAGGAAACCCATGAAGGCATTCTGGATCCCGTACACCGGGTTGCCTCCCCAAGCGGGCCGATTAGCAGTTCTCGCGGTCACATTGTAGTTAGTCTGGGTTCCACTCGTGTAGTTGTACAATTGGTAGCTTGATTTGACACCGAAGTCGGTTCTGAAGACCTTTTCATTGTCACTTGCGACTGTGTTAACGCCAGTATGGGTAACGTCGGATTCATTGTTGCTATCTACGCTTGAACCAGAATCAGTCGTGTCGTTAGTGGTAGTACTCGCGAGAACAGCCATGTGAGATTGAATGATGGACAACTTGTATCCGTTCTGCACTAAGTACTGGTAGATTGTCTGCGCACCGCGCAATATCCCATTGAGGTCGTAAGTTCCTGTCGCGTTCAAATGCAAGACTCGAGGAGTAGCAGTCAAGAGATAGAGATCTGTCATCCTTCCCACAGTGTAGCTCGTGGTTAAGGTCGCGGTCTTAGCAGAGGGATCAATTGCCAAGTCATACGTGAATGACAGCTGCGAATACTGGGCAAATGCTCTGGGGGTGGATGAGTCCCAGGTTGGGAGTAGAGGATTTGGGTAGATTCTCCACCAGATAGCGTTGAGATTAGTGTAGTTGAGGCCCCAAGTCCAGTGGTTGCTGTCTGTCGAGGCTAATGGAATAATCTGGCTGTTAGCAACGTAAGTTGGAACGGGATGAGTCCCAAAGGCAGAGAGAGCGTACCCGAGGCTGAACGACGCGAAGACCGTATCGTTTCGATCGGGAGAGTTTGGAAATATGTCCGAAGTGCCGTTCTCCCTAAAGGCGACCAATGATAGGAACGAGGAGGCGGTTATGGCGTCCTTCCCCTGAGGGGTCTTGAAGTGTTCGAAGACTGTCTGGATGGGGATGGTGACGTTCATGTTGTTGTGGGTTGCGTTGAGGAGACCCGCGTAGAATAGCTGGAAACCTCCGACGTTGATGTAGGTCGTGTAGATGTACGCGTGTTGGTTCTGAATCAACGTTAGGTTTGCACCATTAGCAGTCGCATATTGACGAACGTAGTCATAATAGTCGACGGTTTTCGAGAAGCTCTGGGCCTGGAAATCAGTTCCTTGAAGACTTGTGGCGGCGTAGGTGTTCTTGGGAACAAATGTAGCGATCATCAAAGCTCCTAGGACGAGTAGGGAGAGTGCTCTGAACCTTCGAAGATTGAATTCGGTCATTTTTCATCCTGTATAAAGCCCCCACTCAACAAGCCGAACATAGAACTCGCGTAACCCAGCCTGCAACATTCAAGAAACATGACTAGCGTAAGAACCGAGCTAGCTTTCGAGATTTGCTTGTCTAATCACTCATTATGCGAGCGTTAGTTGTCTTCCCCGCCGCCGTCGTCCCCGCCACCCCAATCGTCATCCTCGCCCCATTCGTCTTCGCCACCCCAGTCCTCGTCTTCACCCCATTCCTCGCTCGCAGTAATGGGCCAGTAGATATTGGTCATGTGAAAACTGGGTTCGCGCGAAACCTTGGCTGCTTAAAAGCCTTCCCAGAAGCTAGCTCCTCACTCTTGTCCCGAACATTTTCGCCGTCGATCCATCAACCGTTCTGGCTGCCCAACACAAGTTACGAGTGTTATGCGCGACAGTATAGCGACCTGAGCGATCAAGAGCGATCAGACCAGTTCCCAGGCCTAACGCCCCGGTTGAATAACGGATGATCTTCGTCGCAGCCGAGACAGCATCTGCATGTCTCATCAGATCGCACGCCGCTTTCGAGACGACCAGCCTCATCGCTTGCTCTCCGATTCCCGTCGCCGTTGCTGCTCCGGACTTGTTGTCTGCGTAGAG
>Ga0137385_10006345_pt1 | contig 10401 bp, 8 predicted proteins | sample SagtaG_FD_104921 | JGI IMG/M metagenome (GOLD analysis project Ga0137385, IMG submission 104921) | Vadose zone soil microbial communities from Sagehorn Ranch, Mendocino, California, USA - Sage2_R_80_16 metaG | ecosystem: Environmental > Terrestrial > Soil > Vadose zone | place: USA: California... | reverse complement strand
TTCCTGGTATCCGGTCGCGGCCGGGGATTTCATCTGGATGGCGCCGTGGTGCCCGCAGTGGTTCGGAGCGATCGGCAAGATACCCGCCAAATATCTCATCTACAAGGATTGGAACCGGCATCCGCTTGGCGATGCGAAAAAATGAAACTCGAAATTGATCAGGACCGCCTGCTCGCGGAATTGGAAACTCTGGCTACCTTTTCAGACGCTGAGCCTCCTGCGGTCACTCGCGTTGTTTTCACTCCAACGGATCAGAAAGCCCGCGCCTGGTTGATCGCGCGTTGTGAGGGAGCCGGTCTCAAGGTAAGGCAGGATCCCATTGGAAATATTTTCGCGCGCTGGAACGGGGCTGATCCCGAAGCGCCCGTGGTTGGCACCGGGTCGCACATTGACGCAATTCCCAATGCCGGGAAATACGATGGCGTGGTCGGAGTTCTCGGCGGTCTCGCGGCGATCCGAGCATTGCGGCGCGCTGGTTTTCAGCCCAGGAATTCTGTCGAGCTGCTGGTGTTCGCCACGGAGGAACCAACGCGCTTTGGAGTAGGCTGCCTCGGAAGCAGACTGCTCTCCGGTTCTCTTCTTCCAGATGCCGCCAGCCAATTGAGGGACAGCCACGGTGAATCTGTGGACGAAGTCCGCAAAAAAGCTGGCCTCAGCGGAAAGCTTGAAGATGTGAAATTATCTTCAGGGTATTACAAGGCCTTCGTCGAATTGCATATCGAGCAAGGCCCTCTCCTCGAACGCGCGCAAACATCTCTCGGAATCGTGATGAGGATTGCCGCTCCTGCAAGTCTTCGCATCTCGATCGAAGGCGCCGGCGGGCACGCCGGCGGAGTCCTGATGCCAGATCGCAAGGACGCCCTCTGCGCAGCGGCCGAGTTGATTCTGGCGATCGAAAATGCAGCGCGCTCAACCGGAGCCGTCGACACCGTTGCTACCGTCGGCGTCTGCGAAGTGTTCCCCGGCGCGGTGAACAGTATCCCAAGTCGCGTGCACTTGACCGTGGATCTTCGCGATACGGACCTTGCGCGGCGCGACAAGCTGATGCAAACAATCAACCGCACAGTTCAAAGTCTGTCCACGAAGCGCCAGGTCTCCATTTGTCAGGAATTACTCAACGCCGACGCGCCCGCGGACTGCGCTCCCGAGGTGCGGGCAGCCCTCTCCGATTCCTGCCGTGAGCACGGGTTCCAGTTTCTCGAAATGATCAGCCGTGCCTATCATGATTCCCTTTTCATTTCCCGCATTGCTCCTGCCGGCATGCTGTTTATTCCCTGTCGCAACGGATATAGCCATCGTCCCGACGAGTTCGCTTCTCCGGAAGACATCGCGCGCGGCACCTTGATACTCGCCGAATCGCTGGCAAGACTATCCGCCTGACCATCAGCCCTGCACTCCCAGTGGCGGATTCTATTCCGCGCTGAGAAAGACGTATGGCAACAGGAACACAACCGTGAGCACCCAGATGAGCGGACTAATCTCGCGCTGCCTGCCGGTACCCAGCTTCACGAAAGTAAAGGAGAGCAAACCTACACTGAGGCCCGTGGCGATGCTGAAAGTCAGCGGCGTGGCGACCAGCGTAAGGAATGCTGGGAAAGCCTCGCTGAAATCGTCCCAGCAAACTCGTGCGACGGCGCCACACATGAGCGCGCCAACGAGAATGAGCGCCGGCGCAGTCGCGTAAGCGGGGATGGCAGCGACCAGCGGCGCGCAGAACATGGCCACGAGGAACAGCGCGGCGATGACCAGATTGCCGAGTCCGGTACGCGCGCCAGCCGCGACACCGGCGGCGCTCTCGATATAACTGGTGACCGTCGACGTAAGGGCAATCGCAATCAGGTAGTTCGCCCACAGCCCCATGATGACCGTGGCGATCGCTGCCGAAACGCATGTGGCGAAGAGAACGCCATCGACAGGCATGCCGCCTTCCGCGAGAATCTGCGGGTTGACGACCACAACATACGCCATGGTCATGAACGTGGTCAGCCCCGCGAGCAATTCGCGCCGCACCGTGGTCTGGTTTTCCTCAAGGTGAAAGACGCGCTGAAGCAACCTGAATTCTCCGGAATAAAAGGAGCGCCTATAGGCCGGGAGCGTCGTGTGGTCAACGGCAGAACCGCGAGGATGAATATCTATGCACGAATTAGTCTTACGAAACTTGCGTAACGAAAGGACACTTGGTGAACCGGGCAGGACTCGAACCTGCAACCCGCTGTCACCACTCCCGATGGTAAGTTATTGATTCGTCTAGCTTGTTCTCACGTCTTAATACCTGGTTTTCGATGGTGTTCGGCGCTTAATGTTCCCTTATTGTTCCCCGCTCCAAACGTGTGCCTGAACCACTTGGTCCGAAATTGTTCAGGAGTTGATTATTTGGCGGCGGTTAACATTCTTCCTCGCGTCGCTTCACTGGTCTTGGGGCTATTGGGCAACAAGCGGAGTCAATTTGAACGCAAATCCGTAGACGGATGCGAATGCGCCATGACCGTGCGCACGGATTTTCGAATCATCCGTTCAATTTGTCTTTGCTTTCTCGAGGCAATCCTGCGCGCCTCGGCTTCGAATCAACGTGCTGCCACTCCCATGTAATTCTCTTCAGTTCCGTGACCCATTTCCCAAAATTGTGACAGGCCGTCCAACTGCGGCTCAGCCCGACCACTCGAGCGTCTGACAAGCGCCCCTGTGCGTCGCTCATCTTCCGGAAATACGTGACGTTCCTTTTGTCCAGCGCCTTGCGTCGGTGGCGGCCACGCCCACAGGTCTCCATCAGCGGAGAGCATGGGTAAGGATTTTTTTGGTGACCTGTTCTGCATCACAGGAAGTTTCAGTGAGGTGCCGCACGCTCGGGAACACTGGGCCTGACCGTTAACACAGTGTCCAGGGCCGCGAGCAGTTGCCCCGCGTCGGCCTTCGCGGAGGCTTCGGCTCGTCGGAGACGCTCGACCAAGGCGAGTGCGATATAAGGAAGGAGATCGTTCTTGTCCATCGGGTGCGCTGCCTCCGAGTTGTACTCCCCCAGGAATGCGTCGAGGCAGATGCGATACGCCTCTTCATTGTAGCTGGCAAGCGTGAAGCAGAGAAGGTCCGCCGCAAATCCTCCAAGATCAAGCCCCGGGTCGGACCAGCGACACGTCTCGAAGCGATAAAGATAGAAGCGACCGTCAACGCCGTAGTGGATGCAGTCCCAACCGAGTGCGCCGTGGATCGGTGACAGAATTCGCTGGCGATCGAACGCCGCCCGGCTCTCGATCCGCTGAGCCGCGACATGGAAGCGATTCACTAGGTCAGGTCCGCAGGGCAGAGTTTGAAGGTAGTTCTCCGAGCGCACCACCATCGTCTGCAGTTCCTCTCCAACGAAGTCCAACTCCGCACCGCGCAACCCAACCTGGCTGCGGTGCAGCTTAGCCAGCCCCAAGCCGACCCGTGTTGCGATGCGACGAAGAGTCTTAATCCTGCCGTGATGCGTGAAGAACTCGCAGAGATTCATCCAAGGGTCAAAGTCATAGAGGACGAGTCGTGGCTCCCCCGCCAGCAGCGCTACCGGCCGGGGGATGCGCAGTTTGATCGATATCCTTGCATCGTGAAGTTTTGTCGCGGCCTCGAAGTCGGACGCCGCCGCAGCTTCCGTTGGGTGAAGCCTGCCGGTGAGGATACGCGTCTCTGCCGGTCGGCCGTTGCGGCCGGTCAACCGCAACACGTAGCGATTCCCGCAGTCGTCGCCGGCACATCCACGCGCCGGGTAAACCCGGTAAGACTCGATCTTCGCTCCGTCTTTGCAGAACTCCGGCACTTCGGCTGACAGACGCTTCTGAATCCATTCCGCACTCAGAACCTTCGGTAAAACGTGGCTGTTGAGAGCGCGGTCGTGATTTTGGATCGTGGACCGGAAGCACAGCAACACAGTGCGGCCGCCGTTTTCGTAGCTGACCATGGAAATCGCACGGTGCAAGTTGCGGAATCCGACCCCATGATTCGCGAAGTAGCTTTCCTGCCCTTGGAAACGCCGAAGTGTAAGCGCAACGTCGAAGCCGCTGCCCTCGTCGGTGACCGCGATGAGCGCGCCCTTGGCGGTGAGCACGATCTCGACCGAAATCACCTTGGTGGGATCGCATCTGTTGCCGTGCTTGTAGGCGTTGCCGAGAATGTTCCTCAGCGGTAGAAGCAAGTCCCGGATCATTTGCAGCCGCGGCACCGCCGCGAACCGTCCCAAGAGCGCGATCTTAAGGAGCGGAAAAAGCTCGTCCCGTGCACGGCCACAAACGCGCACATGGGCGTCCACACTCGCAGCGCGCAGGTCGGTGAGATCACTCAGAGGATCCCCAGACAGATTCGGTGCGTCAATTTCAGCGAGCAACTCGGCTCGGGTGCGGCTCAGGTTAATCATTGGGGGTCGTGCTTTTTTTTTGGGCCGGAAGATGCGTGTCGCGCTGTCCAGGACGGCAGTCTCGACGATTCAAGCCCTTTGCGGTCCGGCTCGTCCTCCATCAGCGCGTGGCTCAGGATTTTTGCCACGACTTGTTTGGCGTCGAAATAAGTCTCCGCCAACTTGCGCGCGGCGCGGCAATGACGCTCGTAGTCGGCGTTGATCGCGTCGAACGCTTCGGAGGCCTGTTGCGCTGTGGAGAAACGGAACATCCCTTCCCCGTTGGGCAGGAATGAACTTGGACCGGTGTGCTGCACGACGACCGGTTTACCACTGGCCAGATAGCAAAGTGTCCGGTCGCTGATCCAAGACGATTGCTGCCTGATATAGGAAGGCTTTGCGCAGCTAAACTCGCCCCGCGAACGTTGAACATAGGTTTGGTACATCTCAGGCGTGCTCGCGACCTCACATGCTTGTCGGATGCGCCAACCACAATTCTCTAAGCATTTCCACTCTTCCATATCGCGCTCCGTACGCAGAACCAGGGCCAACTCCAAGGGTTGACGAGTGAGCTGCGGCAAACCCGCGAACTCCAGGAAAGCTACTCGTTTTGTGTTCTCGTAGGTTTCATCGCGGTCCACAACCCAATCGGAGGAGTCCCAGGTAGATACTGTCGTGAAGGCCTCGCAACATGGGTCAAAGGCATAGGGCCAGCGCTCGAGGCAAACCGCTGGCCGGATGTGAATCCAGTTGGGACCGCCATTTGGAATCTTCCCACCGCATCGTCCAACGCCCTCGCCGATGGTGAAATAAAAATTGTGGTCGGGCACGCGGAGCTGCTCTCGACTGATCCAAAATTGCAAAAGGCCGGGATCGATATCCACCAACGCCGTACGCTGAAAGCGGGACAGCAGCGCGGAACTCATGGCGTAGTGGAAATTCAATAACAGATCCGCGCGTCCAAAGATCGCTTCGGCCTCCCCCCGCGTCATGTTGAGGTACTCTGCTGGCGCTTCGGATATGGGTTCTTTGCTCCGTGTGCGATAAATGATGCATTTGCCGCCCAAGCCGTATTGTTGCATCCGTGCCTGGAACGTGGCGAGCGCGGCCGCTTCCTGGTCTTCACGCCCCTTACTACGAAAGGCTTCAAGCCAATACACATCGTGCCCCAAAAGCCGCAGTCCGAGAACGTATTGCAGATAAACCCAGAAGTGTCCGCCACCTTGTGGATAATTCGCAACGTCGTACGCGGAAATGACAACGGTCGCCATCGCTAGACTCTCTACAGTAGTCCCAGTCGTTCTGCCGATGCGTGAAGGTGATCGTAACGCGTGAGGTTTTTTTCGCGAACAGTCCAATCGGGCCGCTCCCCGAGCCAACGGAAATGCAAGTAGATTCTTGCGGCATCGAGGGTACGTCCAAAGGTTCGAGGTGGACCTTCAGGCCAACCCGCGCCTACGTAGGCGCGCTCACATTCCCTGACAAAGTCGGCGGGCCAGTGTTTTCCTTCTGTCAGCGCCGCCAAGTCAATCTCCCCCGCGGCGATTGCGGCCGATTCCCAGTCGACAGTGAACACGCTTCGGTTTCGAACCAGGATAGTCTTGGCGTAGAACTCGCCGTGAATAACGGTTTGAGTCTCGGCCAGCAACGGCGCAAACCACTCATCGGTCCCGCATAGTTTGGTCAGCCAGGGAAAACGCCCGTGCAGTGGGCGCGAGAAGTCGAAAGTCCGCTGCGCCCAACCACGGTAATATTCGGCATCGTATTTTTTCAAGAACGACAATGAGAGGTCGTCGATGCGTTTCTTATGCGTAGCGTGGAATTTCCCGATCCAGGAAGCAGCTTGGCTCATCGCTCGTGGTTGGCGCGTTAGCCGCTTCCAGACGATGTCGCTCAAACGGACGCTCCGATACACGTATTCCAGGAATAGGGAGATGTCGCCGGTGTTTGGGTCCGTGTGCGCCCCCAGGCACTTCGGTTTGAAGTTCGGCAACGAGTGCAGCACGCGTCGATAGACCTCAGCCTCATAAGGGACATCGCCGCGGTGTCCATAACACTCATGGCTTTGCCCCGCCTGGTATTTGATAAAGATGCGGCGTTTGTGGCCGTCCGGCAATTGGCAGGTGACAATCTCATTCGGGAAGGTGCTCATGAATGGCGGAAGAGTTCTTCTGAGGATTTTCACTGGATGCCGTTCATCGCGCTCCAGGGCAGAGGTGAGCCGAAGTGTCAGAGTCGGCGAATCAGGCAGCAGTGAGACCGGGGTTTTCATGATTTCGCGTCCAGCATTTCGGTTTCGCACGGCAGCACCGGAGCAAGGTGTTCAAAATTGTCAAACCACTGGTCCACTTCAGCCAAGGACTCCCAGGCCCAAGGAGCTCGATCCTGCACGAGAGCTATGGCAGGCCAGATAATGCGATTGGCCAGGCGGGCGTACTCAGCGGTTTCGAGTAAGAGATTCAACACTGGTGCCCGCGGCAGGCACCAACCTGCACGTAACATCTCCTCACGGTACACGTCCAAAACCCAAGACCGCTCTTGAGACGGCAATCGCAAGAGAAAGGTCGAGAGGTCGTAGCTTGCCGGCCCGACAGAAGCATGGTCCCAGTCGATAAGGCGCACGTGGAACCCGTCTGCAATGGGAATGACGAAAACGTTGATGGACCACAAATCGCCGTGCAGCAAAGTCTCCGGCCCGCCCCATGCTTCCAGTGCTTGTGCGCGCTGCGGCAACTCTTTGCGCAATTTGGACAGCCGCTGTAGCAGACGGTTGAGTACCGGAGTTTGCTGAGGCGAAGCCTGACACGCTTCCAGAGCATAAGTGGCGTCGCGCACATTCGCATCGTAGAAGTGAATACCTAGGTCGCAGCCGTGAAGCCGAACTTCTCCCAATAGAGGGTGCCTTGCGAACTGTATGTGAAGGCGTGCAATCAACTTGATCGCTGCGCTCACGCTCTCACGGTCGAATCGATTGACATCCAGTTCATAGGGACCGAGGTCGTCATAGACATGCCAGACGGTGTTACCACCAGGCTCAGCGACGTTCCCCAGCAACGCTGGACCGTGGTTGCCCATATCTACTGCAGGCAGCCATCGTTCCTCCACCAATTCGCTGCGCCGGGCAATTTCGGGTCTCAAACGCTTGACGATCACTTGGCGAGTTTTGCCGTCGATCAAGAAACGAAGCCGAAATACACGCAACGCGCGAGGCTGCAACGCTTGCTCCTCAACTAAACGGCCCTCCGTCTCTCTGCCGAGCAACCGCTGCAGCAAGCGTCGCAGTTCGGTTAGGCCGGGGTGGTCATAACCTTCGAGCGCTTTGTCCAAGCCTTCAATCATGTCCAACTCCGTTGGAAGGCACTTAAGGATTCAAGGATGGAGGGTTCATAAGATCGCAGCAGTGCCGTGGCCTTTACTAGCCGTGTGGGAAGCACGAACTCTTGGCCTGCCGTGGCCCAACTCATTTGGTCGACCAGGCGAAGAAGGTTGCCGCAGGAAGCGACGGCTTGAATATCCCGTAAATGGAGGTGCGAATACTCACGATTCAAGATCGAACAGTAGAGGCTGAGGTCTGGACAGGCTACGCGATCAATGAGTTGAGCCAGATCGGCGGCAGGCACACCCCAGCCAGCGAATTCCCAGTCGAACACCAGCAGCACATTGCCGGTGGCGGTGTCGCGGACACGGAGATTTTTGTTGACGAAATCGCCATGCACTAGCGTGCGCGGAATCACGTCACAGATTTCCACCAACTTACTCCACAGCGATTCGAGCGCGTCGAGGTGTGCAACAAAATTACGGAACACCGCGGCATCCTCGGCCGACAATGCACCACCGCCCAAGTGATGCAACAACATGCCTCGGCAACTGCGCAGCAACCGCAAGTAATGAGCGAGTTCGCGGTCGGGGAGGCCGGACCTGAGGCCCGCCGACACGGCGGCTAACTGTGTTTCCGCCAACCAACAGCCCGCAAGCGCGCAATTATGGGGAAGCTGCGATGAGTAACGAATACCGGCGGCATCTTCCAGGAAAAGCCAGCAAAACTCCCCGTCTGACTCTTCAAGAATGCCATAGCAATGCAGCGCCGGCATCCCGGTGAGTGGCAGCAGTTCTTCGTAAATTGTGCGCTCGATTCGTGCTGTTGTTGTCCGGCATCTCTTGGCGATGACTCTCGTGCCATCCTGATTGACCTCGCTGAGCCTGTAAACTGTGCTGTGCCTTCTCCGTTGCAGAAGTTCAAGGCTGCCCGGCTCCCCGGAGTCAGATCGGACTTGAAGCCAAGCCTCGACGGCTGGATGCTCTCGCACACTTTCGGTCAGGACTTCGGGCATCGTTCGCTTAGACATGGACATGGCTCGGTGCGACGGTCAGGGCGGCTGCCTGCGGCCGCTCTCCTCGGGCGGCGCGCACCGCCGCTGTGTAGAAGTACTGCGCAAGCAGTTGTGGCGCGTCCGGGACACCTTTGAAACCAGGAATGCTGCACATGTCCACGACGTACGGTGTTCCCTCGCTTTCGATGATGTCCACGCCGTACAGATCGATACCAAAGGCACGACCACAGCTCAGGGCAAGCTCACGCAACTCCGGCGTGAGCGTGAAGGGCTCCCCATGTTTTTCTTCTTCTGTTCCACGCGGAAAGACCTTTTTGACACCAAAGAGACGACCACCTATCGCATAGATCTTTCGGTCGCGGCCGTCGTTCGCGTGGTAGCGTTGAGCAAATACGGGCTCACGGCCACAATTCACGTCCGTGAGTTCCGCAGGGGTCCGGATAATGCGAACATCGTGGCCCCCTGCTCCCTGATACGGCTTTATCACTAAGGGCCCCGAGTCCAGCAGCGGAAGCAATTTTTGGGGATGCGACGCCACGTACGTATCAGGTGTGCGAACGCCTGCGGCCTGCAGGATTCGAGAGGCAATGACTTTGTCGCGCAATGCCGCAGACACCGGATATGGATTCACAATGACTGCGCCCAACTCATGGAGGGCACCTGCCAAACTCAGAGACAGACCGCTCGTATGGCGCAGCACATAGAGGTCATGCTCCACCCGAATTTTCGATAGGTCGATCATACTGTCTACCGGGTGGATGGCATCGACGAGCGCGCCCGATTCCACGAGCAGTCGCACAACGGCGGGCATAAAGCTTCTACTCTTCTGCGAATAATGATGCAGCAGGAATCCGATGCGCACCCCGTTCATCGTCTAACCTTCATAGCTGTATACCGCCTGACTTCCAGGGTTTGGCTCAATGGCCGCAAGTCGTCCCTTTTCGATCCTCACAATGACATCGCACTGTTTCAGTGCGCTCGACCTGTGGGTGATAACGAGGGTGGTCCGTCCCTGGGCAAGCCGTCCCATTGCATCCAGAATGAGCGTCTCCGTCCTGACATCCACTGAGCTCGTTGGCTCGTCGAGAATCAATATCGGCGCGTCCTTCAAAAATGCGCGGGCAATGGAAATGCGCTGGCGTTCACCTCCTGAGAGGCGCATGCCACGGTCACCGACGAGCGTCTGATAACCCTCGGGAAGTTTCGAGATGAATTCGTGAGCATTGGCAGCCTTTGCCGCAGCCATGATTTCAGCTTCGCTTGCACTGGGCCGGGCATAAGCAATGTTCTCGGCAAGGCTGGTGGAAAACAGGACGGACTCCTGAAGGACGATGGCAAACTGGTTGCGCAAGTCCTTTAATTTGTAGTCGCGGAGGTCAACACCATCAAGCGAGATTTGCCCTTCAGTAGGATCGTAGAAACGACTCAGCAGATTCACTAGCGTAGTTTTGCCCGCCCCCGTCGTTCCCACAATGCCCACGGACATTCCGGAGTCCACTTCAAATGAAACTTGCTCCAGGGCCGGCCGGTTTTGCCCATACGCGAATGAAACGTTCCGGAAGGCAATCTTGCCCATGGCGCGCACCAGTGAGCGCGGATTGGTTTTCTCTGCGACTTCGGGAAGCTCATCGAGCAAAGCGAAGGCCCGCTCGATGTTAGCCATGTAGGACTGGAGAGCCGCCGAGTTTTTGCCCATGCTTTTTAGGG
>Ga0137385_10006342_pt1 | contig 10402 bp, 7 predicted proteins | sample SagtaG_FD_104921 | JGI IMG/M metagenome (GOLD analysis project Ga0137385, IMG submission 104921) | Vadose zone soil microbial communities from Sagehorn Ranch, Mendocino, California, USA - Sage2_R_80_16 metaG | ecosystem: Environmental > Terrestrial > Soil > Vadose zone | place: USA: California... | reverse complement strand
GTGGACATCGAGCGCCAGGCCCTCAACGTGTTCCGCATGAAGCTGCTCGGCGCCACCGTCGTCCCCGTGGAAAGCGGGTCACGCACCCTCAAGGACGCCGTCAACGAGGCGCTGCGCGACTGGGTGACCAACGTGCGGACGACCTACTATCTCCTGGGCTCGGCCATGGGCCCGCATCCGTATCCCATGATGGTGCGCGATTTCCACCGCGTCATCGGCGAGGAGACGCGGGGGCAGGCGCGCAAGATCACGGGCAAGCTCCCCGATCTCCTCGTGGCCTGCGTGGGCGGGGGCTCCAATGCCATCGGGCTCTTCTGGCCCTTCATCCGCGACTCGCGCGTGCGCATCGTGGGCGTGGAGCCCGCCGGCCACGGTCTCTCCACGGGCCGCCACGGCGCCTCGCTCGGGGCGGGGGCGGTGGGCGTGCTCCACGGGAGCATGAGCTATCTCCTCCAGAACGACGACGGCCAGATCTCCGAGGCTCATTCGATCTCGGCGGGGCTCGATTATCCCGGCGTGGGGCCCGAGCACGCCTACTACAAGGAGCAGGGCCGCTTCGAGTACGAGTCGGCCACCGACGCCGAGGCCCTCGAGGCCTTCCAGGCCCTGACCAGGCTCGAGGGGATCATGCCGGCCCTCGAATCCGCCCACGCCGTGGCCTATGTCATGCGCGCGGCCAAGCGGATGAAGAAGAGCGAGAGCATCGTGATCGGGCTCTCGGGCCGGGGCGACAAGGACGTGCACACGGTCGAGCAGGCTCTCGCGGGTGCGAAGGGACACGGGGCGCCGCCGGTGCGGGCGGCCTCGGCGGCAGGCCGGCGGTGACGACGGCCGTGACGGGGCGCCTGGCCACGACCTTCGCCGCGCTCAGGGAGCGCGGCGAGCGGGCCCTCATCCCGTACTTCACCGCGGGCGATCCGTCCGTGTCGCTCACGAAGCGGCTCGTCATCGAAGCCGCGCGACGAGGCGCCGATATCGTGGAGCTGGGCGTGCCCTTCTCGGACCCTCTGGCCGACGGGCCGGTGATCCAGCGGGCGACCCAGCGCGCCCTCCAGGCGGGCGTGACGCTGCCCCGCGTGCTCGAGCTGGCGCGAGATCTCCGGAGCGAGACGGCGGTGCCGCTCGTCTTTCTCACGTACTACAATCCCGTCCTCGCCTTCGGCCTCAAGGCGTTCTGCGTGACGGCGGTGGAGTGTGGCGTCGACGGCGTCATCGTGGCCGACCTGCCGCCCGAAGAAGCCCGTCCCCTGCGATCGGAAGCCGAGGCGGCGGGCCTCGACCTGATCCACCTCGTCGCCCCGACCTCCCCGCCCGATCGGATGCGCGCGATCGCGCGGGCGGCTACCGGCTTCCTCTACATGGTCTCTTTGACCGGGGTCACGGGGGCGCGCGCCGAGCTGCCCCCCGATCTCCTGCAGCACCTGCGCACGCTTCGAGGCATCACGACCAAGCCCATCTGCGTGGGATTCGGCATCGGGACGCCCGAGCAGGCAGCCGCGGTTGGCCGCGCGGCCGACGGGGTCATCGTCGGCTCGGCCATCGTGCAGCTCGTCGAGCGTCATGGCGGGTCCGAGGAGCTCGTGGGCCGGGTCGGGGACTTCGTGGCCTCCCTCAAAGAGCCGCTGAAAGCAGCGAGGAGCTGAGCGGTGGCGTGGTTCTTCAAGGACAAGGAGCAAGGTGACGATAGGCCCAAGAAGGTCAATATCGCCGAGGGCCTCTGGGTCAAGTGCGACTCGTGCAAGGAGATCGTCTATCGCGCCGAGGTGGACCGCGCCGGCCGTGTCTGCCCGAAGTGCCGCTACCCCTTCCGCATCACCGCCCAGGAGCGCATCGCCTCGCTCCTGGATACGGGCTCCTTCGAGGAGCGCGAGACGGGACTTCGCTCGCGCGACCCCCTCGGCTTCAAGGACACCAAGCGCTACACCGATCGCGTGAAGGCCGCGCGCGGCAAGACGGGTCTCGAGGAAGCCGTCATGACCGGACTGGGGCGCATCGGAGGCTACGAGGTCGCGGTGGGTGTGTTCGAGTTCGGCTTCCTGGGCGGCAGCATGGCCTCGGTGGTCGGCGAGAAGCTCACGCGTCTCATCGAGTTCGCCGTGCAGAAGCGCGTGCCCGTCCTCATCGTGTCCGCCTCCGGGGGGGCGCGGATGCAGGAAGGCATCCTGTCGCTCATGCAGATGGCCAAGACTGCCTCCGCCCTCAAGCGACTGGCCGACGAGCGCCTGCCGTACGTCTCGCTGCTCACGGATCCGACCACGGGCGGCGTCACGGCCAGCTTCGCCATGCTCGGCGATCTCATTCTGGCCGAGCCCCGCGCGCTCATCGGCTTCGCCGGACCGCGCGTCATCGCGGAGACCATACGTCAGCCGCTGCCCGAGGGCTTCCAGCGCTCCGAGTTCCTCCTCGAGCACGGTCAGATCGATCTCGTCATCGAGCGCCGGGAGCTCCGAGACACACTCCGTCGCATTCTCGCTTTCTTCGCGGGCCCATCCCAGCCCGCTCCATGACCTACCGCGAGGCCGTGGCCCGCGTCACCGGGCTGCGGGGCGGCGAGATGGCCGGGATGCGTCCTGGCCTCGAGCGCATCGAGACGCTGCTCGAGTCGGCGGGCCATCCAGAGCGCGCCATGACCCTCGTCCAGGTCGCCGGCACCAACGGCAAGGGCTCCATATGCGCCATGCTTGCGGCATCCGTCCAGGCCGCCGGCCGCCGGGTCGGGCTCTACACCTCGCCCCACCTCCTCGATATCCGCGAGCGCATTCGCGTCGACGGCCGCCCGATTTCCGAGGCTGATTTCGCCGACGGGGTCGAGGCGCTCGGTACCCTGGTCGCCCGCCTCGACGCGACCATGTTCGAGGCGTTGACCGCGCTCGCCCTCGATCACTTCGCCCGCGAAAGCGTCGAGGTGGCGGTGCTCGAGGTCGGCATGGGTGGGCGGCTCGACTCGACCACCGTGGGCCGTCCCGCCGTGGAAGTCGTCAGCCGCATCGACCTCGACCACCAGGCCTACCTCGGCGACACCATCAAGAAGATCGCCTCGGAGAAGGCCGCCATCATTCGGAGCGGAATCGCCGTGTCGGCGCGCCAGGAGCCCGGGGCTGAGTCGGTGATCGTGAGGCGCGCCGCCGAAGCAGGGGTGCCCCTCCTCCTCGAGGGACGGGATCTTCACGCGCGAGTGCGCCGGAGCGGGCTCGACGGTCTGTGGCTGGATCTCGACGGACCCGGCTTCACGCTCGATCAAGTGCGGGTGGCGCTGCTCGGAGTCTTTCAGCCCGGCAACGCGCTCCTCGCCGCCACCGCGGCGCATCTCCTCGGCGTGAGCGAGGGCGCGATCCGAGCCGGCCTCGGTGGTGCCCACTGGCCCGGGCGCTTCCAGGTCTTGCCCGGGCCACCTCCGATCGTGCTCGACGGGGCGCACAATCCGGCCGGCGCCCGAGCCCTCGCTGCGTCGCTCGAGGCGTATTTCCCCGGACAGCGCGGCACGCTCATCATCGGCATGTTCTCGGACAAGGATCAGCCCGGCATTCTGCTCCCTCTCTTGCCACTGGCCCGCCGAGTCATCTTCACCGCCAGCAAGCACCCAAGAGCGGCTCCCGCCGCCTCCGTGAAGGCCCTGGCGGAAAAGCTCTGGCCCGGCCTGAAGGCCGATCTCGCTCCCTCGCCGGCCGAGGCCCTACGGATGGCGCTCTCGGATCCGCGAACCCCCATGGTTTGTGTGGCAGGGTCGCTGTCGATCCTTGGGCCGACTCTCGTCCAAGCCACTGAAAAGACAGATATATTTAGCGAAGACGACCTGGGCCGCTGAGATAGGATGAGGGCCTGTGTCTCTAAAAAAGACGCCCAATCCCTGTCTGCCCGCGCGACTCGCGGCACGACTCGGCCCCTTGGCCCTGGCGGTCGCGCTCTTCTGCATCCACCCAGCTGAAGTGAGGGCCCAGCAGGCTCCGGTCACGCTCCGGGATAGCAGCGGCGAGACCAGTGTCGTAGCCGACCGGATCCAGCAGATCGGCGGCGACTCGGACCTCCTGCTTGCCACCGGCAATGTGGAGATCACCCGCGGAGGCAGCCGCCTCCTCGCCGATCGGGTCGAGCTCAATCGGAATACGGGCGCGGCGGTGGCCCAGGGCAAGGTCGTCTTCTTCGACGGGCAGGATCGCCTCGTCGGCGAGCGCGTCGACTACAACCTCAACACCGGGACGGGCGTCGTCTACAAGGGCGCGGCCCAGATCCCTCCGTACTACCGCCTCTCCGCCGAGCGGTTCGACCGCCTGGGGGAGAGCCTGTACGGCGTGCGCCAGGGCGTTTTCACGACGTGTGAAGGCGAGGTGCCCGACTGGTCCGTGCATCTGGGGTCAGGGCAGGCCGACCTCGACGGGATCGTCTTCGGACGGGACGCCTCCTTCTGGGTCAAGAGCGTGCCCGTCCTGCCCTGGGTGCCCTTCTTCGCGGCGGCCCTCCGACGCGAGCGTCAGTCGGGCTTCCTCTTTCCCGAGTTCGGTCAGAACTCCCGGAAGGGATACTTCGCCCGGGTGCCGTACTACTGGGCCATCAGCGACAGTCAGGATCTCACGGTGACGCTCGATACCTTCACCCAGCGCGGGATGGGCCTGGAACTCGACTATCGCTATGTCCTGTCGCGCGAGGCCCAGGGGCAGGTCCAGGCCTTCGGCGTGAACGAAGCCTTCCTCGACTCGCGCACCTCGAAAGGCATCGACAAGAACCGCGGCTGGATCCAGATCAAGCACGCGTGGCAGATCACCCCGAGCATGTCGCTCAAGATCGACTCGAATGTCACCTCCGACGACGACATCTACAAGACATACGCCGACGCGGCGGGCGAGCGTGCGCGACAGCGCGCCGAGACCAACGTGTTCGTGACGCAGCGGTGGGAGTCGTGGAACCTCGTAGGCCGCGTGTACTGGTACCAGGACCTGACCACGCCGCGGCCCGTGGAGCTGCAGCGGGCGCCCGAGATCAAGCTGGAGGGCATCCGCCAGGCCGTGCCCGGGGTGCCGGGTCTTCTCTTCGAGACCCAGGCCTCCTTCGTCAGCTTCTTCCGCGAGATCGGATCCGAGGGCGTGCGGGGCGATGTCCATCCCCGGTTCCTCTACCCGGTGCCCGTGGCCGGGCTCTTCACCATGACCCCGTTCCTGGGAGGACGCCTGACCTACTACAACCAGCGGGTGGTCAGGTCGGCGATCTCCCAGGGCCCCGACAACGGCTATCCCGTCACCGTGGAGAAGACCGTCGACGACGACCGGGTCCGCCAGCAGGTGGAGGCAGGCGTGCAGCTGGAGACCCGCGTCTCGCGCGTCTTCAACGTCGGCGGCATCGGCGGCATCTCTGCCCTCCAGCACGTCATCGAGCCACGCGCCACCTTCCTGGAGATTCGCGGCATCAATCAGAAGGACAATCCGCAATGGGAGCCCGGAGGAGGTCCCACCATCCGCATCGACCCGGGCTACGAGGCGCGGACGGGCATCGACGCCCAGGACAAGGCCAACGAAGTCACGTACAGCCTGGTCAACCGGTTCAACGCGCGCACGGTCTCGGGACCCAACGAGGAGCCCGTGCGCTGGGAGCTGGCGCGCCTGACCCTGAGCCAGACCTACAATTTCCTGGGTGTCGGTGAGCCCTTCAAGGACGCCGTGGGCGAGGTCCTCATCCAGCCCAACGAGCATCTCCGCTTCCGGGCCGATGCCCGGTACAATGTCTACGGCCTCGGGGTCCGGGACGCGAACGCCGACATCAGCGCCATCTTCCGTGACTTCTCGGTGACGATGGGGCCGCGCTTCAACGAGCAGGCGGGCTTCCGCTTCCTTCAGGCCTCGGCCACCGCGCGCGTGACGCGAAACGTGGATCTCAAGGCCAGCAGCTACTGGGACGTGACCAATGGCAGGGCCACCGAGGCCCGGGGAGGGATAGACATCCACTTCGATTGCTGGGCGATCACCGTGCAATTCATCCACCGCTACGCTTCCGACGACGAGTTCCGATTCTCCGTCAATCTCCTCGGGGTCGGCCAGGTCGGCACGAGCGCCCGCGGAAGCAGCGGAGGGGGCAGCCGATGATCCCCCAGATCGACCTCACGCGGCAGCACGAGGCGCTCAAGGTCGAGCTGGCGGCGGCGGCGGCGCGCGTGCTCGCCTCCTGCCGCTTCATTCTCGGGCCCGAGGTCGCCGCCCTCGAGAGCGAGCTGGCCCGCCTCTGCGGTGTCTCCCACGGCATCGGGGTCGCTTCTGGCACCGATGCCCTCGTCATCGCCCTCAAGGCGGTCGGCGTCCGGCCCGGTGACGAGGTCATCACCTCGGCCTTCTCCTTCGTGGCCTCGGCGACCAGCGTGCTCATGGTGGACGCGCGGCCCGTCTTCGTGGACATCGATCCGGGAACGTACAACCTGGATCCCGCGCTCGTGGACAAGGCGGTGACGCCGCGGACGCGGGCCATCATGCCCGTCCACCTCTATGGCCAGCCTGCCGCCATGGACGCCATCACCGCCATCGCCCGCGCCCGCGGCCTCGCCGTGATCGAGGACGCCGCGCAGGCGGTGGGAGCCTCTTATGGCGACAAGCCGGCGGGAGCCTGGGGCGACGTCGCGTGCCTGTCGTTCTATCCCACCAAGAACCTCGGAGGCTGCGGCGACGGGGGCATGATCCTGACCGCCCGCGAGGACGTGGCCGGGCAGGTGCGCCGGCTGCGGAATCATGGATCGTCGCGCAGGTACGAGCACGTCGAGCTCGGCTACTCGAGCCGGCTGGACGAGCTCCAGGCTGCCCTCCTCCGCGTGAAGCTCCGGCGGCTCGAGGACTGGAACCAGTCGCGCCGTCGGATCGCCGCGCGCTATCGAGAGCTTCTCGCGGGGGTGCCGTTGACCTTGCCGGAGGAGCGCCTGCCCGCGCGCCATGTCTACCACCAGTTCACCGTGCGCACCCCGAAGCGAGACGCCCTCGCCATGGCCCTGACCGACGCGGGCATCGGCACCACCGTCCACTACCCGATCGCCATCCCCGCCCAGCCCATGTTCGCTCTCCCCGACGCCGACCGGGCCTTCCCCCACGCCGCGCGGGCCTCCGCCGAGGTGCTGTCGCTGCCGTGCTTCCCGGAGCTCACCGACGCGGAGATCGAGGCGACATCGCGCGCCATCCGGGACGCGCTCGGACGGCTCCATTGAGCGCGCCCAGGGGGCAGGTGGCGGAGGAGCTCAAGCAGCGGCTGGAGCGCCGGGACGCCACCATCGGCGTCATCGGGCTCGGTTACGTCGGCCTGCCCCTGGCCGTGGCCTTCGCCAAGGCGGGCCTGCCCGTGATCGGAGTGGACGCGGACGCGGGCCGCTCCGCGCGCATCCGCGCGGGCGTGAGTCCCGTCGAGGACGTGCCGAGCGACGAGCTCGCTCCCCTCGTCACGGCACGGCGTCTCGTCGTCGCCGACGGGATCGCGGCGCTCACCGCCGCCGATGCCATCATCATCTGCGTGCCGACGCCGCTCGGGAAGTCCAAGGAGCCGGACATCTCCCACATCGTGGCGGCGACGGAGGACGTGGCGCGCATCCTGCGAGCGGGCCAGCTCATCGTGCTCGAGTCGACCACGTATCCGGGAACGACCGAGGAGGTGCTGCTCCCTCGCTTCGCCGCCGCGGGGCTCACCGTCGGCCACGAGTTCTTCCTCGCCTTCTCTCCCGAGCGCATCGACCCCGGCAACCGCCGATTCGGCCTCACGAACATTCCCAAGGTCGTGGGTGGCGTCACCGCGTCCTGCATGGGCCTCGCCTCCGCGCTCTACGGGCTGATCATCGAGCGCGTCGTGCCCGTCTCCTCGCCCCAGGCGGCGGAGCTCGTCAAGCTCTTCGAGAACATCTTCCGCAGCGTCAACATCGCCCTCGTGAACGAGCTGGCCATCATGTGCCGGCGGCTCGGGCTCTCCGTCTGGGAGATCATCGATGCCGCGGCGACCAAGCCCTTCGGCTTCATGCCCTTCCAGCCCGGCCCCGGCATCGGCGGCCACTGCCTGCCCAGCGATCCCTACTACCTCTCGTGGCGGGCGCGCATGATGGGCTACGAGGCCCGCTTCATCGCCTTCGCCGACGAGATCAACCGAGGCATGCCGGGCTACACGGTGCAGCTCGCCATCGACGCCCTCAATGACCTCGGCCGCCCGCTCAAGGGCTCACGTCTGCTCGTGCTCGGCGTCGCCTACAAGGCGGGCGTGGGAGACGTGCGCGATTCGCCCGCCGTGGAGATCATCGACGCCCTCGCCCTGCGGGGCGCGCGCGTGGACTATGCCGACCCCCACGTCCCCACCTTGACGGTGGGGAGCCGATCCCTGACCGCGGTGGACTGGGCCGCCTCCCTCGGCGCCTACGATCTGGTCCTCGTCCTCACCGCGCATCGCGAGTTCGACCCCGTCCGCCTCGTCCGCGAGGCGCGGCTGGTGCTCGACACGCGCAACCTGACCGGGCCGCTCGGTGCCCAGCCGCATGTGATCCGCCTGTAGGACGGCTGAGAATGCTCGCGGCCGTCCTGACATCACTCCGTCCCCGCCAGTGGGTCAAGAACCTCTTCGTCTTCGCCGGCGTCGTCTTCGCCCAGCAGATGTTCACTCCACTGGTCTGGCGCGCCGGGGCCGCCTTCGTGATCTTCTGCGGGCTCAGCGGGGCCATCTATCTCTTCAACGACGTCGCCGACGTCGACAAGGATCGTCTCCACCCGCAGAAGAAGGAGCGGCCCATCGCGGCAGGGCTGCTGTCCATCCGTGCGGCCGTGGCCAGCGGCCTCGTGCTCTCGGCCGCCTCCCTCGCGGCGGCCTTCTCGCTCTCGCCCGTCTTCGGCCTGACCGCCCTGGGCTATGGCGTGCTCCTCACGGCGTACTCCGCCTGGCTCAAGCACCTCGTGATCCTGGACGTGCTGACGGTCGCCACCGGCTTCGTGCTGCGCGCGGTGGCGGGGGCGGTGGCGGTGGACGTCGAGATCTCGGGCTGGCTCCTCATCTGCACCATCCTCATCGCGCTCTTCCTGGCCCTGGGCAAGCGTCGCCACGAGTACCGCACGCTCACCGGGAACGCGGCGGCCCATCGGCCCATCCTCGCCGAGTACAGTGAAGGCTTCCTGGACCAGATGATCTCCGTGGTCACCGCCTCCACGGTGACGGCCTATGCGCTCTACACCATGTCGGCGGAGACGGTGGGCAAGTTCCACACCCGGCTCCTGCCCCTCACCCTGCCCTTCGTCCTCTACGGCATCTTCCGCTACCTCTATCTCCTCTACCGGCGCGATCTCGGGGGCAATCCATCCGACCTGCTCGTGAACGATCGCGCGCTCCTCGTCGATGCCCTCCTCTGGATGCTGGCCACCCTCGCCATCATCTACGGCCCGCGATGGACGGGCTGAGCGTCGAGACGATCGCGGGCTGGGGTCGCCATCCAGTCTGCCGCGCCGCCGTCCTCCGCCCGGAGCGCTTGAGGCTCCCGCGCGCGGGCCGCGTCCTTTCGCGCGGCCTCGGCCGCTCGTATGGCGACGCCGCCGTGCCCGCCTCGGCCCAGTCTCTCGTCCTCGAGACGGTCCGGGCCGACCGCATCCTGGCCTTCGAGCCCTCCACGGGGACGCTGACGTGCGAGGCGGGGCTCTCCCTCGCGGAGATCCTCCGGGTCTTCGTGCCGCGTGGCTGGTTTCCTCCCGTGAGCCCGGGCACGAAGTTCGTCACGGTGGGGGGCTGTGTCGCCTCCGATGTGCACGGCAAGAACCATCACCGCGACGGCTCCTTCGGCGGATTCGTGGGCCGGCTCGTGCTCGAGACAGCCGACGGTCGCCTCGTGGAGTGCGGCCCGGATCGCGAGCGCGAGCTCTTTCTCGCCACGGTGGGCGGCATGGGACTGACGGGCCTGATCACGGAGGCGACGGTCCGCCTCAGGCCGATCGAGACGCCGTGGATGTTCGTTGAAGTGGAGCCGGCGGCTCATCTCGCCGAGATGCTCGACGGTCTGAGGCACGCGGGCAAGGACTGGCCCTATACCGTGGGCTGGATCGACTGCCTGGCCACCGGGTCTGGCCTCGGGCGCGGCATTATCATGCGCGGGCGCCACGCCTCGCGTGGGGAGGCCCCGGGCGCGCGCCCGCGAGAGACGAGTGTGCGCGGGCTCCCCTTCGACGGACCCCAGTGGCTGCTCAGCCCACTTCTCATGCGGGCCTTCAACGCGGTTTACTACCGGATCCAGAGCCGACGAACGGGCGGCCGCTTCGTGCCCTACGACGCCTTCTTTTACCCGCTCGACACCGTCAAGGACTGGAACCGCCTCTATGGCCGGAGCGGCTTTCTTCAATACCAGTGCGTCGTCCCGCGAGCGGCGGGCGGGCCCGTGCTCTCCGAGCTGCTGGAGCGTGTGAGCCGGGCGGGGGCGACGTCCTTTCTC
>Ga0137385_10006340_pt1 | contig 10404 bp, 8 predicted proteins | sample SagtaG_FD_104921 | JGI IMG/M metagenome (GOLD analysis project Ga0137385, IMG submission 104921) | Vadose zone soil microbial communities from Sagehorn Ranch, Mendocino, California, USA - Sage2_R_80_16 metaG | ecosystem: Environmental > Terrestrial > Soil > Vadose zone | place: USA: California... | reverse complement strand
TCAGCGTGGAGGGCAGCACGGTCAGGTTGAAGCCCAGCGCCCTGGCCAGCAGGTACAGCCCGAGCCCGGGAATCCCGATCACCGCGGCCAGTCCGACGCCACCGGCCAGGTCGCTGAGCCGATAGCGGCGCAGCCCGACGTCGGCCAGCTTGATGCCGGCCCGCCACAGCAGATACATGCCCAGCGCACCCCACGCCAGGTACTGCACGACGAGTGCCAACTGCGCCAGCAGATCAAGAAAATTCGCCTTGGCCAGCGGCACGTCGATGGCCACGTGCTGCTGGTTCAACGGCACCGGCCGCAGCAGCGAGTCCAGCAGCGAGATCAGGCTGCGCACCCCGGACAGCCCCAGCGTCACGGCGAACACGACCAGCAGCTCGACCCGCACACCCCGGCGGTCGGGCTCGGTGACGTACCGGATGCCGGCAGGTGGCTCGGGTGCCAGCCAGGTGCTCACCCGATCATCGTAGGGTTGCCGGTATGTCGCCACGGTATGCGAGCAGTGATCGGGTCGACCGCGACGGACTGCTGGAGTTCCTGCGGCCACGGCACAACGCCATCCTCGTGACCCACAGGTCCGACGGCGGCCCGCAGCTCTCCCCGGTGAGCTACGGCGTCGACGCGGCCGGCCGGATCGTGGTGTCCACGTATCCGCAGCGGGCCAAGGCACGCAACCTGCGCCGCGACCCGCGCGTGTCGGCGTGCGTGCTGTCCGATTCGTGGGATGGCGCGTGGGTCCAGGTGGACGGCACCGGCGAGGTGATCGACCTGCCCGACTCGGTCGAGCCGCTGGTCGACTACTACCGGTCCATCTCCGGCGAGCACCCGGACTGGGACGAGTACCGCGCGGCCATGCGCCGCCAGGGCAAGTCGCTGGTCCGCGTCACCATCGAACGCTGGGGACCGATCGCGACCGGCGGCTTCCCGCCCGAACTGGCCGACACCCTCGGTTAGCGAACCGAGCTCAGGAACGGGCAGCCCACCATGCGGCGCAGTTGGGCGCCGAGTTCGCCGGGCGTGTCCACCGGTTCGGAGAAGGCCAGCCGCACGTCGTGGTCGGAGTCCGGTGCCTCGACCCGCAGCCGCAACCCGAGCCGGTCCAGGCCCAGCGGCCGGACGTGCCCACCGCGCAGGTGGTCGGGCAGCAGCCGGGTCAGCATGCCGACCACGTCCCGGTGCGCCAGCTCCAGGTGCCGCAGCCAGTGGTCCTCGTAGCCGCAGAAGGGATCCGGCGTCGCCGACGCGAACTCGGCCGGCCGCAGCGACCCGGTCCCCTCGCCGTCGGCCAGTACCAATGAGGCAGGAGTGAGCCGCAGCACGGTCACGCCGTGCCCGACGTCCAACAGCCGGCTGTCCGGCCGCGCCTCGGCGACCGCAAGCGCAGCACGGCGGGCTTCGGGCCCATGCAGTGCGCGCAGCCAGCCGGTGATCCACAGCAGCCCGCGCACCGGCTCGCGCAGCCGCACCGGCGCCCGGTCGGCCAGTTCCAGCATCGCGGCCAGCTCACCCCGTGGCGTCCTGGCGACCAGCCGGACCAGCGGATGGTCGTCGCCGAGCAGCACGGTGGCCGAGCCGTCCGGGTGCACGTGGTGCAGCCGCGGCTCGATCCGGTCCATGCTCGACCGATCCATCCGGTCCGAACGCAGCAACGTCGCCCGCCCACCGCGCACGGCGATGGTGCGTGCCCGATCAGCCGGCCCGGGACAGGCTGGCCGACGAGTGCTCTTGGCCACGGCGCACCTCCACTTAGGTAAGCCTAACTTGGAACGGCTCGCGGCGAAAGTCGGCACCTGGACCGAACGGCCTACCAAGCCAGATTTCAGCCGATCGCCATGGTCGCCGACGTGTGTCGGACGGTTGACAGGGTCCGCTGGTGGGTCAGCCGACACCGGGCGCGGCCAGAAGGACTGGATAAGGAAGGGAATGCCGCATGTTCAGGACAATATGCGTCAGGTCCAGTCCGGACCGCGTTTCGCCCAACTCCAGGCGTAGCGCGGGTCCTCGCAGGCCGATGCCGCCTCGCCCAGTGCGAGTGGGCGGAACGTGTCGACCATGACGGCGGTCTCGTCGAAGTAGTCAACGCCGATGGACGCCTCCACCGCGCCCGGCTGCGGGCCGTGGGTGAAGCCGGACGGGTGCAGCGACAGCGAGCCGAGGCCGATGCCGGAGCCCTTCCGCGCCTCGTAGTTCCCGCCCACGTAGAACAGCAGCTCGTCGGAGTCGACGTTGGCGTGGTTGTAGGGCACCGGCACGGACAGCGGGTGGTAGTCCACCTTGCGCGGGCAGAACGAGCACACCACGAAGCCCGGCCCCTCGAACGTCTGGTGCACCGGCGGTGGCTGGTGCACCCGGCCGGTGATCGGCTCGAAGTCCCGGATGTTGAACGCCCACGGGTACAGGCAACCGTCCCAGCCGACCACGTCGAAGGGATGGTTGGCATAGGTGTAGCGGGTCACGCCGGCCCGGTGCCGCACGTAGACGTCCACGTCCGTCTCGTCCACCAGCAGTGGTGACGTGGGGCCGCGCTGGTCGCGTTCGCAGTACGGGGAGTGCTCCAGGAACTGGCCCTTGGCCGCCAGGTAGCGCCGGGGCGGCCCGATATGTCCGGTCGCCTCCAACACGAGCATCCGCAGTGGGTCATCCCCCGTAGGCACCACCCGGTAGGTGCACGACGTGGGGAGGACCACGTAGTCGCCGTCACCGACCGTGAGCGCGCCGTAGACCGTCTCCAGGACACCGGCGCCGCCCTGCACGTACAGCAGCTCGTCGCCGGCGGCGTTGCGGTAGAGCGGACTCGGGGTGGTCGCGGCGACATAGGAGATGGCCACGTCGGCGTTGCCGAACAGGAGCCGCCGACCGCGCACCGCGTCCACGTCCGCCGGCGCCTCCCACTTCAGTTCGGGGGTCCGGAAGTGCCGTGGCTTGAGCGGATGGTTGGCGACCGTGGTGCGTTCGCCCAGGTCAGCTTCGTCCACGGCGACCGCGTCCACGATCGCGGTCGGCAGGTGGCGGTGGTAGAGCAGGGCCGAGTCGGACCCGAAGCCCTCGACGCCCATGAGCTCTTCGGCGTAGAGCCGTCCGTCCGAATCGCGGAACTGCGTGTGGCGCTTTCGGGGGATCTGTCCGACGCTGCGGTAGTACGGCATGGCGGTCCTCGACAGTCATCGTGCGTTCGGTGGGCGAACAATTTTGTTCGATTGTTTGACACCATTAGCGTGTCACTCGTGTCAAGCGCTGCCGAGCTCCGTGCGTCGGGTTCCTTTGGTATTCCGCCCCTGTTGGCGCGGCTGGTTGACGACGCGGCGTTGTTCCCGCCAGGGAACGCGCCGATGCCGGATGCCGTCCGTGGCCACCTCGCCGGACGTGCCGGGGAGCGGGCCGGCGTGCTCGGTCTGTTCCTGTGCACCGCGTCCCGGCTGCCGGAGCTGATCACCGAACTGATCAAGGCGAGACCGGCCAAGCCGGTCGGCCTGTCGCTGGTGGTGGACACCGGGCTGGGCGGGCTGCCCAAGGCCGTGTCCATCGTCGAGTCGCGGGCCGAGTTGCTGGCGCTGCGGATGGTCGAGATGCCGGCGCCGTCGGACGTGGACGACGTGTGGCTGGAGCGGGTGGACGAGTTCGTGCCCGAGGAGGCCATCCGCGTGATCGAGCCGCGCCGGGGCGGGCCGGACTGGCTGGCCGGCGTGCGCCGGGTGGCCGACCGCGGCTACTGGCCCAAGCTGCGCTGCGGCGGCCAGGCGATCGAGACGTTCCCCAGCCTGGACCACGTGGCCGACTTCCTTGCCGTGCTGGCCGGTTCCGGCACGTCGTTCAAGGCCACCGCCGGCCTGCACAACGCGGTCCGGCACACCGACCCGAAGACCGGGTTCAATCACCACGGCTTCCTCAATCTCCTGGTGGCCACCGGTCGCGCCCTGTCGGGCGAGGACGTGCGCGCGGCACTGGCCAGCGAGGACGGCAAGGCACTCGCGGCGGAGGCGGCCGGGATGTCCGACGATGCGGCCAGGGCCGTGCGGGGCGGGTTCGCGTCGTACGGTTCCTGCTCACTCGCCGAACCGGTGGCGGACCTGGAAGCACTCGGCCTGCTGTAACACCAAGGGACGGATGGTTCATGAGTTGGATCGAGGACGACCGGTTCGCGGTGGACTATCCGTTCGGGCCGCAGACGCTGCCCTACGGCGTGATCGACACCGGCGACGGCCCGAACGTCGCGGTACGGGTCGGCGACCACGCGCTGCCGCTGCGCGCGCTGGCCGACACGCTGGGCCCCCGCCTGGCCGAACTGGTCGCCGCCGACTCGCTGGACCCGCTGCTGGCCACCTCCCGGTCCACCTGGCGCGAGCTGCGTGACCGGCTGTCCGAACTGGTCGCCCGGTCGTCCCGGCCACGGGGCGCCGAGTGCGTGCCGCTGGCCCGGCTGACCACCCGCCTGCCCTTCGCCGTCGGCGACTACGTGGACTTCTACTCGTCGCGCCACCACGCGGAGAACGTCGGCCGGATCTTCCGGCCCGACGGCGACCCGCTGCTGCCCAACTGGACGCACCTGCCGGTCGGCTACCACGGCCGGGCCGGCACGGTCGTGGTGTCGGGTACCGATATCGAGCGGCCCAACGGCCAGCGTCGGACCGACGGCATCATCGAATTCGGGCCGACCACCCGGCTGGACATCGAGGCCGAGGTCGGCTTCGTGTGCGGCGGCCCGGTCGCGTCCCGTGTGCGCACGTCGGCGGTGGCCGAGCACGTGTTCGGTGTGGCGCTGGTCAACGACTGGTCCGCACGGGACATCCAGGCGTGGGAGTACCAGCCGCTGGGCCCGTTCCTCGGCAAGTCGTTCGCCACGTCGATCGCGGCCTGGATCACGCCACTGGACGCGCTGGCGGCAGCGCGGACCGCCGTGCCGCCGCCACCGCACCCGTTGCAGCGCTACCTGGTCGAACAGGGTCCGTGGGGCCTGGACATCGACATCGAGGTGCGCTGGAACGACACCGTGGTGTCCCGCCCGCCGTTCGCCGGGATGAACTGGTCGTGCGCCCAACAGTTGGCCCACATGACCGTCAACGGGGCGACCGTCCGGCCGGGCGACCTGTTCGCCTCCGGCACGGTGTCTGGCCCACAGCAGGGGCAGCGGGGTAGCTTCCTGGAACTGACCTGGGGCGGCACCGAGCCGCTGACCCTGGGTGACGGGGCGAAGCGGACATTTCTGCAGGACGGGGATACCGTGGTGATCACCGGCAGCGCGCCCGGCCCGGACGGGTGCCGGATCGGCCTCGCCGAGGTGGCCGGCATGGTGCTGCCCGCAGACGCGCCGGGCCGGGGATAACCCGTGCTGGCCGGCCGGCGGGCGGGACGAGCGAGGTGGTGACGCCGCGCTCGGTGGGAGCCGCGCGGCTGGGTCAGGTCGCCCGGCCGAGCACGGCGTCCCGGGCCGGCAAGGAGAGCTCGCTCACCCTGGAACGTGGCCTCGCGGTGCTCCAGGCGGTGGCCGACTGGGAGGCGGAGGCGCCCACGATCAGCGATCTCGCGGTGGCCATCGGGGCCAGCCGTGCGGCCGTGTATCGGCTGCTGGTGCCGCTGGTGGAACGCGGCCTGGTGCGCCGGGAGGGATCCCGGGTGCGCCTGGGGCTCGGGATGCTCCGGTTGGCCGCGCGGGTGCTGCCGCAGTTGCGGATGGTGGCCATGCCGGTGCTGCGGTCGCTGGCCGAGGAGGTCGGCGCCACCGCGCACCTGACCGTGGCCGACGGCGACGCGGCCCAGGCGGTGGCCGTGGTGGAACCGTCCTGGACGGCGTACCACGTGGCCTACCGGGTGGGTGCCCGGCACCCGCTGCAACGCGGCGCGGCCGGCCGGGCGATCACGCTGCCGCTGCACGGCCCGACCTGGATCTGCTCGTCGGGCGAACTGCAGGCCGGGGCCTACGGCGTGTCCGCGCCGGTCCGCGGCGTGCCGGAACTGCGGGCCAGTGTGGGCGTCATCTCGCTGGCCAAGCTGGACGACTCGGTGATCGGCCCGCGCGTGGTCCGGGCGGCTGCCGACCTGACCGCCGCCCTGTCGTAGGACCTTGGTCCTGTTTGTTCAGGACCGACTCAGGTGGTGGGCAGCCGTCCCCGGCCGCACGATTGTCGCGTGGACATACTCGGCATCGCCCGATGGCAGTTCGGGATCACCACGGTCTACCACTTCCTGATGGTGCCGCTGACCATCGGGCTGTCCGTCCTGGTCGCCGTGATGCAGACCGCGTGGGTGCGCACGGGTGACCGCAAATACCTTGCCATGACGAAGTTCTGGGGCAAGCTGCTGCTGATCAACTTCGCCATGGGCGTGGTCACCGGGCTGGTGCAGGAGTTCCAGTTCGGCATGAACTGGAGCGCGTACTCGCGGTTCGTCGGCGACGTGTTCGGGGCGCCGCTGGCGATGGAGGGACTGCTCGCGTTCTTCGTCGAGTCCACGTTCCTCGGCCTGTGGATCTTCGGCTGGGACCGGTTGCCGCGCCAGGTGCATCTGGGCTGTGTGTGGGCGTTCTCGTTGGCCAGCATCGTGTCCGCGTACTTCATCCTGGCCGCGAACTCCTGGATGCAGCATCCGGTCGGCGTCGAACTGGTCAACGGCAGGCCACGGCTGACGTCGGTCTGGGCTGTGCTGTCCAATCCGACCCTGCTGGCCGCGCTGCCGCACACCGTGGCCGGCTGCTTCGCCGTGTCGGCCACGTTCCTGGTCGGCATCGCGGCCTGGCAGATCGCGCGGCGGCGGGACCGGCACGAGGCGATGTGGCGGGCGTCGCTGAAGTTGGGCGCGTGGGTCGGTGTGCTCGCGTTCGCCGCGCTGGCCTACAGCGGTGACACGCAGGGCAAGCTGATGTTCCAGCAGCAGCCGATGAAGATGGCCGCCGCGGAAGCGTTGTGCCACACCGAACAGCCGGCCGCGTTCTCGGTGTTCGCCTACGGCAACGTGGCCAAGCCGAACTGCGAGAGCGTGAAGTCGCTGGAGGTGCCCTACGTGCTGTCGTTCCTGGCCACCGGCAGTTTCTCCAGCAGGGTCGAGGGTGTCCAGGACCTGATTCCCCAGTACCAGGCCAAATACGGCGCCAACTACCCCAACGATCCGGCACTCGGCTCGTTGGCCGGCAAGCCGATCGACTACGTGCCCGACCTGCCGGTGACGTACTGGGGCTTTCGCCTGATGATCGGTTTCGGCGCGGTGGCCGCACTGGCCGCGCTCGGCGCGCTGTGGCTGGTCCGTCGTGGTCGGTTCCCGAAGACCAAGTGGTTTCCGAGGGCCGCGGTACTGGCCATCGCCACGCCGTACCTGGCCAACGCGTTCGGCTGGATCTTCACCGAGATGGGCCTCCAGCCGTGGGTCGTGGCGCCCAACCCGACCGGCGTCGACGGCGTGTGGCTCTACACCGCCGAAGCCGTGTCGTCCGGTGTGACCACCGGTGAGGCGCTGACCTCGGTCATCGCGCTGACCACGGTGTACGCGGTGCTCGCCGTGATCGAGATCGTGCTGATGGTGCGCTACGTCCGGGCCGGCGCCGACGACGTGTCGCGGGACGAACCCGCTGACGACGTACTGACCTTTGCCTACTGAGGAAGCGATCATGGATCTCCCGACGTTCTGGTTCACCGTGGTCGCCCTGTTCTGGGTCGGCTTTCTCTTCTTGGAGGGATTCGACTTCGGTGTCGGCATGCTGCTGCCGATCCTGGGCCGGGACGAGGTCCGCCGCCGTGTCCTGATCAACACCATCGGTCCGGTGTGGGACGGCAACGAGGTGTGGCTGGTCGTCGCGGCCGGCGCCACGTTCGCCGCGTTCCCGGCCTGGTACGCGGGCCTGTTCAGCGGTGCCTACCTGCCGCTGCTCGCGCTGCTGCTTGCCCTGATCGGCCGGGGTGTCGCGTTCGAGTACCGGGGCAAGATCGACACCGACCGGTGGCGCCGCACGTGGGACCGGGTGATCACCACGGCGTCCTGGGTGGCCGCGTTGATGGTCGGGATCGTCGTCGCCACAACGGTTCTCGGCCTGCCGCTGGACCCGGCCGGGGATCGAATCGGCGGCCCGTTCTCGTCGTTGCGGCCGGTGGTGTTGCTCGGCGGGTTGGCCGTGGCCGGGTTCGCGCTGCTGCACGGCTCGGTGTTCGTGACCCTGAAGACCGAGGGCGACATCCACGACCGGGCACGTCGGTTCGGCCTGCGCGTGGCGCCGATCGCGGCCGCGCCGATCGTGGCGCTGCTGCTGGTGGTCCAACTGACCGAGGGCCACGGCTGGACGTGGGTGCCGCTCGCGGTGGCGGTCGCGGCCATCGCCGGGGCGGTGGCGCGGTTGCGGGCCGACCGGGACGGCCAGGCGTTCGCGCTGCTCGGCGTGGCCGTCGTCGCCCTGGGCACCACGCTGTTCGGCGCGCTCTACCCGGACGTCCTGCCCTCCACCGTCAACGCGGCCAACTCCCTGACCGTGCACGGCGCCGCGTCCGCGCACTACACGCTGGTCGTGATGACCTGGGTGGCCGCCTTCGGCGCGCCGGCCGTGCTGGTCTACCAGTCGTGGACGTATTGGGTGTTCCGCCGTCGGATCAGTACCAGCCACATTCCAGCGGCCCACTGATGACCGGCCCACTCGGCGCGCTGCCCGCCCTGTCGCCCGCCGCTCGTCGTGCCCTGACCAGCAGCGTCGCGCTGGCCGTGGCCGACGCAGTGGCGCTGATCGTCGCGGCATGGTCCCTGTCCGGCGCGCTGGCGGCGATCATCAACGGCAGCCGGCTCGGTCCCCAACTCGCGATCTTCGCGGCGGCGATCGCCGCACGGGCACTGCTGTCCTGGGCCGGCCGCACGGTCGCCGCGCGAGCCGCAGCCGGTGCCAAGGAGGACCTGCGCGGCCACCTGATCGACGCGGCCACCCGGCTCGGTCCCGAATGGATCGACCAACGCCACCCCGCCGAGCTGACTGCCCTGGCCACCACGGGATTGGACGCGCTGGACGACTACTGCACCCGGTTCCTGCCGGCGCTGGTGGGCGCGGCCGTCGTGGTGCCGCTGGTCGGCATCGCGATCCTGGTGGCGGACTGGCGCACCGCGGTGATCGTCGCGGTCACCGTCCCGCTGATCCCGCTGTTCGCCGCGCTGATCGGCCGGTTCACCCAGGGCCGCGTGTCCGACGCCGCCGACGCGGCCGCCCGGCTGGCCGGCCAACTGCTGGAACTCGTCCGCGCCCTGCCGGTGCTCACCGCGTTCGGCCGGGCCGCCGCGCAGGAGAAGGCGGTGCACGACGCGTCCGAGCGACACCGGGTGGCCACCCGCGCGACGCTGCGGGTCGCGTTCCTGTCCGCGTTCGCGCTCGACGTGCTGGCCACGCTGTCCGTGGCCCTGGTCGCGGTCGACATCGGCCTGCGCCTGCTGGGCGCCGAACTGGGCCTGGCCACGGCCCTGTTCGTGCTGATCCTCGCGCCCGAGTGCTATCTGCCGTTGCGTGCCGCCGGTGCGGCCTACCACGCCAGCGAGGACGGCCTGGAAGCCGTGCGTCGCGTGGCCGAGATCGTTGGTGCCGAAGGAGACCCGGTCCCGGAAGGGGTGCGACCGGAGCGCCTTCGGCACCAGCTCGACATCACTGATCTGTCGGTCCACAACCGGATCCACGACGCCCGGTCCATCCGGTTGACACCCGGCCGCATCGTCCGCCTCGACTCGCCCAGCGGGGCCGGCAAGTCCACCGCCATCGCCGCGATACTCGGCTTCGTCCAACCGACATCGGGCAGTATCGCAGTCGACGGCGTCTCACTGTCTACATTGGATCTGGACGAGTGGCGCCGCCAGGTCGCCTGGGTACCGCAACGCCCCCGCTTCACCGGGCCCCTCGTCATCGACGAACTGCGCATGGTGGCCGACGACATCACCGAAGCGGCCGAAGCGGCGGTCGTCACCCACCTACTGCATCGCCCGGTACGCGAACTGTCCGCAGGCGAACGGCAACGAGTGGCCCTGGCCAGGGCACTGCTCCGACTAAACCAAGGCGCCTGGCTACTCCTGGCCGACGAGCCGACCGCACACGTCGACCACCCCACCGCCGCCCACCTGACCGCCGCGATCGAGACAGCGGCGGCTCGCGGCGCCGCCGTCCTCGTGGCCACCCACACGACGGTCGTCGCCGACGTCGAACCAGTACCGACAACCGAACCGATCACCACGGTCGTACCACCCCAGCACCACACCCGGATCTCGTTGCGCCGGCTCGTGGACCGGCGCCTGCTGGCCGGTGCGGTACTCGGTGCGTTGGCGTTGGACAGTGCCGTCGCGCTGACCGCCACCGCGGCGTGGCTGATCGCCAGGGCGTCGCAGCACCCGTCGATCGTCGTGCTGTCCGTGGCGGTCATCGCGGTGCGTGCGTTCGGCCTGGCCAAAGGAACCCTGCGCTACGCG
>Ga0137385_10006313_pt1 | contig 10422 bp, 11 predicted proteins | sample SagtaG_FD_104921 | JGI IMG/M metagenome (GOLD analysis project Ga0137385, IMG submission 104921) | Vadose zone soil microbial communities from Sagehorn Ranch, Mendocino, California, USA - Sage2_R_80_16 metaG | ecosystem: Environmental > Terrestrial > Soil > Vadose zone | place: USA: California... | reverse complement strand
GTGTTGTTGTGCCTGGGGATGCTGCCGGGGGGGACGTTCATCCCTTCTCGGGGGCGGTGTAGGAGGCGTTGCTGTGGGGGCGGGGCGCGGTGGACATGAAGGACATGGACGCCATGATGTTGGCTGTTGCTCGACAGTTTCGGCGGGACGGGGTCACGCCGCGGCGGGACATCATCTTTGCGTTTCTGGCCGATGAGGAAGCCGGTGGGACGCATGGGGCTCAGTGGCTCGTGGACAATCGGCCCGAATTGTTTGAGGGGGCTACTGAGGCGATCGGCGAAGTGGGTGGGTACTCGATCACCCTGAAGGACGACGTTCGTGCTTATCTTGTTCAGACCGCTGAGAAGGGGCTTCGGTGGCTTACCTTGCGGGTGAAGGGGACCGCGGGGCATGGGTCGATGATTCATCGGGACAACGCCGTCACCAAGCTCGCTGCCGCTGTGGCTAGGCTTGGGGCGCATCGGTTTCCTGTTGTGTTGACGGAGACCGTGCGGGAGTTTTTGGCTGGGGTGTCCGAGCTGACCGGGATGGAGTTTCCTGAGGACGATCTTGAGGGGGCCGTCAGCAAACTTGGTGGGCTCGCGCGGATGGTGGGGGCCACGTTGCGGGACACCGCGAATCCGACGATGTTGTCTGCCGGGTACAAGGCCAACGTTATTCCTTCCGTGGCCGAGGCGACTGTGGACTGCCGGATCCTGCCTGGGCGGGAGGCCGCGTTCGAGCGGGAGCTGGACGACATACTCGGGCCGGACGTGGAACGTGAGTGGCTGAATCTGCCACCGGTGGAGACCACATTCGACGGGGCCCTCGTGGACACCATGGTCGACTCGCTGCTGCACGAGGATCCGGGGGCCAAGATCCTTCCTTACATGCTCTCCGGCGGCACGGATGCCAAGGCCTTCCAACAGCTGGGTATGCGGTGTTTCGGGTTCTCTCCGCTACGACTGCCGGCGGATTACGACTTCACCGCACTGTTCCACGGGGTGGATGAGCGGGTGCCCGTGGACGCCCTCGAGTTAGGGGCTCGGGTGTTGGATCGGTTCCTGCGTAACGCCTGAGTGATGATCGCCTCACCCGGATGGTTGTCTCGGCAACCGGGGTTATGGTGCTGGGTGTGGACGCGGAGGATCCGGCGCGGGATTGGACCACGCCCGGCGTGTACTCGGTGGCCCCTGGGGTCTACCGGATTCCCTTGCCGCTGCCTTCGGATGCGTTGCGTGCGGTCAATGTCTACGCCTTCGTGGACGGCGATGACCTTGTGCTGATCGACTCCGGGTGGGCGATCGATGCCGCTCGGGACGCCTTGGTCGCCGGGTTGGCCGGGATCGATCGGGCGCTGGGGGACGTGCGGCGGTTCCTTGTCACGCACATGCATCAGGATCACTACACGCAGGCCGTCGTGCTGCGCCGTGAGTTCGGGATGGAAGTGGCGCTGGGCAAGGGGGAGCAGCCCTCGTTGGACATCGTGTGTGGCTCGACCGAACTGCCCGAGTCGGCGTCCACCGGTCGGTTGCGTGCGGCGGGGGCGCTGGATCTGATCGCGAGGCTGATCGCGTCGGGCCGGCGGCCGTCGCGGGATCCGCGGTTGTGGGGCCAGCCGGACGAGTGGTTGGCCGATCGGGCTACGGCCGCGGTGGGGGACCGGGAGTTGACGGCGGTGGCCACGCCCGGTCACACGCGTGGTCATCTGGTGTTCGTCGAGCAGGCCGCCGGGTTGCTGTTCGCGGGGGATCACGTGTTGCCGCACATCACGCCCTCGATCGGGTTCGAGGCCGCGCCTGCCGACTTTCCGTTGCGCGACTATCTCGACTCGCTGCAGCTGATCCGGTCGATGCCGGATGCTCGGTTGTTGCCGGCGCACGGGCCGGTGACCACGAGTGCGCACGAGCGGGTGGACGAACTGCTCGACCACCACGATCGGCGACTCGGCCAGATCGAGGCGCTGGTCACCAGGGGCGCGGCCACGGCATACGAAGCGGCCTCGATGATGACCTGGACGCGGCGTCAGCGGTCGCTGTCCGAACTGGACATGTTCAACGAGATGCTGGCCGTGCTGGAAACCATGAGTCACCTGGACGTGCTGGTCCTGCAGGGGCGGTTGCGTCGTACGGAAATCGACGGCAGCCAGCACTACCAGGTCGCCTGACCTGGCTCAGTGGGGCGTTCAGCGGCTCAGGTGCTGAGGCCGGACACCAGCGCGGTGCGCCTGCGCTTCAGCCACACCTTTCTGGTGCCGTCCGAATAGAGCAGCACGCGGGACAGCTCCCACCCGGAGAACTCGGCGTGGATGGCGAGATGGGTAGCCGCTGTCCGCCGGGACACCGCCGCCGGCAGGCGCAGCGGCCGGTACTCCCAGTCGCCGTCGATCACCCCGTCACTCATGGTTGCATCACCTGCATACCTCCTCCGTCCGCGGACGCGACGAAGACCCGTCCGCTGTCCGGATCGACCGCTACCGAGTTCGGTTGGCGGACGGTCGGTAGTCGGTACTTCTCCACCGGCTGCCCGCCGGCGAGCTGGTAGCCGATCACCTGGTTGAGCCCGGTCGCGGTGACCCAGGCCAGGTTCCGTCGGCTGTCCACGGCGATGCCGAACGGCACGCCGGGCACGGGGGAGCGCTGCCGCAGCAGCACCGGGGCCGGTGCGAACGCGAGCAGTTCACCGGTGCGGGTGTCGGTGACCAGGACCCGGCCGTAGCCGTCAACGGCGGCGTTGGTGGCGCCGTCGCCGGCCCGCTGGCCGGCGCCGACCGTGCCGCCCGCGGGGTCCACGTCGAACAGGGCAGAGCGGATCCGGTCCAGCATCATGACCTTGCCGCCCGCGGTGAGGACCTGGTCGGGGTTGACGGCACCGCTGATCGTGCGGGTGACGTGGCCGCTGGTGAGCACGTCGACGGCGTGCTCACCGGGCACGGCGACCAGGAGTTGGCCTTGATACGACGTGGCGCTGGTCGGCCCGCCGGGCACGGCCACCACAGTTGTGGTGCCGGCCGGAATGGCGACTTGGACGACCTGATTCGCGCTGGTCACGGGCGCGAGCACGGAGCCGCCGGCCAGGGACAGGTGGCTGACCGAGCCGGGCAGCGGCACCGACTTCGGCGTGGCGTGCGGGTCGTTCAGGGAGAACAGCAGCAGTTCGGCCGGTTTGCCGATGGCCACGGCCAGGGAGTGCGTCGCGGGGTCGGCGACCATGGCGGTCGCGTTGCCGGGCAGGGCGACGATGTCGCCGGCCGGGGTGGCGGCGGGCGGGGGAGAGGTGGCCGGCGTCGCGGCCACGAGGTTGGGCACGGCCTGCAGGTCGTCCTGGGACTGCTGGCCCGATGAGCAGGCGGCGAGCGCTACTCCGCACAGTAGCGCGGTGGTGGCCAGCCCAGCCCGTTTCCGCAAAACTTGCCTCCGGCATCGTCGACGTGTCACCAGCATCCACGACCGAACCGTTCTGGTCACCCCCGGGTACCCGTCCGGACGCGCCTTGTTCACCCGACGGTTTACCCGAGGTGTCGCTCCGGGTAGCCGAGTTCGATGCCGCTGACATCATCCAACGCGGCCCGGATGGCCGGCGGGAGGGTGAGGTCCTCGGTGGCCAGCGAGCCGGTCAGCTGGGCGGTGTCGCGGGCACCGACGATGGGGGCGACTACGCCGGGCCGGTCGCGGACCCAGGCCAGGGCCACGGCCAGCGGCGACGTGCCGAGGCCGTCGGCGGCGGTGACCACGGCTTCCACGATCCGGGCCGCCCGGTCGGTGCGGTGTTGTTCGACGTAGGGCGCCAGGCGCTGGGACGCACCTCGGGAGTCGGCCGGCGTGCTGCCCCGGTACTTGCCGGTGAGCACGCCCCGCCCCAGCGGCGCCCACGGCAGCAGGCCGATGCCGTGGTGTTCGGCGGCCGGCGCGACCTCGCGTTCGATGCCGCGTTCCAACAGGGAGTATTCGACCTGGGTGGAGATCAGGGGAGTGCGGCCGGGGAGGGCGCGCTGCCAGGTGGCCGCGGTGCCCAGTTGCCAGCCGGTGTAGTTGGATACGCCGGCGTAGCGGACCTTGCCGCTGGTTACGGCGCTGTCGATGGCGGTGAGGGTCTCGTCGATGGGCACGGCCTTGTCCCACGCGTGCAGTTGCCACAGGTCGATGTGGTCGACGGCCAGGCGGGTCAGGGAGCCGTGCAGGGCGTCGAGCAGGGCGCCACGGGAGGCGCCGCCGCCGAACGGGCCCTCGTCGCGGCGGGCCACGGCCTTGGTGGCCAGGACGATCTGGACGCGGGGGACCACGTCGCCGAGCAGGCTGCCGAGGATGCGTTCGCTCTCGCCGTCGGCGTACACGTCGGCGGTGTCCACGAACGTGCCGCCCGCGTCGGTGAACGCGACGAGTTGGTTGGCGGCTTCGTCCGCGTCGGTGTCGCCCCCCCAGGACATCGTGCCCAGGGCCAGGCGGGATACCCGCAGGCCACTGCGGCCGAGGTGTCGATGTTCCACGCTGGCAGCCTACGGTGTGGGGTCGGGCCGCTCATGCGAAGCGCGCCCGGCCGTTCACTCGGTGGACGGAGATTTTAATACTATAACTTCAGTGACAACTGAAACATACGCTCCTGACGTCGCGCCACCAAGCACGACAAAGACCACACCGGCACCTACGGCGCCGACCAGCCGAAACGGGCTAGGTTCGTATGGTGCGACTTGGGCTGAATCTCGGGTACTGGGGTGCCGGCAACGACGCGGCGAATCTGGCGTTGGCCAGGGAGGCGGACCGGTTGGGGTTCGCGGTGGTGTGGGCTGCGGAGGCGTACGGGTCGGACGCGGCGACGGTGTTGGCGTGGGTGGCTGCGCAGACGGAGCGGATCGACGTGGGGAGCGCGATTCTGCAGATCCCGGCGCGGTCGCCTGCGATGACGGCGATGACCGCAGCGACGTTGGACACGTTGTCGGGTGGGCGGTTCCGGTTGGGTTTGGGGGTGTCGGGGCCGCAGGTGTCGGAGGGGTGGCATGGGGTGCGGTTCGATCGGCCGTTGGCGCGGACGCGGGAGTATGTGGAGATCGTGCGGATGGCGTTGCGGCGGGAGCGGGTGGTGTTCGAGGGGGAGACGTATCGGTTGCCGTTGCCGGATGGGCCGGGTAAGGCGTTGCGGTTGACGGTGCATCCGGTGCGGGAGCGGATTCCGCTGTATTTGGCTGCGGTGGGGCCGCGGAATCTGGAGTTGGCGGGGGAGATCGCGGACGGGTGGTTGCCGGTGTTCTTCGCGCCGGGATTGGCGCGGGAGTCGTTGGATCGGATCGGGGTTGGGCTGGCGCGGGCGGGTCGGTCGTGGGATGGGTTCGATGTGGTGCCGACGGTTCCGTTGGTGGTGGGGGAGGATTGGGTGTCGTGTGCGGATGCGGTGCGGCCGTATGCGGCGTTGTATGTGGGCGGGATGGGGAGTCGGGAGCAGAATTTCTACAACAACATGGCGGTGCGGATGGGTTTCCCGGATGCGGCCGCGTTGGTGCAAGACAGGTATTTGGCTCGGGATTATGTGGGGGCGCAGGCGGCGTTGCCGGTGGAGTTTCTGGATGCTACGTCGTTGTTGGGGCCGCGGGATCGGATCGCGGACAAGATGCGTGAGTTGGCGGCGGCTGGTGTGACGACGTTGACGGTGTCGCCGTCGGGTGTGGATCTGGATGCGCGGATCGGGGCGTTGCGGGTGGCGGTGGACGCGTTGGACGCCGCTGGTGTGGGTGGCTGATCGGCTACGTAGGCTCGTGTCGTGGCTACGGTGATTTTGTTGCGTCATGCGCGTTCGAGTGCGAACAGTGCTGGGGTGTTGGCCGGCCGTACGCCGAGGGTGGGGTTGGACGAGCAGGGGTTGGCGCAGGCGGCGGCGTTGGTGGGTCGGTTGGTGAAGGTGCCGTTGGTGTCGGTGGTGGCGTCGCCGTTGCAGCGGTGTCGGCAGACGGTGGCGCCGCTGGTGGCGGAGCGTGGGTTGTCGGTGGTGACGGATGGCGGGTTCGCCGAGGTGGATTACGGGGAGTGGACCGGTCGGAAGTTGTCGGGGTTGTTCAAGGAGCCGTTGTGGCGGGTGGTGCAGGCGCATCCGTCGGCGGCGGTGTTTCCTGGTGGTGAGGGGTTGGCGCAGGTGCAGGCGCGGGCGGTGACGTCGGTGCGCGCGCATGATGCGCGGGTTGTGGCGGAGCACGGTGCGGATGCGGTGTGGTTGGTGTGTAGTCATGGTGATGTGATCAAGGCGTTGTTGGCGGATGCGTTGGGTGTGCATCTGGATTCGTTTCAGCGGATCGTGGTGGATCCGTGTTCGGTGTCGGTGGTGCGGTATACGGAGACGCGGCCGTTTGTGTTGCGGGTGAATGACACGGGTGGGGATTTGGCGGGGATCGTGCCGCCGCCGCCGGCGAAGAAAGGCCGGAAGCGGGCTGCTTCGGGTAAGGCGTCGTCGGACGCGGTGGTGGGCGGTACCACAGGGCGTTGACTTGCGCTGGAGTGCGCTCCAGTTCGTAGTGTCGTGTCATGACGATTGCGCAGCACAAGATCGGTTCGGGTTTCGACGCGACGAGTACGGCGGCCGATGTTCTGGCGGGTGTTGACCTGACGGGCAGGTTGGCGCTGGTGACGGGTGGTTATTCGGGTATCGGGCTGGAGACGACGCGGGCGTTGTCGGCTGCGGGTGCCGAGGTGGTCGTGCCGGCTCGGCGTCCGGCGGTCGCGTCGGAGGCGCTGGCCGGGATCGGGCGTGTGTCGGTGGATGAGTTGGATCTGGCGGATCTGGACAGTGTTCGTGGGTTCGCGGAGCGGTTCGTGGCGTCGGGTCGTGGCATCGACATGGTGATCGACAATGCCGGGCTGATGGCTGGGGAGCGGACGTTGGTGGGTCCGGGTTGGGAGGCGGATTTCGCGACGAATCATCTGGGGCATTTCGCGTTGGTGAATCGGTTGTGGCGGGTGATCGTGCCGGGTGCGCGGGTGGTGTCGGTGTCGTCGCGGGGCCATTTCTACTCGGGTATCCGGTGGGACGATCTGTGGTTCGAGCGGGATTACGACAAGTGGTTGGCGTATGGGCAGGCGAAGACGGCGAACATCCTGTTCGCGGTGCAGTTGGACGTGTTGGCGCGGGATCGTGGGGTGCGAACGTTTTCGTTGCATCCGGGTCGGATCCTGACGAATCTGGTGCGGCATCTGGATCGGCGGGAGTTGATCGATCGTGGTCTGTTCGTGTTTGACGACAACGGCCAGTTGACCACTCCGGTGAAGACGCCGGCCCAGGGCGCTGCGACGCAGGTATGGGCGGCGACATCACCGCAGCTGGCCGGTATAGGTGGGGTGTATTGCGAGGATTGTGACATCGCGGAGTCGGCACCGGCGGATGGCACGCGGGTGGGTGTGCGGGACTACGCGGTCGATCCGGAGCAGGCGGCGCGGCTGTGGGCGTTGTCGGCGGAACTGACCGGCGTGGACGCGTTCGCCTAGAGGCCGAGTTTGGTGACGGCGTTGTCGTCGAGTGGGTTGGCGGTGCGGATGTAGCGGTGCACGGTGCCGGCGTTGGACCAGCGGCCTTGGCGCATGATTTCGCGGTCGCTGGCGCCGCCGAGTGCGGCTTGGGTGGCGAAGCCGGCGCGCAGTGAGTGGCCGGCGAACGCTGCGGGGTCCAGGCCGGCGCGTTGTGCGTAGCGTTTGACGAGTTCGCCGACGGCGCGGCCGCTGATGGCGGTGTCACTGAGGTGGCCGTGGCGGTTGATGCGGGGGAACAGGGGGCGGCCGGTGCCGTCGGCGAGTGGGGTGGGTTGGTGGTTGTTGCAGCGGTGCGCGGTGGTGGTTTGTGGGGTGTGACCACGTAGGTCACCACCGTTGTGGTGGATGGTGAGCAGGTCGAGCCAGTCGGTGAGTGCGCAGATCGGGCAGGTGTCGGGTTGTTGGCCGCGGGGGAGTGCGACGTGGTGGCCTGCGGTGCCGGTGGGGTCGGTTTTGGTGGTGTTGAGGTTGATGATCAGTACGGGTTGACCGGTGTGGTGGTCGTCGGTGACGTGGATGTCGTCGAGGGTGATGGCGGCGAGTTCGGTGCGGCGCAGTGCCCCGGCGAAGCCGACGAGCAGCAGGAGGGTGTCGCGGTGGCGGGCGGGGCCCTCAGGGGGGCGGTGGGCGAGCATGTCGGTGAGGGTGTGCAGCAGGACGGGGCGTTTGCGGTCGGGTCGTGCGTTGCGGGCGCGGCGGATGCCGCGCAGGGTGAGCCGGACGACGTCGCTGCGGGTGGGCGATGGTAGGCCGCCGGCTGCGTGGACGGCGGCGATGGCGGCGGCTTTGCGGTCCAGGGTGGCGGGGGCGTAGCGCCAGTGGCCTTCGACGATGGCGTCGGCGGCGGTGGCCAGGTAGACGGCGACGTCGAGTGGGTCGGCGGGTAGGGCGGTGCGGCTTTGGGTGACGCACCAGGCCAGCCAGGCGCGCCAGTCGGTGCGGTAGGCGCGGACGGTGTTGGTGGCCTGGGAGGTGCCGAGGTAGCGGGCGAGTGCTTCGGCTTGGTGGTCGTCGAACCGGCTGCGTGCGGCGACGAGTTGCGCGGTGTCGACCAGGACGCTGCCGGTGTTGCGGTCCAGCGCGGTGCGCACTTCGGCGGGCACGTGTTCGCGCAGTGAACTGTCCACGGGCCCATCGTGGTGGGTTGCGGCTTTTCCTGGATGTTCGGGGGGCCCGGCCCGAGGTGGTGGGCTACCGGTTGAGTGTGAATCGGCTGCGGGCCCGGATGCCGGCGACGATTTCTTCGGGTGCGGTGTCGGGGGATCCGGCCTGGTAGGGCGGTTGTGGATCGTATTCGATGCCCAGTTGGATGCGTTGGGCGACGGTGTCGCCGGCGAGGCGTCCGGCCAGGGTGAGGGCCATGTCGATGCCGGCGGACACGCCGGCTGCGGTGGCGTACTTGCCGTCGATGACGACCCGTTCGTGCACCGGGGTCACGTCCCATGTGGTGAGTTGTTCCAGTGCGAGCCAGTGCGTCGTGGCGCGGCGGCCCTTGAGCAGGCCGGCGCCGGCCAGGATCAGCGCGCCCGTGCACACCGACGTGGTCCACGTGGTGTGCTCGTCCACAGCGCGCAGCCACTGCTGCACCGGGCCGTCGTCCATGTGGTCGTGCTGGCCGGGCCCACCGGGCACAACCACCACATCCGGGGTGGATATCTGGTCGAGTGTCGCGTCGACGACCAGGCCGAGCAGGCCGTCGTCGGAACGCACCGGCCCGAGTCGTTCGCCCACGAACACGAGTTCGCTTTCGGGCAGCCGGGCGAGCACCTGGTAGGGCCCGACGGCGTCCAGTGGGGTGACGCGGTCGAACAGCAGCACGGCGATCTGCATCAGGGATCCTTTCATTCAGAAGCGGCGGCGGTACTCGGCCGGGGACAGGCCGAGGGTGCGGTGGAACGCGCGGCGCATGGCTTCGGCGGTGCCGTAGCCGGCCTGCCGCGCGACGTGGTCGATGCCGGTGTCGGTGTCTTCCAGCAGCCGGCGGGCGGTTTCCAGACGGGTCCGGTCGACGTACTGGCCGGGTGTGGCGCCGGTTTCGGCGGTGAACGCGCGGGCGAACTGGCGGGTCGACAGACTGGCGCGCCGCGCGAGCTCGTCGACGGACAGGTCGGCGTCGGGGTGGTCGGCGATCCAGTGTTGGACTTCGCGCAGCGGCTTGCGGTGCGCGGTCTGGGCGCGCAGTTGCGCGCTGAACTGGGTCTGGTTGCCCGGTCGACGCAGGAACACCACCAGGTCTCGTGCCACGGCGAGCGCGATGTCGCGGCCGACGTCCTCCTCGACCAGCGCCAGCGCCAGGTCGATGCCGCTGGTCACGCCGGCCGACGTGGCGATGTGGCCGTCGCGCACGAAGATCGGTTCCGGGTCGACGTCGATGTCCGGGTACCGCTGCGCCAGCAGTTCACACTGCCGCCAGTGCGTCGTGACACGGCGACCTTTGAGCAGGCCGGCCTCGGCCAGCAGGAACGCGCCGGTACACACCGACACCAGCCGTGTCGCGGCGGGCGCGTTGTCCCGCAGCCACGCGACGAGTTCGGGTTGCGGCTGGCGGCTGCCCGGCCCACCGGGCACGACCAGCGTGTGCGGCGGTTGGGTGTGGCGCAGGTCGGTGTCCGGGGTAATGGTCAGGCCGCTGGACGTGCGGATCGGGTGGCCGCCGACGCCGGCCGTGGTGATCCGGTAGGCGTCGCCTGCGCTGTTGAACACTTCGAGCGGGCCGGTGACGTCCAGGCTCTGCACGTCGTCGAACAGGAGGATCAGCACGCTGAGCATGTGTTCATGCTGGTGGCGACCAGCGATGGCAGCAAGGACGGATCTCCCACCTTTCCAGACATCCTGCGCGCCTGATTCGGGTCGCTCGTGTTGACAGGGTCCGCTGCTACCGTCGCGCCCTGACTTCAAGGGGGAGCGATGCGGATCGACACGGCGCAGCGGCGCGCCC
>Ga0137385_10006310_pt1 | contig 10423 bp, 15 predicted proteins | sample SagtaG_FD_104921 | JGI IMG/M metagenome (GOLD analysis project Ga0137385, IMG submission 104921) | Vadose zone soil microbial communities from Sagehorn Ranch, Mendocino, California, USA - Sage2_R_80_16 metaG | ecosystem: Environmental > Terrestrial > Soil > Vadose zone | place: USA: California... | reverse complement strand
TAATCCTGCGCTTAAAGATATGCACAGGAGGCAATAGAACTTGTCATCTATTTCCCTTCCGTCTGTGCTTGCTGATACTGTCTTTCAGAGGCACGCTTGAGGCGCTGCAAGGAATCATCTATGCTGGCAGCGATTGTTTTCGCGCCAAATGTTTCGAGAAACCAACCCCACCAGCCTGGTGGGAAGATGAAGTCTCAGCCATATTGGACGCGACAGGTGGTCGCATCGATGGGATAGCAGGCAATGTGTGGCTTCTCTTGCAGTCCCCATGGAAAAAAAGCATGCAAGCCGAGTTGGTGTCTTTCGGGATTGACCTCTTCGACCTTGAAGATGAAGTGCCAGGTGCGGCCAAAGGCTTTTCCCGTGAAGTAGATGGTCTGGCCTACGGTGGCTGGACCTTCTGGCTCACTACGTTCTACCTGGACATCGGCCCACTCGGCATAGCGTTCCCATTGTACGAGGTTCCCCCAGACCACCTCGACCGGCGCCGCGACGATGGCGGCGGGACAAACTGTCAGACCCATAGTGTATTCCTCCTCTCTATTTCAGGATCGAGGCAAGGTATCATTTACGCTTTGCCTCAATCATGGTCTCACGAAACTTCCGGCTCTTGCGAGTCCAGATCAGGAAGGCTCGCTTCCTGATCATGCTCCTGTGTGTTCCTCCTGACCGGACCCCAGGATGCTATCAGCGTGAGGCTTCGCCAGAATAGAGCGGCGAAAAGTCTTGTTGGTCTTGTAGGCTGCGACCAGGTGTAGGATGGGATTGATCAACAAGCGATCAAGCCACTGCAGTACCCGGCCGCTGCCCAAAGAATAGAAGATTGCTTCCTCCATCCAGGTGGCTTCTCGATCCTTTGCCTCTTCTACGCTAATGATCGCTGTCACGTTGTTCCTGGTCGCTGATGGCGAAAGGTCGCGCAGGTGCAGCGAGTGGTAGGGAACAACCTTTTCAACGAGCAATACCTGGCTATGGTTCCTGAAAAAGTCACGGCGATAGAGGGTCACACGATCACCTGCTTGGAATGGTCGGTCGAAGCCAGTCACAGGCCGGGTGAGTGGTCCCCACACATGCATATTTTCTGGCTTGATGATAAACTCCCACACCTGCGGGAGAGGAGCTCGAATCCTCGCCCTGACGCGACTGACACCCATATGCAAACCTTGCTTTCTTGTTTTTTACCTGCCTCATTACGAAAAGCCGGTCTAGCTGAAAGAGTCTTCTTCGTCTCCTTGCGTAAAGGGATGGCTGGCGTAAGATCCTGAATTAGGAATCGGCATATGAGAACGATTCGTCAATTTTTAGGCCATTTGTGCCACTCATGCATTTTTTACCCCTCATGCCAGTGAAATGATGCACGGTCCAAAAGGTACGACTCAGCATGGTTTCCTCCTTCTTTTATGGCAGCGCAAGCAGCGTGCGGCGAATGCTCCCCAAGCGAAACGGCAGTTGGTGCCAAGTGTCGCCGTGATCGGTCGAATGCCACACCTCCCCATTGGAGAGACCGGCGTACACATCGCCAGGAGCATTGGGATCGGTGAGCAGCGCATACGGCATGGAGTTGAGAGGCTGCGGCAGCCCACCCGCCAATATCTGCCACGGGGCCCCGCCACTCGCACGGACAATAGCAGCTTGAGCATTGTGCTCGCTGTGGGCTTTCAGCGCACCGGGAGCAATCGAGGCGTACCAATAGGTCCCCCTGAACGGGTCTCCTGGCGGACGGTGAGTTGTCCGTGCTGACCGCTGAAGGTGAACGACGGGATACTGGCCAGCCAGTCGAACCATGCATGGCTGTCTGGAGCGACAGGGAGCGGGCGCTCACTGCGTGTGTCATGAAGTATATAGGTGCCCTGCAAAAGGTCCCACCTGAGACGATAAGGAGCCGCCTTCGGCATCGCAGCCTCGCCTCCTCCTGCCTGGTGTTACCCAGGCGGTCTATGTGCTACCCAAAACGTACCCTGGATGAAGTATACCTCTTGGGTAGCAAAAGCACAAACGGGGGAAGAGTGTGGGATGAAAAGCACATCCGCACCGTTCGAGCAGAGACGCAAGTGCATGCCCAGCCTTCCTCTCCCTTGAGGAGTTTCAGCGTTTCTTTTACCTGTGTCCAACTGACATAGGGAGAGCGAACCGTGGTCTGGATGGCAGGAGTGCCTTTCACCGTGACATGTCCAAAATAGTAGGCGATCTCTTCCAAGGTCCAGTACAAGCCAGTAGCGCAAGGTTTGAACGGAAAGACAAGAGAGGCGGCTTTACTGATATAAACGCACGGTTCTCCAAGTAAGCCCATCAGCTACTTTGCGGGCCATGACAGCGTCGCTCAATTCACCCCAAATACTGTGAATTTACTAAAGCCTTATCTACTGATATAATGCTTTTACTATTCTCTTCCATAAAAGAAGCTTTAGGGAGCCCAGATGTTATGGAAGGATGCGGTTTCCCAAAGGGATTAGGCTGCCTCTGTTCTACTGACAAGGTGATATATGCCACACTTAAACGGTGACGTAGATTCGCTAATGAAGCATCCAGGCCAACTAGATGTAGTACATCTAACTTACGAGCTACAGCTTGCCGATAATCTACTTCGAAGTGCCCGGCTTCTGCCATAGGATCGATTCGCTGACGTATTTGGCTTAACTCACGCAGGACTTGGTCAACTCTAGCAAGCAATTGATCTTCTCGTTTGAGAACTTCTGCAAAAGTATACTCAGTGAAGTGAGGTAGTTGCGATGCTATATCCACGATATAGGCGCAACTCTCTTCGATGATGCGTTGGTAGAAAGCCTCCTCATCGGCGCTCAAGAGCCGCGTTGCTGTCGGATGTGTGGCAAGTATATCCTTTGCCAGCCTCTTTGGTTCAAGATTGCGCTCCGCAAGCAAGGCGCTTGAAAGCTTCGAGGTAGTAAATGCTGTTGCGACTTCCCTAGCGATGGCTATCCGATCATTCTCATTCAAATGGGCACCTTCGATTTCAAACACTGGAAGGAGGCTCTCCCCGACCTTTTCACCGATGATATCGAATTGCCGCTGACCCCTCCGTTGAGCGAGGGCATCTGAAGTTTTTGTTTTCAATAAATCGATCAAGCTTGACGATATATCCCCACCCAGCTGTGAGTCCTTCAGCCATAGCTTGAAGATCGACTTTGCAATGGCTGCGCCAACTTCAATAGTGACTGCTTCAGCAAGCGGCATAGCGCGTCCTCCCTTCGATCGAAGTGTAGAGATGTTTTCATCGATGCGATTATACTACATCTCTCGTATAAACGCAGATATCTGAGCAGGCATTTCGTCTGTCGACGGGTCAGAATCATTATCCAAAACATCTCCCCGGAGCCAGTGGTGCTCTGATCTTTCCCTTGTTTTTGTCGATAACATTCCTCGGCAGCTAACTCCAAGCCCGCTGTACATTACTGTTAGATACTTAACTCATCTATTTCTCAGACCCATTCCCACGAGCCTGAGGATCGAGTTCACCAATCTATCAAAATCGGCGCTGATACAGCCTTATCTTCTCTCCTTAAAAAGATCATCCATGCCATTCATTGCCTCTCGGTGCATCGAGGGTAAGACATGCCCGTAGATGTTCATGGTTGTGCTGATGTTCCCATGCCCCAGGATTTCCTGAACCACTTTTGCCGGAACGCCCATACTCAGCAGAATCGTAGCCGCGCTATGTCTGAGATCATGGAAGTGCATAGCGGGCAAATTCGCCTCATGCAACAGTTGTTTGAAGATCGCATAGAGCCTCATCCGCCTAAAGTACCCTCCCTCTCTATTGGGGAAGACCAATCCCTGCTCTTTCCAGCGAGCACCGGCTTTGAGCCTCACCTCCAACTGGTAAGTACGATGCGCCTTCAGTGCATCCACCGCCACTTGAGGAAGCATAATACTCCGCCTGCCGTGCGCAGTTTTCGGTTCAGTCTCGACCCATCCATGTCCTTTAATGTAATCTACGGTATGGCGTACCTCCAGTACCCTCTCTTCTAAATCGATATCAGTCCAACGGAGAGAGAGTATTTCACCCAAACGTAGAGCAGTTGTGAGCGCCAATATGATGATGCAATCGAGCCGACTCCCCTGGGCGGCTCGTAATAGTCTCTTAGCCTGTTCCTGATCCAACGGCTGCACCTCGCGTTGGGTATGTCGAGGAAGCTTCACCGTTTCACAGACATTGATGGTGAGCCGTCTCCATCGCACCGCATCCTGCAAGGCAGCATAAAGAATGGTATGTATAAGCCTGACCGTACCTGACTTTAACCCGTCGCTCGTAAGCTTCGAGCAAAACGCCTGGACGTGATCTGTTGTCAATTTCTTCAATTGAATGTGCCCCAGATGTGGGATGATGTGGTTATCCAGATGCCTCCGATACATGGCATAGGTACTTACTTTTATAGTGGCCTTATGCGCATCTTCAAGCCAGTAATTCAGGTAATCCTTGAGTGTCTGCTTCGGCCCCCTTGCCAGCATACCCTGTTTCTCTTCATATTGGGCAGCCCGTACCTTTTCCCACGCTTCTCTCTCTGTCTTGCCATACACGTACCTGCGTTTGCCGTCCTCGGTGAAAAAGCTCCCGGCCCATCTCTCGTTTTTCTTGTCAAAGTAAACGGAGCCTTCACCGCGAAGATGTCGCCTTTGTTTTCCCATGTTGAACCTCCCGTTGTAAAAGATCGAGGCATAAAAATGCCCGTCTGGAAGCGGGCATTTATGATTATGGATGATGCTTACCTTGCAATCTTCTGTTGACAACTATCAGGCCGACTCACGCGCCTCCAGCCAGCGCTGCAACTTTGCCACTGGCACACGTTTCACGTCACCAAACTGGATAGTAGGCAAGCCTTCATGCTTTATGAGGTCATAGACCTTCGTCCGGCCTAAACTCAACATCGTTGCTACGTCTGCTATACTCAGGTACATGGGCTGTACTGTACTTGGCTTCTTGCTTCTTGCCATAGAAAAGTCCTTCCTAATCATGGATGATTTCACACATTCCTGATCGTCTCTTTGGTATGCGCTCAAGATGCGTCTTGCCCTCCCTCGCCGATCGGCGAGGGGACCCCGATCTTGCTGAAAATGGCGGTCAGATACCAGTTGACCGTGCGACGGCCGATAACGAGCTGTTCAGCCACCTGGGCGTCGTTGAACCCCTGTGCCAGCAGACGCAGCACCTCATAGCCGTTCCATGGCTGAAAAGCGGCTCACAACAGGTGCCAGCATTCTGAAAGCACAAGGGCATATGGGTCACCCATCTGCTGCAGGAGGTGCGTGGATCCCTCGATGTCGGTGAAGAGCAAGGTGAGTGTGCTCGTCAGCAGGTGAGGCAACAAGGGTGGGAGGGCTGCAAGCTGTTGCATGGCAATCTCGAAAGAAGAGCCGCTGAAGGACTGGTGTCCACACAGCCCTTCATAGACCACCGCGCCCAGCTCATACTGGTCGCTTGTCGGTCGCGGCTAACCCTGCAACTGTTCGAGGATCAGGTAGGGGTCGGTGTCCGTCAGTCCTGGCAAAATCCATCCTTCTTCCCCCTCTCACAGAGGCGAACATGCGATACGTTTCACGCAGGTAATCATGTGTTTGGCAGCCCCTTGACAAGTTTAACTTGAATAATGTAAGATATACAGAAGATAGAACGGTTAAACTTGAAGGAAGGTGGGATATGACCCGTCCGCAGCTCGCCGTTGTTCAGCCGAGCGCCATTGCCCCGAGCGCGATCCCCGTTTCACAGATGCTCGCCGATCACCAGAGCATCCTCCAAGGGTATCTGGATACCCACACCACGCGCAATCACAGTGATCGCACCATCGAAGCCGAACGTCGCTTTCTGACCGGTTGGTTCGAGAGCTTCGTGCTGCAAGATGAAGACAGTCCCCAAGGGGAGCGGCAACTCTTCGTGTGGGAGGCGATGGCCCCAGTGCTCGGACGGCAGCGCATCGTTGGGTTCAGTAAAGGCCTGGTCGATGTCGGGCTCAAGCCACGTACCGTGCAAGGATATCTGGGGTGCTTGCGTCGCTTGTTTCAGTATGTCTTGGAGTCCCCCTACATTCCTGGCACCCAGGTCCAGTCGATTACCTCCAAGTATGCTCGGATTGAACAACCTGTGCTCGAATACGACTATCCAGTGCATGTCCTTGAGCAGGACGAGGAGGGCTTTGTCCTGACAGGTGAGCAGCTCTTCCAGTTTTACGATTTCGTGCGTTTGCAGTACATCGGACACAATCAGAAGAAGCTTCCCGCCTCGCGTGACTACACCATGATCGTCGTTGCGGGAGAAAGTGGCTTGCGCGCCGATGAAATTCTCCATCTGGATGCCCTCGGATTGCATCGCGACCTCTTTTACGAGCACAAGTGCATCCAGACTCGGCATGGAAAGGGAACCAAGGGCTCGGGCAAAAGGGTCCGCAAGACGATTTTCACCCCCTTCGCTCAGGCGACCATGCGCGTCTATGAAGACCGCATCCGCCCGCACTTCCCCGACGCGAAGACCAATCCAGCACTCTTCCTGACAGAAAGTGGCGAGCGCATCAGCTACAAGGCGATGTGGCACAATTTGCATAGCATTGTGGAAGAAGGGAGAAAGGCGGGTTTGGAATTGCCTCCCAAGCTGAGTTGGCACAGCCTGCGCAAATCGTTTGCCACCAACTTCATGGAGCAGCATCCCGATCGTCCGTGGGTGTTAATGGACTTAATGGGTCATCTCAATCCAAGCACGCTCCATCGCTATGTGAAACACTCCCGAGCGTACTACGATCAAGCCATTGAAGATATTGTCGAAGCCATGGTGGCAGAAGTCACCGAGGTGCGAGGAGTCGTCTAATGCCTATCCTGTGGAATCTCAAGAAGTGGTTGGCGCTGGAACGCGATATCTACCGGCCTTCTCAGTTGCAGGCCCTGCTTGCCGAAAAGGCGGGCGTGCAACTCTCCCTGCAAGCCATCTCGACCCTGATCAATGGCACACCCAATGCGTTACGGCTTCAGACCATTCAAGCGCTGTGCAATGCCTTGGACTGCAAGCTGAGTGACTTTTGTGAGGTAGTACCTGACACGCAGAAAGAACAGCAGAAACAACGCAAAGTGGCCAACCGCACGCCCATACGGCTGTATGGGAGCAAAGAGCCAGCGAAAAACCAGGAGAGCCTCTTCCCTGATCCTCATCACTATCAAGAGACTAAGAACGATCAGCGGAAAAAAGGCAAGGGGCCAAAGGGGTAGGGGGAAGGATGGATCAAACAGCTGTCTCAGAGCAATACTACGTCTACATGTCCTGCTGTGCCAATGGGACGCTCTATGTGGGCTCGACGCGCAACGTCGAGCGACGCATGGCCGCACACAATGCCGGGCAGGGAGGACGGTACACACGAGCTAATCGGCCGATCTCCCTAGTGGCTGCCGGGCCTTTCAACAGCCAAGCTGAGGCCTTGCGGGCAGAACGCGCTCTCAAGCGCCTCCCTCGTGAGCGCAAGCTGGCGATGGCGGAATCGGCTACGCTTCTGCGAGGGAATGAGGTATGAGCTCGAGACCCTATCAGCTCCGCCAGATCAGGTGTGAGGTGTGTGGTCGGCAGTGCCGAGCCGTGCAAAAGGACCGTGATATTTGTCGCACGTGTTTTCGCAGGGAACCGAGCGTCCAGTGTATGCGTTGCGGACGGATGACGCACCACGTTGCAGAGGAGACGGGTGTGTGCCCCAGCTGTACACGGATGCTCAGTCGTCGGGTGGCAGTCTGTGTTGGCTGCTCGCGTACTGATTTCATCTACAACCAGGGGGAGCAGCTCTGTCAAGCGTGCGAGCAAAGGAGACGCAAGCATATTCGCGACGAGGACAAGCAGACCAAAGTGACATGCACGGTGTGTGGCAAGATGCGCTCTTCCGCTTTACTCGGTCAGGCTATCTGCCAGGCGTGTTGGAGACAGGAGCGCAACGGTCGGGGGATCTGCTTGGGGTGTCACAGGCTCAAGGTGTTTCAGCTGAAGGCCGAGCGCCTCTGCAAGCAGTGCTACAAGGATCGTCTCGCTCCTGAGGTATTGCGCAGGTATGTGGCCGATTTCACCACCCCATACCCGTACAACAAAGTCCTGTTTGATCTTCTTGCAGCCACCATTGATTGGGAGTCAGTGAACGCCAAATTGCATCAGAAGTTCCGTGTGTTTGGCCGTTTCTTGCAGGCGCAGCGGTTCAGTGAGCCGTTAAGCTGGGAACAAATTGAAGCAGCACTTCCGCCGCTCGGACCAACGAAGCGCAACCAACCCAAGCAGATACGAGCCTGCTTGCTCGATCTGGGACATGTACTAGCAGCCAAAGGCAGGCTGGAAAGTCGCGAGACCTACATAGCCAGACGCAACGCACTGTTACCCATCAAACAGGCCCCCCAGCGTCTGCAAACACTCCTGCATCGCTACACAACCTGGCTGTGGGAACGACGGACTGTCCCATCCAATGTACGTGATCACCTGGAAGCTCTGGCGGCCTTCTGGTCGTGGTGTGAGCAGCGCGGCATCCAGTCAGCCGAAGAAGTGCAAGCCTCGCTCATCAGCGATTACCTGCTGACGCTCTACTGGCAGTGGCACTGCTCAGTCTGTCAAGGCATCATGCCCTTTGATCCTGGCAACCGGAAAGCGCCCAGAGTCTGTCTGCATTGCGGCACCCTTGGCTCGCTTACCAAGGAGAAACGCTACGCTCAGAACACGGTACGCGGCCACCGGGCCAAGTTGCTGGTCTTCTTCGACTGGCTCAGCATCAATCGCATGGTGATCGGTAACCCCGTGCAGAGCAAAACTCCAGCACCTCTCCCGACCATTCAGCATTATCCACCTGAGGTGATCCAGCAGCTGTGTGTATATATCACCTCGCCCGATGCAGAGCCTGTCGAAGCGTTGACCTTGTATCTCATCATTTTTCACGCCTGCTCTGTCTGGGAATTGCAGCATGCGCAACTGCCCACTGTGTTCTCATTGCACCAAGATATCCCGCCACCTACGCTTGCCGAAGCCTATTATGTGGTCGTCCCGAAGCCGCTCCCCTCTCTGGGTGACCGCTCGCCTGGTCGTCCCGATGTGCGCTTAGATTTTCCTGCCAAGGCTGCCCCTTGGCTGAAACCTTTACTCGAGCGCTTTGAGCGTCAACGTGAGCAGTTGGTCAGCAATCGGAGGAATCGCTACCTGCTCATTGCACCCAACAAAGCTCGTCACAACACGCCTGTCGGTCATGTCTTTGTCTGGGAGCTGGTGCGCAATGCTTCAACGCGCGTGCTTGGTGCTGCCTGCAATCCTACCATGCTGCGCAAGACAGCAGGAGTCATGTTTGCTGATCGTGCAGGTGCGGGCATCTTGCGCTGGATGGGATGGGACGACCAACAAGCCTTCGCCTACACCTGGGCAACACGCCAGATGCTTCAACCGCACCCACGAGACAGCTTGCAGGCAGCACATCCGCAGCCTGCTACAAAGCCTATCACATTTCCATCACCGAAGGAGAGTTCACGGAATGCGACGACTCAACGTGCGAGCAGCACAGATTGACGAGTGCATCGAGAAGTCTATGTTCGCCATCAGTTTCAGGCCGCAAAAACCAGAATTGCAGCCTGGTGAACTCCTTTTGCTTCAACTTGTTAAGGGCGAGGCGAAACAACGTGACCAACTGAAAAGTCGGATCAACTTCGCCCTGGTCTTTGACCACCTTGAACGCGATTATGATGGGACGATCAGTCGGCTTCACTGGCCTAACGCAGGCCGAGAATGGCCATGGATCGTGGTTGGTTTAGCTAGCGTGCCTACCGTACCATTCAGCCTGGAAGATCTTCCCCTCTCAAAGAGCTACGAAGGATTTTACAATCCTGGCACCATCGAGAGGAAGGACGAGGAAATCATCCTGCCTTACATTCAGTGGGATCTTGCCGAGGTACCAGCGCCGGTCTTACAACTCGTGCCCGCCTCTCAAGTGCCAGAGAAATTCGGACGAAAACGCGCCCTCACTACCATTTACAACCACGACCGCATTGCGGTCCTGCGCCGAGGGTCCAGAAAGCTTATCAGTACAGAGGAGTTCGTCCGCAATCCATGGCTCTCAGAGAGCCTGAAAGCGTATTACGACTGCCGCTGCCAGATCTGCGGCATGGACTTCTACCCCGACTATGGCGTCGCCTTTGCTGAGACCCACCACATCCAGTATCTCTCCCGAGGAGGCCCTGATGTCAGTGGAAACATCGTGGTCCTGTGCCCAAATCACCACCGCATCGTTCATGCCACCGCTGCCCACTTCAACCGCCAGAGTCTCACCTATGAGTATCCCAACGGCCTGCGCGAGCCGCTCATCCTGCCCGATCACTTCATGCATGCCCCCCACATCTCAGTACCGTAACGGATCATATCGCACGTTTGGGTGTCTGAAAAGCGGGAACGGGGTCAAGTAAAACTTGGAACGTTAGAAAAACT
>Ga0137385_10006309_pt1 | contig 10423 bp, 7 predicted proteins | sample SagtaG_FD_104921 | JGI IMG/M metagenome (GOLD analysis project Ga0137385, IMG submission 104921) | Vadose zone soil microbial communities from Sagehorn Ranch, Mendocino, California, USA - Sage2_R_80_16 metaG | ecosystem: Environmental > Terrestrial > Soil > Vadose zone | place: USA: California... | reverse complement strand
TACCAGGCGCCGAGCCAGTAACCGTGCTGGAACGCGGTGCGATGGCCCGCATTCAGGCGCAACGCGGCCCGTCGCCAGTCACGCATGAAATCGACTGAGATTCCCGACGTGCTGGACACCCGACCATCTAGTTGTTCGAGGCTGAGAAACGCCATTCGCGGGGGCATACAGTTACTGAATATTTCAAGATAGATTATGTTTTGTCGCGGACCACAAGTTACGTCGCTGCGTATCGTTAAGCCGATACCGTTACCGCGCGCGCAATGCCGCTCATGTCCCGATATGAAACGCGAAGGCTGCGACAAGCTGTCAGCGGTCGGGTTCCATTTGCGCGATGCATTGGAACCTGGCCAGGAAATGCAATCCCGCGACGGCAAGCGCGAACATGAACCAGACCGGATTCTGCCGTTCCAGCAGGAAGGTCTCGGTTGTTCCGAAATACAGGCCGAACAGCCATATGGTCAGGAACAGCTTGCCCAGCGCATTGCTGCGATTGTGGGCCTGGGTCGCCTGGAAATTGCGGAGTGGCGCAAGAACGAAGATCAGGATGACGAGCAGCAGGCCCGGCAGGCCGATGGTGATGGCGAGATCGAGGTAGCTGTTGTGGCTGTGCGCGGCGGTCACTGCCCATTCGGAGCCTTTGGCGGTCTGCCGCTCGGTGACGTCATCCCAGAACGCCGCATAGCCGTGTCCGATGATCGGCTTTTCGGCGACGGCTGCGAGCGCGAACTCCCAGATGTCGGAGCGACCGGTGAAGGTGGGGTCGACCGGCAGCAGCCGCGTGATAGACGACAGAGCGGGGCTTGCAACGCTGCCGACCGTCAGCAGGTTCATCACGATCAGCGGCACGAAGCAGATGATCCGCTTCAGCCACAGGTTCCGCGTGACATAGACCAGCGACGCCAGGGCATAGATGGCAAGGCAGAGCACCGACGACGTCTTGCCGCCGGTGAAGATCAGGAAGATGCCGGCAAGCGCGGCGATCGCGGGCCCCATCACGAAGGAGCCTACGGCACAGAGGTAGATGCCGACATAGACCAGAATGGTCATCACGGGCGAGGCGACGTTCTTGTGGCCAAAGCTGCCGCGCCAGTCGCCCGCGAGCTGCGGCTCGGTGATGTCGAGCGCGGTGTGGATCGAATATTGCGGGGCGAGGACGACGCCGAGATAGCACAGCACCAGCAGCACGAGCGCCGCGCCACCGAGACACAAATTGAAGCTCCGCTGCGTCGGCGGCAGCAGCGACAGGAGGACTGCGAGCGAGGTCACACTGGCCGCGAGCACGAACCGCTGGATCGAGACCTCGCGGCTCTCGGAGAAGACGACATTGATCAGCATCCAGCCGACGAAGCAGAGATGCAGCGGGGTGACGAGGGTCCGGAGCGAGGGCGCGTCAGTGCCGATGACGAACAGCACTGCGACCGCGGCCAGGAGGCCGAAGGAGATGTAGTTCAGCGCCATGCGTCCGCCGACGACGTTGGCTACGTCGGGATTGCGCAGGTCCGGGAAGGGATCGAGCGTCACCAGCACCAGCAACAGCGCCGCCACCGCAATGAGGCAGCGCGCCATGTGCACGACGTTCAGCTTCGTAAGCTCATCGCGCAGCGCGAGGCCGAACGATCGGGCCTCGACGTCAGTCGTATCTGCGGCGCTGCGATCCATGCTTCAAGGCCGATATGGGTCGATGGGGACCTCCCGGGTCTAGCCCATCCCCGTTAACCATCCGTCAACCAGCATGCCGGAGGCGGCAGGCACCTTCTGCTGCCGCGCCACGCTGCGCGCGATCTCGTAATATTGCAGCGCCCGCTCTTCCAGCGTGAGATTGTCCAGCACATAGCCGCGCGGATCGAATTTGCCTGCGGCACATCCGGCCCAGAAATCCTCCCAGCGCGCCTCGAAGCCGGCGCGGTCGACGAACTTGTTGCCGCAGCGGTCGTCCCAATAGGGCACCGAGGACACCGGCGCGAACTGGACACGGTGCGGATAATAATCGGGGTCGCGCCAGGGGCCGCCGGGATCCCATGCGAACACCGGTACGCCGCTGGACAGGGCCTGCTGATAGGCGATGCCCTGGCTCTCGTTCTGGCACAGGAAAATCATCGCGCGCGAACGCGCCAGCGCCGCCTGATAATCTTCTTCCTTGTAGCTGCCATAGCGCAGCTCAATGAACGAGCGGCCCTCCTTGATGAGCCGCGCGCGAACCGGCTCAACCAGCTCCGGCACGTAGCGATCGCGATCCCAACTGACCTTGTCGTAGAGCAGGACGTCGACGGTCTTGTCGCGCGGGCGCGACGGCGCCCAAAGCTCCGTGTCGATGCCGGTCGGCCAGGCCTCGGTGTCGGGCCAGTACGGCCGGTACATGTCGGCGTACCACGGACCCGGCACCACGACCTTCTTCACCGGCAGGCGCTTGAACAGGTCGGGATCGTCGAGCGGATGATTGTGGGCGGCGACACCAAGCAGGATCGGGTTCTTCCACGCGAACTTGTCGAGCAGGAAGGTGCGGCCGATGATGCAGGCGACTTCCTCGGGATGCTGCGCGATGTAGCTGTAGTCGTTGACGCGGTAGCGAATGCCGAGCCGGTCGAGCCCTGCACAGAGGTTGAGGAACACGCGAAGCTGTCCGCTCATGCGCGGCTCGCCGAACAGCATCCTGCGCGCCATGCGCCGCAGATGCCGGTCGCCGGGAAACCAACGATCGTCCTTGTCCTCGTAGAACACGTTGAGGACCATGTCGTCGGGATCGTAATCGAATGTCTTTGCGGGCACTGGGTCCATCCGCGGCAATCAGGCCCCGCATTCTCGCATGGGACCGCGTGTCGCACCTCTCGAAATCTGCGACGGACTTAACGCCACAGGTTTAACGCTAATCTACGAAACCGGCGTCGCGCCGGCGTTCGCAACAACGATTTGACGGTTATCCGGGTATCATCCGCGCCAGCCGAGACTGCGGATTGCTGGCTTCGAAAAGCAGCCTGGTTAACAGATCATTAAAGACGAGCCATCGTTTGACCACAGCCGACGCCACGCTCGATGCACCGAACGCCGCGCTCGCGGCAACGGACGCGCGCGCGACGCCGCCTGTGGTTTCCGTCGTCATCCCCGCCAAGAATGCGGCGGCCTATATCGGCGGAACCATCGACAGCGCGCTGGCGCAGAAGGGCGTCACCGAGATCATCGTCGTGGACGACGGCTCGACCGACGACACCGTGGCAATCGTCCACGCCATCCGCGATCCGCGGCTGCGCCTGATGACGAACGATACCAGCGGCGTGTCGGCAGCGCGGAACCTCGGCGCACGAAACGCGCGCGGGGACTGGCTGATCTTCCTCGATGCCGACGACCGCCTGCGCCCCGACGCGGTGACGACGCTGCTGACGGCGGCCAAAGCCGCGCCCCGCGCGGTTCTGGTCTATGGCGACTACAACACGATCGACAGCGCGGGGCGGCCGATCGGCCGGCGCGACCTCCTGAAAGGGCGTCGCAAGCCGTCGGGCAACGTGCTGGAGCGGCTCGCCGCCGGCAACTTCATCGTCAATGGCGGCATCATGCTCGTGCGCGCCGACGCCTTCCGGGCGACCGGCGGCTTCGACGTCTCGCTGAGATATTGCGAGGACTGGCATTGCTGGTGCCGCCTCGCCGCGCTCGGCGAGTTCGCGTTCGTGCCAGAACTTCTGCTCGACTATCGCCTGCACACGGCCAACACCATGAACGCAGCGGTGCGGACGCCGCAGGATTTCTTTCCGGCGGTCGCGCGCGTGTTCAGCGATGAATTGATCCTGGACAAGCTGCCGGCCGGCGCCGCACCCCGGCTGCGGCAGGCGGCGGAAATCCATCTCGTGACCTATTCGGCGACGCAGGCGATCCGCTTCGGCCGGTATCGCGACGCCCTCGCCTATCTCGGCATGGTCAGCCGCCGGTCGCTCAAGGCGGTGCCGCGGTCCGCGATCAAGATCGCTCTCGCCTATTTTGGAATCTAGGCCACCGACGCCAAAGCGTCAGGACACGATCTTCGAGGCTTCGTACGGTTTCGGGTCGAAACCGAAAGCAGCGAGCGCCGCACCGAGGGCGACCATCACGGGATGCATCGCGACGACAGCCCTGGACGTCGGCAGCAGTCGGGCGGCTCGAACCAGCGACAGCGGCAACCGTCCGAGCATCTGCGCAAACACCCGCGCACGCGCCGCCGTGCTCTGTGCGGCCTTGGACTGCACGCGATAATTGATCGCACCGATGCGCAGACCACGCTTTGCAATCCAGCCGAGGCTGGTGCGGTTTTGCGGCACGGTCTCGGTAATGACGGCCTCCGCCGTCCAGTGGAATGTCATGCCGGCATCGCGGCACCGCACGAAGAAATCGCAGTCGCCGCCGCCGAGAAAATTGAAGCGCAGATCGAAGGCGGGACGGCCGAACCGCTCGAACGCGGAGCGCGTGATCAGACAGTTGCCGCAGCCATAGATCAGCGGCACCGCGCCGGTGTAGTCGTAGGCGGGACAGAAGACGGGGTGACGCGCGAGCCAGGGCTGGCTGTCGTCGTCGAACACCGGCAGCACCGGTCCGCCGACCACGTCGGCGCCGGTCGCCTCACAGGTGCGGACCATCAGCTCGAGCCAGTCGGGCGAGGCGATCTCGTCGTCGTCGATCATCAGGAAGCGGGTCGCGGCGGGAAACAGCGCCTGCGCCGTCTCGAACGCCGCGTTGATCGCCTGGCAATTGCCCTGCCGCTTCTCGACCAGGCAGATGCCCTGGAGCTTGCCGGCGGCGAGAAACTCCGCGGCAACCGGTGCGCTCTCGCGCCCGGCTGCGTCGTTCTCGACCATGACCACCGCGAAGGAGCGCGGGGTGCGCTGGCTGGCGAGCGAGTCCAGCGTCAGCCGCAGATGCTGCGGGCGGCGGAAGCAGGGAATGCAGATCACGATGCCGACCGACAGGTCGATGACGCGCGAACTCGCGGCGATCTCCCGGTTGGGATCGCGCACGGCATCCGAGATCCGGTTGGCGGACAAGTCTGTCGGAATCAGCGTCATGGCGATTTAGATGCCTGAGATATGTTGAAAAAGGCCTTTCACCGGAAAAGGCTTTGCGCCGATTGCATCCACCGGCGCCGTCTCGCGACGGCACAGTGCCGCGGGACAGATGCGTCCCGAAATGAGCGGTCGGCTTTGGCGGCGAAACCGCACCACTCCGCCGGTCTCCCGACAATGCAGACGTCCCATCATGCGCTTAACTGCTTTTGCGGGTTTTCCCGGCGAATTTCTTCACGTGTGATACTGCAATTTGCAGTCCAAAGCGCCCGCGCGGCGCGGTACAGACGCGGTACAGACAATGCCGTAGTTAACGCATAGGCGCATTAACCCGACCGTAAGCACCGCGACCGGTGAAGAGGCGCGGCATCAGATTTGCCCTTCGGGCATGCGAGATTTTTCCTGTAAATTTGAGTCGAACAAGCGCGGTCAAAAAACATGAACAAGTCAGCCACGATCGATTTCGCGACAGCAACCCACGCTCCCGTACAGACCCAGGCGCTGCTCGACCTTGTCGCCGGCGAAGCCCGCGACAGCCTGCTGGGCGTCCACGAGGTGCTGCACCGCGAGCTGCCGCAAGGCCGGCTCGCAATCTACGAGGCCGGCGGCGGCTCCAGCAGCTTCTTGCCTGTAGACGTGCTCAGCCGCAGCCACGTCACCGTCGTCGATATCGACGAGGATCAGGTTCGCAACAACACCTACGCGGACGAGGCGATCCTCGGCGACGTCCAGACCTATCGCTTCGGCTCGGACACCTTCGACGTCGTGATCTGCTACAACGTGATCGAACACCTGCCCGACGTCGAGGCGGCGCTGCTGAACTTCCGCGATGCGCTCAAGCGCGGCGGCATGATCCTGATCGGCGCGCCCAATCCGCGCTCGCTGTCCGGCCTCGTCACCAAATACTCGCCGCACTGGTTCCATGTCTGGTTCTACCGGAACATCCGCGGCATCAAGACCGCCGGCCTGCCCGGCGAGGCGCCGTTCCCGACCTTCTTCCATCCGCTGGTGACGTTGTCGAAGCTCGAGGCGTTCGCGGCCGCCAACGGTCTGGAAACGATCTACCGCCGCGAGGTCGAGAGCCCGCGCTATCCCGAGATGCGCCAGCGCAGGCCGCCGTTCGCCGCCCTCGTCGACGCCGGCGCCGCGGTGATGAACGCCGTGCTCCCGCGCGGCACCGACGTCCGCCGCGGCGACTATCACGTCATCCTGCGGAAGCGCTGACGGCCATGCGTGCGCCGCCTTGGTCCAAGCAGCTTTGCCGCCAAGCTGCGAAGCCGGACGCGCGCGTGCCAGGCGGCATGCACGGTAACGGACCGTTAATCACTGAGGGAGCGGCGCATCGGAAGCGTCACAACGACGCGGCCAACAGCAGCATGCGCTTAAACGCTTTGTTTGCCATTTCGGTGAATAGTCCCTCAATGAGTATGGTTAATTTTCCCTGTTGCGTTGATTGGGCACCTATATCCCGTGTGCGTGGCGTAGAGCGAAGAGTAACCCCTCGGCCTACGGCAGTTGGAATGGAAGCTGGGGATCATGCTTGACTATAACCAGCCGATAGATCGGAGCAGGTCGGAGGCCCCGCGGCGGAGGTCCGAAGCCAGCTTCAACGTGCTGGAGCTCGTCAGCCTGCTCTGGCGGCGCAAGATCGCGATTGCCTCCGCGGCCCTGATCGGCGCGTGCCTTGCCGTCACAATCGGCAAGAGCCTGACGCCCCGCTACACCGCAACCGCCCAGCTCTATGTCGATCCGCGCGAGCTCCAGCTCGTCGATCGCGAGCTCACGCCGCGCGCGCAGGACGTCTCCGGCATGTCCATGATGGTGGAGAGCCAGGCGCGCCTGATCACCTCCAACAGCGTGCTGCTGCGGGTGATCGAGCAAGCCAATCTCGACAAGGATCCCGAATTCGGCGGCGGCGGCGATGGCAAGAGCCTGATGTCGTCGCTGCTGGGCCTGATCGGCCTCCAGCCCCGCGCGCCCTCCGCCGCGGATGCCAGGGACGTGCAGCTTGCGGCGCTCGACGCGCTGAACAGGCACATCACGATCCGCAAGACCGAGAAGAGCTTTATCGTCGACATCGAGGTCTGGTCGACCGATCCGGCGAAGGCGGCGATGCTCGCTAACACGCTGACCAACGCCTACCTCACCGAGTCCCGCAACTCGCAGGCTCTGGCCGCCCGACGCGCCACCAGCGAATTGTCCGGCCGGCTTAAGGAGCTGCGCGAGCGGCTGCGCAACGCCGAGACCACGCTTGCCACCTACAAGGCCCAGAACAATTTCGTCGGCACCCAGGACGCGCTGATCAGCGACCAGCAGCTCTCCTCCAGCAACCAGCGGCTTTCCGCGGCCCGCGCGGCGACGATGGACTCCCAGGCGCGACTGGACCAGATCGAGGCGAACAAGCGCACCGCTGCGGATGCAGGCGCGATCCCCGAAGCGCTGCAATCGCCGACGATCGCAAACCTGCGCGCGCAATATGCCGACGCCCGCAAGAAATATGCGGAGCAGACCGCCGAGCTCGGACCGCGCCATCCGGCGCTGCGCCAGACCGAGAAGCAGGTCGAGGATCTCAAACGCACCATCAGCGAGGAGATCGACCGCTTCGCCCAATCCGCCAAGAACGACTTGACGCGCGCCCGCGACTACGAGGCCTCGCTCAACCGGGCGCTGGAGGTGCAGAAGCGGCAGAGCGTCCAGCTTAGCCAGGCCGCCGTCCGCCTGCGTGAGCTCGAGCGCGAGGTCGATGCCAGCCGCGACGTCTATCAATCCTTCTTCAAGCGCTCGCGCGAGACCGAGGAGCAGGAGACGCTCAACACCTCCGCGGCCCGCGTCATCGGCGAAGCCACGGTGCCGCAGCGGCGCTCGTTCCCGCCGGCGATGAGCCTGTTCGCCATGATCGGCTTCGTCTTCGGTGGGCTCGCGGCCGCCTGCTGGTTTGTCGCGGCCGAGCATCTGTTCGTCGGCGCGACCGCCCCCGAGCCGAGCCGCCGCGAGCGCACGCCTGCGCCGGAAGTTTCGAGGACGCGGCCGGAAACCGCCGCACCTCCTCCGCCGCTTTCTCTAGTCGAAAAGCCGCTGATCGCCCGCCTCCAGGAGGCCGACGTCATCCGCACGCTCGGTGCCATTCTCGCCACCGGCGGCGGTGTCGACCTCACCCGGCTGGGCTGGCCGACACTGCGCCCCGGATTCCCGCTGACGACGCTGCTCAACGCCTTGCGCGATATGCGCGCCGCTGTGGCACGGCGTGCCGGCGGCAAGGCGATGCCGGTGATCGCACTGGTCGGCGCCGGCGAGACCGTCGGGCGCAGCGTGACCGCGCTGAACTTCGCGCTCGCGGCCGCGCGCGACGGCAGCCGCGTGCTGATGATCGACGCCGACCATCAGGCGCACACGCTCTCGAACAAGGTCAACCGCCCCAGCAAGAGCGAGCCGGGCAAGCTCGGCTGGCTCTCGATCGGCAGCAACGCCGCGCGCGAGATCAAGACGGTCAACGGCATCTCGGTGCTGCCGGCGGCCGAGAGCGATGCCGGCAAGGCTACGGACGCCATCCGCAAGGCAATCGCACAGGCGCGCTCTGCCGGCGGCTATGATCTCGTCATCCTCGACGGCCCGGCGATGCCGTTCTCGGCCGCCGGCCGCAAGCTGCTCGATAGCGCCGATGCGCTGGTGGCGGTGCTGCCGACCAGCCTCGACATCAACGACAGCATGGAAGAAATCTTGACCGCGCTCGGCGGCGCCGAACGCAAGCTCGTCGGCGTCATGCTCGACGAGCTCACCCCCGCAGCCCAAACGCGCCAGCGAGGCAAACAATATGCTTGAACGCCGCGTCAATCCTGAAGGGCGGGCCGCAACCGCCGAGGTGCCACGGATCACCGTCGGCGGCCTTCGCATGGCCGCGCTCGACCTGGAAGCGACCGCCGATTTCATGATCGAGGCGACCGATCCGCGTCATCGCATCGGCCGCCCGCTGTTCCTGACCTCGGCCAATGGCGAGGTGCTGGCGCGCTGCTCGACCGAGCCGCAGACCGAGCGCCTGTTCCGCGCCGCCGATTTGATCAATGCCGACGGCCAGCCGCTGGTGGCAGCCTCGAAACTGCAATCCTGGTTTCCGCTGCCGGAACGCGTCGCGACCACGGACCTGTTCCATATCGTCGCGCGCAAGGCGGAAGCTGCCGGCCGCACCTTCTACATGCTCGGCGCCAGCGAGGAGGAGAACGCCACCGCGGTCAGGAAAGTCCAGAACCTGTATCCGAAGCTCAAGATCGTCGGATACAGTCACGGCTATCTCCGTGGCGACGCGCTGCGCGCCAAGGTCGAGGAGATCAATGCGCTGGCGCCTGACTATCTGTGGGTCGCGCTCGGCGTTCCCTCCGAGCAGGCCTTCGTCGAAGAATTCACGCCGCTTCTGACCAATGTTGGCGTCATCAAGACATCCGGCGGCTTGTTCAATTTTCTGTCGGGTAGCCGGTCGCGCGCGCCGCAATGGATGCAGAAAATCGGGTTGGAATGGGCCTGGCGCACCTGGCTGGAGCCCCGCCGCCTGCTCTGGCGCTATTTGACCACCAACCCCCGCGCGATCTATCTTCTCTTCAGCCGCAACCGGCCCTTTAATCGCTGAGAAGACTGGCAGACGACATGACCGACCGACCGACTGTCCTCGTTACAGGAGGCGCGGGCTATATTGGCTCGCATGCCTGCCGCGCCCTGACTGCCGCCGGCTACCAACCCGTCGTTTATGACAATCTCTCGACAGGCCATCGCAATTTCGTCGCCGGGGAGCTGGTGACAGGGGATCTGCTCGACGGTGCGACGCTCGCGCGCGCCTTTGCCGACCACAAGGTTACGGCGGTGATGCATTTCGCGGCCGCGAGCCTCGTCGGCGAGTCCATGACCGATCCGCAGAAATACTACATCAACAATGTGCAGGGCACGTTGTCGCTGTTGCAGGCGATGCGCGACGCCGGCTGCCACCGCATCGTGTTCTCCTCGACCGGTGCCGTCTATGGCAACGCCGATTCCAAGGAACTGCCGGAGGATTTTCCCTGCGCGCCGATCAACCCCTACGGCGCGTCGAAGTGGATGATCGAGCGCATGCTCGCCGATTATCGCGCAGCCTACGGTTTCGGCGCGTTCTGCCTGCGCTATTTCAATGCCAGCGGCGCCGATCCGGCCGGCGGCATCGGCGAATTGCGTGACAACGAGACGCATCTCATTCCGCGCGCGATGATGGCGTTGCAGGGGCATGTCGACTTCGCCGTGTTCGGCGACGACTACGACACACCCGACGGCACCGCGATCCGCGACTACATCCACGTCACGGATCTCGCGGCGGCGCATGTCGCCGCACTGAAGCTGCTGGAACAGGGACATGCCGGCGGCAGCTTCAATCTCGGCACCGG
>Ga0137385_10006305_pt1 | contig 10431 bp, 12 predicted proteins | sample SagtaG_FD_104921 | JGI IMG/M metagenome (GOLD analysis project Ga0137385, IMG submission 104921) | Vadose zone soil microbial communities from Sagehorn Ranch, Mendocino, California, USA - Sage2_R_80_16 metaG | ecosystem: Environmental > Terrestrial > Soil > Vadose zone | place: USA: California... | reverse complement strand
GAATAGGTTTTCGCAGAAATGGACATAGGTTTTTAGGTTTTGTTATTTTAGCCGTTTTTCACCGTTTTAGGCGGTTTTTCGTGGTTTTTCGTGGGAAAAAACCACCAAAAACAAATTTTCACAACTACTGATGCGTGCGGCTGAGAATATGCGTGCTTACATGGGGAGAGGGGACAGAAGGAAACGGAAAAGGAAAGACACGAGTGTTGGAGGCGTCAATCGCGCGAGAGCACGGACCGAAGTACGAATAAGGCTATGGTATCCCTAAACATGTCCTGTTCATCAGCAATTTGACAAATAAGTTTCCGCTGTTTCGTTTGTTTTCATCGTTTTCAGACGTTTTCACGGTTTCCGGAAACCTGAAACCCGGAAACCCGAAAACCTACTCATCCCGGCCTAGATATTTGTACGGGAAGTCCAGAATGTAGCTAACTACCTATACAATCAACTAATCCCTACCAATGAACTCATGGGCATGGTGATCGACGTAATGGTTAACAAAAAATGTGTGAAAAGTGTCCAAAGCGCTGTGGTAATGAAATTCCTCTGGTACCCGTGAGCCACCGTAGACGGGCAGAAGGTGCGCTGCCCGAGCGATGGAATCAACGTGAATGACTTCAACAGTGGGCTGGCCAAGGCGATCGAGTTCTTGCTCCACAACCCACATGCCCGTGTCGGAGTCGCGTTCGTCAGTATGGACAAACCAGTTAATCAATGCGCATGAAAAATTCTTTCGCCGATACTCAAATGAAAAAAATAGTAAGACCCGTCCGATTTCCATGGCCTCCATGCCAGCCTGAGAATCGTCAATGACAACAAAGACGGTGTCACGACGGGGGTGGCCAAAGAAGTGTGGAGTCGATCGAATTCGTTCGCGCCGCATGCCACCAGATCCAGAAAGATCACTAGGGGCATAAAAGGTGGCAACAGCGGAGTGATAAACCTTGATCGTGCCGTCAAAGGCAGGGCATTCCTCGATTTTCGACGGAGCAATCTGCTCATCGGGGTGGCAAACTTTGTAGAGGAACTGGGTGAAGACAAGAGGGAACTTGGGCTGTTGGATGTACGTCGCAAGGGCATGGAGTTGAGACGGGTAACCACACTCTGAAAGTTCAATGCGTGAATGATAGGGCCGCTCTAAAATAGTGTACACGCACGTGTTCTGGCTGCAAGCTGAACATCAAACTCGGACACGTTTTGGGGTTTACCTGAAACGACTGCCTCATCTTCGACTTCAAGTTCCTCCGAGTCCATTGGCACATTAGTTGCGTCGTTTGTGCTATTGCCAAGCTCGGGTGGGAAGCCAGGTCCCCGCAGCACCCCACTGTCCTCGAGGCACTGATGTAGTGTCGTCATCTGGTCCATGCGTAGGATGGTCTTGAGCATCTGAGCGAGAGCGTGATATCGATTGGATCGTCGCCAGGGTTCCTTGACTGCCCGAATGTGCTTTGATTCAGTAATCGATGAGCAAAGCCCATTAGGGGAGCCGAAGAGGTGTATTGCGTGGTAGAAATGCTTCAAGGCGTGCTGCCGTGGAAGAGAGATGGTTGCACGAACTCCCACCTTGATGAAGACGGTGCGTAGTTGATGAAAAGTCTGGACACGGTCTCGAAAGTGTTCAAGTGATGGTGAGTCAATGGCATTTCGGCGGGCTATGTAGCATGCGTCCATGAATGCTGCAATGCAGCGGACCATCACGGATGGGACGTAGCCAGCAATTGCGGCAAGAAAAACCTTGAATAGTATGGTTAGTATCCCTGATCCGATACAAAATCACAATGTGAATGTACCTTCATCAATGCCTTCGAGTCATCACCCGTCCACTGCTTGTAATCACGCCCATCTCGGAACCGGCGAAGACCAGGGAATGGAGGGACAGCTGAGATCCTAGAACCAGATGATTTATGAGCCTATGAAGTAAGAAAAAAAGACCATACCGGCGATCAATGTCTTCGGTGATTTCCAACGCCGCCTTCTCTCCATGTTCCAGGCATAGGTACTCTAGGACCCATTCAACGAGATGGTCCTTGAATACTCCTTTGATTAGTTGGTGAAGGAGATCTGGTGCAAGTAGTTCATGGATGTCGGCGCGGGGAAATGAATATGTGAACGGCTGCCAGATGCTTTTTCAGACCACAGCGTCGGAATGAAGATGTAAAACGTACCACAATGTTGTGTCGAAGACCAAAATCGTCCCAGAGGACACTTGGGTCAAACATCTTGATAAGGAGGTCAGTTTTCACATGTGAGCGCTGATGGCTCCCTGAACCGTCAAGGTCAGTTGGTAGCGCATCACATCTTACATAAGAAAGGGTCAGCGACACGTGTAAAAGAGATCCCCGCAACGACTTACTTCGGACACCAATTAGATACAATACCAGTGAGCCAGACCTGTTCAGGATAGTCTGCGATGTATGGCCCAAGACCAAAAATTGTGCGGCGAAAGCGCCCGTCAGGGCATTTCATGACTTTTGGCTCCGTCATATAGGGCTTGAGTGGTGCGAAGACCAATTCGAGACAGCTGTGGTAAAGTTGGCGACAAAAAATCTGAAACTCCGTTTTTTTTCGCTGGCGTTTGCTTGCTTGAAAAGCGGTCCACCCCTCAATGACAAAGACAAGACAACAAGTAAATTAAAACATACTCTTTGGGATTGGAAGGAAGGCAATGGGCACTACGCCATTTCCGTGCCCACGCCGGGCAGTATTTGTGACGTTGCCGAGTGACGCATACACTGGGTGATATTCTTGATTCCCGGTTGCAACTGATACCGTGGTCTTGTCACTGCCAGTGACGATTGGAACAAACATTGCCCCATGCATCTTCTTGTCTTGAGAAATCGTGTCCTAGAGCCATGCATCAGATGAATAAAATACAGAATATGGAGTCACGTACCGCCTCACGAAATGCCCAATTTCCTGACATAAGGTTAGAATAAACGCGAGAACCCTTCTTGTCATACTCTTCATATGGCGTGTATTCAAACTCCCCATCAAACTCCTTCAAGGCTAGTTGCCCCTCGAAAACAGAAAGGACGTCCCTTACATTTAGCTCATAAGTCTCTTGCATCCACCGGGGAAGAATCCCGGTCGGTTGTGGCCCGCTGTATGATAATTGATAAGTCGTCCAACCAACTCCACCAACCGGTATTGAGTCGATCGTGGCATACATTTCCGCGGCACTCTTCCACGGGACTCCATCGCAGCTGTTGTGGTCAGCCTGATACATCATCACCGTTGCTCTCCAGAGGTCGAGGCCTTGCTGAACATCACCTGCAGAGGACTGAAGTTGTACGTAGTGGTAGCGTGCCCATTCGTATGCCAGCCTGTCGCCAAAGGGAAGCCAAGGATTGCTGTGTGACTCTTCCGATGTTGGCAGTTGTGAGATATCTCTGAGGAATGCGCCATCAGACGAACATGGCCGGGCTCATAAGGACTCAGCTCCTTGTAATCACGCACTGGTTTGTGACATACCTGAGAGGTGGGGATGGCGTATGAACGTGTGCGACTGTAACGCTGCAGCCATCCCTGCAAGTGTACTGTTTTCACTGTGCTTCGAGTTCACATGCTTTGTCAAGCCTCCCTGTGAGCGGAAACTATCTCCACAAAAGGAACAAAAAAAAGTCATGGTGTATAGAGTATGTAGACTGAGGTTGGGTGGACTCGCTCAAAAAGGTTGAAGCTTTGAAGGTCGGCACCACGTTGAATGAAGTTGAAGAAAAAAAATGGGAATTCCCGTTATGGTCAGAACTGCCGAACTGCTGACTGAGCCGTCTTAGAGCAATTGATCAAGTTATCACTACCTTTCCAACACCTTCCCCACCCTTCCCTTATGCCATGATGGGGAATTGTGCCTCTAATACTCGAGAAGCTGAAGAGAGAGCCCACTCAGACATGATAGATCGTCAGATCAAGGAGGACTCTAAGAAATATATGCGAGAACACTAGTTGCTCAGTGCGTATTCTCCCCTTCCTCCCTTCCCCCACCGTTATCCCCCTCCTAACTTACCACTATCACCTCCCCTGCCTTCCCTCATACCACAATGGGGAATTACGCTTCTGATACTTGAGCCTGCTCAGACACGATAGACTGTCAGATTGAGGGCTACTCTAAGAAATATAAGCGAGAATGCAAGATCTTGTTGTTTGGTGCGTATTCCTCCCATCCCCCCCTTCCCCCGCTGTTCTCCCTCTCCCCCAAAAACAAAGAAAATTATTTCACCGGGGCAAATTCCGATTGATCATGGAATGGTTGCGACTCCTTTCACCTCCCGCGTCTTGGGATGATTGATTGTGACCTTTGTTTCCGTGGCGGTCTACCGCAATGTTTTCATCATTCGGGGAGTGTCATGTCATCATTTGGATTGATTCTCGATCATCTTATTCGTCCCATTCATTTTGTGCCCAGTATATGTGCATGTATGCTCAACCATTCTTTTCTTAGGTTCCGGTGAGTCCGGGAGTCAACAATAGTCAAGCAAATGAAGATTATTCACCAGAATGGCTACACCCCTGAAGGGCTTCTCACTTTCCGACTGCTCACATGGAAAAACCTTACAAGAGCACCCATGCCGTTGTCAAGGCCTTGACCAAATTCGACCTCGAACCCATCACCCCCGGCACCAACAGAGTACACTGCTGCCTCCTTTCTCCTTTCCTTTTCATCTTATTCTTATCCATCTCTTTCAGGCGAACCGCAAACATATCTTGCTAGTGAGTCCCTTTGCAGAAGATAGAAAAGGAAAAACACTGTCGAAAGCAGGACGAGTATCTTCCATTCTACCTGTGCAACTGTCTCAACACCCGCCGTGTACGCTTACTTGGTTTATGTATCTGCAACTTTTTTGCAGAAGCAAATTGGATAGCGGCTAGCATTTATCTTCCATCAAAGAGGACGTCCTGCGGGCATGTGCAAAGATGACCGCAATCACTGAAAGTCGGTTTCCCATCCCATGGGCCAGCTATCAATACATATGGTCGACATTGGCGAACAGCAGTCTGGGCATAAGAAGTGGATACACAATTTCAAGAGCGTTATTTTCTGCACTCATCATCGGAGTATGGTCAAGTCCTTCTTGAGGAGAACCAGGTGCGTAAATGGATTTGAAATCACCATCTCGCCGACTGACGGGTTGCGGAACCAAATGAAGGAGTCTCTCATTCTCTTCAAATCAGTCATCAAATTGCGGTGGTTCTTGTGTACGTCGATCATCCTTTTCCTAAATAGGACTGACGTACTTAAGAACAAGCTCCCCGCTGGCAAGGTGTGCTTACCTTTGACGTTTCCGCGTTTCAGTCTCCTCTGACTTGGTGTCCTCACAGGGTCCCCCTTTTTTTTCCTTGAGTATACTGGCAGCCAGGATGTCAACAAGGGCGCCAACTACATCTTTTGGTGATTTATCCAAGCGAACCGGGTACAACTAAACATGTATCCACTGTGCGGCTACCCTTTTTTTGTTTGATTTCCGTGACTCAACAAGTTTAGTGTGGTACCACGCAAGCCACCAACAAGTCTAATCGCAAACCGCTGATGCTAGGTGCGCCCATGACGGAAGGTACGTACACGCACCAACCCACACATTCTCTAAGTTATGAGTTGCTTACCTTCCTCCATCACTTTCCTAACTCCGGGATTGCGTTGGAATACCTTCAAGAATTTATCTACTACGCATACACCTTCTACACTTCCCTTCTTATCTCCCATAGAACACAAGAACTGCGGTGCAATTGACCACCCAATGCACAATCTAGTGCTGTACAGTCTGCTCTGTGCACCACGGTTCCCCATCGTGTCGTGCCATGGTACGCCCCACACCTTCTTCTCCCCCCCGTCCATGTCACAGTACAAAGGTTACTCAACTCCGTTCAGACGTCACAGGGTTATATGGCTTTAATGTCCACAGGCTGCGCACGCACTACTGTTCAAGCTTCCTCAGTATCCTCTGCAAGATTGTTGGTGCAGAGGTTGTCGTAACCACTGTTCCCGCCACAGGCTCAATTGCCTTGCATGCAGATCAACTCGACTGGTTCCTGCTGGTCAAGGCACCATGGCACAGGATCAACTTGGGCACTTCTCGACTGCTGCCATCTGGTCACTCATCTCAAGCCGGTCAAGTACACCCCGCTGTTGCTGACCCCATCATGACGCCACACCATGGGAAACCCCTTTATGGACTGGTGCAACAGCGTGCTTGTGAATTTGTTTCATGCTATTGTAAGTTCCCCGTCCCACCGATCTGCCATTTAGTAAATCAATTCACTTTTTTTGACAGCCCCCTCGTTACACTACAGGACTTGGCCGTATGCTACTACTGCATTCTTGCCTCAGTCTTCGTGTTTCATGTAGTGGACTATACCTTAACAAGACCTATCTTTCATTCCGCCGTGTTCCCATTGCCGGGACTACCCAATTTGACCCCCATTGCAACGTTTTTGGGGCTCTTAGGTAGGACTTATAGATATACTTGACCCGTCTTACCTTCTCAGTCAAATTTTCAGTTTTCTTGTTCCCTTGGCTTGTCACTCGCGCTCACCCCCCGTCATTCTCTCCTACTCGTACTTTGTCACAACAATGCCCGCTACCTGTCGAACCCGAAAGGCCACAAGGAAGGCTACACCTGGCACCACTATGCCCGACGATGACGTGTCTACACCCAACAGTGGCACTACTCTTTCTCACGACAAGCGTCCTTCAACTAAGGGGCCAGGCAAGCGAGGCCAAAAGCCCGCTGTTGCTATTGATCATTCTTCAGATGCCAAGGTTGACGAAGGTCTAAGCCTTGTGGTTGACGATAAAAAGGTTTCTGGGCGTCGGGGCAAAGTAAGCCAAGGTGCGGGTTTTGGCCATGGTGACAGTGACCTGCTGACAATGGAGTAGCCCCGAAAGGAGGAAGACCAAACGCACAAGTAAAGGCTGCTATGCCCACTCGCGTGCTTCCGAGTCGACCAGGCCGTAACGTTCACCCTGCAGGCCAGCCAAAAACCCGACGCAGCAAAGAACAGATCGAGGCCGATCGTGAAGCTGGGGCGAAGGCCCTTGAGGAGAAGATGCACGAAGTCTGGATGGCGAAGGAACACCTCGCACAATTGAATTTAATGGAAGAACACGAGGAGGATGACTTACCTGTCCTACATCCGCAACGTTTATCTACCGCGATTCATAAGCGGCGCCACATGGATGTAGAGACCGACAGTGACGACGAGTGCTTTGACTTGAGGGAGGTTGACGATGGCTCCAACCCCGACGACTCTCCATCCGAATCCAACAAAGCCACTAAAATTAAGGCCAGTATTTAATGTCATAGATCGGGTCTCCATTCTCAACTTATGCTACCAACAGTCTCGGGGTAACAAACGCGTCAAGGGTGCTGCCCATCAAGAACTCATGACAAGGACAGAGGACTTACGTGGCACCGAACACATTGAGAAGACTCGAAGACAGCAGAAGTCGATGCGTGATATCGAAAGGTGGGACATGCGTGATCACTACATCTTTGCATAACTGATTCGTTGTGAAATAATCACTGGCAGGTTCACGGCACAAGACCTTCATTGTAAGAAATACCCAAACTCTGGTCTTCGACCACAAGCTCTTGCCCCACCCAATGCCGCTCCCACTCCTGCTCTGCTCCAGCGGCCAGATGTTGCTGACCCATTTGAGCTTGGGGGTCTTGGCGACAGTGATCTTGAAGAAACATGCCCAGCGATCGTGGAAGTTCAGTCTCTGATCTCTGACAAGCCACCTTGTGTAAATGAGGTATTCCTTGCACGTTTTCTCATCAGAAGTCTCACTATTCTTATTTTACCAGCTTGTGAGGATCGGAATGAAAGCAGACGTCCACCCAGGTGAACCACAAGCCATGCGGAAGGTGAGTTAGGATGTTTTTCATTGGTTATTTGGCCCAAAACCTATTAACTAGGTACCCAAATCGAAAGCTGCAAAGGCAATAGTCAAGAAGGACACTTCATATAAGGGACACGAATCCAGCAAGCGCTTTACTGAGGCACGCCCTGACATCACTCATCAGTGCCTTGATGACTCGCGTTGGACTCGAATCTTTCTTCCAACACTGTCTCATGCTCTTTATATTTCCGATCACCCATTTACTGATTGGGCACGGGAGTCTAGTGCCCTTGTCAAGACTGTCCAAGTCGTGTTTGAACTGTCATTCACGAACATTTCCTATACGCTGAGCCCACAGGACGGCATTGTCAAGGCAGTATGTCACATGATTGTCGTGTCGCTGTTGACTCACTAATGTTTCCTGATAGGCCTATGACCAAATGAAGACTCGAAGGTCAAAGATCGCAAGTGATGTTCTTACATTGGTGAAGACGTTTTTCGAGCGTGCTGAGTTCAAGGGCCAACCAGAGAAGATCAGGGATTACGTTCACTGGGCTTTGTGGTCTGGTGGGCCGGCTTACTATGAAAACCCTGTCCCAAAGTCCAGCAAGCTTAGGAGGGACGATCCAAACTACACGGTGAGTTTGTTTTTGCCATCGGAGATTATTACTCAGGCTCACGCCGCATGTTAGAAACCTGATGGGTTTTTGCGCTCACAGTTTATTCTCCCAGTTGCTGAGACATATATAAGCTTTGCATCAAGGTCGGTCCTCCATCCGTCTCTTGGACCAAAGAACCCACCAAAGGGCCTTTATGCGATGATTTTAACTGCGGTTTGTTGGTGTCACTATTTGCAGCAACTCATCTCTTTAACTGACAGGTTAACAGGTTGAGCGTGCGATGAGAGCCCACTTGACAGGTGGATTCAACGCACCTGGTGATTTCAATCACCGGACCACCTGGAACTCGATGAAAGACTTTGACAGGATCCTTGACCGAGTCAGTGAGTCTCGTTGGGCACGAGCTCTGAATTTCGTGGACTGTGACATAGAGAACCGCATTGATGAATCGCTACTGTCAGCATATCGTGCCAACTTCTATCTTTCATCTAGCCCCACAAAGTCCGGGGTTTAGTACCTATAACCCGTCATTTGACCTCTCATATTTTAGTATTTTGTCGTGGTTCTTAATCTAGCTAGACGGAGTCCATTCTCCACTCCATTTCATTCTACTCTAGGACACATTTAGACGTATAGTACCGTTTTCGAGTTATTGCAGTTTCCTCCAGTTTTCTGGGTTTTTTCCCTTGTCGCTACCTTAGGTTTTCACAAAAATCGACTTGGGTCACCAAGTCTCAGAATGAGTATGGTTTTCATGGTTTTTAATGGTTTTTAATGGTTTTTCGGGTTGCGAAACCAGTGAAAACTTTTCTGACGAATTGCCGATGTTCCAAGTCCTGTTCTCGACTTTTATTGGGGTTCGAATTAGGCAGTGGACTTACCATATATGTAGCTAAGGGGCTCATAAACTGTACAGTTCGCGGAGTCCTTTTAAAACCGTAGATTTGATTGTGTGCACCTCAGACTATTTCTTTCCTGACCGAGGTGGGTTTCCATGTTTTACAGTAGTATTTACAAAGACGACGCTGACTCATATGTAGTACACGACTTGCTGTCGTGCTTCTTTAGATGCCATCCAACACCGCTACTCCGAGTCCTCGGAATGCGAAACAAGCTGTTTGCAAGGTTGTCTGCGCTCTTTCCGATCACACCTGTACTGCCGCCGCTTTTTGAGAGCTACTAAGGACTCTAGTATGTTTGGCTTCAGATTTCTTCGCGTTCTCGGTTGAGCTTCTCCTATTTCGACAATTGTCATCACGCTGGATCCTTGCCTCATTCCTTGATGTCCTTACTTCCCTTTGTTTCTTTTATCTTCAAAGCTTCAACTTCGGTCTCTGCTCAGTCACGGTTGTGATTTGACTCCTTCCATCTGTGCATCCTTGCCGCATTTTGTTGGGATACTCTCGCCAAGACTGCAGCACTGTCTGCAAAATTGAGAGGTGTTCTGTGTGTTCATTACAGCTCTTTTCATATGTATGCGGAATCGTTATTTTTTTGGGGGGTCCCGTGACGAATGCACATGACCGTCCTTGAGTTCGATTCCCCGTTCGAGTGTTTTATGCTTTTCTAAATCAGCTCAGTTGTCAGTGGTTGTACGGTGGTTGTACCAAGATTGGGTGCTCCTGTTTGGTTTATAGGATGCGCCGATTTCACCCAGGCGAGCCTACAAAGGGAACAGCTTTTCGCCATCTAAACCACATATTAAAGGCTGGTCTGTTCTCCGCCACCATCGCTGCCTTCATTATTGAAAGCTACTATAAGCTATTGTCTCCCGATTCCGGCGATACGACCAATGCGCTCCTTACTCAAATATCTGGACAACTTCTCAACATCTCCAACGGAACACCACTCACGAGCTTTGCAGTGCAGAGCATTCAGCCATTCAAACCAACAGCCTCCGCCGTGAGGGTCAACGTGTTGTGGTTCCTCAGCTTGGTCCTTAGCTTGAATTGCGTGCTTTCCGCGACTTTG
>Ga0137385_10006296_pt1 | contig 10434 bp, 7 predicted proteins | sample SagtaG_FD_104921 | JGI IMG/M metagenome (GOLD analysis project Ga0137385, IMG submission 104921) | Vadose zone soil microbial communities from Sagehorn Ranch, Mendocino, California, USA - Sage2_R_80_16 metaG | ecosystem: Environmental > Terrestrial > Soil > Vadose zone | place: USA: California... | reverse complement strand
GACGCCGACTCCCACACCGACGCCGACTCCCACACCGACGCCGACTCCCACACCGACGCCGACGCCCACTCCGACGCCCGCGCCCGCACCGTCACCTTCGTCCAGCGCGGCGCTCTCATGCGGAACGCCGGTGCAAAAGGCTGGCGGCACGGCGAATGGCCTGATCACGGCCGACACGCCGACCACCGACGGCCTGCGCGTGTTCCAGAACAACGCGCCGTTTAACCTCACGGTCACGACGAACTCGCCGAACACGGATACCGTGATCTGGTCGATCGCTGATTCGAATGGCGCGATCAAGACGCAGGGCAGTTTCCCGGTCAGCGCTGGCGTGCAGACCAACACGATCTCGTGCAAGTCGACATGGTCGGGCTATGGCGCGATCACGGCCACGCTGCGCGCGAATGGTGGCACGCTGCCGCATAGCGGCACGCGCCCGACGGGTATCGCGACGTTTGGCGTGCTGCCGAATCTCACGTCGGCACTCGGCACGGTCACGTATGCGCACCAGGACCAGCACCGCTTCGGCATGCAAGGGTTCAACGGCAACATCGCGGCACTGCGCGCGCTGGGCATCACGTGGACGATCGACAATCGTCAGCAGTCGCAGATGGAGCCGAATGGTCCGAACACGTACACGCCCAACGTGAACGATCTCGATCCGTTCTATAAGGCCAATCCTGACCAGATGCGTATCGTGCGGCTCGACGGCATTCCTGCGTGGAATTCGAAGACGGGCCAGTTCACCGACAGCTATTACGCACCGAAGGATCTGACCGAGTACCAGAACTTCATGGCGAAGGTCGGTACGGATACGAGCCTGATCCGCGCGGCGAACTACCCGAACCAGCAGAAGAACTACTATCAGGTGACGTGGGAGCCGAGTCTCGGCTGGGCCGATAGCGACGCGAACTTCGTCGCGATGTACAAGGCTGCGTACCAGGGCATCCACTCGACCGATCCGAACGCGGTCGTGATGGGCACGGGCAATCCGTTCGCAGCGAACTGCACGACCTGCACGACGGGTTATCTGCAGAAGTTCGGCGCGCTCGGTCTGTGGAATTACATCGATGCCGTCTCGACTCACGGTTACTGGAATGCCGGTACGTACCCGGCGCATCCGCCGGAGCAATACGATTCGGACCCGAGTCCCGCGAACCAGGCCAACGCGCTCGACAATCAGATGACGCAGTTGCGTCAGGTGATGCAGAACGGCAAGCCGAACATGAAGCTGTTCTTCACGGAAGCGGGCACGAGCTACGATCCGGGTCTGGCGTATGGTCCGACCGTGCCGTCGCAGAACCAGCTGTTCGCACATGCGGCCGTTGGGGTGCGCTCGCACATCATCGTGCTGGGCGGCGGCGCGCAACTCACGACGCTGTTCTACGGTGCCGACTATCCGGGTGAAGTGGGCTACGGTTCGTTCTTCGACCTGAACAATGCGCAGGGCGCGTTCGGTGCGTCGAACCTTTCGCCGAAGCCCGAAGCGATGGCGTTTGCCACGATGACGCGTGTGCTCGACGGCACCAATACGCTGGGCCGCGTGAAGAACACGCCCTCGGGCACCTTCGTGTACGACTTCCAGCAGTTGAACAACGGCAAGGTCGTGACGGCCGCGTGGACGCACAACAACAGCCAGTGGCCCGCCAATGGCGTGTATAGCACGACCTATTCGACGAGCTATTCGCTGCAGGTCGATAACGCGGGTACGTCGGGCAACGTGACGAAGATCGACGGTTACGGCAACGTCACGACGCTTCCGTATTCGAACGGCCAGGTGTCGCTGACGCTGACGGAAGTGCCGCAGTACATCGTGTCGAACAACGCGACGGTCGCGAAGAACAATTCGACCGTGCCGGTGGGATACACGGGACAGTAAGCGTCGAAGCTAGCTGTCTGCAAAGGACCCAGGAGGGCAACTTCCTGGGTCTTTTTTTATGTCGGGAACGACGTCGAATTCACAGTGGCCGTGGACTGTTGGCCGCGGGCGCTGCAATAGTGCGCGCAGCGAGATCGGCGAGTACCGTGAGAATGGCGCCAAGCAAGGCCGAGGCGGGCAGGACGCGTCGCTGGTCGGGACCGCATGCGAGCCGCACGCAGTGGGGCGCAACGAGACCAATGAAGCCAAGGTGACGTAGCTCAACATGCCGATGATCGCGCCAGCCAGCGCGTTGGCCGCGATGCCCGAAAGCAGCAACACGGACAGTTGCACGCGTCCTTGCGATGAACCAAGCCGATACACGAGCACCGTGACGGTCATTGCGCCGAGGAACGCCGCGCACGCGATGGCCTCATCGGCGCGCGCACCGAAGCGCGCAAACAGCGTCGATCCCGAGACGATCATCAGCGATGCGTTTGAAACGCATTCCATTCCCCGTGTTGGTTCGCTGTTGGATGTTCGTTGCCAAACCGAAAGCGGGTGAATGCTATCCATAGATGCAAATGATTTTCGATAACCATGTAAGTTGTAATTTTTTCGGTGTATTACGAAGGTGGAAGACCGAAGATCGCGAAGATTCGAGCGCGCGAAGCGGTTTGTAGGCGACAGGGGGCGCCAGATGGCGTGTCTGCGCGTGAATAGCAGCGCTAACGAGGTTGAATCGGATGACAGTGCGCCGTAAGGCTCAGTAAGCCGGACGCGGGGAACAAGGCTCGAAAATCGAAGCCAGTCCACTGTGTGCGGAGTGCGCGCACGTTTCCGTATGCAACCCGATCGCCGTGGCGTCGCCTGATGCGCGCTGCCGCGATCCACCAAGGAGCCGTTTCATGAGAGACATGCCTGTATCTACGTCATCCGTCAGTCCCATCAAGGACGAACGCGTCAATCAGGTGCTGCAGCGTTTGAACGCGTCGCGCCGCTTTCCTGGGCGCGAGGCGTTCGGCGGGCCGTCGGGCAACGATCCGGAGGCTTTCGCCGACTACGGCTTTTCGATTCATCCCGATCAGGGCGAGTTGATGTACATGCTCTGTCGCGGGATGCGCGCCACGCGAGTCGTTGACTTTGCAACTTCAATCGGCATGTCCGCGCTGTATCTGGCGGCGGCCATGCGCGACAACGGCGGCGGACTGGTGATCGGATCCGAGCTGGTTGCTTCGAAGGCGGAGATCGCGCGTCAGAATCTGACTGAGGCAGGGCTCGCGCAATATGCGGATATCCGTGTCGGCGATGCGCGGCAAACGCTGCGCGACGTGGGCGGTCCGGTCGATTTCGCGTTGATCGACGGCTGGCCGTTGCCGGATGGGCCGTCGCTCGCGCGGACGGTGGTCGAGCTGATTGCGCCGCAGTTGCGCGTCGGCGGATACATCCTGAACGACAATGCCGAGCCCGATTTCCTCGAGTACATTCGCGACCCGGCCAACGGTTTCATTTCGATTACTCTGCCGATCAAGCGCGGAACCGAGCTGGCGCTGAAGGTCAGTTGAGGCGCCACGGGTCAAACTGTGGACGCGAAAAGCCGTGCGCGATGACAACGCAAAGTGGAACGGGGCTGGTTCATCAAACTGTGTCTTGAACCATCTATCGCACTGAGCCTAGACTCATCGCACTCAAACCCCTTCACTTTCGCATGCTCAAGATCCTTGGAAAGGCGTCATCCATTAACGTTCGAAAGGTGCTGTGGACTTGCGCCGAACTGAATCTTCCCTTCGAGCGGGAGGATTGGGGAACCGGGTTCCAGTCCACGCAGACCCCAGAGTTTCTCTCGTTGAACCCAAACGGTCTGGTGCCCGTCATCAAGGACGCAGACTTCGTTCTCTGGGAGTCGAACACCATCATCCGCTACCTCGCGTCGCGCTACGACGGCGCGCACCTCTATCCGGCAGATCCGCTGATGCGCGCGCCCGTCGATCAATGGATGGACTGGCAGGCAACGGACCTCAACCGCTCGTGGAGCTACGCGTTTCTCGCCCTGGTCCGGCAATCGGCTGCGCATCAGGCGGAAAAGGAGATCGCGACGTCGATCGCCAGCTGGACGGCGCACATGCGCATATTGAACGGACAGTTGCGGGCAACCGGCGCGTTCGTTGCCGGAAAGCAGTTCTCGCTCGCCGACATCCCCGTGGGATTGTCGGTCAACCGCTGGTTCAGCACGCCTTTCGAACACACGCAGTTCCCAGCCGTATCGGAGTACTTCGAGCGCCTGAGCGAACGTCCGGGCTTCGGAGCCTATTGCGCAAACGGGTTGCCATAACCGGCACGGAGCCGGCGAAATGTTGCGCTAAAATCGTGGCACCGCGGGAACGAAAAAGCGCCAGCGGTCTGGTACGAACACTGCTGCCAGTGCGACCGAGAACAACAACGCCGCTGTGCTGACGGGGAACGCGAGTCGCTTGACGACATTCAGGCAAACGTTGTCGGCCTGTTGGCTGATCTTGCTAACTGAGCTTGCTGCATCTCGACCCGTCCAGCCTGCCGAGGAACAATCAGCGGCGAAACACACATAAGGCATTATGTATTCGACCTTGCCAGCGTTCGTATCCGCGCTGTTCCTGGGCTTCGGTGTCTACGTCCTGCTGACTGAAGGCGTGACGCGTCTGTCGACGCCGTTCGCAATGATGTGCATGGCGACCTTCGCGTGGCAGGGCACGTGGGCATTCCTGTTTCAGACCACAAGCCCCGAAACGGCCGGCGTGCTGGTCAAGGCGGGCTATTTCTTCATCTTGTTCCTGCCAACGACGTTCTATCACTTCGTGACGGAACTCGTCGAACGGCGCGACGAGCGGCCTCTGCTGATGGCGTCGTATGCGTTGTGCGTGATCCTCGCCGTGTTGCTGGTGACGAGCGACGAGGTGGTAGCCGGTTTCGGCGTTCATTTCTTCGGCGATTATCCGCGTGCAGGGCGACTGCACCCAGTGCACGTGATGCAGACCGTTTTGCTCGCCGTTCGCAGCGGATGGCTGCTGATCGTGTCGAGGCGTCAGGCGCGTGCCCGTCATAGACGGCGCCTGCTGGGTCTCTGTCTCGTGAGCCTGTGCCTCTATTCTTTAGCCGCGAGCGACTATGCCGTCAACTACGGCTATGTGTTCTATCCGCCTGGCGTCATCTTCATTGCCGTCAGTCTGGGCATTCTCGCCATCACCATTGTCCGGCATGGGCTGATGCGGCAGTACTTTCTCGCCGCGACGGTCGCGCAAGAAGTCGCGATGCCGCTCGAAGTGATCGGCATGCATGCCGATGAACTCGGCAACGCGCTGCCGGAGTTGCTGCGCGGATATCAGCTTGCCGTGCGGCATCAGTTGCTCGTCAACGGGCTTTATCCAGGCCAATCCGAGCGGCTGCCAACACTTACCCGGGCGATTCGCCGTCAGATCGACAGCACGAGTACCGTCGTCGAGATGTCGCTTGCGTCGTTCACACTGGACCGGCTCGATCGCCGGAGCTTCGGCCCACAGTCGATCAGGCACTGCGTCGAATCGGCGCTGGATCGCTATCCGTTCTTGCCGGGCGAACGCGGTCGTGTCTCCGTCATTCCGATCGACGCGCAGTTGCGATTCTCCGGCACGGATTCGCTATTCGTGTTCGTCATCTTCAACCTGCTGAAAAATGCGTTGTACGCGATCGAGTCGAGCGGCTCGGGCAGCATCACGATCAGCGCGGGGCGCGATGGCGGCTTTTGCGTCGTTCACTTCAACGATACCGGTCCGGGTATCGCGGCCGACGTGCTGCCGCATATCTTCGATCCGTTCTATTCGACCAAGGCGCATGGACACGCGGGCGGCATGGGACTCGATTTCTGCCGGCGAGTGTGCGACGCGTTCGGTGGCACGATCTCGTGTGCATCGACACCGGGCGTGCTGACCACGTTCACGCTCAGATTGCCGGAGCCGGGTTCGGCGGCGGACCGCGCAATACACGATCCGCCGGCACGGGCCCGGCGCTCGCGCGCCGGGCAGGGTGGAATCAATTAGTTCGTGACGGACGGCAGGATCACTTCATATTCCTTGACCCGCTCGATGATTCCTTCCGGGAAACGCCGGATCCGCTTGTCCATTCCGGCAAACAGAATCTGCTGATATCCGTGCGACACAGGCCGTCCGTCCACGCAGAAACGAAACAGCAGATACGCCGAACATTGCCGGACCTGGAATGTGTTCAGGTAGCAGTCGACGCGCTGGAACGGAAACGTCTCCTGCACGTATTCCTGATGCGCGCGTTTCGTGACAAAGGTGCCCCCTGCGGCCAGCAGATTGTTGTGAATGCACTCATGGAACCAGCGTTCCCGACAGACGCCCTGCCACTCGAAGTAACGGGCGAAATACGTATTCATGAAGGCATTGGAATCCTTGAGATAGATGTCGATGACATGGTGAAAGGTTTTCTGAGGGGCCCCCTCCAGGTTATCGGCCGACAACAGTTCGGAAGTACGCGACAGAACTTGAGGGATGGCTTCGCGAGTCAACATGCATTGCTCCTTGGGATGCCGCTGGCGGCGGCCACGCATTCCTCCTGCATGAAGGAACGCCCCAATTCTGGCCCCTCGACTGGAGTTTCCATTTCCGCTGCCGTTAATCGACTAGTGGGACGGTGAACCGGCGACAGTCGACCGGAGCGGGCGCGCGGTTCCATGCCGCACCTGTTTCCCCGCAATAACAGAGAGTTCAACGATGAAAGTAGAAGATCTGATGACGAAGCGCGTCGTAACGGTCGGTTTCGACGACACGCTCGAAACCGTCAAGGACATATTCGAGCAATCCGGGTTTCATCACCTGCTCGTCGTTGAGGATAGAGAACTGCAAGGCGTGGTGTCCGACCGCGATCTGTTGCGCGCGTTGAGCCCGTTTATCGACAGTGTGGTTGAAACCCAGCGCGATATCGGTACGCTGAGCCGGCGCGTGCATCAGATCATGAGCCGCAAGCCCATTACGCTGCGCCCGGACGCCGAGGTGAGCGAGGCCATCCAGTTGTTTCTGGCGCATCCCATCTCTTGTATTCCGATTGTCGACGGCGGGTCGAGGCCGGTGGGAATCGTCAGCTGGCGCGATGTACTGAAGGTCTGCGCGGAGATGCTGAAGTCGCCCGTCGATGAGGCTGGCGGCGTCGAGCCGGAAGCGCGCTAGCCTTATTTCACTTACCGGCCAAAGCGCGATATTCCTGCGGCGCCATTCCATAAGCGCGCCGGAACGCACGCGTAAAGACGGACGCGCTTTTGAAGCCCAGTCCGAAGGCAATCTCCAGCACCAGCGCGTGCGGATAGCGGATGAGGTCATCGGCTGCATGGCGCAGCCTGAGATCGCGGATGTAGGCGCCGAGGCCGCCCTCATGCTGAAACAGGCGATACAGGGTCGAGCGCGGAAGCTGTAGCGCGCTCAGTACGCTTTCGGGTGAGAGTTGATCGTCGCACAGATGCGCGTCGACATAGCGATGCACCCGCTTGACCATGGCTGCTTGCGATTCCGTGCAGGTGTCGTCGTGTGCCAGGCGTTGCGGCACGTAGCAAACGTCAAATGTGGTAGCGCAGTGGTCCATGCGGAATTGTTCTTTGCCGGAGCGCCTCCGGAAGCTTCGGGGTGAAGCGACGCGCTTCTCTCTGGAAGCCATTCGTCGCCACCTGCATCTACGACTACAACAACAGCACGGCCCTATCGATTGGGTGTTCGGACGCTGCAAGATCAGCCCACCTGTTCAGCAAGCGTTGTGCCATGCAGCCAGAGCCAATGGCAGCGGGAAAACCCCGGTGCTCGACGCGAAGGAGTGGACGATTCCGACCACAGATCGAGATGGAGATGGACGATTTTGGCCAATGGGCGATCGTGGCCACGGTGATGCGCCGATATCGTCCATGCGCAAGGCGAGTCGGCAGGCGAGCGCCGTATCGGCGGGACGAAGCCGTCCAGCAGAGCGGGCAGGGAAAGGAGTCCGGCGGCACGGCCTACTGAGCTATGCCGGATCGAAGCGCAGAGGCCGCAGGGCGCCGATTACGCGTTGCCGAGAGAAAGCTCGTGACGCAGTTCGGAAAGCAACGCCACCGCGCGGGCAATCCGGCTGGTCCGGTCCGTGGGCAAAGTACGCAATCCGCGTTCGAGCGTATCGATCGCTTCCGCGCGGCGTCCCGTCGATCGAAGCAGGTCCGCAAGATAGCGCGCGGCATCCACGCGCGCCGGCACGGAACCGAACGCGAGCGCCGTCGACAGGGCGGTGCGCAGACCCTGTTCCGCCGCCGTCAGATCGCCGAGCGCCCACTGCGCACGCGCCCGCGTGACCAGCAGTTCGCCGAGATACACGCGTTCCTGGCGGGCCAGCGTTTCATCGACGGCGCCGGCGAGCATCGCCTCGCAGGTTTGCGCGCGGCCCGCGCGCAGCAGCAGTTCGCCGTGCTGCCACGCCATGAACGAATAGAAGAGCGCACCGCCATTGCAGACGACGTGATTGTCGTAACCGTCGAGCATGATGGTTTCCGCTTCATCCGAATGACCGAGCGTGCTGAGATGACAGGCGCGCAGTATCTGCCCCACGCCGCGATAGAACGCGAAGCCGTTTGCGATCGACACCGATTCGAGTTCGCTCGACAGACTCCCGAGCCGGTCCGCGTCATCGAACAGACACGCGAGCCACGAAGCGCCCTGCAGATTGACGGCATGCGCGAACGCATGCGGACCGGGTTCTGATGAACGCAGGATCAGCATTTCCATCGCGCGCCGCGCCTGCCCGAATGCGCCGATCTGATACGCGGCGAGTCCTTCGAAGGTCAGCGCAAGGCTGGCGAGGTCGATCCCCTGCGAGCCGGTGCGCGTGTCGTTGCGCCCCACGCCGAGCAGATTGCCGCGCGCAAGACAGGCCAGCGCTTCCTCGCTGTCGCCGAGCCAGAAGAGCGTGTTGGTCATCGCGACGTGGGCTTCATCGAGCGACACGCGGTCGCGGCTGTTCTGCGCACGCTGCAGCATGTCCTGCGCGGTCGCGCGCGCCTGCTTGAGCTGCAGCGTCGTCAATTGCGTCGTCCAGACGCCGAACTGGATCGCGGCGATTTCGGCCGGTTCGCAGATGCCTTCGCCGATCGACAGCGCGGCCGCATAGCATGCGGTGGCTTCCGCATAGAGCCAGCCGTGCACGCTGCGCAGACTCATGCCGAGCAGCCGGTAAGCGTCGAACTGCAGGCGGCGCACCGCGTCCTGATCGGGATTGGCCTGCAGCACGTCGAGGCAGCGACGCAAGGGGGGAATGGCTTCCGCGAAGCGCGACTGTTCGATCAGCGCAGTCGCATGCTCAAGACACTTGCGGGCCTCGCGGTGATGCTCCTCACGCGATTTCAGACGCCGCTCGATAGTCTTGCGGCCGACGCCGAGCAAAGTGGCGGCGGCGCTCTTGTTGCCCGCCGTCCGTTCGAGCGCGCGGTCGATCAGCAGATCTTCGGCTGCGGCCAGCTTGTCGCGTCCGTCGAGTTGCAGCAGCATGTCGGCGAGGCTCGCGCGCGAAACCGGCCCGGTGCCTTCGTTGGCGAGAAACGGTTCGAGCGTGTCGACGTCGATCAGGGTATTTTCGGCCAGCACGCTCAATTGGCTGATCAGATTGCGCAACTGCCGGATGTGGCCGGGCCACGCGTGCTGGCTGAGCCGCCGCACGGCAGCGGGCGAAAACTCCAGATGCCGCGCCTGTTGCGAAGCGAAATGCGCAACGAGCGCGGGTATGTCCTCGACGCGCTGTTCGAGTCCGGGCACGGCGAGCACGAAGACCGCGAGCCGGTAGAACAGATCTTCCCGGAAACGACCTTCGCGCGAGAGCTCGCGCAGGTCGCGGTGAGTCGACGCGACGACGCGCCCTTCAAAACGCAGATTGGTCGAAGAACCAATCGGACGGAAGGTGCGCGTTTCGAGCACACGCAACAGTTTCGGCTGAAGGGCGAGCGGCAACTCGCCGATTTCATCGAGCAGCAGCGTGCCCTTGCCGACTTGCTGAAAGAGTCCCTGACGGTTTTCCGCAGCGCCCGTGAATGCGCCTTTCACATGCCCGAATAGTTCGGCTTCGACGAGATGCTCGGGAATCGCGCCGCAGTTCACGTCGACGAACGGCTGGTCGTGACGCGCGCTGCGCATATGCACGCGGCGCGCAACCAGTTCCTTGCCTGAACCTGTTGGGCCGAAGATGAGCAAGGCGTGATCGGTGGGCGCGACGCGATCGATCAGGCGGACCAGTTGACGGAATGCAGGCGCGGCGCCGATGAACCCGCCGGAATTCGCTTTGTTTTGGGCGAACGGGATGACCGGGGAAGAACTCATTGGCAACTGGGCTCCAGATAAATCCGCGCATGGGGTGCCGGGACCGTCCGCGGCGAAGATGGAAGTATGACGGGTTGTCGGGGATCTGGTGCTTTTGAAATTAAACGCCTCTTTTAAATTCTCAGTGGGTGGGTTGGCGGGTCAAGTACGGGCGCCAGCCCGGCGAAGCGAATACTTGACGCGCGTTGAAGAAGTAAGCTGAGAGAAGGCTGGTTGCGGCAGAAT
>Ga0137385_10006294_pt1 | contig 10436 bp, 12 predicted proteins | sample SagtaG_FD_104921 | JGI IMG/M metagenome (GOLD analysis project Ga0137385, IMG submission 104921) | Vadose zone soil microbial communities from Sagehorn Ranch, Mendocino, California, USA - Sage2_R_80_16 metaG | ecosystem: Environmental > Terrestrial > Soil > Vadose zone | place: USA: California... | reverse complement strand
GCGCAGCGCTCGGCCATCAGGTCCGGGATGGGTCGGCAGCACCACGCACGGCCGTCGCCCGCGAGTTGGTGCGTTTCCCAGCAGGGCCTTCCCCGCTCAGGCCGTTCAACTTCTGGGCGGCTGCAGTCGACCATTTTCCGATTCGAACTTGGTCGAGGCTGATGAAGCGGCATCTAAACCAAGCCGACCGCTCACTGATGGCCTACGGCCGGGCGGCTGGACTCACATCATTGCGAGAAGCAGTCGCCGCCCATCTGACCAGCAGCCGTGCAGTCAACTGCGACGCCCGCCAGGTGCTGATCACGGCCGGCGCGCTGCAAGGCCTGACCCTGGTCGCCAGGGTGCTCCTGGGAGTTGGCGACCGCGCTGTGGTGGAAGACCCCGTGTACATGGGGGCGTTAATGGCGCTGCGCTGGGCAGGCGCTGAGGTCATACCCGTGCCGGTCGACCGCGAGGGCCTGAATGTCGAGGCAGCAACTCGGCTCGGCGCCGGAGCGCGTCTTGCATTTGTGACCCCTTCGCGTCAATTTCCACTCGGGATGACCATGAGCGTGTCCCGACGGCTGGCGCTGCTCGAGTGGGCGAGATCTGCCGACGCCTGGATCCTTGAAGATGATTACGACACCGAGTACCGATTCGCCGGGCGCCCAATCGCGTCGTTGCAGGGAATGGACCCTTCCGGACGCGTGATCTACATGGGCACGTTCAGCAAGGTGCTTTTTCCGTCGTTACGGTTGGGCTATCTGGTGTTACCTCCGGCCTTGGTCCAGGTCTTCGCGGCCGCGCGCGCATGGAGTGATTGGCACTCGCCCACCCTTGAACAGGCGGTGCTCGCTGATTTCATTTCCGAAGGCCATTTTGGTCGCCACCTACGCAGAATGCGGGCACTCTACGCTCACCGCCATGCAGTCTTGTTGACGGCTTCGCGCAAGCACCTGGCCGGCTTGCTTGACGTCCAACCTTCCACGGGTGGAATGTTCACGGTGGGCTGGCTTCCGAAGGGTACCGATGCCGTAGTTGCTGCTCGAATCGCCTCTCATCAGGGCGTGACCGCCGATCCAGTCCAAGCCTACGCGGCGGCACGCCGCAGACTCCCGCCTGGGCTCCTCCTCGGCTTCGCCGGTTTCAATGACTCAGCGATCGAAGGCGGCGTGCGACAGCTTGCAGCCGCCCTTATCGCTCATTGAGCCCGGGCCACCTGTCCGTCCGAAACCTGCCGGCCAGATCCTGCGTTGATCCGGCGAGCGTCACGATGGGATCGACCGGGAGGTCGCGGCCCCAGCGCGAAGGCCTCCCGTTTCGTCGATTAGCGGCTCGCCTCGAGAATCATCTCCGAACCGACCGAACAAAGGACTGATGTTTGCTGCGACAACAATATCTGTGTTTTCGAGCGAACCAATCCAAGCCGGGTGGTGGCCGACTGAGCCCAAGGCGCGCTCGAAGTCAACCGACTCGGCGCAAATCGGGGCTCGGGACCTACTCAGCTGAGCCAGCGAGTTTCGCCTCCACGGCGGCCAGCTCGCGCTTGGGCCACTCGGCTTCGATCGAGTAATCGCGCGCCTCGAGCCAGGCGATGATGTATCGCCACTTCGCGGCGGCTTCTGCCAGACGGCCCACTTTTTGGAGCAGGAACACGGCGCTGTAGTGAGGACTTATGAGCTCCGGATCGAGCTCCCCCGCACGGCGCCATAACTCCAACGCTTCGTCACCGTGACCGAGGGCCGCTCTCGCTTCACCCAGTCCTTCAATCAAATGAGGATCGTGGGGGGCCACCTCAAGTCCCGCCCGCGCCACCTCGGCCGCACGCTCCGATTCGTTCGCGTGTAGGTAGGCCCACAGAAGGAAGCGGTACTCGCGAGGCTTGTCTGGGGCATCGGCCACCCTGTGCTTATAGAGGTCGATCGCCTCCTCGGTGGCAAGGAGCCGGGCTTTGACCAGCGTGAGCTGGAAACGCGGCTTGTCCCACTCGGGTGACAATTCGATCGCCCGCTCGTAGTAGCGCTCTGCGCGCCTGAGCTCCCTTACCGCGTGACACTCCAGAAGATAGCCGCAAGACAGAAGCGCTTCGGGGTCGTCGGGCGCCGCATCGAGAGCATCGTCGCAGAGCCCCTTCGCCTGCATGAAGAGTGCTTCGTCAGCTCCGCGGTCAAGTCCCGTGGCCGACTCGTAACGCCGAAGCGCCTCACTCCCGTTCATCACACCGCCTCCTTCAATAGCTGGGCCTCGAGCCGCATCTTCAACTCCCAGTACAGTCGACCGGTCCCCAGCGGCGGGCCGTCGAGCAAGTCCATCAACTTCGCGACGCGGCCAGCGGCAGACACCCGCCGCTTTAGGTCTTCCCAGTTATCCGGAGCCAACGCAGCCATTTCGGCTCGCAGGCGCCGGGCCAGCCATTGTGTGTCGTTCAAGTGATCTCCACCGACAGGCTCTCGCGCAAACGGCCGATGGCAACCCGGTACTTCCAGCGAACGGTCCCGGGCGGTAGGCGAAGCGCGGTGGCGATCTCGGCGTGCGTGAAACCGGCGACGTCGTGAAGCGCGACGATCTCGCGCTCAGCAGGTTTCAGCCTCAACAAGGCGTTGACCAGGTCCATGCGTTGCCCTGTCGCCGCAGACTCTGGAGCTATCGCGGCGATCCCGTCAGGGTCCGGCGCGGAGGACTCCCTCTTACTGGTGCGAACGTGAGCTCGCGCCAGATTCCGCGCGATCGCGACAATCCACGCGCGAGGCGAAGTTCCCGGCCGGTACTGCCGGGCGCGCGCGAAAATTCTCACGAACACCTCTTGGGTCACGTCCTCCGCGACGGCGTGGTTCGCGGTGACTGCAAGTGCAGTCGCGTAAACGGCCAACCGCATGTCTCCGTAAATGTGTTCGAGTGCGGTGAGGTCGCCCTCCCGCAACGGCAGCATCCATCGTTCAAGGTCACCGTCGCTCAATTCCCTCTCTTACCCAACGCGGTGGCGCCGTGGAATGTTGGCGCGCGGGCTGCGCCGGGCGCTCCATGCACGGGGGAGTTTGAAGGCCTGGTTGGGCTCCGCGGTTTCTAGAGGTCGCGCTAGGAGGCTGCCTGAATGACTGAAATTCATGACGCCCTCCGTGAGGCAATAGAGGGCGGGACGCCACAACATAAAAAAGGCCCGTCGCAAAGCTCTTATCGCCGAGATCAGAGTCGAAGGCAACAAGGCGCAGGCCGCGGCCAGAAGCTGGGCCTGCTACGCAATCCGTCCCGTGAGGATGTTCACTCGGATGTGCTCGGTGTACGGTGCGTGCTCTTCCAATGCACGGCAGACCTGCTCGGCAAAGCCGGGCCGCTGGTCTGAGTTGGGCAGTTGGTCAACAGATAGCGCCGAATAGACGCCACCAACGATCTGGTCGAGGTCAAGCTCGTCGGCGTAGTTGAACGTTGCTTGGCTAACCTCAAATCCCGCGTCGATCAGATCGTCGTGGTATCGCCCTTGGCTTGCGTCGTCGGTGCCACACGCACGGGTGAGTGGGCTGCCCAACCATTTCTCCAGCCAAGCACGCAGCGCCTCAGACCAGGCAGAATCCTGCAGCCAGATGGGGACTCCGTTGGTCACCACGGCAACACCACCGCCGTGGCGAAATAGCGGAATCAGGACCCGAAACAACTCGTCGTGGTTCATCCAATGCAGGGCCTGGCCGATGGTCACCGCGCCGACGGTCCGGGGTCCAAGAAGTTGCCCTAGTGCCGGCATGTCGGCATCCCCTCCCATCACCCAACTGACGTTCGTGACGCCATGCTCACTTGCGGCTCGCCGAGCCCGCACTAACATGTCCGGTTCCGGATCAACACCAATCACAGCCCGCACGCGTCTAGCTATCGGGAATGTCAGTTGGCCAGTTCCGCACCCGAGATCAACCGCGATGTCGTCCGTGGCCAATTCAAACGCCCGAACAATGGCGTCGATGACCGCTGGCGGGTAAGTACGGCGATACTGATGGTAGAACTCGACTACCTCACCACGAAAGCCTAGGTCCACCGCTACAGTTTGCCTGTCGGGTCCCCATCTTCTCGCAGCGCGGAGCGCAGCCGCGACGCGTCACTGCGCAACAGAGCGCTCGAGAGAATCATGCCACCACAGCGGGGCCAAGCCGAGTGTTTTCGTCCAGACACTATTCAAGAACCGAGGGCCATGGTCCATAACCGTCGGCAGCGGTTACATAGCCGGCGCCGATGATGATGTCCGTATCGAGGCCGAGAGGTCTGCCGTAGACGTCTGCGGCTGGGCCTTCCGAGCAGAACGGGTCGGTTGCAGGCGTACTCCCGGAAGCTCTCCCGCTGCGATGGATCGATCTGGTAACGAATCAAACAGACGATCCTCGGCATCTGCGCTTTCGGAATCATCAGGACGTCAACTCCAGAAACGGCGGAACGTCGACCCGCATCCGGGCGAGCCCCGAGCGCCCGGCTGTCGTCAATTCGACGCTTCGCTCAGGGTTTTCGTTGCGTCGAAGCCAGCCTCGATCGAACATCGCGCTGGTGATGGCGGCACCGAGCGCTCCCGCAAGGTGGTACCGCTTCTCCGTCCAATCCAGGCATGGCCGAGCATATGCACGCCTGGATGTCCGCGCTCTCTCCAGGTCGACACCCAACTCGAGCAGCGCGCGCCTCCCGACCCGGGTCAGTACGTATTCCTGATCGTAGCCTCGGATCCAGCGCTGCCTTCTCAGCGCATCGTGCAGCGCCACACCCAACCTGCCTGCGAGATGGTCATAGCACGTCCGGGCAAAGGACAGGTTGCCACGCGCGATGGATTGATGCAGGCTCCGAATCGGCGTGGGTGGACAGATCCTGGCCAACGCCTCGAGCGCTTCTCCGACCTCAGGCCTCGAAATCGAATAGAGGCGGTGGCGACCCCGGAGCTCCACCTGTACCAGCCCACCGGCCCGCAGGGCAGCCAGATGCTCACTGGCGGTCGGTGGAGCGACGTGCGCAGCTCTTCCCAACTCGGTAGCAGACATGCGATCACCCTTCATCAGCTCGTTCAGGATGGCCGAGCGTCCCGGATTCCCAAGAAGGGCTCCGACGCGTGTGAAGTCTGGATTCATCTCAGGGATCGTAGTGCGTGCACGGTTCGGTCGCAGACGAAGTATGGACGCAGGCTAACCACAGCCGAGATCTGGTGGCAGTGGAGTGGAACACAGTTTCGTACCGACTGGCTGCCAATACGACCCGTTCGCCTCGTGTAAAGCTGGGTCCATTTCCAAACTGGTTGCCACACAACGCCACCCTGCATATTTCGATATACGGCGGCAGATCGCCTAAAACCCCGGGTCTTACGTGTCCGTCCGGCGGAGTTCAAGGTTGTCAATCGGCGTAAGGACAGGGCAGCCCACTTGGTCGTCCCTGCCGAGAACCCAGTTCGAAATCGTCAACAGCTCGCATGCCGTGGTGCCTCTAACCGCCGCCACCAGCAATGAGGCTCCGTAGAAAACAGCTGCCGCGCCTCCGACGAAGTAAAGAGGTGGCGCATATGACGGAGTGAAGAGCAGCGCCACGATTACGAAAAAATTGATCGTGGTCCCAATCACTCCAGTCGCCCGGAATGGGGTCGATCGGTCGCGGAGCAACAGCCAGTGTCCCGCCAGAACGACCGCTGCAAGAACGATTCCCAGAAGCACGGAGAGCCCATCAAATGCGAATCGGAAGTGGCCATGGATCAACATGAACCGTGATCCCTGGACGCCGAAAAAGAGGAGTACGACCCCCAGAACGACCCGGAACGCCGTGCCAACGAATCCAATCTGGCGCTGACCGTGGCGCGAGAGTTGATCGTTACTCACTGCCGGCTGGCTACCGTCAATCGTACAAGCATCATTCCCCTACGCTGGCAAGCCTCGACGAGCCGCAGCATTACGCCGAATCGCAAGGCCTGATGCAGAAGCTCTAGGTCGGTATTCACGCTCCCGCGAAATCCGTGATGAATTTCTCCAGAACGGCGCGGGCCTGGTCGGCAACCTGGTAAGTGACCAGCTCAGCGCCATGATCGGTGCCCGGGAGAAGCACCAGCTGCTTGTGGGTCGAGGGACAGCTCGCGTACATGGTCTTCGCATCCTCGGGAAAATACTTGCTGTCTCGTGCGTCCATGAAAAGGACGGGGATCGTGAGTTGCTTGACCGCCTCATAAGCTACCCACTTGCTGTAGATGCCCGGTCCAGAAAGGCTTGCAACAGCAATCACCGGTGGCGACATGGTCGCGGCGGCAACCAACGAAGCGGTGCCGCCCATTGAGGCGCCGACGAGAACTATCTTGGTGGATCCTTCGCGTCGGAGCTCAGCCGCGGCACCAGTGACCTCGTTGACCAGGTCTGTGTTGAAGTCAAAAGCGAGTACCCGCCGACCTTGATCTCGCAGTCTCCTCGCCTCCGGAACCCACTCGCACAGGTCACTCATGTACTGATGGGCGAGGACTACGCCAATGTCACCGCTCCCGAATGTTGCCCCGTAGACGGTCTCGCCAACCGCGCTCGGAAAGGCGACTTGCGTGGCATTGTCGCCGGCATCGATGCAGATTTCGAGCGGGGGCATGCTCGGGGTCGGCGAGACCAGTGGACTTGATCGGGTCGCCGAAGGCTGGACTCCAGGTTGGCCACATGCGGTGAAGATCAAGAGCACAGTCGCGATCATGCGCACTTTTTTCATGTGCTTGAGCCGATCCCCAACCTAACGCCGAAACAGTTCGCACGTGACCGAAATATGAATGCGCCACCGCCGTGAGACGTGGCTGGCCGGGACCATTCTTGGGCGTCGCGGTGCAAGAGAATGAGAGTCATGCCCGTTTCGCTAGTGCTCGTTCACAGCCCGTTGGTTGGACCAGGGACTTGGCGTTTGGTGGCGTCCTCTCTGGTCGCGCAAGGTCACGGTGTATTGGTCCCGGACAACAGGCGGGACACCCGTGTAGGACCCCGCCGACCCAGTTGATGTACCGCGTCTGAAGCTGTTTGTCCAGCCCGTAGTGGCGCATGTCGGCGGCCAGCGCCTGCGGCGATGTGCGGGTTTCGTTTAGGAATGCGTTTCCCGGGATCTGGTGCAGCAGGATGAAGACGATCGACGAGACCAAGACGGTCGTGATCGCGATCAGGACAAGACGCTGTCCGATGTAGAGGAAAGTACCCCTCACCGTCCGATCGCTCGCTTCCTTCGGAGGAGGTAGGGGCTCGCTGCGCTAGCGAGCCCCCAATGAGGAGTAACGGCCACCGCTAGTGCTGGAGGATCTTGACGTCCGCCCAGTAGTTGTCGTACAGCGCGTTGCCGCCGGCTCCCTGGACGTACGGGTGGACGACGTACTGCTGGATGCCGTAGAAGAGGTTTCCGGTCACGCAGTTGTCGACCAGGATCTGGTTCATCTTTTTGTAGGTGTCCAGTGATTGGGACAGCGGCTTCTGGTTCGCGTCCTTGGCCATCGAGTCGAGCGTCGAGTTCGAGTAGCAAGCGCCACCCGACCCGGCGTCGGTGACGAAGAGGAAGTCAAACCAGTCCTGGGGGTGGTCGTAGTCCGCGCCCCAGCTGTGCCGGAAGATCGTGTAGGTGCACTTGGTGCGCGCGTTGAAGAACGACGCGCGGTCGGTCGACGCGCACTGGACGGTGACGCCCAAGTTCTCCTTCCACTGGGAAGCGAGGTTGTCGCACACCGCCTTGTTCTGCGCCGTCGCGTTGTAGGTGTAGATCAGGTTCTTGGTCTTGCTGCCGGTAGGGTCGCCCTGCTTGAGCAGCGTCTGCGCCTGGGCCTTGTCGAACTTGGCCCACGGGTCGGTGTTGTCGCCGAGGTAGCCCTTGAGGCCCTTGGTGATGACGCCACCGGTGGCCTTGGTGCATGCGGTGCCCTTCGAACACGCGATGTCGACCAGCTGGTCACGGTCGACGGCCAGGCTGAACGCTTCGCGCAACGGTTTGCCGGCGTCGCCGCCGAACGGGCTGGACTTGCCCTTGCAGTCCTTCGACCCGTTGTCGGAGCTGCACATGTTGAAGCCGATCCAGCTCGTGCGAGCGGACGGCTGCAGGGTCAGCTGCTTCTTCAGCTGCGAGTCGGGGTTGTAGCGGATGACGTCGTCGGGCGTCAGGCTCTGGTTGCCGAATCCGATCATGCTGTAGCCGCCTGACTCGTACTTCGTCAGCTGCGCCTTCTGGTCGGCGACGATCTCGATGTGGACCTTGGTCACGGTCCCGGTCGAGCCGCCCCACCAGTTGGCGACTGGAGCGAAGTCGAGCGACTGCTTCGGGGTCCGGGCCGTCATCTTGAACTGGCCGGTGCCGATCGCGGTCGTCGGGTTGTCAGCCCAGGTCGAGTCGGTCGCCTTGCCGGCCGCGAGCACGACCTTCTGGTCGACCACCCAGGCCGTCCACAGGGCGGTCTCGGTGTACCAGTAGCCGGCGGGCGCGGTCAGCGTCGCGGAGAAGCTGTAGTCGTCGATCTTCTTCAGGCCGGACATGTGGGTGGCCTTGCCGTTCGACACGTCGTCGTAGCCCACCACCGGCTGGAAGACCGATGCGTAGTCGCCCTGGATGGCGGCCGCGCGGTCCCAGCTGAAGATGAAGTCGTCGGCCTTGACCGGGTCGCCGTTGGAGAACTTGACGTTGTTCTTCATCTTGAAGGTGTACGTCATTCCGTCCGCGGAGATCGTCGGCGCTCCGGTGGCGATGTCAGGGACCTGGTTCAGCTGGTCGTCGAACTTGTACAAGCCGGAGTACGTGTTGCGGAAGATGTCGATGTCGACCGCGGCGGACATGTGCGCCGGGTCGGTGTTGCCCACGTCGTCGACCATCGGGAAGCTGAGCGTCTGGTCGCTGGAAAGGTAGGAGGACGAGCTGCCTCCACCGCCACAAGCCGCGACCATCGAAACTGCTCCCAACGAGACGGCGAGGGCACGGAACACTGCGATTTGCCTCATCACCACCTCCTACGAACCTCCCGTGACGTCTTTGGCCCGATAGATCTGCTTGTCCGGAGGGGTGCCCCCACCGCCACAGGCGGCGATCAAGCACACTCCCAGGGTCGCCAATGCGACCGCTCGTAGGCGAGTAATCAACTGCATTCGTGCCACAACTCCCGATGACTCACTACCTGCTGCCTTCTTCCCGGAAACGAGCGTCCACCCGGGGCGAGAGTGCGCCGACAGTAGGCCTTACTCAAGGACGTCCCCCTAATGCGCGCCTATGGCAACAATGCCTGACGAGTGATACCATCACAAGGGCCACTTTGGGGAGATCCGCAGGTACCACTTCCTGGCTCACGACCTTCAAGCCCGGCAGTGCACTCCCGCTTCACCGCCAGCTTTACGAGTCGATTCGGGATGGCATATTGCAAGGGCAGCTCAGCGGCGGCGCGCGCCTTCCCTCCTCGCGGACGCTGCAGAGAGATCTGGGCGTTTCTCGCAACACAGTGCTTTCCGCGCTTGAGCAGCTGGCCGCCGAAGGCTACCTAGTTGGACGCCGTGGCTCGGGAGTGTTTGTAGCGGCCCACGTTGCCTGACCAACTCTTGAATGCGCCGCGCGCAGCGCTCGGCCACCAGGTCGTGTCGCGCACCAAGCGCCAGAATCGCATTGATGGCAGGCAGCCCCGAGGGCAGCGTCTTAGCGGCAATTCGAGGCTACACCTCGGACACCCTCGGATGTTCTCCGTATCGCATCACGGCCGTGAGTCAATTCGAGGACGGGAATCGCCACGCGGTCTTCAAGGTCTCGTATATGGATGCGTCAGGGACAACCAGGGACCTGGTCGTCAGGGTCTCCCACGGTTGCGACCCGCTGGACCGCGCTGAAGCCGAGCGAGAGGCCAAGGTGCTCAAGAAGGTTGGTGGCTTTGCTGCGCCGCTGCTCTATGACTTTCGCCTTATGAGTCCGTGGTTCGACAGGCCGACCACGTGCATGCAGTTCGTTCCGGGGCAAGCCCGAGATCTGAGCTCGGCAACTCCTGAAGAGCTTGAAAGGCTGGGATCGGTTGTGCGATGGATCCACGAGCGGCCAACCGATGATCTGGAGCCTTCAATTGCCCGCGGCATCGCCTCGTATGCGGAGGGGCGGCGTGAGGAAGTTCTCTCGAGGCTGACCTGGGTGCGCGATCCGCTTCCTGGCCCGGTGCAAGTTCGCCTGAGCGCCGCGGCTGAGTTCGTGGGAAACATGAGGACCATAGAGGAAGCGGATAGCTTCGGACCCGGCGAGACACTCGCGTTACTGCATGGTGATATCGGGCCCGGGAACATCCTGTGGGGTCCGAACCCTGTGCTGATCGATTGGGAATACTCCCGGCTCGGCGATCCGGCCGACGAGATCGCCTACCTCTTCGACCAGAACGACCTAGCCGCTCTGCCATGCGAGGCGTTCTGGCGAGGGTACACAGAGAGCCTTAGCCATCAGCAGGTGTTAGCTCACATCGCCAACCGCGTTGCCTGGTGGGAGCCTATAACCCTGTTGGGATC
>Ga0137385_10006289_pt1 | contig 10441 bp, 10 predicted proteins | sample SagtaG_FD_104921 | JGI IMG/M metagenome (GOLD analysis project Ga0137385, IMG submission 104921) | Vadose zone soil microbial communities from Sagehorn Ranch, Mendocino, California, USA - Sage2_R_80_16 metaG | ecosystem: Environmental > Terrestrial > Soil > Vadose zone | place: USA: California... | reverse complement strand
CTCCCAGTCCCTAGCGCCAGCAATCTCCCCCCATCCGCCTCTAACCCGATCCACCGCGCCGCAAGAATCCGCAAGATATGAGCATGAGCAAACAAAGCCACCGCCCCACCTGACGCCCCCACAGCCAAGGCCCGCGCAATCACCGCATCCGCCCGCTCCCCAACATGCTGGATAGCCTCTCCTCCAACAATCTCATCCTTCCACACCGACCATCCCGTAACCTCCTTCCGGATCTCAGCGGTAGTCTTCCCCTCATACACCCCATAGTCCCACTCCCGCAGCCCCTCATCCACCACCGCAACATCCCCGAACCCCGCAATCGCGCAGGTCTCCCGAGCCCGCTGCATAGGGCTCACAAACACTGCCTCAAATTTCTTCCCCTTCAGATAATCCCGCAACTCCTCCGCCCGCCTCCGTCCATGCTCCGTCAACGAAATATCCGTCCGGCTCGTATGTTTCCCGCTGAGACTCCACTCCGTCTCTCCATGCCGAATCAACCAAAGCTCAACCTGCTCACTCATTCACAACCTCCGTCCTTTATCAACTATCCTACAAAGATGGACTTCCAGCTCTCCACCACCTACAAGCCTCAAGGCGACCAGCCCCGAGCCATCGGCGAGCTCGTCTCCGGCCTCAACGCCGGCGAAAAGGACCAAGTCCTCCTCGGTGTCACCGGCTCCGGCAAGACCTTCACAATGGCCAAGATCATCGAGGAGCTCAACCGCCCCGCCCTCATCCTCGCGCACAACAAGACCCTCGCCGCCCAGCTCTACCATGAGTTCAAGACCTTCTTCCCCAACAACGCCGTCGAGTACTTCGTCTCCTACTACGATTACTACCAACCCGAGGCCTACATCCCCTCCGGCGACCTTTTCATCGAAAAAGAAGCAACAATCAATGAAGAATTAGACAAGCTCCGCCTCTCTGCTACCCGCTCTCTCTTCGAACGCCGCGACGCCATCATCGTCTCCTCCGTCTCCTGCATCTATGGCCTCGGCTCCCCCGAGGCCTACTACGGCATGTTGCTGCTCCTCGAAAAAGGCCAGAAGATCAAGCGCGAGGACATTACTCGCCGTCTCGTCGAGATACTCTACGAGCGCAACGACGTCGACTTCCGCCGCGGAACCTTCCGCGTCCGCGGAGACATCATCGAGGTCTACCCCACCTACGACGAAAACGCCTATCGCATCGAGCTCTTCGGCGACGAGATCGACGGGCTCTCGCAGATCGATCCCCTCTTCGGCTCCGTCCGCCAGAAGTACTCCCGCCTGCCCATCTACCCAAAGTCCCACTACGTTGTCCAGCCCGAACGCAAGCGCACTGCCAGCGACTCCATCATCGCCGAGCTATTCGAATGGGAAGCCCAGTTAGAAAAAGAAGGCCGTTTAGTAGAATCCCAAAGAATTCACCAGCGAACTAGATTCGACCTAGAGATGATCAAGTCCGTAGGCTACTGCCACGGCATCGAGAACTACTCGCGCCACTTCTCCGGACGTCTCCCCGGCGAACCACCACCCACACTTCTCGACTACTTCCCCCGTGACTTCCTCATCTTCATCGACGAGTCCCACGTCACCGTCCCACAGCTTCACGGCATGTGGCACGGCGACCGCAGCCGCAAGCAAAACCTCATCGACTACGGCTTCCGTCTGCCCTCCGCGCTCGACAACCGCCCCCTCCGCTTCGAGGAGTTCGAATCCCGCACCGGCCAGATCATCTACGTCTCCGCCACTCCCGGCCCGTACGAACTAACTAAATCAGCAGGCGTAGTGGTAGAACAGATCATCCGCCCCACCGGCCTTATCGACCCAGTAGTAGAAATTCGTCCCGTCAAAGGACAAATTGACGACCTGTTAGCAGAGATTCGCGATCGGGTAGCTAAAAATCAACGCGTCTTAGTGACAACACTTACAAAGCGCATGTCCGAAGACTTAGCCAGTTACTACACTGAAGTAGGAGTCCGCTGCCGTTACATGCACTCCGAGATAGAAACCCTCGAGCGCATCAAACTCCTCCGCGACCTCCGTAAAGGCGAGTACGACGTCCTCATCGGCATCAATCTCCTCCGCGAAGGCCTCGACCTCCCAGAAGTCTCATTGGTAGCCATCCTCGACGCCGACAAGGAGGGCTTCCTCCGCTCCCAGGGTTCCCTCATCCAGACCATTGGCCGAGCCGCCCGTCATCTCGAAGGCCGAGCCATCCTCTACGCAGACAAGATGACCGACTCCATGCAACGCGCCATCGATGAGACCAGTCGCCGCCGCGAGATCCAGCAAGCCTACAACGACGAAAACGGCATCACTCCAGCCAGCATCATCCGCCCCCTCGAGATGGGACTCGCCGGAATCCTCAAAGCCGACTACGCCGACCTCACCGACGAAGCGGAAGGGATGCCCGACTTCTCCACCCAGCAGGAGCTTGACACTTACATTGGCAAACTCGAATCCGACATGCGCGAATCCGCCAAGAAATTCGAATTCGAAAAAGCCGCCAAACTACGCGACACAGTAAAAGAACTCCGCACCAAGGAGTTCCTCTTCAGCTAGTTTTTGCATCTTAAAAGACATTCGATGCCAGCGATAGCAGCTCTTACATCTGCAATGCCGCCCGGCCTGCGAACCCCCTTGCTTCTATCACGATAAAAAGACTGAACAGATTTCCAGAGCCGACAGCACTGCAACGCTTTTCAACTCCTCGATCCAGAATGCGCAACACCATATCTCGTCTCCTCCCGACTGTCGGAGTTTGACATGTCTTATAAGACATGTCAAACTCCTGATATGCCCAACTATGGAGCTACCGATCGGGTCCGCCGCGCCGCCACCCGTCTCTACGTCGAACCCGCACGCCGCAAACACTTGAAGCGGATCACCATCCACTCCGGCACCATCAACAAACAGCTTGTTGAGGCGAACCTCCTCTCCTCCAACCGGCTGCCCATCGTCTGCAACGCCTTAAAATCAACAAAATTCCTCAAAGAAAACCACCTCGTCCTCGAAGAAGTCCAGGGTCCCCCTTCCGGCCGCAGCTCCACTGTCACCTTCGTCTACCGTCTCGATAAAGGTTTAACACCCCAAAAACCTATAAAAAAGACTCAAGGCCTTCTCAGTCTCTACGGTGTCTTCCGAGGCGTCTACGACGACTTAGGTGGGGTCGAAACCTTTATCAACAAGCAACGGGATGAATTTGACCGGGAAGGTTTCTAGTTGATGCGGCGAATCTTCTGGGACACCATGCTGTTTGCCTATCTATTCGATGCACACCCAACATACGGCCCTCGCGTGCGAAAAATTTACAACGCAATGACAAAACGCCGAGATACTCTTCTTTCGAGCACGGTCATACTTGGCGAGGTTATTGTGGGACCCTATAAAACGTCATCACTTAGCGGAATCGATAGGGTTGAGAGCCTCTTCTCCTCCTCCGAGATCGCCCTCCTTCCTTACCCGCCAGAAGCCACCCGCATCTTCGCCAAACTCCGAGCAATTGACGGAGTAAAAGCAATGGACGCTCTGCACCTCGCTACCGCCGCTCACGCGGGTGTAGACCTCTTCCTCACGAACGACCGCCGCCTCAACAAACTTGCCATCCCCGGAATTCAGTTCATTGCAGGTTTAGACACTGATCTCTTTTAGCTCCTCTGCTACCCTAACCCCGTGAAGCTCCTCAACCGAACCCTCCTCTACCTCTCCATAGCCGCCTTCACCTTCGCCCTGATCGTCGGAGGCAATTACGTCACCCTCCCTACCCACAACACAACCCAGACCCACTTCGACACCATCATCGTCCTCGGCACTCCTGCCAAACCCGACGGCACCCCCTCCCCCGAGCAACGCGAGCGCGTCCTAGAAGGCGTACGCGAGTACAAAGCTGGCATCGCCCCCAACATCATTATGACCGGAGGTCCTGCCCATAACTCCTTCGTGGAAGCCCACACCATGGCTCAGTTCGCTGCCACACAAGGCGTCCCCGCCTCCGCCATCCTCGAAGAGCCCCAGGCGCAAGACACCATCCAGAACATCTATTACTCAGCCCAGATCATGCACCACAACAACTGGTCCTCAGCCGAGATCGTCAGTTCTCCCAGCCATCTCGGCCGTACCTCCCTCATCCTCAACACATTTAACATTACCCAACCCGCGCTCTCCATCGACTGGCACACCCACGCCGCCCGCTGGCCCCACGAATACAGCTTCACCCACGAACTCGTCCTCTACTATCGTGAAGCCTCGAGCTGTCTCCAACTCCGCATCCACGGCTTCCCATCCTCAAAGTTCCTGCCCCAACCAGCCACCGCTCACTAACCCTCACACCACCCCTTCACTAGATAAGCTCACCGTCGAAGCACCGCACGTTCGCAATCGCAATCCGTAACTCGATAAAATAACGTACACCGCAGCGACACCCTCAGAAATCAAAGGCAAACATGATCATCATTAACGAAGAGTATGTAACCCTCGACACCCCAAACGGCCCCATGCGGACCCACATCGTCCGCCCCGCCGCCCCCGGCCGCTATCCCGGCATCGTCTTCTACTCCGAGATATTCCAGATCACGGCGCCCATCCGCCGCACCGCAGCCATTCTCGCCGGCCACGGATACATCGTAGCCATGCCCGAGATCTACCACGAGTTCGAGCCCGCCGGCACCATCCTCGCCTACGATCAGGCCGGCTCCGACCGCGGCAACGTCCTCAAGACCACCAAGACCCTCGAGAGCTACGACGCCGATGCCCGCGCCGCCATCGACCATCTCAAGTCCCGCTCCGACTGCACCGGACGCATCGGAGCCATGGGCATCTGCATCGGCGGCCACCTCGCCTTCCGCGCCGCCATGAACCCTGACGTCCTCGCCACCGCCTGCTTCTACGCCACCGACATTCACAAGGCTGGCCTCGGCAAAGGAATGAACGACGACTCCCTCGCCCGCGCAGTCGACATCAAAGGCGAACTCCTCATGATCTGGGGCCGCCAGGATCCCCACATCCCCCTCGAAGGCCGCCTGAAGGTCCTCGCCCGCCTCAACGAGTTAGGAACCCGCCTAAGCTGGCACGAGGTCAACGGCGCCCACGCCTTCATGCGCGACGAAGGCCCCCGCTACGACCCCGAACTCGCCTACCGCCTCTACAGCCTCGTCTTCGACCTCTTCCATCGCAAACTAGGCGATGGCGACCTATCCGCCACACCAACCTCCAGCACCGAAACCCGACACTAGAGCGCGATCCAAAATTAGCGCAGGTCTCATGGAAAGGGCACGGCATTCGCCGCGCCCGCTTCCCTTTAGCTGCAATCAAAATCTTAAAACCGCGCTCACGAGCCATCTCGCTACCGCCAACTCACTGCCAGATGCCACCGCATCCCTCTATCCCTTGTCTTCTCCAGCACTCGAGCGTACTCCAGCAACTCCCCAAGCACCTGTTCGCCCTCCGTGCCCAGTTGCTGCGGCTCATCCTCCAATGCAGTGATCAGCGCATGCACGGTCTTCAACCCGTCCCCCGGCGAATACCACTGCGGAGGAGGAAGCCGTCGCAACAGCTCCTGATTTCCCGCCCCCTCCTCAATCAACAAAGACATTGAATTCTCATCCGCGGAGAAGAACTCAATCAAAGGCCGGACTCCCAATTTGAGCGCCAACCGCTCCAGAGCATCCTCGTGCCGGGCCAGCGATCGCCCATTCACAAAGATGTCGAACCCTGGGTCCTCGCCCTTAACAACGATGTACATCGAAGCAGCCATTCACTGCAGTTTACCCCTCCCAGCCGCTGCGGAAAAGTATCACCGAAGCGACAGGACCACCTCATCACCGGAACTCTTTGAAAACTGAATCCACCCCGATACCACCATCAGCAACGCGGCTTCAAAGCCCGTCACGCCCCAGACAAAAGGGCCGCGCATAAGCGCGGCCCCATCTTCACCTGCAAAGACCAACTACTGATTGCCGCCACCCTGCGGTGCGCCAGAGCCAGGACGTCGGCCGCCACGACGGCGTCGGCCGCCAGGGCGTCGCTGTCCGCCAGGTCCACCGGCTGCACCGGCACCCTGCCCACTTCCAACTCGCTGAGGAGCGGGGGTGCCCTCGGCGCGATTGAAGTTCGGCTCATCACCTGCCTCTTCGCCATCGCCGTCGAAATCATCGTCGTCATCGGTCAAAACATCGTCAGCTGGCAAGGTGTTCGTCTGCCCAGCGGCCGCGCCATCAATGCCGATCTGACCCGGCTCCGGCAGACCAAGCTTCGCACGCTGCTCGCGCAGAACCGCCTTCCTCGAGAGCTTGATCCGATTCCCTTCGATCGCGAGCACCTTCACCAGAATCTGGTCGCCCTCACGAAGCTCATCCTTGACTTCCTTCACGCGATGCTCCGCTATCTCGGATACATGCAGAAGTCCGTCAGTCCCGGGGAATATCTCAACAAACGCACCGAATTCAGCAAGGCGAACCACCTTGCCCAGGTACGTCTTGCCGATCTCCGGAACCGCCGTAAGGTCGCTGATCATCTGGATCGCGCGCGCCAGACCATCAGCATCGCTCGAAGCCACATTGACCCGCCCCGTATCGTCGACATCGATCTTCACGCCCGTTGCATCGATGATGCCGCGGATCACCTTGCCTCCCGGCCCAATCAGATCCCGAATCTTGTCCGTCGGAATCTGGATGGTGTGGATGCGCGGAGCAAACTGCGACTTCTCCTGGCTCGCGCCCGAGATCGTTGCGTCCATCGTATCCAGCAGCGACAACCTTCCGCGCCGCGCCTGCTCCAGAGCCTCCCGCATGATCTGCGGCGTAATGCCCATGATCTTGATGTCCATCTGCAGTGCCGTAATGCCATTGCGCGTACCGGCCACCTTGAAGTCCATATCGCCGTAGTGATCTTCCGCTCCGGCAATGTCCGTCAGGATGGCATACTTATCGCCGTCCTTGACGAGCCCCATGGCAACGCCCGCCACCGAACCCTTGATCGAAATACCAGCCTGCATCAGTGCAAGGGACGCACCGCAAACCGTAGCCATCGAAGACGACCCGTTCGACTCAAGAATGTCCGAGACCACGCGCAGCGTGTACGGAGACTCATCCTCTGCCGGCAGCACTGCTTCAATCGCCCTGTAAGCCAGTGCGCCATGCCCGATCTCGCGACGGCCAACCCCAGTCATCCGGCCGACTTCGCCAACTGAGAACGGCGGGAAGTTGTAGTGCAGCATGAAGCGGCGCTTCTGCTCGCCCTCGTAGCTCTCCAACCGCTGAGCATCGTCTGTAGTGCCAAGCGTCGCGCTGACCAGGGCCTGCGTCTCGCCACGCGTGAACAGCGCAGAGCCGTGAACTCGTGGCAGAACTCCAATCTCAACCGTGACCTGGCGAATCTGATCGAACGCGCGATGATCAGGCCGGATGCGCTCGTTCAAAACCTGGTCGCGGAAGATGTTTTCGCGAAGCAGCTCATAGTACTTGCTCAGCTTCTTCGCTGCGGCCGCATCGCCTTCCGGCAGGTCCTTCTTCAGATCATCCTTGATCGCCTTGACCAACGCATAGCTATCGAACTTCGGATGCTTCTGTGTATCCAGCGCATCCTTCAGTTGCGCGCCAACCTTGTTCGTCAGCACCTGCAGATACTCCTGATCGATCTCCTCAGCGGAGACCAGGCGCTTCGTCTTACCAGCGCGGCTCACCAGGTCTTCAATCGCAGCGCAGATCTTCTTGATCTGCTCGTGAGCGAACTCAATCGCGTCGACAACGCGGCCTTCGGGGATCTCCTTGGCGCCGGACTCGATCATCACGATGCCGTCCTTCGTGCCCACAACCATGATGTTCAGCTGGCTCTTCGCGCGTTCGGTGTAGGTCGGATTCACGACGAACTGATCGTCTACGATGCCGACTCTTACAGCGCCCACCGGTCCGTGGAAAGGAATGTCGCTCAACGCAAGCGCACAGCTGGCGCCATTGATACCAAGCACGTCAGGATCGTTTTCCTTGTCGGCCGAGTAGACAAAAGCGACAACCTGCGTCTCATTGCGAAACGCCTCTGGGAAGAGGGGGCGGATAGGACGGTCAATCTGACGGCTCGTCAGAATCTCCTTCTCGCTCGGGCGGCCCTCACGCTTGATGAACCCTCCCGGGATGCGCCCACCCGCATAGGTGAACTCGCGGTACTCAACGGTCAGGGGGAAGAAATCGATGCCTTCCTTTGGATCCGGCGAAGCCACGGCAGTCGCCAGAATCATGTTATCGCCGCTTGTCGTCAGGGCCGCGCCTGAGGCTTGCTTCGCCATGCGCCCGGTCTCAAATTTAATCTGCTTGCCGCCGGCAAGCTCAACTGTCACGTCCTGTTTCATGTTGCCTCTCTTCTCTCTTTATCAATCGATGTTAGAACTTCGCATCGCGTCATCCGTCTTTGCGGGCGCGAAAAAGTGCAGCTCCGCTGTCACGGCTAATTCGCCGTCAGCGAGCTGCACTGATATAAATCTTCTGCGGGCTGTGATCTGCCGAAACCCGGAACAAGAACAACAGAGACACCCTCCACGCCTTCCATCGTCAGCAACTCCAGCGGCAAGGTCTCACTTGACCTTGCACGAAGTTTGCAGCCGAATGAGGACGGGCCGTGCGTGCTTCCATAGTTTGAACGGTGTCTCCGGAGATGGTGCGTTACTTGCGGATTCCCAGCTTGCCGATAACCTCGCGGTAGCGGTCAGCGTCGCACTTTTTCAAGTAATCAAGCAAACGGCGGCGCTTGCTCACAAGCATCAGAAGTCCACGGCGTGATCCGTGATCCTTCTTGTGTGCCTTGAAGTGCTCCGTCAACTCGCCGATGCGCTCGCTTAAAATCGCGATCTGAACCTCGGGACTCCCGGTGTCTGAGTCATGCGTGCGAAACTTCTCAATAATGTCTGTCTTTTTAGCGGATGCCAACACAGCTGTTTCTACTCCTGATCTTCTAGTCCACTCTCTTAGTGTCTACATAAGGATAGCACCGCTTGGCGATAACGGGCCAATTAAAGGTGACCTTGCAACTGCCAAAGATTCAACGCCAAACCGTTACGCCACGTGCGTCTTCAGAAACTCGAGCGTCCTCTTCCGTGCCAGCGCCGTCGAAGGGGCATGGTAGCTCGACCGGGCATCGCAGTTGAAGCCATGCCCAGCGCCAGGGTAGACAAAGATCTCCACCTCCTGATGGGCCGAGCGCACCGCCTCCACCTGGTCCTGCCCGATATGCGTATCCTCCGCCCCAAAGTGCAACATCACCGGGCAGCTGGGCTCCTCGGCGGCGAACTTCCCAATGCCTCCCGGATAGTACCCAACACAACAGGAGGGCTGCATCTTCAACCTCTCGCCCCGAGTTGCCGTCACCCAGCTCATCAGCCCGCCATAGCAGAAGCCAACGACGCCAATCCCCTTCCCGGCCTTCCTCGCGAGTTCATAGCCGGCAGCGATATCTATCAAAGACGTCTCGGGATCCAGCCTCGCCCAGAGCGTACCCGCCTTCTTGGCATCCTCGCCCTCATACTTCAACTCCACCCCGCGCTCAAAGCGGTCGAAGAGCGCAGGCGCAACCACTAGAAATCCATCCTCGGCATACCCATCCGCCACGCTCCGAATATGCGCATTGACGCCGAATATCTCCTGAATCAAAACAATCGCGCCAATCGGCTCACCGGAGGGACGCGCCACATATGCGCTCAACTCGTGGACGTCCTCGGCCCGCAACTTTGACCATTCACCCATATCTTCACCGCCACTTCGAATGTTGTACGTGACTAATGTAGTTGATGCTCCCCATCGGAAACCACTCGCCCGCATCTCTTGCGGAGTGCAGTCTGCTCCGGCCCGGTTCGATCAATGTTCCTTCCCTGTCTCTGCATATCCTTTGATCTCACGCGTCCATCGAAGAAATCGGAACAACTGTCTCTTCTCTGTCCAGAACAGCCTCCAGAAATCACGAGCCGTCACAGTATCCGCGCGCTGCCCCGAGTACGTCTCCAGCCTCCATCGCAGATAGGGACTTCTCCACGGCCGCAATCGATCGCCCCGCGTAGCATTCCACAGAAATCTCAGCCCTTCGCCCATATCTGTTCGGTCCCAAAGCAAGTATAAAGAACAAACTGCCTTGGTCGTTGTCGCTGTCGTTGCTGTTGCCTTTGCCGTTGCTGCCGTTGTCTTGTCTTTATCTAAACCATCCCAACATGTTTGGGTGCCCCATCTTCGCGACGGTTTTATCGTCGCTAAGGTGGGAATGTAGACATTTTCCCAGCCGCTCTTGTTCTTGCTCTTGTTCTTGTCGTTGTTCTTGTCTTGTGCTTGCCGTTGCCTGTTCTCTTTCCCCCATAACAAACGTCATCTCGACCGAAGGCGGCGTACTTTGCCGCCGCAGTGGAGAGATCCCTGTATTTCGTCTTTGCTCTTGCTACTGCTCTTGCCTTTGCTGTTGTCTTTGCCCTTGCTGTTGTCTTTTCT
>Ga0137385_10006285_pt1 | contig 10445 bp, 5 predicted proteins | sample SagtaG_FD_104921 | JGI IMG/M metagenome (GOLD analysis project Ga0137385, IMG submission 104921) | Vadose zone soil microbial communities from Sagehorn Ranch, Mendocino, California, USA - Sage2_R_80_16 metaG | ecosystem: Environmental > Terrestrial > Soil > Vadose zone | place: USA: California... | reverse complement strand
CGCCGATCATGTCGGCTACCTCTGCGCTGGCCTGGATATCCCGCATCGGCGCAGCTCCCATCGTTTAACGGTCGCACACACCTCACCACGGCGATACCGCGCATGCCATCCACTTTATGTAGCCCGGCCGCACTCGCGGGCCGGCGCATGACCAGGGTGCCGGTGGCGTCCTGAGTGAATGTCCTATCCGATCGTGGTGACTACGCGACGACACGGACGGTGTCCAGTCGCGGGTTCGCGGCATCGGGGATCACCATCCCGGCCCGTACACCGGTGACGAGGTAGTCCAACGTCTCCTGGCCGATACGTTCTCCGGGCAGCAGAACCGGGATACCGGGCGGGTAGGGGGTGATCTGTTCCGCACAGACACGGCCCGTCGCCTGCTTCGTCGGCACATCCACCGTCCGAGCGAAGAAGGCTTCCCTGGGCGGCATGACCGTCGGCAGTTCCAGATCGGTCGGTGCCGGCAGGGCGACCTTGGCCGGCGTCGGGAAGGTGTGGGCCGCCTCGGAAAGACCCGTGAGCCCGTCGACGAGCAGGTCGCCGGTACCGGTGGTGTCGGCGATGCTGATCTGGGCTTCGATCCGTCGGTGGTCGGACAGGCCGACGTCGATCGAGCGGTTCGCGCGCAGCCAGTCGGCGGCCTGATACCCGGAGATACCGAGTTCGGACACGTCGATGATGACCTTCAACGGATCCAGTTCGTGGGACGCCTCGGCACCGATCAGTTCGTCGTGCAGCACATGCAGACCGGGCAGTTCGGTGATGCGCTGCCGCACCTCGTCGGCCAGGTCCAACGCGGTCGACAGCAACTCGTGGCCGTGCTGGACCATCTGACGGCGCCAGCCGTCCATCGCGGCGTACACCAGTACGTTCGGGCTGGTCGTGGCGAGCATGTCCGCGCACGCGCTGAGGTGGGCGGGATCGACGCGGTCACCCTGCAGGTGGAACACCGAACTCTGCTCCAGCCCCGCTCCCATCTTGTGGATGCTCACCACGCACAGGTCGGCATCGGCGTCCATGGCCCAGGTGGGCAGCCGTTCGTGGAACGGCAGGTGGGCGCCCCATGCCTCGTCGACCAGCAACGGGAGACCACGATCGTGGCACAGCCGTGCGATCGCGGTGATGTCGGCACACGTGCCGTAGGGGGTGGGGCTGGTTATGAGCACGCCGGCGACGTCGGAGTCGTGATCCAAAGCCCGCGCCACCGCCTCGGGCGAGGGTGGGTGGGCGATGTGCAGTTCTGCGTCGTAGCGCGGATGAACCCAGGTGGGTTGCAGACCCGACAGGACCAGTCCGGAGATGGTGGACTTGTGCGCGTCGCGGCCGACCAGGATGCGCCCATGCCGGCCGGCGACGGCGAGCGTGGCACTCTTGACGGACAGTGAGCTGCCGCACGTGGAGAAGAACGCGTGGTCCGCGCCGACCGCGCCGGCCATCAGTCGCTGGGCCCGCTGGATCACCTGCCCGGACGCGGACCGGTCGTCCAGCCCCCCGGTGGCGAGCACGTCGTTGCGGAAGACGTCCTCGCCCAGGACCGCCCTGACTCGTGGATCCGCGCCGCGGCCCTGTTTGTGGCCGGGTGGCGTGAACGGTGTGTGTCCACGGCGGTGATACTCGACGAGCGCGTCGAGTACGGGTGTCTCGTTGTGGTCCATCGATGGTCACCTTCCGCAATGCCGCCGTCTACAGTGGAGGTGCGGCGCCACTCTCCACAATGCATGCTCCGACGAGCATGTCACCGGCATATGCGGCGATCCGCAACCAGGCTGACGAAGCTCAGGTACGCGCCGTGCCCGAACGGCGGGTGCAGTGACTCGTGAAGATGAGCAGCAGCGGCGGCAGCGGCGCAAGGGACACCGTGATCACCGCAACCAACGACATCTTGGTGGCCAGCGCGACAATCAGCACGACCGGAGTGGCGAACGTGAGGCACAGCATGAACATGAGGGCGAGTCGCGCGCCCCGATGTTGTGCCGTGACCAGTCTCGGCCGCCGGATCCGGTACGCGGAATACCGCAGCAGTCGCCACGGTTTGGACCGCCGGGAAGTCAGAATGCGCATCACTGCCACCAGCCGACTGTCAGTGGACAGTTCCTCGTCCATCTGCGCGAGGCATCGCTTTTCGTGCAGGGAGAACTCCATAGGCGGTCCCTTCAACTGAGTACCGACCCCGACCGGCCAGCCGCAGGACTAGGTCGTGGCGTCCCACATGGGATACCACGCGTCTCGGCGCACAAACACCCGGAACGGCTCGCCTGACCGGCAGCGATGTCTTCGTCACGACGAAGCTCGCCCGCCGGATCGATACCTGCCTCGATGGCGGCGCCCGTACCCGGTAACGCCTGAGACAGTCGCTTGCCGTTATCGACCCAAATCCAGGCGTGCGAGCGGCGCTGCTACGACTGCGGGGGCGGCGTCATGTGCCAGGACAGACTGGTAGAGGCCGAGTTGTAGCCGATCTCGACCGGATCTGCCTTGTCGGCTGCCCGGATATCGAAGGCGATCACGGCTGCGTGAGGTGACTGGCTGTTCTCGTGGTCTGTCGTCTCGGTTGGTTAAGGCCTCGGCCAAGTTGTCACCGAGTGCAGCACGATCGCCGACGCCGAGCCGGCCGCATTCGCCCGCAGGATCGCCAGCAGCGCCAACGACACCTGGCCGACCGGCTGCGGTTCAACACTCTGCGGGACCGGATCACGGCACTGCTGCGTACCGACCGCTGGCAGTCGATGGCCCGCTCGGCGGTGCGCGAGGACCCGTACGCCGCGCTGGCCGCGCTGACCTTCGACGTGCTGGCTGGGTCCGACCCGGACGCCCGGTTCGAGGCCTGGGTCCACAGGAACCGGGCGACCAAGCTGCGGCGTGTTCGACGAGATCGCCAAGGCCGACACCTTCGACCTGGCCATCTGTCCGTCGCGCTGTGCACCATGCGTACCATTTGCGCACGGCGTCACTTGCGGGAACCCGGTTACTACGAATCATCGTATGAATTACGAATACAGTCATCCGTCGGAGCTGGTGGGGAGCGGACGGAGGAACGGCTACTTGTCACACTTCCATCCGCCCTTCGTGCTCGCACGGATGGCCGCGTATCGCACGGTCCTGGTGACCGTTCTGGTCGTCACGCTCATGGTGGGGGCGGTGCTCGCCGCCTTGGTCGTGTACGACGCGCGGGCGCTGCGTGGGGCTGCCTTCGAGCGGCTTGCCGACGCGGACACCGCGATCACCGTCACCACCTCGAGTTCGTCGGCCGCGCAGTCCGCGGCGCAGACCTCGGTCGTGCGCTCCGACGCGACGTCAGCGCTGGGGGCCGGCGCGGGCACCGTGACCGCCGTGATGTGGTCCAACGCCGAGAAGCTGCCGGCCGGCGCCGTCCCGGGCGCGGGGCCGACGGATCAGGAGCAGGCGCTCTTGGCCGGCTTTGGCTCCCTTGGCAGCTCCGCGAAACTGCTGAACGGGCAGTGGCCCGGCGCCGCGGGGGCGGACGGCACCGTTCCGGCTGCGGTACCGGAGGCGGTCGCGGCCTCGCTGCGGCTGGCCGTCGGATCGACCCTCGACGTCAAGGACACCATCACCAACGGCAGCGTCCGAATACGGATCGTCGGGATCTACCGGCCACTCGGCTCCGTGAGCGCCTATGCGGTGCTGGACCAGATCCCCGGCACCGGCGTGCGGTCCGCGGCGCCCTTTTTCACCTACGGACCCTTCGACGTCGATCCGGCCGTCTTCGCCAACGGCCTGGTGACGCCCAATCAGACCAGCTGGGATGTCCAGCCCTCGCCGCTGGTCCTCGCCGGCCGCGACGCGGACGCCGACTCCGCCGCGATACACACCCTGACCTCGGCGCTCCAGAACTCCGCGACCCTCGGCACGCCGCAGGTCGCCACGACGCTGACCACGCAGCTCTCCGCATTGACCGCAGCGCGGAACACGGCCCGCGCCGAACTCGCCGGCGTCGCACTGATCCTCCTTGCACTGACTGTCGTGGCGCTGATCATCACGGCCCGGCCGCTGGGCGCCCAGCGCGAGGCCGAGACCTATCTGCTCGCCCTACGCGGCCGCAGCCGCCGACAAGCAGCAGCCGCCAACGTCGGCGAGGCGGCCATGCTCGGTGTGGTCACCATGCTGGCGGCCGCGCCCGCCGGAACACTGCTGGCCGTCTTCGTCGAACGCAACGGACCGCTGGGCACCGGCAGCAACATCGGTCACGGAGTACCAGGTGCGGGCGCGGCGGGGCCTGCCCTCAACGCGGCGCTGCCGCCCGGCGACGCCTGGCTCGCTGTGCTGGGCGTCGCGGTGTTCGCAGCCGCCATCCTGATCATCGCCGCCGCACGCAAGTTCTCCCCGAGTGGTCGGTTGGAGCGGGCCGGCCGGCCCTCCCGCCTGGCCGGCGCCGCGCGGGCCGGCATCGACCTGGCCGTGCTCGCCCTCGCCGCGGCGGCCTACTGGCAGCTGCGCAGCCTGTCCGCCGACGCGCTGCTCGTGCTCGCGCCTGCCATCGCGTTGCTCGCCTGCGCCCTGCTCTGCCTGCGCCTGCTGCCTTTGCTGGCCGGCCTCGGCGACCGGCTCGCCGCACGCGGCCGCCGCATGGGCTCCGCGCTCGCGGTCTGGCAGATCAGCCGCCGCCCCCGGCACCACGCCGGTCCGGCGCTGCTCATCGTCCTCGCGGTCGCCAGCGGGACCTTCGCGCTGTGCCAGCACGCCACCCAGCAGCGCTCGATCGGCGACCAGAGCGACTACACCGCGGGCGCCCAGGTCCGGCTCGACATCGAAGGGTCGAGCTTCGCCTCGGCGGTCTCCGGGGCGGTCGTCGCCGACCGGTCGGTTCGGGCCGCCACCCCAGTGGTCCAGACCACCGGCTACAACGGCAGCGTGGTGCTGGCGATGGACAGCCGCACCGCCCCGCAGACCGTGCTGACCCGACCGGACCAATCCACGGCGCTGTGGACGGATCTTCGTACGGGCTCACCGAATGGCACGATCTTGGCCGGACGCCCGGCGACCGTCAGCCTCACCGCGACGCTGTCCCGTCCGAGTTCGGCGACCGGTGGCGGCGTCAGCGGCGCGCAGGTCGCGCTCACCGTCGAAGACTCGCTCGACCGATTCACCCAGCGCACGGCGCAGCTGCCCAATGACGGGTTACCGCACCCGCTGACCTTCCCGATCGCGCCCGGGGCGGACTACCCGCTACGGGTCGCCGAGATCTCCCTGACCTACCTGGCTTCGCAGGCGCAGACCGCGAACGAGACCCTGACCGTCAGCGCGCTGAGCGCAGGGCGTCCAGTTTCGACCGCGCTGCCGCTGCGCGGCTGGACCGAGCAGATCCAGTCCACCGACCTGCAGCAGGCGGTCACCGCGATGCGGTCCGGCGCCTCGAGCCTGCCGGCCGCGAACGCCCTGATAACAAGCTCGCCGACGGGCAGCGGATCGGGCGGCTGGTCGCTCGGCTTCGCCCCCGGCTACGGCCTGGTGCCGGCCGGCAGCGCTCCGGCGCAGGTGACGCTCACCGTCGCGCCGACCGCTCCGGCCGAGCTGCCCGTGCTGGCCACCAGCTCGTTCCTCTCGTCGAGCGGGCTCAAGATCGGCTCGCTCACCCAGGTCGTCGCGGATGGACTGACCATCCCGGCCCGAATCGTCGGCAGCGTCGCGGCCTTCCCGACCATCAGCGGCATCGACTCGACCGGCGGTGTGGTCGTAGATGACAACGCGCTGCAATACCGGCTGCTCGACCAAGGTCTGACGCCGCTGACCGCGACCTCGTACTGGCTGAACACGGCAGGCGAGGCGGTGCCGGCCGGCCTGCCGGAGGGCGGTGTGCGGGTCACGACCCGCGCCGCGACGGAAAGAGCGCTCGCCGACGACCCGCTCACCCAGCTCATCCAGCAGAGCCTGATCGCGCTCGGGGTCACCGCCGGCATTCTGGCAATCGCGGCCCTGTGGGCAGCCGTAGCTGCGGCCCGGCGCGAGCGCGTCGACCAGGAGGCTGTCCTCATCGCGCTCGGTATCTCAGGGCGCAGACAGGCATTGCTGCAGGCCGCCGAGATCCTCGCGGTCGCCGGCCCGGCCGCCGTCGCCGGTCTAGCCGTCGGCATCCTGCTTTCCCGGCTGATGCTGCCTTACCTCACGCTGACCAGCGCCGGGACGATTCCGGTGCCCGCCGTTGTGATCGTCGTCTCCTGGCTGCCGTCGCTGGCGCTGGCCGCGGCGATGGTCGCGGGCCAGGCCATGGCCGCCGCACTGGCCGTGGTGGCTACTCGGGCCGACGCCGCCGCACGACTGCGCTCGCTGGACGTCACGTGACCAGCCTCGGCAACGAGCCGCGCACCGCCTCATCGCCCAGGCGTACCACCATCGTCGGCGCCGTGGCCGGGAGCGGGCTCGGCGCGGCACTGGTGCTCGCGCTGCTTGCGGGCTCAGGAGCCTTCGCCGCCACCGTGGTGCCGCGCGCGAACGCCCAGGCGCAGAGTTCCGCGCTGCGCACCGAACTGGCCGCGGCCGGCCCCGGCACCTCATCGCTGTTCGGCCGGTCCGATCTGACCAGCCTTCAACAGAGCCTCCATCCGGCCACCCCCGACAGCCTGATCTCCCTCGATCAGCTGGCTGAGCCGGAAAAGGCGCTGAGCACCGAGCTCGGCTCGCTCGGCGTGCCGCTCTCCACACATCAGGCGGATTACTGGCAGGGCCTGGCCACGAGCCAGCACAAGGTCGGGTTCACCAACGCGACGCCGGCGCAGACCGCGCTGCCGCGGGTCCTGACAGCGCTGAACTACCGCACCAATCTGACCGACCACGCCGTCCTGGTCCAGGGCGCGCTGCCGGACCGCGCGACCAGCCCGACGGGTGCGGACCGGCCGGGTTTCTTCCAGGTCGCACTCACCGAGCAGACCGCCGCCATCTTCCACCTGAGCGTCGGTGCGACCCTGACGCTGGCTTCCGGTGCCGCGCCTGCGATCCAGCTGCAGGTCACGGGGATTATCAAGGTCCGCGACCCAGCCGACGACTTCTGGGCCTACGACCCGACGGCGGCCGCGCCCCAGTTGATCCAGCCGCCCAGGGACGCCCCGCCGCCGTACTGGCAGTCCGACTTCTTCGTCGGCCAAAGCGAGGTCGCCGCGCTCGAAGAAGCCTTCAGCGGCCAGGCCATGCCGCTGGAGTACGCCCTGCCGCTCGATCTCTCCCACCTGACCAGCGGTCAGGCGCAGCCCCTCGCCGACGCGATCGTCACCGCCACCGCCGACGCGGCCGACCTCGCGCTGCCCGGCGACACGGGCGCACCGACGGCACTGTCGGTCGAGCTGTCCGGCGGCCCGGCGCTGCCGTTGGGCCAGTTCCTGAGCCAGCGTCGGGCCGTGGACGCGGTGCTGTCCATAGTGGTCGGATCGGTCGCGGCGCTCGGCGCGGCGGTGCTGTTGCTGTGCATCCTGCTGCTCGCCGAACGACGCTCGGCCGAGTTCACGCTGCTGCGCGCTCGCGGCGCCTCCGGTAGGCAGCTCGCAGTGCTTGCCACGAGAGCCGGCGCGATCAGCCTGATTCCGGCCGCTGCGGGCATGCTGCTCGGCTGCGCGCTCGTGCGGAGCCCGCTCCCGATCTTCGCCGACTGGTGGGTGCCGGCGCTCATCGCCCTGGTCGTCCTCGCCGTGCCCGGCGTCGCGGCGGCGATCCGCTACCGTGCGCGGGCCGCGAAATCCACGGACCACTGGTCGGCTGCGGCGCTCGGCGTCCGGACGCCACGCACGAGTGCCCGCCGCGACCGGATCCGCCGAGCCGTTGGCAGCGCTACGGCGGTCGTGCTGTGCGCCGGCGCGGTCGCGGTGCTGCGCCACTACGGCAGCGGATCGAACCTGCTGGCCGCGCTGGCCCCGTTCCTGATCGCGGTCCCGATCGCCATCGGCATCTACTACCTGACGCCGCCGGTCGTCCGAGCCCTGACCCGCGCGGCCGCGCGCCGGCGCGACGCGGTCCCGTTCATCGCGATGGCCCGTGCCTCCCGCGGTTCGACGATCGCCTGGCTGCCCTCGCTCGCGCTCGTCCTCGCGTTGGCCGTCGTCGCGGTCGGCGCGCTGGTGCACGACGCGGTCGTCTCCGGCGAGGTGGACGGCTCGTGGGCGTCGGTCGGCGCGGACGACGTGATCACCGCCACGGGTTCGAGCACCGGATTCAGCCCGGCCGCCGTGCATGCCCTGACCACGCTGCCCGGAGTCGCCCGGACTGCCACGGCCGGTGTGCTCAACTCTGGCGACTTCACGCTCGCGCCAGTCTTGAGCGACCTGCCGATCGACACCGTCGTGGTCGTCGTGGACGCGGCGCGATACAGCGCCCTGACCGCGGGCACGCCGGCCGCACAGCTGCCCGCCGGCCTGGCCGAGCCGGCGGACCCGCCGGTCCCGGTTGTCGTCTCGGCCCGTGTCGCCGTGGACTTCGCCGCCGGTAGCTCGATGACGATCGGCCGGGTCCACTTCCCGATCAAGCAGGTGGGCATCGCCACCGCGACCGCCGCGCTGCCGGGCGCAGGCGACTTCCTGATCCTGCCGTCCTGGGCGCTGCACCGATACGGCATAGCCGCGCCTGGACCAGCCGTGCTGATGCTCGATGGCGGAATCGACGCCACGACGCTCGCCACGACGCTGCATCGGGTCGCTCCCGGCGCGAGCCTGACCCAGCGCGCCACCGAACTGGCCGCGCTGACCCACGCGCCCTTCCAGGCGGACACCTTCGACACGCTTGAGGAGTCGATGCTCGCGGCGGCGCTGCTCGCGGTCGTCGCACTGCTCTCCGGTCTGACCATGGGCGCACGCTCGCGCGAGCAGGCGCTGGCGCGGCTGGCCACCATGGGTCTGAGCCGCCGTCAGGCCAACCGGCTGGTGCTGCTGGAGAACCTGCCCGCGCTGGCCGCGGCTCTGATCGGCGGGGTGGTGTGCACGGTGGCGATCGGGGCGTTGATCGGTCCGGGCATCGACCTGGGAGTCTTCACCGGCACCGCGCAGGCGGTCCCGCTCCGGGTCGATCCCTGGACGCTCACGCTCGCCGGCGCGGCTATCGCGCTGACCGCCGCGGTGACCTTGGCCGGGCACACCGCGGCCGCGCATCGGCGCGGCGTGACCGCGGCCCTGCGACTGGAGGAACGATGAGCAGTGATGAGGAGGCTGCTGTGACGCCTGATGATGCGCGGACTGCGATCACAGCCGAGCTGCGCGACGCCACCGCCCCGGCGGCGGGTCTCGCTGAACTCGGCGCGCTGGCGCGCTCCGATCGCACCGAGTACGCCACCGACGCCTTGGTCGTCTGCGACCAGCTGGTGCGGATCTTCTCCGCCGAGGGCGTCGAGGTGCAGGCTCTGCAGGGCCTCGATCTGCTGGTCGCCGAACGCGAGCTGACCGCGGTGGTCGGCGCCTCCGGCAGCGGCAAGTCGACGCTGCTGAGCATCCTTGGCGGACTGGACAAGCCGACGGCCGGCACGGTTCGCGTCGCCGGGCACAATCTCGCCGAGCTGGGCCCGCGCGACTGGCTCGACTATCGGCGCCGCACGGTCGGCTTCATCTGGCAGCAGGCCGCACGCAACCTCGTGCCTTATCTGAGCGCCCATCAGAATGCGCAGCTGCCGATGCGTTTTGCGGGCGTGCGGCGTCAGGCACGCCGCGACCGGGCGATGGAGCTGCTGGAGACCGTCGGAGTCGGCTACTGCCGGGACCGCTATCCGCAGCAGATGTCTGGCGGCGAGCAGCAGCGTGTCGCGATCGCCACCGCCTGCGCGAACGATCCCCGGCTGCTGCTGGCCGACGAGCCGACCGGCGAGCTGGACTCGCACACCGCCGGGGACGTGTTCGGCGCGCTGCGCGCGGTGAACCGGGACCTGGGCACCACGGTCCTGATCGTCACGCACGACATCGAGGTCGCCGGGCAGGTGGATAGGACGATCGCCATTCGCAACGGCCGCACCAGCACGGAGACCCTGCGCGAGGCCGCCGAGCCGGGTAGGCGGGAAGTGGAGTACGCGGTGCTCGACCGCAACGGCCGGCTCCAACTGCCGGCCCGGATGACCGAGCGCCTCGGGATGCGCGACCGGGTGCGGCTGGACGAGCGGACCGACCACATCGCGGTCCGGCCCGGTGCCGAGAGCTCACCCCTCGCCCCGAGCAGCGGCGAGGGCGGGGATACGGAACGGACGGAGCAGCGGACATGACAGGTGCAGAAGCGACGGCTACCGCGCCCCACAACGAAGCCGCGTCCAACGCGGTCGAGGTGCGTGACGTCGAGCGAATCTTCGGCGCCGGCCCGGCCGCGGTGCATGCCCTGCGCGGCGTCTCGCTCGATGTACCGCGCGGTTCCCTGATCGCGGTGCGCGGCCGCTCCGGCTCCGGCAAGACGACGCTGCTCAACATCGTCGGCGGACTCGACCAGCCGACCGCAGGCACAGTGCGCGTCGACGGCGCCGAAGTAAGCGCGAT
>Ga0137385_10006284_pt1 | contig 10445 bp, 7 predicted proteins | sample SagtaG_FD_104921 | JGI IMG/M metagenome (GOLD analysis project Ga0137385, IMG submission 104921) | Vadose zone soil microbial communities from Sagehorn Ranch, Mendocino, California, USA - Sage2_R_80_16 metaG | ecosystem: Environmental > Terrestrial > Soil > Vadose zone | place: USA: California... | reverse complement strand
CCCCAATCGCTGAGGTGACGAGCCAAGGTCATAGGGTCCATTGTACAAAGGGAGAACCTCCTGAACCACTAAGACCCAGGAACTCACGCGGTAGGCCCAGGCCAGTCGCTGGATGTAGCTGGTGAGACTCTCTACCTCAACTGTTCCCATTCCCAGAGGAGCCAGGCTGTACAGTTTGCTGCGAGGTGGCATCTCGATCATTCCCCGCGGCTTTCGAACTTTCCATCCAGGTAGTGTATTGGTTGTCAATGGGTCAATATTCATCCTGCCACCTGCTCTCTGTGGGAATCTTGATCGAACCTCTCGCCGATGTCATCACGACCTGGATTCCGATCTCCCGGCTTGTGGCTATGAGGCCCGGGCGCTGGCTGATCCTGTATGTTCCCAGGCGTTGAGGATACAACGGTGGCCTTTTCTCGGAGTCCCAGTAATTCCAGAAGCCGTTCATCGGCCCCTTCCGGTTCTGTCAGATCCTCTTCACCAGCGAGCGCGGCACTCAACATCTCTTTGACGCGATCTTCTGATGGAGCCGTCGCTCTCAGATGCGTTTCAGTGATCGTTTGGGCTTGTTCCGTCAGCGCCAGGGCAAGCGCTCGGATGAGGTGCAGCTTGAGCAATCCGATACAGCCCAGGCTCCGGGCATACACCATTTCCCAGTGCTGCTCGACGAGCAGTGGCTCGATTTCGAGCGGGAGTTGCCGTTGGAGTGCCCACAAGACACTGCGAAATTCTTCGCGATCTTCCTTTTTGGTCGCATCGTAGCGACGAAAATGGACATCCACACTCCTGCCTGCTAATTGAGGAGTGACGGTGCGGAAGCGTCGCATTTCGTAGGTACCTACAAGCACATGACACACCCCAGTACGGTTTTCCAGATCTTTCAGATGGTCGAGTTGGTCCTGGAGCGTCCGACCACTGGCAGCTTTGGCGAGATGATGGGCTTCATCAACGATCACGGCGTAGGGGCGATGCCCTATCAGGGCTTCTTCCATCGCCTCGCGCATGTCGCGCACACGAATGGCTGACGGCTTCCGATTCAGAAATGGATTGTTGACCTGCCGAAGGACTGCTGTGTAGTAATCAATCCAATCAAAGCGACCTGATCCTGGGCCAGTGGCACTGATACTCACAAAGGGGCGATGGGCAGGCTCCCGGAGCAGGCGCTCGCCTGCCCGCGCGATCAACTCCTGCTCCAGAAGCCTGATGAGCGTCGTTTTGCCGACCCGGCTCGGACCGATCACGAGGACCATGGTCCCCAGCCGGTTCAATCCAGGTCCTTCTCCGGGCGAACAAATGGTTTGGAGGATAGCATCGCGTGCGTGCAGCAGGTTGGTATGTTCAATGGTACATTCTTTTTCAAACCAGGCGAGACGCGAGGCTTTCGGCTGCGTGAGAAGCACCGGGTCAAACCGCTCCGGCCCGCAGTCCTGCTGTTTGTCTTCTTCCATCAGCGCAGTCGCCTCAAGACCCGCAGCGTATCGCCGTCGGAAGTGGCGTGCCGGGCGGTAAATTTCAATGGCTCACGCCTCTCGTCTGGAGTTGGTTCTTCGGGAACAGTGGAATGGAGTGCAAGTGGCGCCCCGCGTTCCCCCTCCAGAACGGAGAGAGCTGCTTTCGTTTCCCGATCATGGCGTTGCTGACGTAAGATCACTTCTTTTGCGGCATTCTTGCGCCGGAAGTCAGCAAGCTGTTTCTGCGTCATCTCTCCCTGTTCTTTTCCATACAACAGGCGATTCTGTTGGCGCACTTCCGCTGCTAAAAGCTGAAGCTCGCGTTCTGAACAACCTGCGAGTTCGTCAACGGGACAAATGCATTTTCTCCATTGTTTGTTGATCCATGCGAAACCGACGGTCACATCAAAAGGATCATAGCGCACCGCCACACTGGTACGCTCAACAGCTCGGTCACGCATCTCGTCACACCAGTAGTCCAGGTAGTTCATGCGCACGCCCTTGCCTGGTTGCACCAATGCTTTCCCTTTCTGCGTCGTCGGCAAGGTCGCTTTTTTGAAACGGTCATCGTAGGGGATACGTTTGTGATCGCGCTCTCCATCTCGCTCCATGCTCTGGGTGTAGGCGTCACGTGGGGTCATGTGAAGTGCCGAATGTACAATGGTATCATATTCTGCGTCAGCCCATTGCTGCACATATTCTGCGAGATCAGGTAGCGTCCAGACGGCGTGACGCAGAGGATCGGTCGCTTTGGTCATGCTCCGGGGGTGCTGACTCGCCTGGGTGTTACCGAGCAGATGGTAGAGGAAGGAGGTGTCCATTGTCCCAAACAGCCTTTCCAAAGGAGACCCGAAGCGTGGCTCCGAAGAGGGGCGTTGGTGCTTGCGCACCCGATACAGCGCGAGAAGTTGTTCAAAGTACACGCTCCTGAACTCTGGCCCTCCATCAACCGTAATGGCCGTAGGGAGTCTTCCATACCGCTTGACACACAACCTCATCACCATCATGGCAGAGCGGTAGGAAGGAGGATCAAAGGTGAGGTAAAACGCAGCAATGCGACGGGGAGACGAGAGGATCATGAGCGTGAGCCAGCATTTGCCCAGGAGTTGGTTCGTTTTGGAATCGCAGAGCTGGAGATCGACTTCCAGATGGTCAATGTGTGCCATCGACCAGGCGTAGCTCCCATGCCGATGGATGGTTTTTTCGGTGGGGTGGTGGTATTCCTTGAAAGGGTAAGCGGCTCGCGCTCCTTCACGCGCCAGGATTTGCTCGTACACGCTTTTGTGGCGTTTTGCTCGCGCGTAAAAGGTTCGCTCTGAGACGGTTGGCAGATGGTTCTCCTTGGACTGCGTGATGTACTCGCCGTAGGCTCCCCGCTTGGGTTTGCGGGTAAGTGTATCGTAGTGCGTCGTGAGCACCTCTTCAATGAGATCGTTCACCTCCGTTTTCACCTTTCGGATACCTCCCCGATTGGTAAAGTGAGGCAGAAGGCCGATGTACCCACTCCCATACGTGATTTCTGCTTCCCGATACAATTGTCTCCAAAGGCGTTTTGTTCGGGCTGGAATGGTCGCAGCCCGAACGGCTATCTCTTCTTGTTCGTCATCATGATACTGCTCGGGGTGAATGACACGGTTGCGGAAGGTTGCGGTCGCCAGGTCCACCTCCCGCGCCAGATCCAGCAAAGCTTCTCCTTCAGCCGTGATGCTAGAGTGCGTTTCTGTCTGGGTGCCGACAATTTTGCCTTCCTTGACTAGGCTCTCAAAAGCCGGGCGCGAAAAGGGGATGGGCTTTCCTTCAGCACAGACCAGCGTTAACTCCGTTTGCCCTACAGCGATGCGCCACGGCTTGCCGTCCCACAGGATTTGGCTTCCTTGCTCGATCACAACAGGATAAGCTGCAATACCAAGATCATCCGCTCTCTGGTTAGAAGAGTGATGGGCAAGCGCTGCTTTCCGGTTGAGGAAAAGGGGAGTGCGCTCTGGCTCTGTCAGCCGGTGGGTGGAGAGGTCAACGTAAAGGGCATGACTGGCAATGGCAATATTGATGTGTTCAGAACGAATGGGAGAAGCAGCCTTGCGAAGGTCAGCTAGCGTCATACCAGGGTGAGCGTCCACAATCTGGAAGAGGCTGGAGAGTTCCGTTTCAGGAATCGCTAAGTGCTCCAGATCCTGGTAGTAGTCGTCAAGGTAGAGCCAGTTGTCCTGAGCAGCCCAGTTAATCTGGTCTGAGGCTCTCACGCGGTAAGTCAGCCCATACCTGGCAGCAAACGCCTCTCCTGGAGGACACCGCCATTGTCCTTGCTCATCAAGCACATATCGTTTCGAGTGTTGCTGGGCAAACTGGATCAGCTTTTCAACAGGTTTGCACTCCTCCCAACCCGCCGATTCGTAACGAAAAACGAAGTAATCAGCAGTGTGGAGCGGTTGTTGGAGATGCCCTCGTCGATCATGATAGATCAGCTCAATGGCCGGTGGCTGATCCCAAAACTCTAGCACGTCATCGTCGTGTTCAGCTTCGAGCAGAAAGGCAAATTCCACCTTGGCACTTTCCGCTTTCATGATGCATTGCATCTTTTTGGACGGATACCAGACAGGCATATTGCCTGCGCGACTATCTGGCAGGCGGCTCGGGGGCGAGGAACGAACGGCTATCAACTGGTCCTGCGCCTCTTTTTGCAGATTGAGACGCCGAACGTAGGTCTGAAAGGCAATACCATCAAGAAGAGGTCTGGTCATGAATGGCTCCTGTCTCATTGATACGTCCCAATGGGATGCAGGCAGGGTACCATATTTCTCAAAATGGTGGCAAGTATTTCTTCTTCATTAGGAATTACGGCAAGTATTTCTTCAGGTTAAGTGATCGAGAGGGCTATTTTTCTCACACTATGGGCCAAAAAGCGGCCAGTATTTGTTCCGAAAGCGGCAACTTTCTCCTTCTATTTGCAGTACTTGAAATCCGGTGGGGAGCGGTAGACCATCTTCGCCCATAATGTTTCTCTCAATTGTTCTGGTTCAACAGTCATCAATTGAAACGGAGAGAGGTTGAGGACATAGCCGACTGCCAGCACATAGGTCAATGAGGGGGTACGCTGTCGATTCTGCCACGCCGAGAAAAGCACGCCGGGAACCTGTACGAGGCGGCCAAGTTGTCGCGTGCCGCCAACCGCCTCGACACACGCTGCGATGCCCAGCGGCAAGGCCTGCCATGGGGGTGGGCCAAAGGCCAGACTGGCAAGGTAGAGTTCTTCGATAGCTTCCTTGACCCATGTTTGCCAGGCCAGTGTTTCGGCATTGACTTCCACGACCTGACCACCTTGCTCTCCTAACCAGGCGCCGCATTGCGTACAGTAACCAGGTGAGGCCCTGGCTGCAATGGCTGATTGGGATTGCTGACAGCTTGGACACTGCTCCATCAACCAGGTTCTGTGTTCCACACAGATGGTCACCGCTCGCAGCACCCACAGGAGGGGCAGATAGGCAGGCTGCATCCGTTCTCGCCACTGGTGATAGCAAACAGGGCACCACTCAGGGACATTGCGCAGGAGCCCCCAATTGGGAAGATCGCTGGCCCACTGATGCAAGGTCAGTTGCCGAAGCTGATCCCTACCCGTGAGGTGCCCCAGCGTGGTGGCCCAATCATTGGCTAGCGCATTGGCCCCGTTCACCGTCATGGAGCGGCTTCGACCAAATCCCCCTAGTGGAAAGGTGCCCGCCTGCACGTAGTGTCCTCCGTTGAGGCGGGGGATGACCTCATACGCCACCAAGGTCCGCGCGCTCACGCGATACGCCAAAGCCAGCCGATTGATGTAACTCGAAAGACACTCGACCAGGGCTGTTCCCTGGCCGATGGGAGGGAGATTGTAGAGGCGACTGCGCTCTGGCATCTCGCTCTTTTGAACCGAGGGGTGAACCGCTACGCCTTTCACATGCCCCGGCCACTCGGCTCTCTTCATGCGGGCTTCCTCTCTTGCTCCGTTTGGATCATGCCTACCGGATCTCTGTCTGGCGCTCGTTCTCCTGGCGCTTGTTCCCTCGGTTGCGCTGAGCTGACAGGGGAGGGTGGGGAATCTGTCCTTCCAGGAGGATCAGGTGTCGCGGTCTGTCTCAGGCCCAGTTTGATCAGTAGAGAGAGATCGGCATCTTCGGCTTCGAGGAACCCCTTCTCGCCATCCAGGATCGCCTCCCACGCCAGATCCACTTTCTCCTTGTGGAGCGCTGTTTTTCGGAGGTGCTTGAGCGTGACAGTGGTCGCCTGCTCTGCCAAGGCCAGTCCCAGCGCCTGGTTGAGATGTTGCTTGAGCAGCCCGACGCACCCCAGGCTTCGCGTGTACATAAATTCCCAATGAGGCAGCAGATCTGGTTCGCGTGCCACGGGAAGTTGTCGCTGCAATGCCCAGAGCACGCTTTTGAAGATGGCTCGCTCGTCCGCTTTTGTGGCATCATAGCGTGGAAAATGGACATCTACACTGCGGCAAGCCAACTGTGCATTGACCGTTCTGAACGGGCGCATCTCGTACGTGCCGACGAGGACGTGACTGACACCCACCTTGTTTTCGAAATATTTGAGATGATCCAGATGATCCTGAAGCCTTCGCCCACTCCAGGCGGCTTTTGCAAGGTGATGGGCTTCGTCCACAATGATCACCTCGGTCTTGCGGAGCCTCAAGGCCTCTTCGGTGGCCTCGCACAGGTCTCGGGTCGAGGTCGCAGGTTTTTTCACCTGCAAAAAAGGATCTCGGAGTTGTCTGAGGATGGACAGGTAGTAGTCTTTCCACTCGAAGCGCCCTCTGCCCGACCCGTCAGTGGTAATGCTCACCAAGGGGATGTAGCCGGGATCTTCCTGCATGCGCGATTTTGCTCGCAGCATCAGATCTTCTTCAAGGAGGTGAATGAGGGTCGTTTTCCCCACGCGAGAGGGGCCTATCACCAGGACCATGCAAGCCGCCCGACGATAGAGCATGTCTTGGCCTGGCATGCAAATCGCATGCTGGACGGCGCTACAGGCTTCGGTCAAAGCGGTGTGTTCGATGAGGCACTGTTCAAAGTGCGCTTGTTTGGCGGCTTCCGAGTGTTCGAGCAGCGCTTTCGGGAATCGCTCAGGACCGTCATCCGTCTGAGGGGGCAGAGCTTTCTGCTTGCGCTTTTCCTTCCCCATTACCGAATTCTCCTGAAGACGATCAACCTGTCTGCGCCACCCGACCCACGCTCGGTGTGGCGGGGCCCCGCGTCCCTCGCCCCCTCTTTGGCGGATCGCTCAGAGGTGGAAAGTGGGGCGAGATTGCGCAGAGAACCACCTTCCAGCACGGTCAAGGCTGCGCGCGCCTCACGATCTTTGCGCTGTTGGCGGAGCACTTCCTCCTGTGCCGCATTCTCGCGGCGAAACTGGGCCAGGTGTTTCTGGGTGACTTCCACTTGGGCTCGCCCATGCAGGAGCCGTTGCCGCTTCCGCCAGGCGTCTACAAGCGCATGCAGTTCCCGTTCTGAACATCCGGCCAGTTCGTCGGAGGCCGTAATACATTTGCGCCAGCGACCATGAAGGTACACGTATCCAATGCTCACGTCAAAGGGGTCGTAGCGGACGGGAACCTGGGTCCGCTCGACGGTCGGATCACGCATCTCTTCGCACCAGTAATCTACATGATTCATACGCACACCGCGCCCTGGCTGAACAAGCGCCGTGCCTTTGGGGGTCGTGGGAAAGGTTGTAATCTTGAAGAGATCGTCGTAGGGGATCATTTTGTGGACGCGTGCTCCATCCTGGTCGAGGCTTTGCTCGTAGGCTGCATGCGGCGTCATGCCCAGCGCGGTATGGGGTTGCTGGTCATATTCCTCGTAAGCCCAGATGCTCGCCCGTTCCGCCAGGCGAGGCAGCGTCCAGACCCCCAGTTTGCGGGGATTGGTCGCCCGCGTGAGGGTGCGTGGCTGCTTCGTCGCCTGGGTATTACCGAGGAGATGATAAATGAACTGGGTGTTCATGGTCCCGAAGAGCCTCTCCTGGGGGGCTCCATATCGGGGTTCGGAGACCGGACGTTGGTGTTTTCTCACGCGGTAGAGCGCCAGCAGTTTCTCAAAGTAGGTGCTTCTGAACTCAGGTCCGCCGTCGACGGTGACAGCCGTAGGAAGCCGGCCAAAGCGTTGGACGCACAAACGGAGCACGGCCAGGCAGGACCGATAGCTGGGCGGATCAAAGGAGAGGGAAAGCGCCACCACGCGCCGGGGATGCGAAAGGATCATGAGCGTAAGCCAGCATTTGCCCATGGGTTGGGCGCCCACCGAGTCAAACAGCTCCAGATCTAATTCAGTATGATCGATATGGGCCATGGCCCAGGCGTAGGTGCCGTGGCGGCGCGTTCTCTGCTCTTGTGTTCGATGGGGGTCTTTGGCAGGGTAGGCGGCGCGTTTCCCCTCGCGCGCAAGCGTCTGCTCATATCTGGGCAGATATCGCCTGGCCTGCGTGTAGAAGGTAGATTGGCATGCGGGCTGGAGACCTCGTTCTTGGGATTGTAAGAGATATTCGCCATACGCGCCGCGTTTGGGTTTCCGAGTAACTGTGTCGTAATGCGACTTCAGCACCTCTTCCATCAGGGCGATCACAGCTGGATCAAGCTTTCTGGTTCCGCCACAACGGCTGTAGCCGGGCAGTAATCCAATGAACCCACTGCCATAAGTGATCTCGCCCTGCCTGTACAGGGATTTCCAGTGGTACCGGGTCCGTTCAGGAACAGCTGCACACTGAGCGGCAAGGCGTCTCTGTTCCTCGTCATCGTAATCTTCTGGGTGAATGACCCGATTGCGGAACACAGCCACCGCCACATCGTGTTCACTCGCTTGTTCGAGTCGGGCGCGCCCTTCCTCAGGGAAGCTGGAAGGCAGACGCACCTCGCCCCCGCGAATTTTGCCGTCTTTGACCAGTACCTCAAAGGCGGTTCGGGCGAGGGAAAAGGGAATTGCATGCTCGGAGAGCAGCGTAATCTCCGTCTCTCCGATATTGGCAATGCTCCAGCTTCGCCCGTCCCATGAGAGAAACTCGCCTTGAACAAGGACCACAGGATGGGCGAGGGGGTCGAACTCTTGGGCGGAATGGCGCCGGTAGACAAAAGCACGCGCTGTTGGCTCATCTCGGTAGACGGGCGTTCGCTCCCGCTCAGTCAGGCGAAAAGCGAGCAGATCGACGTAGAGCAGATGCTTGGCGATGGCAATGTTGATCCAATCGACTGGAAGGTGCGGAGCCTCCCGATGCAGTTCTGCTAACGTGATCCCAGGAGACGTCTCGACGAGAGCAACGAGCGTGGAGAGCGCTTCTTCTGGCACCGCGAGGCGATCGAGATCCTGGTAGTAATCCTCAAGCGTGAGCCAGTTTTCTTGAATGACCCAATTGATCTGATCTGAGGCGCGGATCTGATAGGTCAGGCCTAACCGCGAAGCAGCCGCTTCCCCAGGAGGACACCGCCACCGTCCCTGCTCATCCAGGACATACCGGTGGGGCTGCTTATCCTTCAGCCGGATGAGTTCTTCGACAGGTTTGCACTCCTGCCATCCGGCGGCGTGATAGGTGAGCACAAAGTAGTCGGCAGTGTGGAAAGGGGTTTGTCGCCGTCCTTGCCTGTCGAGATACTCTAGTCGCAAAGGGGGAGAAGGTTGGTCAAAGTACTCTAAGACGTCATCGCCATACTCTGCCTCTAACAGAAAAGCAAACTCAACGCGATGGCTCTCTGCTTTGATGACACACTGCATTTTCTGACTGGGGTACCAGACAGGCATATTGCCATGACTGGCACGCGGATTGCGATGAGGAGGCGAGGAACGAATGGTTGCGATCAGGTCTTCGGTCTGCTGGCAGAGGCCGAGACGCCGACAGTAAGAGTGAAGGGCAACGCCATCTAAGGGTCTGGGCATGGTCTGCTCCTCTCATCATAAGATGATGCAGTATATGGGTGAGGGGAAACAGGCTACAAGAGAATGGGACTATTGGCTTGGCTCCTCGACGCCGATGCCACCATGGCTGCAAGACTTACCTCATGTTCTGTGAATCACTGCAACACTTCAAAGCTTCGGGCCGTGGTTTCGCCAGGCCTTGTTGTGCTCAAGGCCACTGCAAAACTTCCTGGAAAATCCTGCAAACCCTCTTCGGAATCCACAGATGCATATTCCCCACCCCGATCACGACTGACGACCATCACGTCAGGCTGTTGACGTAGCCACCTCGCTGCGGTTTCTGCCCGACGGTCTGCTAACAAGTCTACGACGCGGTGGCTCTCCAGGTCCACCAGGATCGTTCCGAACCGATAGCCACGCCGAAACGCAAAATCGTCGATCCCCACATAGACCACCGATGCAGCAGGGGGATCGGAGAGATCCATAATGCGACGCAGGATGGTGTAGCGAGAGGTCTGCATACCGAGACGAGCAGCGAGCTTGGCCCCTCCCTTGCCACAGGTGGAGAGCCCGATGGATTGCAGGGCCTGGCAGAGCCGGACGGTTATGCGCGCCCAGGGTTCCACAAACTGGGGGATCCGCTCGGTGAAGATTTTGCGCGGGCAGAGCCCATTGCGGCAAAAGAACTTGCGGACCAGGAGGGAGAGCTGAACCTGGCGGCCCCCGCAGGTCACATCGCGCACACATCGGCGGTAGGTACTATGAATGGACGACGAGGACTCGGAACAGAGCGGACAACGAGACGTTGGATGCGTGGCGACCACGGCAATGCGCAGGCCGGTTTCGGTGAGCTGGACCTGGTCGATGAGCATCCCTTCGGGAAGGGGAAGAAATGGCGTCCTTTCCATCACAACCTCGCTTCTCAGATAACACGGCATTCCAGAGGTTTTTCGTGGAAAGGAGTATATCATTCTTTACCACTCGATGACAAAGCGGGTACAGCCCCATTAAACGGTGAACGTGCTCAAAGAGATTTTCCGGGGCCGTCCTCGTGGACGCTTCGGCATGTTGGGATCAGGCAACGGCTTGCTGCGGGGACGGCCTCGTCGCTTCGGCT
>Ga0137385_10006277_pt1 | contig 10448 bp, 9 predicted proteins | sample SagtaG_FD_104921 | JGI IMG/M metagenome (GOLD analysis project Ga0137385, IMG submission 104921) | Vadose zone soil microbial communities from Sagehorn Ranch, Mendocino, California, USA - Sage2_R_80_16 metaG | ecosystem: Environmental > Terrestrial > Soil > Vadose zone | place: USA: California... | reverse complement strand
TCCCCGGCTGCCCGTGCCTCCCCGGCTGCCCGTGCCTCCCCGGCTGCCGCCTGCGTGCTCCCCATAGTGTGAAAGTGCCGCAGCTGCGGAAACAGCAGCACTAAAGTGCCGTTCACACTAATGGCCGGGCTCTGGAGCAGGGCTTCAGCGGCCCTTGGGCTTGCGCTGCTTGTGCTTGACGGCAATGCCGCCGAACACGCAGGCACCCTGCAGCCTGAGCACCGGAGAATCGGGGCGTTCGGACTCGGCGCTTTCGCCGGAGACATCGCGGCCGCCGAAGACCGCGATGCCGGAGTCGATCACCCGCATCTCTGGCGGCACCGTAATGGACATCCCGCCGAACACCGAGAACGCGCGTATGGTGATCTCCCGCCCGGGCAGGATGGCCTCCCGCAGGTCGATGTCGGCGCCGCCGAACACGGTCACTGCCGTGCTGGTGGCCGGCACGCGCCACCTGCCTTTTCTTGTGGCGCCGCCGAACACGGCGACAATCACGCTACCGCGGGTGCGTTCGGCCTCGCCCGGCACCGCCGCCGCCGCCGCGGAGCCGGCTCGGGCGGGGAGGTCCTCGATCAGCGGCACGATGTCGGCATGGGTCTTGGCCGCGTAGATCGAGTCGAGGCGTTCCGAGTGCTCCTGCGCGGTCAGCCGGCCCTCGGCGAGGGCCGCATTGAGCACCGACGCGGCACGGTCCCGGTCTGCGTCGGACGCGCGTAGCCGCGAATTTGTGTTGAAGTCCTGGGGGTCCATCCGGCTATTGTCGGCCGCGGAAGCGAGGCACGGAAAGGGGGCCAGGTGGGTCACGTCGAGGCGGCGCACGTCAGCCACGCCCTTCCGGACGGGCGGGTGCTGCTGGACGACGTGTCCTTCCGGGTTGGCGACGGCACGGTCGCCGCGCTGGTCGGCCCCAACGGAGCCGGGAAGACCACGTTGGTCCGGCTGGCCGCCGGGGACCTGGTACCGCAGTCGGGATCGGTCAGCTCCAGCGGCGGCCTTGGCGTCATGCGGCAGTTCGTGGGAGGAATCCGGGACGACTCCACCGTCCGCGACCTGCTGCTGTCGATATCCGCGCCCCGGGTGCGGGAGGCCGCGGCCCGGCTCGACGCCGCCGAGCTGGTGATGATGGAGCGCGACGACGAGCCGGCCCAGCTGCGCTACGCCACGGCCCTCGCGGAGTGGGGCGACGCGGGCGGCTACCAGTCCGAGGTGCACTGGGATTCCTGCTGCACGGCAGCGCTCGGCGTGCCGTACGAGCGCTGCCGCTGGCGCGAGGTGCGGACCCTGTCCGGCGGTGAGCAGAAGCGGCTCGTGCTGGAGTCGCTGCTCCGGGACAAGACCGAGGTCCTGCTGCTGGACGAGCCGGATAACTACCTGGACGTCCCCGGCAAGTTCTGGCTCGAGCAGCAGCTTGCTGCGACCGCCAAGACGGTGCTGCTGGTCAGCCACGACCGGGAGCTGCTGGCGAACTGTGCCGAGCGGATCATCACCGTGGAGGACCGGAACGTCTGGGTGCACGGCGGCGGGTTCGCGAGTTACGCGCAGGCCCGGCGGGAGCGGAACGAGCGGCTCGATGAGCTTCACCGCCGCTGGGACGAGGAGCACGAGAAGATCAAGCAGCTGGTGCGGATGTACCGGCAGAAGGCGTCCTACAACTCCGACATGGCCTCGCGGCTGCAAGCCGCGGTGACCCGGCTGCGCAGGTTCGAGGAAGCCGGGCCGCCGGAGCTCGCGCCGCGGGACCAGAACGTGCGGATGCGGCTGCGCGGCGGGCGCACCGGTAAGCGGGCGGTGATCTGCGAGAACCTCGAGCTGACCGGGCTGATGCATCCCTTTGATCTTGAGGTCTGGTACGGCGAGCGGGTGGCGGTGCTGGGCTCCAACGGGTCCGGCAAGTCGCATTTCCTGAGGCTGCTCGCCGGGGAGGACGTGCGGCATTCTGGCATCGCCCGGCTCGGGGCGCGGGTGCAGCCGGGGATCTTCGCCCAGACTCACTCCCGGCCCGACCTCGAAGGGCGGACCCCGCGCGAGATCCTCATGACCACCCACGCGTTGCTGCCCAACGAGGCTATGGCCGCGCTTGCCCGGTATGAGCTGCAGGTCTGCGCCATGCAGCCGTTCGGGACCCTGTCCGGAGGTCAGCAGGCGAGGCTGCAGATCCTGCTGCTCGAACTGGCCGGGTCGACGCTGCTGCTGCTCGACGAGCCGACTGACAACCTCGACCTGGCCAGTGCGGAGGCTCTGCAGGACGGCCTGGAGTCGTACGCCGGCACTGTGCTGGCGGCCAGCCACGACCGCTGGTTCGCGCGCTCGTTCGACCGGTTTCTGGTGTTCGGCTCCGATGGTGACGTGTATGAGGCTTCGGAGCCGGTCTGGGATGAGGCTCGAGTGGACCGGCCTCGCTGACCGCCCGGCTTGCTAGGCTTCATGAATCCCAGGGATCCTGGTCAACATCCGGCCGGGTCCGCGTCAGCCGTTGGTGGAAGGGTGCGCGCCCGTGAAGAAGCTGCTCCTGATTGCCCTCATCGGAGTCGGTGTTCTCGCCGTATGGCGGAAGGTCCAGGCCGACCGTGCCGAGCTTGACCTGTGGACCGAGGCAACTACGGACGACGACTAAATTCTCCGGGCAGCCCGGCCGTGCGGCACCCGGAGACAACCCAGGCGAGCGGCCCGAAGCCGGTCTCGCTGCTGTGCTGCGGCCTGGTTGGGACCGTCGTCACCGATGGCGGCATGGTGGACCGTGCGTTCGCCGAGGCCATCGCCACCCAGGGGGTTGTGACCGGCACCACCGCCTACGCGCGGTGCATGGCGAAGGTGCACCAGGCCAGGGGGATGTCCACGGTCGAGGTCCTGGGCGATCTGTTCCCTGACAGCCAGGCCAGGGGCCAGGCTGCCCATCTCGCGTTCGACCGCTCCTACGGCGATGCCATCGGCCGGATGGGCGCCACACCGATGCCCGGGGCCACGGAAGCCATCGACAAGCTGGTAGGGGCTGGCATCCGGGTCTGCCTGATCACCGGCTTCTCCCGCAGGGTCCTCACCATGCTGCTCGACACGCTCGGCTGGTGGGACCGCATTGACCTGGTGCTGTGCCCCGAGGATGTGCCGAGGGGTGCCCCCTGGCCGGACCTGGTCCTCGCGGCGATGCTCCGGCTGGGCGTGGAGGATGTGCGCGAGACAGCGGTCGCCCACGACTCCGCCAACGGCATCATGTGCGGGCGGCGGGCCGGCGCCAGCCTTGTCGCGGGGGCGCTGACCGGGACGCACAGTAAGGAACGGCTCCGGCAGGCCGGCGCGACCCACCTGATCTCCAGCGTCGCGTACTTGCCCGAGCTGCTCAGCTCCGCCGGCGACCCGGCATCGGCGCCCGATGCTCCCGCCACCGACGCCAAGTCCCTACCGCGGGTGCCTGAACCCCGCCGGACGGGAATGGCCGAAGCCTAGATCCACCCCGAGCGACGACAGGTCGTCTGGTGGGTCCCCGGCCGCAGCCAGCAACGGCGGGTACCCTAGGAGCGCCGCGCGACGTTGGGGCTATAGCTCAGCTGGAAGAGCACCTGCTTTGCAAGCAGGGGGTCACGAGTTCGAGTCTCGTTAGCTCCACTCGATCGGGCTTGGTGTTTGACCAGGTCAAAAGCTCTTCGTGGTCCTTCCATACTGGTCGCCCGGGTGGGGTGTCCCGGGGGTTTGGGAGGAAGTTGGGAGATCATCTTCTCCCTGTCTCCGGGTGCCGGGCGCTGGTGCTGTGTCTGTAGCGGTGTCGTCTGGTCGGCTGGGTTGCACCTCTCGGCGCGTAGTGGTGCCAGCAGCTCGTCGAGAAGCGGCACGGGTGAGTGTGGGTTGAGGGATTCCTGCCATCGGGTCTGGAGAGCTTGCTTCAAGTCGTCGCGCATCCGGTCTGAGGCATGGGCGTAGAGGCCGCGCATGCCGGGCACCTGGTGGCCGAGGCGCTGCTCGGCGAGGATCTCGGGGATGCCGTCCTCGGCCATCCAGGTCTTGTGGCTGTGCCTAAGCCCGTGCGGGGTCAGGCCAGGCTTGATCGGGAGCCAGCAGGCAAGCGGTGTGCCCTCGGGGACGACCGCGACGCCGTGGCCGCGGGGCGGAAGGTACTCGGTGTCTGGGCCGGTGCCCCGGCTGGCGGCGGCCGGCCAGGCGGCGATCGGGATGCCGGGCCAGGTGGTCTGGTCGGTGATGACCAGACGGGCGGGGCGGCCCGGCGCTGCTTCATACCGGCCATCGCAGGCGGGCCGGAACACCCGCCGGGCGTAGTTGCTGCGCCGATAATGCCCGCCGTCCGGCCCGAGGAAGACGTATCGGCCGCTGCCGCCGTGCTGGCTGACGCAAGCGCATGGCTGGTGCGGATGATCTCGGATCTGGCTGGTGATCATTTTGGCGAGGAAAGTGGGAAGGTCAACGGGGAGGCTGGGCTCCCAGCGCGGGCTACGGTAGGAGTCGTCCTTGGGCGGGATCCGGTGAAACTTGCCGTTGAGTTCGCGGAGTTGCCATTCGACGTGGATCTCGCCCGGGAGGGCGAAGTCGCGCTCCAGGCCGATCGTCTCGCCCCACCGGAGGCCGGTGTAGCCGATTGTGACGATCATGGTGAAGTCCTCGCCCCGGCCAGAGAGCAGCGCGGCCCGTTCGGCGAGCAGCAGGACCTGAAGCGGCGTCGCCCAGGCGTGCTGTGGACCGCGTTCCAGCCTGCGGCCGGTCCGGCGGCCGCGATTGCGAGGCCTTAGCGCCGGGTTGTACTGGATCAGTGGAGGCTTGGTGGTCGCGGCGTCGCCCAGGATCGTGCCGAGCAGGGTTCGGGCGGCCCGGGCGGTCCGCTGGCTGATCCCTTCCCGGGTGGGCAGCACGTTCTCCCACCGGGTGATCTCCTCGGTGCTGAGGGAGTTCAGCGCACTGTCGCCCCAGGCCGGGCGGATAAACCTGCGGATCAGGTAGTCGCGGTTATCGATCGTGCTGAGGCCGACGTCCTGTATGGCCAGCCATCGGTCGATCCATTCGCCGACCGTGATCTTCCCGGCGTTCGGGTCGGTCCATCGGCCCTCGCGGATCCTGGCCTCTTGGTCGCGTCCCCAGGTGAGCGCGGCGGCCTTGGTCTCGAACCCTGACTCGCTGGCCTCAGTGCCATTCGGCAGCTTGTACTTGACGCGCCACGGCTGCGGGCCCTTCCCGCGCTTCTCCGCATACGCCATATCTGCCCCCTGGGAGGTTACTGGCCGGGTGCTGGCCGTTGGCGCCGGTCGACTCTTGCGCGGTCCGGCTGTGCCGCCGTCAGGACCGCTGGGCGGTCCTGACGTTCCTGCGTTCACGGGAGGTGACGGGCTGCCGCGCACCGGATCTCATGATCTCGGCGATATCGTCGTCGCTGAAACGCAGGTGCTTGCCGATGAACGTGCACGGAATCAGGCGTGCGGACGCCTTAGTCTTGAGCCATGACTCGCGTACCTTGAGAATTCCTGCCGCCTCCGTGACCGTATGCAGCTCACCCGACATCCGCCATCCCGCCTCGACCAGCGCCAGAACACTCCTGCTTGCCGTCCGCATCGCCCCAGGCCGTTCACCTGGGACGATTTGGTAATACCTCAAGTTATGCCAATGGCGCGTACATGTGTCAAACGAGATGGCGGCGAGAATAAGCCGCTCTACCATGCCGATTAAAGCGGGCATGGTTCACTCTGGTTCATCCAAGTTCAGGCAGTGCCGTAGGATTCGTTGCAGAATTTTTTGCGCTAGCCAAAGAGCAGGTCTCAATTGGTGATCAGGTACGGTCCGTAATTACCCTGGCCGGTCCGCGTATCCCGGTCAGGACGGAACCAGCTTGGTCAGGGCGTCGCCGGCCGGGCGAAGCTGATCGACGCGGGAGGCTCGCCGAGGGCAACGGCGAGGCGGGCCAGCGTGTAGGTGCGGCATGGCGGTCGGTGCTGGCGCTCAAGCCTGGCCATCGTAGTGAGACTTATCCCGGCTCGGTCAGCCAGGCTTTCCTGGGATAGGCTGTGCTGTCGGCGCAACTGCCGGAGCTTCAGCCCGTCAAGAGTGGTGGTCCATCGCTGGGTGCCGCGGGCGCTTCCAGCGTTCGCGGGGGCGGGCAGCGAGGTGGCAGGGCCGGAAGGGCGCTGGCGTGTCGTTGAGTCACTCATGCTTGGTCGTCTCCTCGATAAACGCACCCGGCGCCTCGTTGCGGTGCCATGGGTGGCTGATCATGGCCAGTCGAAGCGTGCCCATACGGTCCGAGCACGATGGTCGCCGTCGATGCCCCAGGCAGCAGCGAGGGCGTTGACGATGTCGAGTCCGTGTCCGCGGCTGTAGTCGGTGTCGGAGACGCTCGTGAGCCAGGGGCCGCCGCTGTCTTCGACTTCAATCCGTGCGTAGCGCCGTGGGATGACCTCGGCGCGTACAGTGAATTTCCCGCCGGGTTTGCGGGAGTCGCTGTGCACGACGGCGTTGGTGGCCAGCTCCGATGCGCACAAGATCACATCGTCAGCGGCCGGGCAGTCATCAAGCAAACCCTGCAGGTCCGCCCGGACTTGGCCTATGTGCTCGGCGCCGGCTGGGTAGGTGGTGTCTTTGATGCGCATGGCGGGAGTTCTGGAGGATGACAGGGGCATAAGTCACCTGGTCCGCTACCTGTGGAGGCGCGCTCATGCCCTCAAAGATCGCCTGTTAACCACCCCGGGCCCATAACCCGTCGGTATCCCCAGGCGGGATATAGGCTCGCAGTCAGCCGCATCTTGCCAGGACCCCTGCCATCAGGAGGAACGACGGCTATGCCCGGCCGCTTCACAGACCTAATCGAGATCCCTGATGCTTTCTGGGCGCGGCCTGACACCGTCGACGCGCTGCGCTGTCGTGACATTGGCCGACTGTTCCGCTTGCTCAGTAAGTATGTCGGCGCGAGCCAGACGCGCCTGGCCATCGCCAGCGATATGGCCCAGCCCAAAGTCAGCGGGATCATGCGGGGAATCGCGAGAGTCGAAACCCTTGAGGTCTTCGAGCGGATCGCTGACGGGCTCAACATGCCCGGTCAAGCTCGCATCGCCCTGGGGCTGGCCCCCAAGGCAGACCAAGCCGACGCTCATCCCGCTGCGGGCCGTCGGCCTGAGCATCCTGGCCGGGATATCCCGCCTGGAGATGCCCGCGCGGCCTTACCTGTTTCCGCAGTTCCCGAGATGTTCAGCGCAGGCTTCGAGGACAAGGAAGAGGAAAAGGATCCCGTGCGACGGCGAACCTTTGTCGGCCTTACCGGCGCTTCGCTGATCGACGCGATCCTGGCCGACACCCAAGGCGGGGCCAGCGACGACCTCGAATCCCTGGCCTCGGTGCTTGCTACGTACTGGCCTCCGGCGGAAGGAATCGCCCACGATCAACCGCCCGACATGCCAGCCCTTGCCGACGCGGTCTCCCAAGCCAAGACTGACTATCAGGCCTGCCGCTACTCGAAGGTAACCAAGGATCTCCCGGCCCTGCTCGCCCGGTTGCGAGCCGCCTGCGCGGTCCTTGACGGGGAGGCCCGCTCCCAAGCGTTCACGCTGTCGGCCGAGGCTCACCACGTCGCGGCCAGCATCCTGCTCAAGACCGGTGACAACGGCCTGGCCTGGCTGGCCGCCGACCGCAGCATGCAAGCCGCCCGGGCCAGTCAGGATCCGGTCACCATCGGATCCAGCGCGCGGATCGTCACGCACGCGATGATGAGCAGCGGCCACCTCAAAGCAGCGGCCTCGACAGCCAGCTCGCTGGCCAGCAAGCTCAACCGGGATCTCCCAGCCCATGATCCCGAAACTCTGTCGGTTTATGGTTCGCTGCTACTGCGAGGCGCGATCGCCGCCGCCCAGTACGACGACCGCCACACGGCGTACGAGCTGCTCGCTGAGGCTGATGATTCCGGTGCGCGACTGGGCGACGACCGGAACTTGCGCTGGACCGCGTTCGGCCCTACCAACGCCAGGCTGCACCGGGTCAACATCGCTGTCACCCTCGGCGACGCGGGAACCGCGCTGGACGTCGCACGCACCGTCGACCTGGACAAGGTCACGGTTACCGAGCGCAAGGCCGCCTTCTTCGTGGACACCGCCCGTGCGTTCCTCCAGTGCAGGAAGGACGACAAGGCCCTGCTGTCGCTGCGGGCAGCCGAGGAGATAGCGCACGAGGAGGTCGCCGGGCGGCCCGTGGTGCACCGCCTGGTCCGAGACCTGATCAGCTCGGCCGCGCCCAGCACCCGGCGTCACGCCGAGGACTTCGCCCAGCGGATCGGCGTCGCCCGATGACGCTGCCCGCCCGCGTGCTGTGTGTCGTTGTGTGCGGCGCCGGTCCCGCTGCCGAGGTCGGCCAGCTCGTCAAGCTCGCATTCGAACGAGGCTGGAGTGTCCAGGTTGTGTCTACGCCGGCCGCGCTCGCCTTCCTCGACATCGCTGCGATCGAAGCCCAGACCAGCAGTCCGGTCCGCAGCCAGTACCGCAACCCAGGCGAGCCCAGGTCGCAGCCGGCGGACGCGATCATCGTCGCCCCGGCCACTTACAATACGATCAACAAGTGGGCACAGGGCATCAGCGACACCTACGCCCTCGGCGTTCTCGCCGAGACCACCGGCCTGAGCGTGCCGATCGTCGTTCTTCCCTTCGTCAATTCCGCGCTCGCCGCCCGCGCCCCGTTCCGGCGCAGCGTCGAGGACCTGCGCCGCGAGGGAGTCCGGATCCTGCTCGGCCCCGGTGGCGTCGAGCCTCACGAGCCGCACACCGGCGGCGAGCTCATCGCCACCTACCCCTGGCACCTGGCCCTCGACCAGGCCGAACGTCTCACCGAGTCGCCGAGCAGCCAGTGGCGCCATCACGATGCTGGTCGGCCCCATCGGAGCGCGTGATCAGAGGGTCGGGCCGCGTGTCTTACGTGGTGAACGCGCTGCCGGGCGGGGCGGCTGCACTATGCCTGGCGGCGAGGAACGGCGCGGGAGGAGCCGGAGCGCTGGAGCGTCCAGCCGTGCCTGCTGGACGGCGGTGGCTGGCCGGGCCCGGAGCGATTCCCGGGCCGGCGGCGTGACGTGGCCGTGTGCCGCGACAGTTGCTCGGCCGCCCTGCGAGCAGCGGCGGCCTGAGCAGCGTGCCCCTGAGCAGAACGTAGCTCCGCGACGGCCTCGGCGAGCGCGGCAAGCCGGGTGACCAGCGTAACCAGCGCCAGCGTGCTGTCATCGGTGACGACCACGACATTGGCCAGGAGCCGGGCGGCCCGGCGCAGGCTGTTGCCGACGGGCGTGGGACGGGGAATTCGGCCGTACGGAGCACGGGCGGCCCGGTCGTAGCTGTCGGCCGCCTGGCGGAGCACTCGGCTGCCGACCGCTGCGGCGGCCGCTGCCGACGGGTTGCTCGCCGCGAGTGAGCGGATCTGTGCGGCCGCGCTGCTGGCAGCCTTAGAGGCCTGTTCCCAGATCGCGTTCCGTTCCGGGGCAGTGAACCGCCCGGCCGGAGCGTTGCGGACTGGCGCCCAGCGGCGGCGCAGCTTGGGCAAAGTCAGATCGGCCGCGAGCTTCCCGCCGCCGAACCACACCGGGCCGCCGCCGCGTGCGGCGTTGGCGGGCAGCGCAACGGCATAGCCGGTGACCTTGCCGGGGTCACGGGTGCTCGGCCTCTTGCGGACCAGCAACCCGGTACCTGCGAGGCGGGCGAAGAACTCCTGCTCGCTCGACGCTCCAGCGGCGGCGGTGCTGACTGCACGCCGAAGTGTGACCCGTGGTGATTCTTGCCATCCGCGCCGGGCGGTCTTCTCGTGCTCGGCGCGGGTCGGGCGGCGCGCCGCGGTCCGGTCACCGGGGGCAGTGCGCCGCAGCCCGTACCACTCCTCAGCGGCTCGGCACGCCTCGCGGACCCGATACCGCTCATTCGACAGCCGTGGCCTGCCACCGTCCTGGCGGGCCAACATCGCCACGATATGAATGTGGTTGTCGCCGTGGCGCACGGCGACCCAGCGGACCGCATCGTCCTCCTGGCCATGCGGAGATAGCCTGGTGCGGCACATCAGGTCACCGGCGATCTGCGCCCACTCTGCATCGGACAGCATCTTGTCTTCTGGCGCCGCGCGGACCGCGCAGTGCCAGACCGGGCGGGCGAACCGGCGTGGCCCGAGCGCGGGGTGCGGCTGCTGTAACAGCCCGCCGAGTCTGCGGAAGTCGCGTCCGCCGCCGGGGCGCAGTGGCGGTTCCAGCTCGGCGGGGTGCCGCCACCCAGCGATCAGGTGCGGGTCGGTGTGCTCCTCGCGCCGCCCCGGACCGAACAGGTAGTAGATCAGCCCCGCGATCCGCTCCCCGCGCGGATCGCTGATCTTCGCGATCACTCCAGCCTGCGGCGGATCTGCTCCGCCGCCGCGTCCAGCCGTTCCGCCCGGCGCAGGCACGCCGCCGCATACGGAAACAGATCCCCGGAACGCTGCCCGGTCGCGTTCAGCTTCGCCACCGCCTGGTT
>Ga0137385_10006276_pt1 | contig 10448 bp, 11 predicted proteins | sample SagtaG_FD_104921 | JGI IMG/M metagenome (GOLD analysis project Ga0137385, IMG submission 104921) | Vadose zone soil microbial communities from Sagehorn Ranch, Mendocino, California, USA - Sage2_R_80_16 metaG | ecosystem: Environmental > Terrestrial > Soil > Vadose zone | place: USA: California... | reverse complement strand
GTCGAATGGCAGATACGTGCTTGATGATCGGTGTTGTTGGTGCCCCAGAAGGCACCGAACTTGCGGAACAGATAGGCGCCCTCATTGGTCATCTTGGCCGATCCGAGCCAGTAGACGGAATCGCCGCCCGATTTCTCACGGATTGCCATCAGCTTGTCGCCGATCTCACTAACGGCCGTCTCCCACGAGACGCGCGTCCACTGCCCGTTGACGAGCTTCATCGGATAGCGAAGCCGCCGCTCGCTGTGGACCAGTTCGCGCACCGATGCGCCCTTGGCACAATGCGATCCGCGATTGATCGGGGAATCCCAACTCGGCTCCTGGCCGATCCATACCCCGTTCAGCACCTCAGCGGTCACCGTGCATCCAACCGCGCAATGCGTGCAGATGCTCTTGCGGACGGTCGCCCCTGAGGCGAGCGGGCCGGCCATCGCAGCTTCCGCCTTGCGGATGCTGCCGACCGGCAGCGTGCTCAACGCAGCCAGCGCGCCGCCGGCAAGACCGGAGCGGCGCAGGAAAGTACGGCGATCGAGACCGCCGCTCTGCCCCAACAAGGCCTCCGCAACTGATCCGCGACGGCCAGCTTCAGAAAGTTGTTGTGTTCTCCTGATCAGCACGGTCGCCTCCTCAAGCAGGATAACGATTGACGCGGTAAAACGTCTTCACGTGATCGGTTTCCTTGTAGCGCGCCTTGCGCTTTTCATCGTTGTTCTCGCTCTCGGCATGCGCGGGCGCGATCAATGGTGTCGCGAGCGTCGCGCCGGCGCCGGCCGTGCCGATGGCGACCTTGCGCAGGAAGGCGCGGCGCCCGACTGTGGCTTTCCTGTCTTCACTCATCGCATTTCTCCTAGACCTGCGCGTGCAAGTCAGTTGGCGAATGTGAATGCTTCCGTCTCGATGTCCATAAAGGCGTGCCCGAGCGCGCCGACCGCTCGATAGAAGGTGGCGCTCTTTGCACTCTCGATGTCGGCGAACAGCCGCCCCATCCAGGGCGCGACGTGTTTCTCGAAGAAGTTGCGCTGCGCGTCAGACGAGGCCTCGAGGCGGCCGCCGGCAAAGCCCGCCATGATCTCGCACAGGATGGCCGCGTGATCTTCCGGCTCCGAATTGTTCGCGACGCGCTCGATCCCAAACGCAGCGAGATCAGCGCGAAGGCGCGACAGCGGTCGCTCGTTGAGAAAGCCGGTCAGGTAGTAGGAGGCATAGGGCAAGAGCTCGCCGCGGCCGAGACCGACGAACAGGTCGAAATATTCGCGTTCGACCTTCGCCACGACCGCCTCGCCGGCGGCTGCGGCGAGCACAGCATGCGCGTGCCCAAGCGGCGTCGCATCACCGGCCAATGCGGTCAGTTGATCGAGCAGCTTTTTTGACGGTGCTGCGGACAAAAGCGTCGCGAGCAGCAGATATTCCTGCGCACGCGCCGCGTCGACGGGATCAATCAGCCCTTCGGACAACAGCGGTTCCCTATACAGATCAGGCCGCAACTCGTTGCGCGATACGCCGGTGGCCGATTCGACTGCAATCACCCGTTGCGCGGGCACTTTGCTCCAGTCCGAAACGGAGGGCTGGCTGATGCCGATTTTGCGCGCAAGCTGGGCAACGCCGCCGGCGGCGTCAATGGCTCGCTCGAGGCCATCATCACGCACGCGGACCTCCATCCAAGTCCCAGGTGCTTTATTTTGCTTTTGTTACAAAGCGCTAGGCGAAGCGTAGTCCTGGCCCCGCGGGGGGTCAATCGCCTCCCCATAGCCTGAGGCTATAGCTTTTCGTCGAGGCCTCTAGCGGGGCAACGCGCCGCCATGTGTGCAGCGCCGAATGGGCTCACCTTCGCTCTCGGTGGTTTCGGCCGCCGTCGGCTGCGATGCAACAGGAACAGGGGCGGGTTCGGTCGTCGTGGATTCCTCGGCGGCAACTTCGACGCTCGACGTCGCGGCTTGGCGCAATTCCCGCGAAGAATCCGCGGGTTCTACCGGTATCTCAGGCTGCGCCTCGGCGGACTTGCGCAGGCCACCGACGACCCTGTCAACCAGCGCGGCCAACGATCCCTCGGAACAATCCAGCGGGCCAAAGCCCGGCATAGCCGTCGGATCGTTAAAATCCCACGCGTTCTCCGCAAGCCCAACGAAGTCGCGAATGGCAGGATCGGCGCTCCAGGCGCGACGAAGCGCCGCACGGGTCAGCTCCTGCGGAATCCCTTTGCGCAGGAACGCCTTGATGTCGGTCGCGGACGTGATCGAGTCGATCGAAGGCAGGCTCGATAGGTCGAATTCCACATCGTCGTCTTTCACGGCGGGCGGCGGGGCTGACTGCACGTCGTGCATTGCCGGGTCCGGTAGCGTGGTGTTCGCCTTCGCTTCCTGCTTGCGACGGGACCAGCGCGCCAGGAACCTGTCCTCACTCATTCGTGTCCGCCTTCATGCTGCCGGCGCGCCAGCGCCTCCGGATCGGCCTGCCGCCGCTTGCGCTTGAAGAACTCACGTTCGACGTGGTGCTCGGCAACGAAACTTTCAATCGCCTCGCGCAGCATCTCCGGCATGGGTACGGCCTCGACAAGATTGGCACCGGCCCCGGTGAACGCCTCACCTTCCGCAGGATCGGCGGTGGCGGCAGCCACCGAATAGGAACAAGCGCCTTCCGCAGGCGACAACACGGTCCAGATGCTCGGACTACCCGAAGCGAGATTGTCGCGATAGCGCGCCGTCTCGGTCGGATAGAGATCGACCGTGGCGCTCCCGGCATAGAACAGCATTGCCTCGTCCTCTTCGCGAAGCACCGTCCAGGGTTTCGTGTCCGGCTCGTCTGGCAGCACAGCGACAGCGCGCCAGACAAAGTCGGTCCACGGCGAGTCCGCCTTGTGCCGCTCGACCACGATGCCGACGGGAATGCGCACAAGCGGCAGCACTGCCGGGCTCACGTCACCATCTCCAGGTGTTTGATCGGCAGCCCCGTCAGCAAATTCTGCGGCTTCATCCGGAGCTTCCGATCAGAGTTCATCGACAAGATGAGATAGACCGGCTCGCCCTGTATCTCTTCTGTGGCCGTGCTCGTGTCTGCAAACGTCAGGCGGAATAAGGAGAGCACGCGTCCGGCGCTGCGATCATCGAGCCGCTCGCCATGCCAGAGACGGTCCCCGAGCCCGGTAGCATCGGCGTCGAGCCCGACATACCAGGTGAGCCGCGCGTCACGCAGCTCGCGCAACGGCTCGATGGTAACGTCGATCCCGAGCAGATGGAAGATCCAGCGCGCCATCGCCTGCGCCAGCGCCCTCGGCCCGCGGCCGCCAGCGGTGACGTCGAACGCCATGTCGAAATGGTCGCTTCGGTGCCAATAGTCGTCGGCATTGTCCCCGCTCAACACGTCTAGCTGGGCATCGGTCACTGCCCGCAGCATCGACATCAGCGACAGCACCGGGGCCGGGCTCTGCCCACCGACAACCTCTTCATCGCCGAGCAGCAAGGCCTGTTCATGCGGCAGGATGCGCTGCGGGCGGAAGAACAGCTCGGCTGCGCGCAGCACGAACGGATCATCGCAGCCGTCAAGCGCGTTGCGCAGGATCACGTGCACGAGGTGATTGACGAACAGCGGCGGAAAATCGCTGGCCCTCGACCGGACGGTTGCGAGATAGGCAGCTTCCAGCGTCGGATGCCGCACGAGGAGATCGCGAAAGGCGAGCACAAACCGCCAGTTCTCTCGGGCATCCACATCGGCAATCGCGGCGATCTCGTCCGCGCTGACCGGCTGGCGGGGAACGGCGAGCAGCTCGCGGTGCAGCTGCCGTTCGACCGGGCATGCTGCGTCCGGCGGCATCAGCTCGGGACGGGCGAAATAGGCTTTCAGGAACTCGTCGGTGACACAGAGCCCGCCGCTCTCGTCGCGATCGAGCAGATGGTGGCCACACGCGATCCAGAAATCATTCATCGGTGCTGCGACTCCTGGCTCATGTCGGCAAGCCTGAGATCGCTGTCGGGCTCGACATCATCCTCGACCTCCATGAACGAGAACGCCTTGCTGTGCCCCTGCCCTTCCCGCAGTTGCAGCCTACGGAATGACTCGCGGACTTCGCCGTCGCTCACCAAGCGGTGGACGGCAATGAGCGAACTGATCGGATGCGTGCAGAGCGACTGCGCAAAGGCGATCTCCTCTTCCGCGGCCGTCCGCGCGGCTGGCAGATCTGGCGCGCCGAAGCGATCGACGAGTTGCCTGGCAAGGAGTTCGATCAGCGCCTGCCAATCGTCCTCCGTCGCCGGCACAATCTGCACCAGCGTCGACCAGCCCCAGGATTTCACCCCGAGGAAGCCGCTGCGGAAGGCCGCGCGAGGCTTTCCGGTGAGCTTCGCCGGATCCTGCTCGCAGAAGCGGAAGACGCCGGAGACAGCCCATTCGCCAGGCTCGGCCGGCACGTCGAACACGAAGGTGTCGGAGGCGTCGAGCGCGATGGTGCGCAGCAGTTTCACAGCCGCGGCCCTCCTAGCTTCAGATCGAGCCAGGATGGCGTGGCGAGCGCGTTGACGAGTTCGCTCCGCTCAGTCCTGGCGGTGCCAACGCGGCGCGTCAGGAGATCGCCGCGATCGTCGATCCGCTGAAGCGTTTGCCGCTCGCGGGGAACCCGGCTGAGATAGTCGCGCGCGACGCTGTCAAAGCCATCGACCTGCCAACTATCGACAACCCGCATCAGGTGCCGTGCAAAGCTCTCGGTCACCTGCACGGCTCCCGCTTCGCCAAACCCCTCCTCGTCCAGCGCAGACGCGAGCGGATGAACGCCGGGCCCCCAGACGGTCATTGAGACCGTCCGGATCATGGCGCCAAACACCAGCCATGCGGGCGGCTCGTCCTCGCGCGCGGACGACGGCCATCCCATCCGCCCGCCGCCGACCAGCCCGCCATCAATCCTGACGGCGTCGGGCCAGCCGATCGCGACTGCCTTGTTCGGCGGCGCGTAGGCGCCAAGAGCGTCGGTGAGCGCGACCATGCCGGCGTAGAAGGCGCGTCGCGCGGTGCTCAAGGGTTCGCCGGGCTCGAGCACCACGGCGAATTCGGCAAGATCGAACCGCCCGACACACACCAGCGTGCCGGCACCGCTCTTGGGTGCAATGCAGCAAGCGTGGGCAAAGGCGTCTCCGCTCTCGCGCAACCGGACGAGCGTGAATGGCGGCGGCAGATGGATCGGTTCCGCCGGGGAAACGTGGCTGGTTGGGGTCGACCGCAGGGCCGTCCTCCACTTTCCTTTTCTTCCCGATAGTGACTATCTATACGAGGTGCAGGAATGACGCGAGTCCGTAAGTCGGCGCCGCACTGACGGAGGGATTCACCTGGAGCAGCCAGCGAAGACCGTCCTGATCTGCTCGTGTGAAGACACGATGCGCCTCGACATGGCTGCGATCCGGGGTGGATGCCCCAACTGCGAGATCAGGAGCTTTCGTCATCTCTGCGGCGCAGAGCTTGATCATTTCCGCAACGCCGCAAAAGCGGACGGCCCGCTGATGGTCGCCTGCACGCAGCAGGCTGCGCAGTTCACCGATGCGATTGGCGAACGCCCTGGCGGGATCACCTTCGTTAACATCCGCGAGACGGCGGGCTGGTCGCGCGACGGCGCGAATGCAGGCGCGAAGATGGCGGCGCTGCTGGCGGCGGCTGCGATTCCCGCACCGGACTATCCGCTGGTCACACTATCGAGCGAAGGTATCATCCTGATCTATGGGCACGATGAGGCTGCAGTCGACGTCGGCCGGCTGCTCGCGGACCACCTCGATGTCACGGTCATGCTCAAGCAGCCGGCAGACGTCACGCCGCCTGCCACGACAGTGTTCCCGATCGTGACGGGCACGATCCGCAACGCGCGGGGACATTTTGGTGCCTTCGAGCTCACGATCGACGACTACGCCCGCCCCCGCCCGTCTTCGCGCGACCGCTTCGTGTTCGAAGCCCCGCGCAATGGGGCGACCTCGCGCTGCGATCTCGTGCTTGACCTCTCCGGCGAGCCGCCACTGTTTCCCGCGCACGACCTCCGGGACGGTTATCTCCGCGCGGATCCGAGAGATCCCGCGGCCGTGCTGCGCGCGGTGCTTGCCGCGCGCGATCTGGTCGGCGGCTTCGACAAGCCGAAATATGTCAACTTCACGCCCAGCCTCTGCGCCCATTCGCGCTCGAAGCTTACCGGATGTCATCGCTGCCTCGATCTGTGCCCGACCGGCGCGATCACGCCCGCCGGCGACCATGTCGCTGTCAACGCAGAAGTCTGCGCAGGTTGCGGGCAATGCGCGGCCGCTTGCCCCACAGGAGCAGCATCCTATACGCTGCCGCCCGCCGACACCCAGTTGCAGATCCTTCGCGCCATGTTGCTCGCCTATCAAGAGGCCGGCGGCACGCATCCGGTGCTGCTACTGCATGACCGTCAGCACGGCACGCCGCTGATCGATGCGCTCGCCCGTCACGGCGACGGATTGCACGCCAACGTGCTTCCCCTCACTGTCAACGAGCTGACGCAGGTCGGCCTGGAGGCAATCATCGGCGCATTCGCGTATGGCGCGGCTGCCGTGCGGTTCCTGCTGCGCGCCAAGCCGCGACACGGCGTGACCGGATTATCGCTGACGATCGGCATGGCAGAGACCATTCTTGCGGGGCTCGGATTTGACGGACGCCGTGTGGCCACGATCGAAACTGACGATCCCGATGCTTTGGCTGAGCAAATGACGGGGATTGGAAACCTTGCTGGCCTCGAGACGCCAGCGACTTTCCGGACGGTGGGCAAGCGGAGCGATCTGCTTCGCTTCGGCTTGAGTGAACTGCATCGCCTCGCACCCAAGACGGTTGACGTGATCGCCTTGCCCGAGGGCGCACCGATCGGTGCGATCACCGTCGACACCGGCGGTTGCACGCTGTGCCTATCCTGTGTTTCGGCCTGCCCAACCGGCGCGCTCCGCGCCGATCCCGAGCGTCCCGTCCTCAAATTCGTGGAAGACGCTTGCGTGCAATGCGGTCTGTGCCAGAGCACCTGTCCTGAAAAGGTCATCCGGCTCAAGCCGCAGATCGACTTCCGAGCAAGGCGCGCGCCAGCGCAGATCATCAAGGAGGAAGAACCGGCCCTGTGTGTCCGCTGCGGCACGCCCTTCGGCGTCAAGAGCACGATCGATCGGATCGCGACAGAGCTCGAGGGGCGGCATTGGATGTATCCCGCCGGGGACAAACGGCTCAACGTCTTGAGGATGTGCGCGGACTGTCGCGTCACTGTCATGAGCGAGCAACAGTTCGATCCGTTCAAAGGCGTTCCCGAGCGCGCGCCGCCGCGCACGACGGATGATTACCTCCGCCGACGCGAAAACAAAGATTAGAGCGCAAAACTACGAGGCTATCTCGACGTAGCCCGGCCGAGAAAGTCCGTCAGCGCGCGGCGATCTTCGGCCGACCCAATGCGCTGCTCCGGCATCTTCGTGCCGGGCGTGTAGGCGTTCGGACCGACCTCGAACAGTCTTGAGACCGTCTCGGGTGTCCAGACGATATCCATCTTCTTGAGCGCGTCGGAGAAGCGGTAACCCGGCAACGAAGCGATCTTTCGGCCGTAAAGTCTGGCAAGCGTCGGACCTGCACGTTGCACGTCTGTTTCCGATAAAGTGTGACACGCGACGCACGCTCTGAAGATCTCAGCTCCGTGATCGCCGGCGAACGCAGCGAGTGGATCCGCTGGCGTGCCGAGCAGGTTCGACCCGATGGGCTCGCCGCTGCGCGCACTCCAGCGCTGGATCTTTCCGTCGGCGTCACCGGTCAACAAGGTCGTGCCATCCGGCAAGAAAGCAACTGACCAGACGGGAATGCCGGACCCCGCAAGCCTACGCACCACACTGCGCGCCTTGCGGTCGACGATCGCGACAGTACCGCCAACGCTTGCGGCGGCGATCAACGCACCGTCGCCGGAGATTGCCAGAGCCACGATCGGCGCAGCGCCGGCCGCCACCTCGCCCGCATCCTTACCCTCGGAGGTCAGCAGGCGCAGCTTGCCGTCTGCTGCGCCGGCGACGATTTCGCCATCAGGCGAGACGGCAACGGCATTCAATGGCGCCGGCATCATAACGATCTCGGAGGTGCCGCCCGGCAGGTGCCAGATCCGCATTGTCCGGTCGTAGCCCACGCTCACCAGCGATTTTCCGTCGGGAGCAAAGGCCACACCGTTCACGTTTTGCAGGTGACCTTCCAGCACGCGCGTCGCACCGTCGAGCAACGATGAAACCCGCACAGTGTGGTCCCACGAGGCTGATGCGAGCTTCGATGCATCGGGCGAAGCGGCGAGCCCGACGATGGGCCCTGTATGGCCTTCGAAAACCTGGTCGGGCAGCTGCCGGCCTGGCGTCCAAATTGCAATCTGGCCGTCTGCCCCAGCCGTTGCCATTCTTCCGTCCCCGAGGAAGGCAACCGCGTTCACCGCATCCGAATGGAAGCGAAGGACTTGCTCGGCGGACTCGGTTGCAAGGGACCATCGGATCGCCGCGGTGTCGAAGCTACCCGACAGGACGGTCTTGCCATCGGCCGAAACGGCGATCGCACGGACAGGTCCGCCGTGTCCCGTCAACTGCGCGTGCACCGGTTGCAGCGCCAGAAGCAGCGATGCCGTCAGAAGCCCAGTGACAAGACGCAAGGTCAATTCCAAGGGAACAACGCAGCTTTGTCTTGCTGATTCATCTTTGTGGCACAGTCAAAATGCCACTGCTTGACGCAAAATCTATTCTTACCGGCGCTGATCGTTGTGCGGATCTTTCCGCTGCCGTTCGTGCGCCCGGCAGGCTTGGCGGCCGGACAAAAAGACCACTATTCGATCCAACTCAACGAAGGGCGTCGTGTTCGGTTCCAGGGTGCGACAACCGGCGCCTTGAATGGCGACCCACGTCGTCGCAGGCTCGCCAATGGCCCCTCACTAGCTGAGGCCGAACATGCAAATGCACCCGAAAGCGTATCTGCAGCTCATCTCGCGGTTGTGGCACTTTCGCGCTTTGCGGCCGAAAGATCGCGATCCCACCACTCAAAGCGCGTCGCCACTGCTTGTCTACATCGTCGCCGTGCTAGCGCTACTATTCGCCATCCTTGAAGTCGACCTTCATCGTGCGCTGCCTCAATCGTTCGGACTGCCCGTCGATCCTGTTGAGATCAATCCCATTTTCATGAGTCCTTGAAACACCGCCGCTCTCGCAGGCGGACCAGCCGCCGGACGCATCGAGCTGTTCGAAATCGTACGAGCCGCCCGACGCGCACATCGAACCTCAGTTAGTTCGGAGCGCAGCTACCGCAGCATTCCCGCTACCGCTGTGTTTCCCTTGGAAAGACCAGGGATCGATCTTCGAAATCTTCAACCGGCAGATGACCTTGTTGCGACGCCTTTTGGATCTCTTGCACTGCGGGCATCCCCGCTACCGATGTGCGATCCGCCGATGATGGATGCGATCGCGGCATACTTGTAGCGGCCACGAAAAGCGCGAGGGCGGTCAGGCCGGAGATCGTCAGGAGCTTCATGCGAACCTCCGTTGGTTCTAAGAGAGTCGAAGCTCGTGACTAGTGCAAGACTCGAGGCCGCCGTGTGAGATCCTTCACATCTCTCTTTTTCTTGATCATCGCTCGAGTCGTCCTTCGCTCCAATCCATCAAGGGTGCGATGGAGAAGCGATGCTCTGACATATTGATGTTATTTTGCTTTATCGTCTGATCCGGAATAGCCGATTTTTGGGCCGACAAAAATTCAAAGCTGACTATTGGGGCATTTTCCTTTCATTTCAAGTTCTTAAGGCGTTCGCTTGTTCGTCCCTGGATGATGCTGCGCCTTCTCCGGTACAGCATTGCAGTACCGAATGAGCTAGCGCAGTAGCGCGCTAGTTCCGACACTCTTTGCCAATCCCGTTTGCCTCGACCGCAAAGTAACGTGCCGCTCTGGCCACGCCTAGAATAGAACAAGTGCCATCGTAGTTTTGGCAGCGATAGAGCAAGGAAACCTGCGATCGGCGATCCCGGGGTTGGCGTTTGCGCTATCAGAACCGCAGAGTTGCGAAAGCTTCGGCCCACATTAGGCTCGAAGAACGAGCGTACCCTTCGAAGGCAAAGGTCACACGTTCGAATCGTGTCGGGTGCGCCACTTGCGCCCACCCCTGTCCCGATTTTCGGGACCGCGAGGGCCTATCTTCAGCGGCCACCCGGGACATTGGCCCCATGACAGGGTTCGCGCTTAAACGCAAAATCTCCGATGAGAAATTGGCTACGGCAGCCACCCTTGGCCAATTGGAGGAAACACCTGATGACTCCGCAGCTTCGCTCTTCGCTTATGATTTGGCTCTGCACAGCAGTTTGTCTCGTCGCCATGACAACTAAATTGGCCGCGGTCGAGGACTTTCCCAATCGCACGATCAAGATCGTCGTTCCGGTCCCGCCGGGGCCATTGTTGGACGTGGTACCCCGGATCATTGCTGAAAAGCTCGC
>Ga0137385_10006275_pt1 | contig 10448 bp, 8 predicted proteins | sample SagtaG_FD_104921 | JGI IMG/M metagenome (GOLD analysis project Ga0137385, IMG submission 104921) | Vadose zone soil microbial communities from Sagehorn Ranch, Mendocino, California, USA - Sage2_R_80_16 metaG | ecosystem: Environmental > Terrestrial > Soil > Vadose zone | place: USA: California... | reverse complement strand
CTTCGCGATGAACTCGACGTTCGGTCTGGGCGGCCTGATCGACTTCGCGACACCCGCCGGCCTGCCGAAGCACAAGGAGGACTTTGGCCTGACGCTCGGCCGCTGGGGTGTGCCGTCGGGTCCGTATCTGGTGCTGCCGCTGTTCGGCCCGAGTTCGTTCCGTGACGGCGTTGGCTATCTGGTCGATTTCCGTGCGAATCCGATTTCCTACATGGGCCCGGAGTACAAGTATCCGCTGTACTTCGTGCAGTTCATGAGCGTGCGTTCCGACCTGCTCGGCGCGACGACGCTGCTCGAACAGGCTGCCCTCGACAAGTACTCGTTCGTACGCGACGCCTATACGCAGCAGCGCAAGTCGTTGCTGCGCGGCGCGAACGCGCCGGCGTCGGCGCTGCCGGACTACGGCGATGACGACGATTCGGGCGCGCAGGCGCCTTCGGGTGCTTCGGGCACGGCGCCGACCACCGTGCCGGGCGCGGCGCCGCTTGGATTACCGAACTCCGCGGATCCGGGCCAGGCCGCTCCGGCGGATGGCGCGTCGGGCGCGGGCGGCGCGAAGCGCGCGCCGACCAACGACGACAGCGCGCCGAAGTACGAAGATCCAGGTGAGGGAGCCGCGCCTTCGGGTGCGCCTGCCACGGGAACGCCCGCTCCCGCTTCGCAGTAAAGCGTCCTTACCGGTGCACAAAGCAAAAGCCCCGGCTGGTCATCCGACCAGCCGGGGCTTTGTCTTTCCGGGCGCTTTTCAGGGCCGCCGATGCCGCAGCCCGCGATGCGTCAATGCGCTGCGTCCGCTTCCTGATCGACGTCTTCCGTGCTTTCCGAAGCCAGCACGGCCGGCTGATGCTGCATGGCGCGCAGGCTCTCGCTGTATCGCTCGAACGCTTCATCCGAATACCGGATCTTCGTGCGGCCGTGCGGCGCCGGATTGCCGTTCGCGTCCAGATTCACGAACACCATCTTTTCGACCGTCAGAATGCTCTTGCGTGTGATCTTGTTGCGCACTTCCGCGCGCAGCGTGACCGACGTCGTGCCGAAGTGGGTTGCCTTCATGCCCAGTTCGATGATGTCGCCCTGACGCGCCGAGCTGACGAAGTTGATCTCCGACATGAACTTGGTCACGACGCGCTGGTTGTCGAGCTGACAGATTGCGTAGATGGCGGCTTCTTCATCGATCCAGCGCAGCAGGCTGCCACCGAACAGCGCGGTCTTTTCCAGACTTCTTTTTTCGTCAAAATGTCCTACGATGCAGCTAGGTAATGGTCTCAGAAGAAAGTTCGGCAGAACAGTGTTGACGATTTTTGACGCTCTGCTATCGAAGCTGCTTGGAATTTGCGTTCGCTGGGATTGTTTGCAACATCGAGCAATCCGCGCGCGACATTCGACTTGATCTGCGATGGCTGGCCGATGATTATGAAATTTAATAAATACAAATTGTGATCGATAGCGAAAGCAAATTATCGGCGACGATCTCTCTGAGCGGCGCGATCCGCTGATCGATTTTTCATACGATTCGATAGGTTTTGTTGCCCTCGATGCCCAGTTTGTGCGTCCGACGTCAGGATCAATGACGATCAGGAGATCAACGATGAGGTTTGTGAGAGAGAGCGATGGTACTTATGTAGGTCGCTACATCGATGCATCGGGCATCAGTCATAGCACACGTCTAGGGAAGTTCTTCAAGCGTCAAGACGAGAGCGACGTGCTGCTCGAAGCGCTTGAATCCAAGGTCTATTTAAGCACCAGCTATTCAGTTCATCGCATCGAATTGCTCGCCGTTGCGAAGCTGGATTGGTACTTCCAGCAGGTTAAGCTAACTCGCATGCCTTTCAAAGCCACTGAGTGGCAAAAAACCATAGATAAAATCTATGAATGCCATTTTCTCCAGCCCAAAGTGTATACGCTGAATCGTTTAACCACTGATTGGACATGCAGGATAAAGCCCATCTTCACATATCTCCGTGATGTATCAGGCTTAATACCGTCCGAGGTACAAATTCCTCCCAAGCATGGTTTTCGTAGAAAAAGAGAGTTTGAAATTACGCCGGAGACGTTAATAGATGGAACATGGAATGACGAAAATGGAGAAGATGGATCGCAAGACTACGCCAAACAACTGATTAATCTTGACATAAGTCGAACGGACGCGGAATATCTTGACGAATACAGAAATTCCCTTACAAGAGCACGCGCGAGTTTGGAGGAAGACGCCCTAGCGTACCTACAGTCGATGGACGCGCATCGTGAATACGGCCAACGACTATTGGCAATGTTTACGGACAAGGACCGTCTAGCACTCCAGCGTGAGTTCAAACATAATACTGAAAACATCGATACTCCATACGAATCGATGCGCAAAGAATACGAAACAGATAACAACATTTGCGAAACAGATATCTCACTCGCCAGAATACTCCGCATTTATATCTCGAGCGCCCCCACTATTAGAAATGTACGGCAGGCTTTTTTTGAAAACCCATGGTTACCCACTTGGCAATCGGTATCGATTCCGGATACCGGGCCAGCAGGTCCTACTCCCAATTTCTCGATATATCGTCGATTCCAATGGCTAATGGGTTACTTAAGCCCAGCTGATTTAGCGATATTCCATCTTTACATTTCCCTCCGAAATCCGATCTTCAATCCAATCCCTCTCTTCGATTGCATGCTGGAAGATAAACAAGGTAAATCATCGTTTTCAATCGTGGTAGATGGAATCTCGTTCGCCGTCGATAAGCGCCGGGCGAATTCAAAAAAGAGAAGTTCTTTGGATTCGGAAAGCTTCTTCGCCATCAACCTTCTATTGCGTGTGACTCACGATGTACGAAAAACCATCCCCAAAAATAATCCCCTGAAGAATCGGCTATTTTTTTGCCATGATGAATTGGGTCCCAAGGGTTGTCACTACAGTTCTTTATACACATTCAATAGAGAGAAGCGTGAGACGCACCTCATATTACCAAGAACGACCGCCATTGGTCTTCCACCGCGAAACATCTCCCCGATGCGGATACGCCGGTCGACGGCGGTTCTCGAGTGGATGCGAACGGGCTCCGTTACACAGGCTGCGCGCAAAATCGGCAACACCACGAGAGTAGTTATCAGCAATTACATTCCCGCCGCTCTATTAGCTGCGTGGAACGCAAGGTTAACTAGACGTTTTCAGAATCTATTACTTATCGTTTCAGCAAGTAGAGAAAATTATCTCTTGGCCAGCACAGATTTTTCATCAGAAGCACATCTGAAGTTATTTATTTTGGATATGTTGCATGAACATTGCGCTTCAAGCAGCAAACTCGCCGAAATGCTGCATGAAAATTTTGGCAATCTCCCTGATTCAGCGGCAAGCGCCGATTCAACAATTCCAAGCAGCCTTGTTGTTCCGATCGACGTCAACGGGTTGGCGGTCCTCTACGCTTTTCGCGACTACAACTATGAAAATGGCATCCAAGACCCGCTCGAGCCACCTGGTGGGTCCACCGCGATTCCTTCTGCCTACCTGATTGATCTCGCGGACCTGCTCTCCGGCCGCCTGCCAACCCATCACGACTCAAGCTTTCGTGAGGTCCACAATCAAGCAGAGAGACTCGCATCAAGTCTAACCACCACAATGCGATCGGGATCCGTCGGCATTTCCAGACCAATTGACTCTCGTGGAATCGGTTCGTAACGTCCAAAGGACAATTCCCATGGAACGCTCAAGAATCATTTCCGAAATTCTCCGCGAAGTTCATGAGCGAAATACCCTACTTGAGCGTACTTGGACCGCACCATGGCTTCTGTCACCTATTCACTCGAACAGATGGATCCTAAGAACCGCTGGCAGTATCAAAATAGATGGGGAATGGGAAAATGTGTTGATCGTCAATTGGACAGATCGCTTACCCGATGGCTCCCGGCTCGACGACGAAGTAAATACCGCCTTTCTCCAAACTATTCAAAAGGCTGCTTTTCTCATTCGTGAGACGGGCGAAATCGGATCGAGCCGATCACTTCTTATTTATATCAACATTCTCAAGGGTCTCACTCAGTGGATTTATGCAAATTCGAGAAAATATCAACCCTCCGTAGCAGGTCTTAGTTTTATCGACAACCGAGCATTGAAGGATTTTATTGACAAATGGCTTTCTGGTGGCCTCTTTGAAGCCGGTGCATATGCGCATCGACTCATTAAAATAATCGATCCTGCCGGTTACCAGACCTGGCGCAAAAGCAAAAATTCAACCTCCGTATTTAATCTACCAGATTATTTGAAAGAACAAATATTTCAATGGCTAGATGAAAATGAATGCTATTCAATTACTCAAGGCATTGGTCCGACCCGCGGATTGCGTCACGTCAGTCGGTCCCGGGTCGCAGAATTCCTTCAAGCAAATCTGACAATCTTTCGTAACGAAAAAGCTACTGCATTCTTTCGCCAATTTGAACCTGACTACATCGCGCGATTTCCAGGGCTCGTGGTCAGGACCGCGCCAATGAATCGATTATGTATTTCACAAAGAACGCGATCAATAGAGGAAGTAATTGCGAGCCGCGCTAACGTAGCAGCGACTGCACACACTCTCAGTATAATCAGCACCTTGCAACGAATTAGTGCAGAGATACCATTAAGTATCCCTGTGTCTTCGAGTATCGCAGGCAAATCACCAATAGGACAGTATTATAGAATTGCTGAGGAGACGAGGCATACGCCTTGGATGCCACTTCATATTTCCTTAAGCTATCTCAACGAGTCTTTACGATGGGTTCTCAGTTATGGTACGCCACTGGTTGAATTCTATCTAAAAGCAAGCGTTCATTTTAAAAAACGGAATTGGTTGGATACTTCCTCGCAAGATGCTGCCAACTTAGCGAGATTGCGCAGGGAACAGTGGGTATCTCAAAACCTTCCCGAAGAATTATCCCCCCTAAAACTTAAAGGTTGGGCAAAAGCTTCTGGTACCGCTGATATAGTGCGAGAAACTTTTTCCGTTACTCAAGCCATGACTGTTCTAGTTGGCGCTTGTGCATATCTTATAACCAATCTCGCACCCTCTCGAATTGAAGAGATCTTGCTGCTGGAAAAGGCTTGTCTCTCGTTCAAAAATGGAGACGGTTTTTGGCTCCGCAAACTTCGCGGCAAAGACGTTGAAGAAGACGTTTATGGGCGATTGACGATCCCAGTCCCTCGTGTCGTTGCGGCAGCTGTTGGGCTGCTCGGAAAGATAGGAGTTGAAGCAAGAAAATTTTCCGCAAAATACAAAGATGCTTTGGGAAAATATCTCTTTTATCTCCCACAGTTCCACGACATTACAACGACGCCAATGGAACTTAAGAATACAAGGTCGTTAAATTATGCGATTGATACATTTTGCGATTTTGTCGCTCTTGTCCCCGATGAGCTTGGGCGGCGCTGGTATCCCCGAGTGCATGAAAACCGAAAATCATTCATTTTGACATTTATTTGGTGCTTCAAGTATGCCGCCTTAGACGCAGCGAGAATGCTAGCTGGCCACTACGATGTAAATCATATACTCGCGTACATCAGGGCAAATTTCTCTGGGGCGGAAATTTCTGAATTTGAAGCTGACTATCTTGCACAAGTATTATGGGATTTTGGAATATCGCACAAGACGACACACGACGTTCGGAATATAGATGCTCTTTATCGTCGCGTATGCTCTCATTTTCACGTTCGGGAGATCAGTGAAATCGAGCATTCCGCCCTTAAAGATTGGCTGGAATTGTGTTTAGGAGAGGAAAATTACATTATCGATATAATTGATATTGTCACAGAAACTGGCAATCATCGCATCGCTATTACTATTCGCTTTGCAAAAGCTTCGCGTCGTACCTATTAAAAGGCTTTGGTCATGACTGCGCACACTCCTTCTAGTTCGGCGATCGAAAGCGTCCGCAATCTCTGGCTCGAACTGTGTTCAGCAAAAGCCTCTCCATTGACGGCTCCGGTGGAGCTTCTGGAGGCTTGTTCAACTCAGGAAAAGCTTGCAAAGTACGGATGCCGCGAGAAAGCCATTCGACCGTTGGCGCTAAATACATTCAAAGACGCGGCGAATATCGCCGTTGAGAAAGGTGGCTGGACTATTCTGGATGAAACTCGCCGGCAGATCTCTCGCGTCGCGCGGTCCAATGCCGCAAAAGCTGGAACGAAACGGCCGGGACTTGCGAGGCAGCTTGCGATCGAGAAGCAAGAGAATGCCGCGCTGCGGCACAACAACCAGCAGCTTTTGAGAGGAAGAGCGCTCCTCTTGAGCGCCTACAGTAATGCGCTCCAACTCTTGCGAGATAACCGAACGCTTTCTCCCAGATTAGCCGAGCGCCTCAGAGAGCACGAAGTTATGTTTGATATTCGACAGTTCTCTGAAGTGGGGTCTCATGATGCATGACTCCACCGCTCGCGATGCCAAATCAAAGACGCCTATCAGAAGGCAGCTCTTTACTGTCATCCCTGATGTTGAAGTGCCCGCATCGCCCGAGTTCGACAACGCGTCCGGAAAATATGATGGAGGTCAGTCCGAAAGATTGCCTGCAATGGTGTTTATGCAATGGCCGAACGGTCTTCCATGTCTCGAGATGGAACTGTACTTCATGTGGTTGACCGAATCAGGAGCGAGGGTCGACTCACACGGCGGGTCCGTTCGACAAGAAGCTGTAAAACTATCCCATCTTGTCCGGTACTGCTACCGAAAGAAGAAGAATTTTTGGGAACTTGAGACTGTCGATTTCCAGAAGTTTCTCACGGACCTTCTAGAAGAGGTTCGCGACGATGGAAAGAGAGCTCGCGAAGCAAATCAAGTTATTGAGATTTCGGATTCTTGTGTCAGATTTTATATTTGGCTACAAGACGCTATTCTCCCGGGCCGTGCAATCGTCGGCCTTTCACATAAGCCGCATCAAATCTGCCTATCTCTGAAACGTACAGTAGACCGCCGTGGCGTTTCCCATCGTTCTCTTCATTTCATAAAAAATCCGCCACCATCGACGCGTCAAGATAAATTGCCCATTCCGAAGGAGAGCATTGATAGGCTCTTTCGAACGATACGAGAAAGAGGCGACGTTCTTAAAATGCATCCGTGGTATGCGAAACGGTTTTCGAAGAAAAAAGGCATCGAGCAGCTGCTCGAATTTCGTCGTATGACGTGGGAAGCGATCCTCACCATATGCCTGGCAACTGGGATGCGCCCTGGAGAGCTCGCTGGGATGAAAATGAGCGAAAACATGAAAACAATGATCGACGAAAAGAGCATCACAGCGCCAACGGAAAAACGCGAGCCTGATGCTTCTCGTGTCATTCCAGTCACGATGAATGTTGTTATGCGAATAGGTGTGTATATTAAAAAATATCGGGCGGCGATGCTAGAAAATCTACGAAAATCCGGGAAGGATCCACAACCTAGCGATGTACTATTCATAAATTCGTTTGGTGCTCCGTTGACAAAAGAGACCCTTACCCGAGAGTTTTCACGCCTATGCAATCGCGCCGGAATCATTGAACGAACTTGTTTAAGTATGTTTCGGCATCGCGCGATCACAACTCTTGTCGCGATTCATTTAAAAGAATTTTGCAGTGCGCACCCAGCCGTCGCGATCCATGCCATGAACGACAGTAACTATTCCACCATTCTCGCTAAAGTGGCTTCCGTGACCGGACATAAGGACCCTGAGAGTTTGCGCCCCTACATTAACCTTGCATGGTACGAACTAGGATCATTCGATACCGTCAACGCCGCGATGAAACTTAGCTCGATGATGCTTACCTTGATGCATGAGTTGTCACCCGATTTGGAAAAGATCAGCAATGCCTCTCTCGACAAAAAGGAATCGTATCTGAACGAACGGCTCTCTTGGTTTAAAGCCGTCACTACCGAAATGGAAAGTGCCATTGAAGCATTTCGACACGTCAAAGTCGATCCGGAACTCCAAAGAGAGCTAATTCCGTGATCTGAGACGCGCAATCGATGGGGAACGCGGCTCGACTCTCATGACTCGACACCGCCCCTGTGAAAGCGACTTGAATTAAGCTTCGCACTTAGCCCACAAGAACGGCTTAACGTTCTCATGCGCGAGCGTCACGCCAAGGCTGGAGATCTGGTTGACGGACCCTTCCCGAACGAACACGCATTGAGTCAGCTATCCACGTGCACTCGGGTGCTGGGGTGCTGGCCGCGCCGAGCGACTGGCATAGATCGACGCGACCTTCGACCAGTCGTTCGAGGTTGGCGCGGCAGCCGGGTTCGTCGCCTGGCTCGCCTCAACGGACGAGGTCTGGTTCTTCCTCGACCCGGTCGACGAAACCCACGGCGGCGGCGAACTTTCTGGAGCGGTCCGCGCGGCACGGAAGCATCAGGTCCAATCGCATGCCGCTTGCCATGATCGCCGCCCCTACACAAATTGCCGATGTTGCGCATCAAGCTCACTTGCCCGTTTCAGGACGTGTGCGAGAATCGCAAAGGAGGCCGACAGAAACAGCGCAACGACATACGGCGAGCCAAAACCCAAGGTGATCACGCGGTGTCTTGGCGGCTCGCGCATGGTCGACCACACACTGAGTAACGGATCGCAAAGCAGGCTGAGGATCAATCAGATACCCGCGGCCTTGCCGGCCCCGGCAAGATAGGTCGCGGCGGCGGGGGAAAATAGTCCCGACGGGCGTAGAGCCGGAACAACCGACTTAGGTCTCGCATGCCACGGACAAGCGCAAGTAGCGGCACACTCGAGATTAGCGCGGCCCCTGCTTTCTGCCCGTGTGGCAGGCGCGAGACGTCCATGCCCCGCGCGGAAATCAGGCTGTCCGTGAGGTCAAAGCCGAGGCCGTATCCATTCGCCACGGCGTTCAGACGCGGGAACCACCAGCATGCCACATTGAGCACCAGCATGAGCACGCCCAAGCAGACCGTGAGCACGGCCATTGCCTGGCTGATCCGCTCAAGGTGATGAAGTCAATGAAGGGTCCTATTCAGGTTTGCGAAATAAAATCAGCTCACGATGATGTCAGTGAAATTATCGTAAAACAATCATTTATCCATGCGCTGGCGCAAACCGCCCCCTGCCTCGTCCCGCAACCGAAGCGCCAGGCGAGGCGGCGGCCGTTACCGCCGACGGCGAAAGCGGCCGCGCGCACGTTCAGCGGCACCGTGCCGGGGGCAGACCCACCGCCCCGCGCGCGGCGACCCTGTATGTGCATTTTTTCGCCCGCGTCTGTTGGCCAGCACACTGACGCGGGCATGCATGGGCGCATACTGCTCACTTCGCGCGCGCCGCGGGCGCTCATCGCCACCGTCACACTGTCAGGCGTAGTGCGACGGTTTTAGCGGACTACGGAAGGCGAGCGTCATCGCTTCGAGGAGCAGGACATGGATGCCATCGTGACGCAGCTTGTTCAGGCGCTCTCAATCGGCGCGATCGCGGCGGGCAAGGATGTCGCTGGCGAGGTGGTGAAGGACGCGTACGGCGCGCTCAAGGCGGCCGTTGCGACGCTGCTGAAAAAGGATGACACGACGCAGGCAACGCCCCCGAAGTCCGAAGCCGGGACCGACGCATCGGCGGACGAATCGGCGGACGACGAATCGAACGACGATCCCGGCCACGATCCCGAAACATTGCGGCAGCGTGTCGCGCACCTTGATCCCGCCGACCTGTCGACGCTACAGGAGCGCATTGACGCGCTGCGCGAGGCGTTACAGAGCGCGCTGAGTCGGCCCGGCGCCGGCGAGGTGCTCAAGGCGGATCCCACAATCAATCTGTGCATCCGCGATGGCACCTTCCTGTACGACGACGTCACGCTGCGTACCGGGGGGACGGCCAATGTTGAGATGCGTAACACCACCTCGCGTGGCAAGACATTCACGGTCGAGGCTGGCCTGTCGCCAGGCCAGAGCGCCGCGATCGAGGACGAACGGAAAAACTGACAGGCGCGCCGTTAGCGGCCGGTACGGGCGCGCCAGTGAGCACTCAGGCCCTCAACCAGATCACCGTCCATCGCGGCGCGCACGTCGAGATCGGGCAGCTTATCCAGACGGTCTATCTGAATCGCCCTTTTGTTGCGAGAGACTATGACATCGCGATGAGCCGGTTTGTCGCGGACCGGCTCGCGGCGGACTTCACCGGGCGCGAGGCGTGTCTGGCCGCGCTCGATGCGTGGGCCGCCGACGCGAGGGCCGCCCCCGACCTGCTGCTCCTGGGCGCGGCCGCGCGGGGCAAATCAACGCTGCTCACGCAGTGGGTCAGCAGGCGTGCCGACACCGCGAACGTGATCCTGCTTGCCATCAGCCAGACCTATGGTATTGACCGGGAGCTCGACTTTTTCCCCGCGCTCGCCCGTGCACTGAGCGTCACGTTCGCGGAGCTCGGGCGCGCGCCCGAGGAGCCCGAGGCGTGCCGGGCGTTCGCTCATCGCGCGCTTTACGCGTTAGCGGCGGGCCATGCTCCGCTGTTGCTCGTCATCGACG
>Ga0137385_10006274_pt1 | contig 10449 bp, 8 predicted proteins | sample SagtaG_FD_104921 | JGI IMG/M metagenome (GOLD analysis project Ga0137385, IMG submission 104921) | Vadose zone soil microbial communities from Sagehorn Ranch, Mendocino, California, USA - Sage2_R_80_16 metaG | ecosystem: Environmental > Terrestrial > Soil > Vadose zone | place: USA: California... | reverse complement strand
GAAGGTCAGTCCTGGCAGCAGGCGATGACCAAGGCAGATTTGTCCCTAGGACGATCCACCGCCTACCGTCTGGTGCAACTCGCGCGTGACCCGGAGGGCAGCGAACGGCCTTTTCTCGACGACAGGCACGGCCATCCGTACAAGCTGACCGAACCGATGCGGCGCTGGATTGTGGAGTACTGCACGCAGCATCCGGGTGTTTATTCGAGCTAGGTCAAAGCAGAACTCCAAGCGCAGTTTGGCCTGGAGGTCAGCCGTGGGCATATTAACCGGGTGCGTGCGGAGGCGGGAGTCACCGCACCGTGGAGGGGACGAGCGAAAAAAAACTAACGGAGCCGCAGCCGGTGTGGCAAGAGGGGATAGGGAGCCTGCTGAGGCTTTCGGCAGCCCACCAGACGGGGTTCCTAGCAACGCTTAGCGCCACCATCCAAGGCGGAGCTAGTTCGCTCCTCTCCAGTGGTCTGCCGCGCAACGAGGCGGTAGTAGAACGACTCGTTCTGACCTTGCTGTTTCTGCCCGTGGCTGGGCTGGCCCGCACCTGGGATCTGCGCACTTACACGGGAACCATGCTCGCACTGCTCACCGGGCGAGGCTGTGCCTACAGCTATGCCTACGTCGAGCAGTTTCTCTCCCGGTTGGCACGGGCCGGAGCAGACGAGAGTCTCACTGGCACGGTGGCACAGTGGACATGGGCCTTATGGCATGAGGAGCAATCCCAGGAAGAGCAGGAACAGGAGGAGCAAAGGGCCGTGTTCTACGTCGATGGGCATCGCAAAGCGGTCTACAGTGATGTGCTGGTTCCTCGGGGACCGGTGGGCAAGCTGGGCGGGAAAATCTTGGGGTGTCGAGAGTTAGTGGTGCTGCATGACGATGAGGGCCATCCACTGCTGGCCACCACGCATCGAGGTGATCAGCATCTGACGCAGGGCGTCCCTCAGTTGCTGCACCGCTATGAACAGGCGATCGAGCTGGGGCATCTGGATTCCCTGGTGGTAGATCGAGAAGGCATGGCAGCCGAGTTCCTGTTCCAACTCCACGCTGAAGGTCGGCGCGTCGTCACGCTCCTACGCAGTAACCAGTACAAGGATGAGGGGTCGTTTACGGAAGTCGGGGAGTGGCTCCCCTGGCGCTTGGATCGGGAGGGCTCGGTGGTCTGTGAAGTGGCGACAGCCCGGTTTCAACTGCCACGCCCGACGCAGCCTGACCAGCCGTTGACGGTACGGGTCGCTCTGATTCGCGATTGGCGTAAGTTGATCGTCCGTGAAGCAGCAACGGAAGCTGAGACGGTTGAAGGCGGGCGATGGAAGGCCGATTTAGCCCCGGAGCAGCAACAGTTCTGGGAGCCGGAGTGGCAAGCCACGCCTGCGCCGCCCGTGCCTACCAGACCAAAGCTCATCCCCGTCGTGACAACGGCGAGGGAAGCCAATGCGGTGGAGTTAGCCCAAACCTACTTCCGGCGATGGACCCGGTCTGGGAGAATGCGATCCGAGATTGGCTCATTCCTCTCAATCTGGATACGAATCACGGATATGCGAAAGAGGCAGTGGTGAACTCGGAACTGGTCAAACGACGGACGGTCTTGGAGAAGCGCGTCGCTCATTTGCACCGACTGGCGGCAGAGAGCCGCAAACGGCTCCGCCAGATGCGCGCGTCCGACCAGGTGCGAGAACAGCAAGTCGTGATCTGGGAACAACGGCAGCAGGACTTGTTGGCGCAAGTCACGGCGATAGAGACCATTGGCCAGTCCGGTGAGCCTAGCTTGCTTGCCATCAAAGCCCAGCAACTAGAAGCAGAGTGGGAAGTACATCATCGACGAGTCTTGCTCGAAGCCACCAGCGTCGGTGGAAAACGCGAGTTGAACTACTGTGAAAAATCCTGTCGAGCCCTCCGACATGTCCTGCGAAAGCCGAGAAGAGCTCCGGGCATGCGAACGCGAAATGCAGGAACTGGATAACACCAAAGATCAGATCATGACTTTGCTGAAGGTTGGACTCGCGAATCTGGGAATGTGGCTCCGTGATCACTACTTTGGGGAAAGTTATCAGTCCTGTGGCTGGGAACGCATGGTGCCGTTCTTCCAGTTGAGTGGGTGGGTCACCGCGACGCAAGCCGAAGTGAGGCTCGACTTCTCCCCGTTCAACCACCGGGCCATGGGACGGGACCTGCAAGATCTGTGTCGAAACGTGAATACCAGTGGCGTCCACCTTCCAGATGGGAGGCGCTTGGTGCTCACTGTGGGGCAACGGCGGAGTGGATGCTTCAATGGCCCACTCGCGAACACGGGGTGAATCCCACTCTACTTATGCCACTTGGGGAAAAAGCTTCACTCCCTGAAGTGGAATGGAGCCAGCACCACAGAAAGGATCGAGTACATGAGGAGGATTACTATTTGTTGACTTGAGAATCTCAGACCTTATATTTGATAGTAAATCTCCATTATTAGAGTTTTCCCATTGTACTAGTGCCTCAATCAACTTAAAGAGTCTGTTACGTTCTTGCTCCTGAGCCTCCTCTGAGGGAAATTCATCGGGATTACTAGTACACCGAGGTAGAAATCTCTCCACGATTAGGAAAGCCCGGTGTACGTCCATTTGATAGGTTTGGCCATCGTCCGATTGTAATAGGTGATGAAAGCCAGAATCTGGTCGCGCAAGTCATACAGCGAGACGAAATGGCCTCGCTTGAGCAGCTTGCGCACCAGAATACTCAGCCAAATCTCGACCTGGTTCATCCAGGATGCATGCTTGGGTGTGTAGTGAAAAACTACCGTATGTGCCGGATCATGCAAAAAGGCGGCCCGACTTTCCATGGACTGCAAGATCCCGCTCTTGCCTTTGACCCCCAACGTCTCCAGCGCAATCCCCTCACGTTCAGCTACCCAGCACACCAGCGATTCAGATTGATGGATGTTGAGGTTATCCAAGATGATGTACCATTTCGTGGCCGTAGGATCGCTGGCAATCAGGCGCTGAAGGTGGGCAAGGGCATCCTCCTCAGTGCGGGTGGGACCCCAGGACGGTGCGATGACCTGTCCAGTCACGACATCGAAATTGATGAACCAGGATAAGATGCCATGCCGAATGTATTCGAATTCGCGCCGCAGCACATGGCCTGACTGCATGGGCAAGTCGGGATACTTGCGCTCGAGCGCTTGCACTCCTGTCAGTTCGTCTAGACTGATCGAGCGTTCTCCTCCTTTGGCTCGTTGGGGAGCACGCGCATAGACCTCGCAGCCATCGCGAATCTTCTCGTCGCGCTGCGCATCAGGCACCTCATTTAGCCAGTATCGGAAGCGGTGCGGTTGCAGACCCCCTTTTTGAGCAAATAGCTCGCATGTCGTGGCGAGATCTGCTCGACGATGCCTCGCTCCATCAGTTCCTCTGCGATTTCACGTCCAGTCCACTGACTGATCGGTCGTCCTGCCTTCATCGGTGCCTCACAGGCCAGGGCCGCCATCTGACAACGTTGTTCCGCTGTGAACTTGGGCGGCGTCCCTGGTCGGGGTGCATCTCGCAAACGCTCCGCGCGACTTCGCGTGGCCAACTCGATCCCTTGCAATCCTACCCAGCGATCTCGCCACAGACGCACCGTATCCACGTTCACATCCAGCTCACGCGCAATCTGGGCATTGGAGTCTCCCTGCGCCGAGGCTTCGATCATGCGCGCTCGCTCCGATGACGCCTCGTGATCTGGACTAACGCTTCCTGTTCCCGCTCGCTCAGGATGACCTGTGTGGCCCGTTTCGGCATGCCTTGTTCTTCCTTGCTTTTTCCTCCTATTCTATCACGGAATTATTTCTACCTCAATGTACTAGAAGGATCGTCAATCAATGATGAAAATAACACAGCACGACAGGTGGCAAGAGGACGTTGTGCCCACCACTTATGAATCCCTGATGGATTTCCCTTATAAATATAGTTCTCTCGGGTAGAAGCTCGATTAAGAGCATCGAGCGGCAATGCGACCTCGATCAGTTTCTTGCGGTAGGTCATACAGGGATAACTCCTTTGTTGAGCAATTGTGCCAGGTCATAATTCACGCTGGTCGCGCCGAAGTCTGGTTCTCGTGTGAATGGCTTCTGGATATAATAAGGAAGAGCTTCGTCTCCATCAACGATCACCACCGCCAGGATAAAATCATCAGGCTTGTTCAGGCCAGTCAGTATCTCGTTCTTCGTCACTGTGACCGTTGTGGAATCTTTGACGCGCCCCTTGACCTCGATAAAGCGCAGCTTGCCTGTACCTGGGACGCGCGATTCGATATCGTAGCCGCATTTGTCGGCGCTGACATCGCGCGGCAGGTAGCCCAGGCTGCGCTCGGCCTGCATCACTGCCTCCATGGCGACGCGCTCGATACGGGCGGTTTCGTGGGCAAACTGCGCTGTCCTGAGCCCATCACCCTGTCCTGTGATTATGTTCAGCAGCCCCTGCGGGATGACAAGCACACCGCCGACGACGACCGGCGGCAGGGGGGACAGTTTGCGCTCCTGCTCCAATTCGCTCAGGCGTCGCTCCAGCCGGTCCAGCAATTCTTCGGCTCGCTGGCGCGCGATCTGCGAATTGAGGCGGGCATTGACTCTGCCTGCGGCCTCCTGGATCTTGAGCGTGGCAGCGCGGTAATCCCAGTAGCTGATCTCTTTGGTCAGGCGATCATTGACCGCTGCGCTGGTTTTGTCGATCTGCGCTTCCCGCCGCTGCTTGATCTCGGCCAGGTGGCGCGGCACCAGTTCAGTGATGGCATAACTGCGCGCCTGCTCTTCCAGGTCACCCTTGAGCCAGGAAGCATCCTGCAACTGCGGGATCAAGGCCTGTTCCTCTTCGCGCAAGGGGCGATAATCGAGGAAGGGCGCATAGCCTGCCACGTGCATGGTCCCCTGCGCATCCATCTCGATGAATTGCAGCTGGCGCGAGACTTCGCGGCGCTTACCCGTGCTGTCGGTGCTCGCATCCTGGATGGTATGCTCAAGATAGAACAGCACCCGCATCGCTTCACCCAGGTCACCAGGATCAACTAGCATCGCTCCCTGTTTGAGCAGGTCCCGGTATTGCTCCAGCACCACATCAAGGGTCACATCGAGCAGGGGATGACCGGGGCAGATGAGCGCTGCCTGCGGTTTGCCCGGAATGGTGAGGCGTTCTTTCTCAAACACCACCCGTTCATACTGGCGTGCAATGGCAGCCCTGGTATCGCCTCGCGGGCTGCGGTTGCGGATCAATGGGGGCACGTGTGTGATCTCGTAGCGGCGCGGCTCGCGCTCATACCATTTCCCGCCAAAGCGCTTGAGCGCCTCTAAGAAAAAGGTGGCGATGAAGTGCGGCTGCAGGCGGCGGGCGGTGGCTCGCTCCATCTCTTCGCGGATCTGGCGCACGCGCACCACGTCCATCACCTCGTGGGCCAGGGCCCGTTCTTCTAACAACTCCTGCAGGTGCTGCCGGTCGAGCGCCTGGTCTACTACAAGGGTCAGCTTCGCCCGCACATCGGGGCGATCCCCATAGCGAATGGCTTCAACGATCAGGTCACGCAGCGGGCGATGATCGAAGAGGACCTTGCCCAGCACGTCGAAGACCTGACCGCCTAACGCTTCTCGCTCCTCTTCCAGTTTCTTGAGCAGGGTATGGAAGACTTCACCCTCGCGGGTCTCGGCGGCCACCAGGTTCCAGAGATGGCACACTTCCGTCTGCCCGATGCGGTGGATACGCCCAAAGCGCTGCTCCAGGCGGTTCGGGTTCCAGGGCAGGTCATAGTTGACCATCAGGTGGGCGCGCTGCAGGTTGATGCCTTCGCCTGCGGCATCCGTTGCCACTAGCACCTGCACCTGTTTCTCCTGGGTGAAGGACTCCTGTGCCCTGCCACGCTCCTCCCGACTCACGCCACCGTGAATGATAACCACGGCCTCGTCTCGTCCCAGCATGGTGCGAATGCGCTCCGCCAGGTAGGTGAGGGTATCGCGGTGCTCGGTGAAGACGACCAGCTTGCGGCGCTGCCCCTGCGTGTCAAACATCTCCGCGTTATTCTGTAACAGGCTCGCCAGTCCCTCCCACTTGCGGTCGGTGCCACTGCGCCGCACCTGCAAGGCCAGCGTTTCCAGGCGGACCAGCAACGCGATCTCGACTTCGAGTTCGGCAATGGTGCGTGCCGCCGAAGCCTGGTCGACGACGCGCTCCTCGGTCTCCTCCCGTTCTGCCTCAGGAGCGTCTTCCAGCTCATCGAGATCATCGTCCGCGAGTGCAGGTAAGCCCTCGAGGAGTTCAACGGGAGCATATACATCCTGCCTGGCCTGCTGTGCCTCATGCAGGCGGCGCTCCAGCCGCTCTCGCCTGCGTTTCAACGATTGATAAATGGCCTCCGGTGAGGAGGCGAGACGCCGTTGCAGGGTGGTCAGGGCGAATCCCACGGTGCCCCTGCGTCCTGTGTCCAGCGCATCGGCCCGGTTGAACTCCTGGCGTACATAGCCGGTCACTTCCTGATACAGGTCTTCTTCCGGCCCCGACAACTGGTAATTCACGGTGTAGGCGAAACGCTCGGGAAAGAGCGGGGTGCCTTCAAAGGTGTAGAGCTGCTCTTTGACCAGGTGACGCATCAGGTCGGAAACATCGACTTTGTGCACGCCGTCGCGGAACTTGCCTTCGAAGCGATCGGCGTCGAGCAGGCGCAAGAAGAGTTGGAAGTCTTCCTCTTTCCCGGAGTGCGGTGTCGCGGTGAGCAGCACCAGGTGGCGCGTGATCTTGCCCAGCAGCTCTCCAAGCTGGTAGCGCCTGGTGTACTTGATCTCGCCCCCAAAGAAGGTGGCCGACATCTTATGCGCTTCGTCCACGATGACCAAGTCCCACTCGGTCTGCCGCAGTGTGTCCTGGACCTGTTCGTTGCGCGACAGCTTGTCCAGGCGGGCGATGCACAGCGGTGTTTCGCTGAAGGCATTGCCCGATGCGGAGGCTTCTAGCCGGTCGTTGGTGAGGATGTCAAAGGTGAGGTGAAAACGCCGGTGCAGTTCATCCTGCCACTGTTCCACCAGGTTGCCGGGGGCGATAATGAGGCAGCGGCGCAGGTCCCCACGAATCAGCAGCTCTTTGATGAGCAGCCCGCTCATGATGGTCTTCCCCGCGCCGGGATCGTCTGCGAGCAGGTAGCGCAGGGGCTGTTTCATGAGCATGGTTTCGTAGACGGCGGTGATCTGGTGTGGCAGTGGCTCGATGAGCGAGGTATGCACGGCAATCAGTGGATCGAACAGGTAGGCGAGGCGGATGCGGTACGCCTCAGAGGTGAGGCGAAACAGCGCTCCATCGGCGTCAAAACTCCAGGGCAGGCCAGCGGCGGCGATTTCCAGGTTGGCAACGTTGTCGCTATAGAGCAGTTCGCTCCCCAGGTTCCCGCTGGCATCCTGATACACCAGCTCAACCCCAATGGACCCATGGCGTTTGACGCTGATGATGGTCACGGTCCCGCCGGGAAGGAGACCTTTGACGGTGACACCGGGTGTGAGTTCTTCCAGGAGAGCCATCGGCAAGCGACCTCTGATAGAGCATGTGATGGATGTAGTAGAGGCAACCGTATCAAATCGTCGAGGATTTGTCAAGCGAGATTGGAGGTATTTGGTGGCGTCAGTATCATGTCCTTTGGAAGTGCCAACAACAGCGAAGAAACAAAAAAAGTGTGGCAGCGGAGGTAGTTAGGCGAACGGTACAAGCATGGTCTCATGCCACTATTCGCTCTACGCATCTAGACAAAGAAGATTCTGAATGTTATCCTTGCGAAGGCAACAGAAGCGCTTATCCTGGAAGGAAGATCTCAATTTAGCAGTGAGACTATAGGCATGACCACTGATGGGGAAGGAGAAACAGTTGATTACCAGAGAAAATGAGCCGACCATCCAGGAACTGGTGGCCAGGCTAGCCGAGTTGGAACGTGCGAATGCAAGTATGAATGAGGAACTGCTGACCCTGCGGGCAGCACAACCTGCAGTCCTCGCACAAACATCGCTGTCTGAGAGATCCATGGCGGAGAGCGAACAGGCACCGACCGAGAGACCGAAGAGCCGGCGCAGGTTGCTGCGAACGGGGCTTGGAGTTGCCGTAGCGACCGTCGGGGCAGCAGCGTTGCTTGAGATGAACACGGGCGCTGCCCATGCAGACGGAAACGAGAGTCCGACCATCTTTACGAGCAATGCGAGTGGTACCCCTGCCGTTACTGCAAACAACAATACCGGTGATGCTATCTCCGCCAATAGTATACTTGGGAATGGCGTCGGTGCCTTCAGTAAGAATGCAACTGCTGTCGATGGTACCACCACCAGCGGCACTGGCGTCTTCGGGAGCAGTGTCGGCGGCACTGGCGTCTTCGGTCTCAGCAAACTTGGCATCGGTGTCATCGCCAATAGTGGCTTTGGAACCGCCTTGCAAGTGCAAGGGCACATGCAGGTGCAAGGTGATGCCGTGGGACAGGTGACGTTGCCGAAGGGCAAGAGCTCGGTGACGGTGAGCACCAATGCGGCGACAGCGACCAGCAACATCCTGCTCACCCTGCTGAGCAATCCCGGTCAGGCGCAGGTGTGGGTTACGCGAGCAGCGGGTAGCTTCACCATCCATGCCAGCCACAAAGCTGCTAGCAATATCACTTTTGCTTTTCTAGTCATCAACTAACTGCCAAATAACATGGTGAAATAAAGGAGAGAGCAGCATAGACGTAGCCCTCCTAACCAGTTGACTGGGAGGCCTGTTCCAGTGCAATGGCAAAGGCATGGATACTCCCAAAACGTTGTTTGGGGTCCTTAGCGAGTGTAGTCAGTACCACGTGCTCCACGTCGGGCGTGATCACTGAGACCTTCTCACGCAATGACGGTGGGGGAACAATCGCGTGTTGCGCGGCAATTTCGGTAAATGAGCCATGAAAGGGGCGGTCTCCGCTGAGCCACTCATAGACGATGACGCCCAATGCATACTGATCGCTGGCCGGACGGGGCTTGCCGTGGATTTGTTCCGGCGCCATGTAGGCGATCGTGCCAGCCATATCCTGCGTGCTCTGGTAGCGTGAACTCTGGGCCACGAGCGCGATCCCGAAGTCGCTGAGCAAGACCTCGCCGCGTCGCCCCACGAGCATGTTCTCTGGTTTGACATCGCGATGGATCAGTTTCTCATCGTGGGCATATTGAAGGGCCTCAGCGACTTGCTTGACGTAGGAGATGATCGTTGGGAGGGGGAGGATGCTCCCTTTGGGATGGTGCTGGCGCAGCGTCCCACCCGAGGCATAGCTCATGACCAGGAAAGGGGTGCCATTGATGACATCGAAATCAAAGACGCGCACGATATGGGGGTGTTCGAGGCTGGCGATGGTGTGAGCCTCCTTCTGGAAACTCTCCACTTCGCTCCTGTTGGCAAGGCGCGTGTGCAGGACTTTGACGGCAGTGGAGGTACCCAGACGCAGATGTTCGCCCAGGTAGACTTCTGCGAAGCCACCTCGCCCCAGGAGACGGACGAGGCGATAGTTGCCGAGCTGTTGGCCGACACGGCCTTCCAACTCCGCCCCTGCCTCCGGGTGCTCTTGTGGTTTCCCAGGGATGATCTCGGGACGTTTGATCTCTTCCTTTTTACTCGACAGGTGTGCTTCTTGCTCAGGCGGTGTTTCTGTTTGCCTATGAGAGGGAACAGTAGGTGAAACAGGGGCAGGTGGTAGCGGTTCAGTCTGCGTGTTCTGCAGTCTCAACTCCTGAACACTAGGAGGTATTGCCCTTGGTGGTATTGCCTCTTTGCCTGGAGTATCTGCGTGAGCAACAAATGGAGCAGGCGCCATAGGTATTTGCGAAGGTCGTGGTTGAGGCTGTAACTGCCAGGATTCCTGTGGAGGCTGCATCGTTGGAGGGGCTGTTGTGATGCGCCGTACTTGGGCTTCGCCGGCTTTGAAGCGCTGCAGTTCTTCCCGGCGTTTTGCTCGCCTGGCGCCAAAACGCAGGCTCACCAGCACTATTAGGATGATGAGCAGGACCAGCCCAACAACGCCTAATAGCCAGAGTGCGAGCAGCGAGAACTGAATACCAAAGATGTTCACCCCGCCAGATGAAGGTGGGGTACTGGGTTGACCGCTGGAACTTACAGACGTCTTCGCTGCTATCGACGATAGATACAGCGATGGCGCCGTAAAGGCAGCCGTTTTTGCGGCCATCAATTCTTGCCGCGCCTTGCTAAAGTTACCTGCGTAGTAATCCTTCATCCCCTGCCGCCACTGCGTATTCAGGGTGTTTGTATGCGTCGATGAAGGCGGGAGTTCTGGCTGGGCAGCCAAAAACTGTGTGATATACTCTGCAGAAAAAACGCCGTTGGCATTGAGCTGTATGCCTGCCAGGCTGCCACTACCACCCACCAGAGGCGTGCCCAACTCGACCGGGGTTGTATTCGGCAGGGTGCTGCTGGGAGCCTCTTTGGTAGGAGTAAGGAACTGGGGCATCTGTTGCAGATACTG
>Ga0137385_10006269_pt1 | contig 10456 bp, 8 predicted proteins | sample SagtaG_FD_104921 | JGI IMG/M metagenome (GOLD analysis project Ga0137385, IMG submission 104921) | Vadose zone soil microbial communities from Sagehorn Ranch, Mendocino, California, USA - Sage2_R_80_16 metaG | ecosystem: Environmental > Terrestrial > Soil > Vadose zone | place: USA: California... | reverse complement strand
TGCGCGCGCAACGGGAGTTGGAACGCGGCGGGTGTACGGCGCAGAGACGATCCCGCTTCCTGCGCGTGCGGATCCACGCCTTCAGTTCCTCGGCGTGCTGCTCGGCTTCGGAGCCGCATCGCTCTACGTCGCCGCAGCCCCGCTTGCTATTTACTACCTCGCGGTGGGCCTCGGCGTTGACTTTTCCGCGGTCCTGCTGCTCTCCGGAGTTTCGTTGATCGCGACCCTTTGGATTTTCCAGTGCGTGGCGTTTGCGGCTGTCGGCTTCTATTCTTCAATTCTCATGCTCTTGAAGAAGGCCCAAATTGGCGCCGGATGGATTACCCTCGGAATCCTCTCCATCTCGCTCTCCGCCATCTTCCTAGGCGTCGGACGACTCTTTGGAGCTTGGTTCGGCGTGGCCGCTGGGGGCCTCGTCATGGGTGCCGGCCTACTCAACACGTTCCTTGCTCGACTCATCCTGAGGAAGATCCACCGTCTTTGGGCCGCGTCGGTCACGGGCCAGAAGCAGAAGGTGTGAATTGAGGATGCCCTATCTGATTCACGATTGTTCCATAAGGCATAGTTATATTCGGCGGCGTGCGATAGGAGCGATGGAATGGGCCTAGTTCGGCATCTCGCCAAGCGTGGGGTTCTTCTCATTGTAACCGTTATTTTCGCCATCTATCTTACCGTCCTGATTGCAAATGGCGGAGGCTACATCGACGATCTCCTGAAAGGGCAGATCGCGTTTGACCTCCACGCCCAGTTGAACAACGATCGAGCATACCGGCTCCTCCCTCCCGAAGATCAAGCCCGGATTTTCAATGAGACATACGCGGCAAGAATTGAGGCCCGCGGCTTAAACCAGCCCTTCCTAGAGCGGACGTTCACGTATACGGTCGACGCGCTCACGCTTCAGCTCGGACGCTCTCAGGCCCTCACTTCGACGGACGGCTCCCATTCGGTTGCTCTGATCATCGGCGAGCGCCTGCCGCGCACGCTCATCCTGTTCACGACCTCGACCGCGATAGGCGCGGTCTTGGGAATTTGGCTCGGGCTTCGGATGGCCCGCAAAGCTCTCTCCATCTTTGATCGCGGCTCAACGATCGCTTCGGTGACGACGAATGTCGTGCCACCGTGGGTCTTCGGTATTTTCTTCTTGCTTCTCTTTGCCTACTACGTACCCGTGTTTCCCCCCTTCGGATGGATTGGCGCCCCTGCCCCGCCGGCGGGGAGCGGGGCTTGGTACCTCGACGTCGGGTGGCACATGATCCTCCCGATGCTCGCTTTTATCGTCGCCTCCTTCGGCGCATGGTCCTACACGACACGCAACCTTGTATTGCAGATCATGGACGAGGATTTCGTCAGCGCCGCGAGGGCGCGGGGATTGCCAGAACGGATCGTGCTGCGAAAATACGTATTTCGCGCCGCCTCGCCTGCGATCGTCACATCGCTCGCTCTCGCCCTGATTGTGTCTTGGCAAGGTGCCATTATCACGGAGACCATCTTCCAGTACGAGGGAATCGGTCAGCTCTTTTTCGAGGCGATTGTGGCGTTCGATGCACCCGTAGTCATCGCCCTGACTGCAATCTACGCATACCTCCTCGGGGGAACCGTGTTCTTGCTCGAAGTCATTTACAGCTATCTTGATCCGAGGGTTCGGGCCCTCAACAGGTGACACGGTGCCGGCTTCGGCTCCGACGGTGGGAATGAAAGGAGCCTTCATCGAGGCCCTTCGCATGAAGTCGGGGCTCGTCGGGTTCGGCATTCTCGCATCGCTCCTCGCGGTCACGGTCATTACGCCGTTGTTCGCCCCGTTTGATGTCGTACGCCAGTGGTCCAACGTCGATTACTGGCAGGACAACCCGCGGTGGGCCGCCCCCGAGTGGGTTCACTACTTCACCGGGCGTAAGGACCCTACCAACACCTTTTTCGACCCATCCACCTTCCGGTCTGTTGTCACGCGGACCACGACCATTCTCCCCGATGGGACAACTTTCAACCTGACAACCGTCGAAGCCTCAAAAAAGTTCTTCTGGGATTTCGACGACTTCCCGTCCGAGCTTAGTGCTTACGTAACCGCGAGCTTCCCTGGCGCCACCCCCAACGTAACCGGCCAGAGCCCGTTCATCGTAATCAACTGGACCCGGCCGGATAAACAGGTCATCAACCTGGTCACCCGGTCGATTCCCGGCCGGGAGCAGAACGTTACGACAACCTACCACTTCTCATCGAGTACGGGCGCCGCTCAAGGCGTCATTCGGAAGATCCAAAACTGGGTCGTTCGCGAGGGAGTAATCCCCGAACCGATCGTCAATAATGCGTCCGTCCAACCTCACGTCGCGCTCTTCGCACAGAACGATTCCGCCCAGCTCGACCCCGCGAGAAGCGCACACCTCCTCCGCGGGACATACCAGCTCGTCGTTCGCTATACGGGGTTTGGCCTTACCGACACGATGAGCATCGGGCTCAAGATATACGGCACCGTCTTTGGTCTCGCGGGAACGGACGATCAGAGACGGGACTTGATGACGGGACTGCTTTGGGGGGCTCCGGTCGCCTTGGCTTTCGGTGTTGCAGCCGCTGTCGTCGTGGTCCTCATCCAGACCGTGCTCGGGGCCATCTCCGGATGGTACGGGGGCGGAATCGACGAAGCCATCCAGCGGTCCGCGGAAGTCTTCCTGATCATCCCGATTCTTCCCATCCTGATCATCATCCAGTTAGTATTCCATCGACCCGGAATAGTTGCGATTCTCTTCGTGGTCGTCGCCTTCGGGATTGTGGGGTCGACCACGAAGGTCGTCCGGAGCATTGTGCTCCAGATCCGCGAAGAACAGTTCGTCGAGGCGGCTCAGTCCTACGGGGCGAGTCGGCTACGAATCCTGTTCCGGTACATCATGCCTCGCGTGATGCCGTATGCCTTCGCCCTCGTCGCGCTCAGCGTTCCTGCCTTTATTTTCCTCGAGGCGTCCCTCAGCTTCCTGGGTCTCGGAGATCCGACGTTGCCGACATGGGGGGCGACCCTCGGCAATGCCTATAACGGAAGTGCTCTGTACTACGGCTATTGGTGGTGGGTCGCATTCCCGACCCTCGGGATCGTGTACACCGCGATCGGGTTCTCCCTGTTGGGTTATGCGTTCGACAAGGTCATCAACCCGCGACTGCGCGAAGAGTGAGGGGCGAAGGAGTCGATGGTCGTCCTAGAGGTCCGCCATCTTCGCTATTACTACCGGACGCGGCGGGGGGCTGTGAAGGCGGTCGACGACGTAAGTTTCTCAATCGACTCCGGGAAGACATTGGCGCTCGTGGGAGAAAGCGGTTGCGGAAAGACCTCCACGGCCACCGCAATCCTCCGGTTGTTGCCCCGCAACGTCGACACGTACGAGGGCCAAGTGTTCCTCGACGGCCAGGATGTCACCGCTTTCAGCAACGAGGAATTTCGCTCGAAGGTGAGATGGCGCGGAATCTCGATGGTTTTCCAGGGCGCGATGAACGCCTTGAGCCCGACGACGCGGTGCGGCCCCCAGATCGCAGAGCCTCTCAGGATCCACTACGACTCGAGCCAGGAGGAAGCCACTGCGGCGGCCGGCGAGGCGTTGAAGAACGTCGGGCTTCCTGACTACGTAAGTGAGCGGTATCCGCATGAGCTGAGCGGGGGGATGAAGCAGCGGGTCGTCATCGCCATGGCGCTCGTAATGAGGCCGCGGATGGTGATCCTCGATGAACCTACATCGGCCCTCGATGTGATGACTCAAGCGAACATCATCAATCTTCTGAAACGCCTTCAGAAGGAAATCGGCGTAGCCTACTTATTCATCACCCATGACTTGGGCCTTGCGAGTGAACTTGCCACGGATGTCGCAATCATGTACGCGGGACGAATCGTCGAAATCGGTTCCGCGTCCAAGGTCTATGCCGCCCCGAAACATCCCTACACTGAAAAGCTCATCCACAGCGTCCCGCGGCTTCGCAGCGAAGAGACGCCTGAATTCATTCCAGGGGCTCCCCCGGATCTGACGAACGCACCGTTGGGATGTCGCTTCCACCCGCGATGCCCGTACGCCTTCGAACTGTGTGGCTGGTCTTCCTCCGAACTTGCCGCGACACTTGCTCGGCAGGCTCCCGGGCTTGAGATAGAAGACGTGTCCTTGGCGGGTGTCGGCAAGTATGATACGGAGGATCCCTGGAAACTCGTCATTTGGCCCGGCAAAGGCACGCGCGCATCCAGCATCGCATCAAGCCTTCGCGAGTTGGCAGCCGACCGGCGTTCCTCTGTCCCATTCCTTCGCGCCATCGAGAAGATTGACGAACGTGATAGTCGCGTCGTTGTCAGGCTTCACCCAGGCCAGATGCCCGAACTCATGGGGGAGGACGATCAGCAGGCGGCATGCTGGCTACTCCAAAAGGAGGGAAGTGGATCTGGAACGAACTGACTTAACGCCGCCTGGAGGCGCGGGCGCCGAGCCGGATGGCGAGTACCCGATCATCCAGCTCGACGCGCTCCGGATGTGGTTTCAGGTAGGCGGTTCCGTCTTCCGGAAGTCGCTTGCAGTCAAGGCGGTTGACGATGTGTCCCTCACAATCTACCGCGGGGAAACGATGTCCCTGGTCGGTGAGAGTGGCTCGGGGAAGACGACGCTTGGCCGAACGGTCCTCCGGCTTCTCGAGCCAACGGATGGGCGCCTGCTGTATGCAGGCATGGACATCACGCACGCCTGGCAGCCCGAGCTCATGTGGCTTCGCCGCAAGGCTGCGATCGTCCCCCAGGATCCATACTCGTCCGTCAACCCGTCTTTCCCCATCTACCGCGTCCTGGAAGAGCCCCTTGCGATCCACAAAATGGGGACGCGCGCCGAGCGCGAAGAACGGATATTCCAGGCGCTGGAAAACGTGAAGTTGACACCTGCCGAATTCTTCGCGCAGAAGTTTCCTCATCAGCTAAGCGGAGGACAGCGTCAACGAGTCGCCGTCGCACGCGCCACGATCCTCGAACCGGAATTCATTGTGGCCGACGAGCCCGTTTCCATGCTCGATGCGTCTGTGCGCATCTCGATCTTGAGGCTGCTGGGGCAGCTCCAAAAGAAACTCGGGCTCTCCTTTCTGTATGTCACGCATGACTTGGCGACCGCGCGTCATTTTGCCGACCGGGTCGGCATCATGTACGCCGGGCGACTCGCGGAATCTGGTCCGATCGGTAGCGTACTCGCAGAGCCGTTGCACCCGTACACACAGGCACTGATGGAGGCAATCCCAGATCCGGATCCGGAGAACCGCCTGCGGGAGCGACCCACGTTGCCGGGGGAGCCGCCGAGCCTCATGTCGCCGCCCCCCGGTTGCCGGTTTCATCCGCGCTGTCCGATTGCGAAGGAGGGCCTGTGTGACGTCGTGGAACCCCAGCTCCGCGAGCTCAGGCCGGATCATTCCGTCGCCTGCCATCTCGCTAGCTGACATCGAACCCCGACACGAAAGATGATGCGCTTCGCCGATGCGTCCGTGGTGACTCGATTCACAGGTCGTCCCGCGCAAAGCACGCATGTTCTAGTACAATTCTCGAAGTCAAGGGGTTGTGCGGGAAAACCAATAAATAGTGTCCTGTGGTTCCTTGTCACCAAGTGACGCGCGCCGGTGAGGATGCGCGTCATCGTGGGAGTTCGGGGGAAGGTCAGTGAAAGTTGCATTGGTGTGTACAATCGTGATAGCGCTCGTACTCGCGGGGTTCGTTACGCTGGCCCCTCGAGTCGCGGCCGCAGTGCCCGCGGGTGGATACGTGAATACGATGACCTGGTACCGGGTGGCAAGCGGGACCCAAGCGGTCCTCGACATTGCACGTCCGGGAACAGATCCAAGCCATCTGGATCTCTGGTTATATAATCTGCTTACACCCTCTGACATCGCAGCCGCAAAGACCAACCCAGCCGTCCGCACGATCGATGTGGCGGGAAGTTGGGACAATCTCTTTGTGAACCCCCTTCCGGTCAACGCATCGCATTGCCCGTGTGTGCAGCCGGTGAACCCGTTCGCGAAGCGGGAACTCCGCGAGGCGCTGAACTACCTGGTCGACCGGGATTTCATGACTCGCGAGGTTACGCCGACCAAGAACAGTCCGATGTTCTCGATGTTCATGCGGGCGGATCCCGAGTATGGACGAGAGGCGGTATTCTACTCGGAAATCGAGAGGCAATTCGCCTTTAACGCGGCACTCGGCAAGAAGATGATCTTCGACGCCCTCAACGCGGATCCAGACTACTCGTTCGTCAGCGGCAAATGGCAGTGGAAGGGCAGCCCTGTGGTCATCAACATGGTCATCCGGATTGAGGACGAGCGCAGGAATGTCGGAGACTACGTCGCCGGCATCCTGGAAGGTCTCGGATTCACGGTCAACCGGCTCTACAACCCGGGGGGCCCCGCCTTCGGAATCGTGTACGACGGCCCGCCGGACACCGGCGCATGGCAAATCTATACCGAGGGCATCGCGACTCTTGCGACCACTGCATGGTCGGACAGCCAGCCGTGGGGCTATTTCGTCGGTGACTTCTTCGGGAGCGCGGTGTTCACACTAGGCGGGTACAAGCCCGCCCCGGCGTTGAAGGACGCGGCCGACAAGCTGTTCACCGCCAACTATTTGAGCCTCGCGGAGCGACAGACGCTCCTAAAGACGGCAGTCTCGGAAGCGATGAAGGACGGGACGCGGGTCTTCCTCGTGAACAACGCGGTATTCGCGCTGTCCACTCGTGCCGAGGCGTTTGTCTACGACCTCATCGGTGGTACGTGGTCTCCGTTCACGCTCCGTACGATACGGTTCCCGCTGACGGGTCCAACGGGTTCGTGCCCGAGTTATCCCTGCGGTGATTTGAGGGTCGGCCAGAGGCTGATCAACCTGGAAGGCTGGCAGCCGTGGAGGATCGATAACCTCTACGACGCGCTGGCCATGGCGCCAGGTCCGCTGACGGACGTGGGCGTGTATCCGAACCCACACACGGGTTACTACATGCCGGTTCGGTCGACATTCAACGTGAACACCGCGGGCGCCAGCGGATCGATGGCCGTTCCAGCCAATGCGTGGACATGGGACAACACGACGGGTGGGTTCAAGACGGTCACGTCGGGGACGACGGCCAAGAGTGCGGTCACTTTCACGTACACGTTTGGCAAATGGCACGATAACACGACGTTCGACATAACCGACGTACTGTACGAGACGGCCCTGGCGTTCCGGCGGGCGCGGGGAGACATCCATGCTGTGGACGGTGACGCGGCGGGCTCGGGCACGCAGCTCTTCGCCTCAACGTTCAAGGGTCTCACATATTCCGCGACGTCCATGACTGTGTACCTGGACTATTGGCACCCGGACCCGAGCACCATCGCGTCAACGGCCTCGATTTTCCCGGCGACACCTTGGACGGCGAGCGAGCTAGGCCTGTCGACGTTGCTGCTAGGGACGCGGCCTTGCCGGCTCAGCAGCACGACGGCCAATGCGGACGGCGTGGACCAGCTGGACATGACGAAGGGTAACTGCTTGACCGCAATGGATGGAAACCTGCCCGGCTACGTTGCCGCGAGTCACCGGCCTCCAGGATTCGACGCCTCGATGATCCCGGACACAACCGTGGCCACGAAGTGGGCAGCGCTCCAGACGTTCCGAACCAACTCCGGACACTTCTTCGTGAGCAACGGCCCGTACTACCTGAGTTCCGTGGACGCCTCGACTTCGCAGTACCGGATGACGCGCGACGCGAACTATCCGTTCACGGCGGACCACTGGGACCAGTTCCTCGTGCCGAAGATCCCGAGGGTCGAGTTCGAAGCGTCGCCTCCGGTCCTGATTGGCGCGCCCGCGACGTTCACCGTCAACGTGGCGGTGTCCAGCACGCCGTACGACGACTTCAACATGACCTGGCTGCTCGTGAACCCGGCGACGAGCGCCCTGCTGTTCCAGGGCGTGCCGACAAGGGTGGGAGCTGGACAGTACCAGATCACCCTCAGCCCGATCCAGACGGCCTCCCTCCAGGCGGGCGCATATGAGCTCCGCACGATCACGGTCGGTGCGGAGGCCGCTCCGCCGGTGTTTGCCACGCAGAGCTTCCTAGCGCTCCCGGACGTCGACAGAATCGTCGCGGAACAGAACGCGAAGATCCTGACGCTCGAGAACGAGCTCGACGCGCAGGAAGCCGCGCAGGCGAATGCCACGGCGGCCCTGCAGGCCCAGCTCGGGGCTGCGCAGACGACTGCCGCCATCGGGATCGGAGTCGACGTCGTGGGCGTCATCGCGGCGCTCGTGGCCATCATGATGTCGCGCCGGAAGCCGCGGGAGCCGGAGGAAGCGCCGAAGCAGTCCGAGGAGTTGTAGCCGAAGGCGGCCCATTAAGTGGGCGCGACGAGCGCCCACTTTCTACTTTCTTTTTTGGAATCTTCCGGGGAGTCCCGTATATTCGGCGGCCAGTTTTTCAGTACCACGCCTGAACATCGTCGCCGCGATCCAAATCGTCGAGCTCAATCCGAGGAGCGTGCCTGGGATGGAAAGGAGTGCGTAGGGATGGCGTTCCGCAAAGAACTCCACGGTGATCGAATACGAAAGGTTCGACGTCCCCGGACTAACGACATACACGATGGCCATGTGGCCGATCCGAGATCGGACCAAAGCCTGCGTCTGGTTGCAGTCAAGCGTCGTGGGGGGCAATCGACCGTCCGCTAGAAACGTCGCGTAATCGGCATCCGTCAGAAGATGGAATGCGACGCCGCACGCACTGACCGCCAATGTGGCCCGGAAGAAGGACGTCTCGTTCAGAGGAACCTCTCGGGACGTCGTCCCGGGAGGGGCTTCACCCGCCACAACGGCGATGTCGACGGTCTCCACAATCGATGCCAACGAAGTGACGGCAAGCCCGGCCGCGAGGACAATGACGAGAGGGCCGAAACGATATGCGGGAGGCAGACGTCGAATGTAGCGAACGCCGCTCGACAACGATCCGCGGATGCTTGGCGCCAAAACCGCCCCGCGGAATGACGCTCCGCTGAACTTGAAGGTTTCGTCGTGCAACGTTGCATCCCGAAAGTTCTAAGATGCGACCGTCAATAGAGAGAAATGTGCTCATCGCTCTCACGGGGACGCCCGGCACAGGCAAGACCTCGGTGGGCAAGGTGCTCGAGGCCCGAGGGTACGTCGTGCTGGACCTCGACCAAGTGGCACGGGGTTACGGTCTCATCAGAGGCCGAGACGAGGCCCGCCAGGCGGACGAAGTCGATGTGGACGCGCTCAGAGAGCGTATCTGGGTTCCGGCAAAGCTCGCCTTCCTCAAATCCCACTACAGCCACTTCATGGACGTGAACATGGCGATCGTCTTCCGATGTCGGCCTGCCGTCCTCCGGGACCGTCTCCGGGCACGTCAATGGTCGGAAGAGAAGATCTCGGAGAATATTGAGGCGGAGGCCATCGATGTGATCACGCAAGAAGCGACTCAGAGAATTCCGTTTGTCTATGAGGTCGATACGACCGCGCGCCTCCCCACTGAGACCGCGGAGCAGATTCTCGCGATTCTCCAGGGGAAGACGAAAGGCCACGAGCCGGGCGGCGTCGACTGGACATCCGAGGTGCTATCATGGTATTAGACCGGTACCGCTCTGCCGCCGACGGGCTCTTGGTGCCAGTCGCGCGACGCCTGATTCGCGTGAATCCCGACGCTGTGTCGTGGGCGGGGCTGGTCGCCGCTGTCGGCGCCGGAATCTCATTCTTCCTCGGAGGATCCGGTCTCCTGGGCCTCGCGCTCGTCCTTCTCCTAGCGAACGCCTACTTCGACGCGCTCGACGGGAAGATCGCGAAGCTCGCGGGCACGGCGTCCGCGCGCGGGGATTTCCTCGACCACGTCCTCGACCGCTACGCGGACGTGTTCCTGATCGGTGGGGTCGCGTTCTCCGCGTACTGTCGTCTGTGGGTCGGCACCCTCGCCTTGCTCGGCGTCCTGCTGACCTCGTACATGGGCACACAGGCGCAGGCGGTCGGACAAGGCCGGAGGTACGCCGGCCTTCTGGGTCGGGCAGACCGGCTCGTCCTCCTCTTCATCGGTGGCCTCCTGCAACTGATTGTGTCCCCATCCGGTGGCGTGTTCTGGGGCGTCGCGCCGATCGCGTTCCAGCCGCTTGAGTGGTTCCTCGTCCTCTTCGCCGTCCTCGGACACGCGACGGCCCTGCAACGCGGCGTCTCGACGTGGCGCGGCTTCTCCGCCTAGGCCGCGGTCGACGCGTTCTCGCCTCGCGGCCGGCGTTCCCGGCCTTTGACCCGATAGTACGACAGCGGATGCCTGATCGTGAGGCAGATCCGATCAGGGCCCGGGCAGATGCCGTACGACTTCATCGTGGAGCATTCCGGTGGCGTGTACTCCGTCGGGCTCGACGTGCCCGTGATGTGCTCGATCTGATACCTCGTCACGTCCGCGGCGAAGTCCGGCACGTCCCCGAAGACCCGGAAGATCTCCTCGTT
>Ga0137385_10006257_pt1 | contig 10465 bp, 12 predicted proteins | sample SagtaG_FD_104921 | JGI IMG/M metagenome (GOLD analysis project Ga0137385, IMG submission 104921) | Vadose zone soil microbial communities from Sagehorn Ranch, Mendocino, California, USA - Sage2_R_80_16 metaG | ecosystem: Environmental > Terrestrial > Soil > Vadose zone | place: USA: California... | reverse complement strand
GATGAACATATACCCCGAGTTTCTACTATCACAGTTGCCTGACAATAGTAGGGAGTCGGTGATTGTCCCTCAGCGCCAAAATAAGGGAAAGATGAAGCTGCCCTGTCGCATGCCTGTCACTTTGCTTTCTAACTCACTTTGAATTCATACTTCCTAAAGAAACGAGATACTGTACATGTATCTAGGGAGGCGTACAGTAGGACTCAGTCACTCTAACCCCGATGCATAATGATCAAAGGCCCTGACTCCAACCCATTGGAACCAGATTGATCGAAAATAGATATCGAGATTCCACCGACCCAAGCGCCAATTTCAGCCGCATTCTACCCCCGGCGGCGCATCTCACCACTACAGTAATCTCCCTCCCCCGACAAACTACAACTACTTCCACCTCCACCACCCCCCTCTCACCCTCTCCCCTCACCCCTTCTCCCCCCTCACCCTCTCCTCTCACCCTCTCACCCCCTCTCTATCTCCTTACTCGTTCTACACCACCTGCGCATCTCATCCCACATCACGAATCATGTTCCGTCCCTCAGACCCCGACCCACTGGCGGCTGCCATCGCACCACCACCAAATGAGACCCCCGCCGCACGCACCGCACGCTTGCGCGCAGAAGCAGAGGCTCGGCGTGTGAGTGAGGAAATCGACGAGCAACTCAAGGCAGAGCGCGCCGCGCGCCGCCGGCAACGGCCCTGCGTCAAAGTCCTACTCCTCGGCCAGAGCGAGAGCGGTTTGTGTTGATGCCATCTCTTCCCGACGCCCGTCCTCACACCAGCGCCTGATTACGCCTGTTGCCCTCTTATTGCGTACGGCCGCCAGGAAAGTCGACAACTCTCAAAAGTGAGTGCACACCCCTTTGGTCGCCTATCCTCCCCGCCTTCTTCTCGATAGGGATGAGGGGCTCCCCGGCACATGCCGCTAGTGCCCTAATGTGTGACCATGATTACGGGTCGCCCGTCTCTTGGCGATCCTAATGTGCCGAATGCGTCCGCGAGTTTATGCTGTCTCACTCACGGCATTCGTTCGACCTTGTACTATTTTTGTCCATTCCGCCGCCCTCGCCACCCTCCCCCATTTCCTCTCTTGGTGCAACTCGTTAAACACAAAAACAACGTTATTCTACAGATTTCCAGATGCAATACGCGCGTGAGACATGGCTCGAGGAGCGCTCTTCGTGGCGAGCCATTATCCAGCTCAACCTCATCCGCTCTATCGTGACCCTGCTCGACATCCTCGGTGATGCCCTCGGCGGTCCCGCCTTGGGGTCGCCTTCCGCGCCAGGCGTGCCGCTGACCGAGAAGCACCGTCTCCTCCGCCTCCGCCTCGCGCCCCTCCGCGGTGTGCAGCAGGACCTCCAACGCAGGCTTGGTGCCGCTGCTGTCGAGGAGTCGTACAATCCGGGTCCGGGCGGAGTGCTCCCGCGGCCGCCTTCCGAGTTCGCCGTGCGCTCTCACGATGGGTGGCGCAGCGCGCTCGAGCGGTTCCGCGCGCGCCCGCAGGAGGCGCAGGAGAGCGCGCGTGCCGCCGATGCGCGGGTGCGCAAGGCCGCCGAGGTTACTGAGGTCGTCGTGGGCTGTGCAGAGGACATGAAGGCGCTCTGGGAGGACAACGCGGTGCAGGAGATGTTGAGGCGGAAGAAGATCCGCATGGAAGAGGAACCTGGGTTGTACGTGCTACATCCCCTCCCTCCCTCCCTTCCCTACCCCGCGGGACGCGGAGTCAGAAGAGACTGACTTGCTGAACAAATCACTCCAGCTTCTTGAATGACATCGAGCGCATTGCTACACGTGACTATGAACCTTCTGATAACGACGTGATCCGTGCTCGGCTGCGTACGTTGGGGGTGCAGGAATACAGCTTCTGGGTCGAGCAGAGTGCGGCGCCTGTTCCCTTGACCCCTATCATTTCTCCTCTCGGTACTAATCCCGTTGGACAGCTGGTCACGAGTGGTTAATGTATGATGTTGGTGGGACCAGGTCTTCGGTTGGTGGTCCACTCTCTGTCTTCTCGCCCTCCCACGGTTGTGTCTGATTCCATTTGTTCACGACAGCGCGCCCACTGGTATCCATACTTTGACGACATGGAAGCGATCATTTTTCTCGCGCCTATATCGTCGTTTGATGAGCGTCTTCGGGAAGATCGCCGAGTGAACCGGCTCGAAGACACATACATGCTATGGCAGACGCTCTGTTCCCTCCAGATGCTCTCAAAGACGCAAATCATTCTCTTTTTGAATAAATGCGACCTGCTCGAGCGGAAGCTGCGGGCAGGGGTCCGGGTGCGGACGCATGTTCCGAGCTTCGGGAATAGAAGCAATGACGTGGATACGGTCAAAAAATGTATCGAGCGCTTCTCTTCTTTCCCCGTGGCGTGTCTCGGGTTGCCCCGGCTGACATTTCTCCTATTGTAGATTTTCAATCCCACTTTAAGGAGATTGCCAAGCAACATTCGCCCGAACCACGTCGGTTCTACGTGCACCTTACCTCTGTTGTCGTACGTTTCCATGGAGGTACGACGGCCATCATATAATAATCGTTTTTCTCGTCACAGGATACTCGGAGTACTGCGGGCACGCTACGAACGGTCGAAGAAGGTATCTTACGTGTCAGCCTCCGCCGTGCGGATCTTCTTTAATATATTATCAACTGTATCACTGGTGTTACTGTCAACTCCCTCTCCCTCTGTTTTTTATCGCTCCATCTGTATTTCTCAATACCCATTATAACGATACTTTGATTTTCCCAATCTAACCTCTTTGCTTTGTTATGTTTTGCTCTCTATTTCCAATGGCCGAGATGCCGAATTAGATTTGCACGTGTATTGTCATCTTTGCACCTGATTCTCACGTGTGTGATAGAAAAGGCGCGTGGTCCTCGTGACCTCGCGCCCGCTCCCCGTGATCCTTGAATACGGCCCCCCACGCCTAAGCTTCCTCAGCCCGACCGAGCGATTTATTCCCTACCTTTCTAACCCTTCCACCACCTCTGACACTTCGCCTATTCCTCGCTATTCAGTCTACAACTCTCTCAGAGGGTCGATTCTCCCTTTAAACTTTCCCCAACGCCGTCCCAGTCGTCCCGATCGCCCAGATAAGACCCCGCAGGGGGAGACTAGCCCGAGATCGTACACAAAACCCAATGTCCTCCACCCCCGTCAACCAAGACTCCGCTTTGGCTCCTCCCCCACCAGCCGCCGCTCCTCCGACCGGTGCGCCCGCCGCCGACCCAGCCGCGCCACCGCACCTCCTCGACAGCGCGCAGATCGTGCAGCTCCTGCGACACTTCCCGAGCGTCTACCAGGTGGGTCTTATTCCTCCCTCCCACACTTCCTCCTCCCTTCTTCCTTCTTCCGTTTCCGGCGTGCGTGTGATAAGAGAGAGCAGGGGGGACATCCAGGGATTATGCCCATCGGCTCGTCCTGTGCGCGCTCCCACGTGATTCGGGGGGAGGGTCACGGCTGGGGCACGTTCGCGTTTCAGTCAGGTGCCGACAATCGTCAGGTCGTTGTTGCGCATATCCACCCTTCGCCGTGGATGTATGTCTGCGTGTGGTGCAGCCATTGTCCCCCCGTACCTTTTTTAATTTTTTTTTTAATCGTTCTCCTATTTTGTTGAAAAGGGTGGGAAAGTCTCCTGGCCGCAATCAGCACCACCATGAAAGGCATGAGACCCTTTTTGCGCTTTCACGTACCGATACCCTTTCTCCTCCCGCCCTTTCTTCAATTCATTTGTATAGTCGCCATGCCAGCCAGCGGGCAACTTGGCGTCATAGCTTCCCTGCCTCTCCATTGCGGCATGTGGATGCTGACTTGCCGCACAGCAACTGATAGATGAGCAGGGCACGCTTAAGGAAAGCGCCGCGGAGGCTCTATCTGCATTGGGCTCACTTGGCCAGCCCCAAACGAACAACACACCCGCGGGTGGCCCCTCAGGGTTGCCCTTCCCCCTTCAAAAGCAACAGCCTCCACCCCCGCCGCCAGTCCACTCGCAACAAGCGCTCGCACTACTCTCCCTCGCCGAACCCGGCCCATCCTCTCACCCGAACGGTCCGCCCAACCTCGGACAGCTATCCGCCCTGGCTGCTGCTGCTGGCGGATCGGGTGCTGTCCCTATCCCCGACACGCAGGGGCGACCGTCGGAAAGCTCAAAGCCCGGGGGTGCAGGGGACGCGCCGAAAAGTGCGGACTCTGTTACTTCTGCACCTGCAGCGACGCGTTCCCGTGGCGCGCGCAGTGCCAACATGGGCTCGGACGAGTGGGCACGTCAGCGGAAGGACAATCATGTCGGTTATTTCAATTGTAAATTCCCTGCATTAGTTGACACATTTGGCAGAAAGAAGTTGAGCGCCGACGGCGCGGGAACATCAATGAGGGGATCAATGAGCTGGGGCGCATCGTGCCGAACGGGTCGGGCGAGAAGGCCAAGGGCGCAATCCTCTCGCGCGCTGTGCAGTACATCCACCACCTAAAGGAGAATGAGGCGCGCAACATCGAGAAGTGGACGCTCGAGAAACTCCTCATGGACCAGGCCATGGGCGACCTCCAGGCGCAGCTTGAAGAGATGCGCCGTCTGTGGGAAGAGGAGCGCGCGGCGCGCACACGCGCCGAGAGCGAGCTCGACGTCCTCCGCGGGCTCAATGGACCCTCCGTGGCGCCCGACGGAGCCGCCAGTGCGTCAGATAAGGCAGGCGATGGGATACCTGCGCCGGCGGCGTCGACGGACGAAGGGGATTCGGTGCAAAGCGGCGAGGGGGAGAACAGCCGTCCTGTGAAACGACCACGCAAGGACTAATAAAAGCTTCCGTTTTTTTTTGTGATGATACGGATCATGTACGTGTATATTCGGTCCTCTTTCGCCTTTTTTTCTAAGTCGCTGTGCTCTGCTCGCTCTCACACCTTTCTCTCTTATATGGTTTCATTCCAATCTTATATTTCTATTTGTCCGGGTGATTGTTTCATTGAGCTATGGTAGTGGTCATGCATCGCAAGCATGCAATGTACGGACGACGATTTGAGTTATTTTTTTAATCCACAAAGATCGACTTGTTTGGAACGGAACCATAGATGTGCTTGTAACTTTATCTGAATTTTTTAATTATTCGACCGCCACTTCGATCACGGGATTGGCCTAGGCCTGCAGTGGGTTGCACAGCCTCGCTTCGCCGGTTCTATCCTAATTCTATTTGTAACTGTTTGTCTATTTTCTCATGTAGCGGCGAGGGGGGAAACAAGTGCAACTACAACATCAACTACGAGGACCACAGCAACAACGACGGTGACGAAAATCACGACGCAAGAATTGGCAGTGACGGTGGAAAATATCTCCAGCTGGCCCATCACCCCATGAAAAACGATGCCACTGAACCCGCCCTCGGTCTGCTCAATCTCGATGAAGCAGGCACCTCTTATTCTACCGTGCCGTCGAAACGCGCCGCGCCCCAAGACGACGAGCAGTCGCAGTATGTATCTACTTCAGACTCCATCAATTGTATATGCGGCTATTCCTTCGACGACGGCTTTTCAATTGCTTGCGATGACTGTTCTCGCTGGTGTCACGCCGCCTGCTTCGAGATCGTGCAAGGGGGTGTGCCGGAAGAATGGAGGTGTTGGGTATGTTCTCCGAGGCCAGTCGATCGGGAACGTGCGGTACGTCTCCAGACACAGCGAAGGCAGGATGCGCTTCGAGCAGACAATGAGAAACGGCGACGCCAAACCAGTCCTAGCGTCGAGAGGAAGCATCGCCGTCAGAGTGCGCTCGCTATCGAGGGCGGCAACTCTCGGCGCAAACGTCGCACGTCGGTCAACGTCCAGCCCATGGGTGAAGACGAGCATGTGAACGTCGAGGAGCCATGGACGCATAGCTACATCCCCATTTTCAAAGATATTGTTCCACACCAGGAAACGAGGGACAATCTTCGTAGGCAGGCTAAGCACTGGCGCGGCGTTTCTGCGCTATCGCACCCTCCCTTCCCTCCAGGGCCACTCGAGAACACCCCTGTGGTGTTGTCTACCCCCCCTTCTGCGTCCCCAACGTCCATCCGTCCCCTCCCCAATTCTTCATTTTCACACCCAGTCCTTTCCTCTCACACGAACCCGTCCGTCCGTCCCCCGTCCTATTCGATGCATACAATTCAGCCAATATCCTCCTCCAAATTCATCACACCCTATACATCCACCATCATTCCTTCATCCGCTTACCTTTCCGACCCCCTCAATGCCTACGCTCATCACGGCATGCCGAAGCCTTTCGTGCATCTCTTCGGTCCACCTCTGGATGTCGCGCTCGATGCACGAATCACCGGTAACGAAGCCCGCTTTGTACGCAGCGGGTGTCGTCCCAACGCCGTGCTTCGTCCGATGATATGCCCACGCACCAAGGGAACTGACGAGCGCGACCCGTCGTCGTCAAAGTGCCGCGACTCTGAGACCCTAACCTTTGGTGTTTTTGCGTTGCGCGATATTAAGGCGAACGAGGAAGTGGTGCTTGGCTGGGAATGGGACGATGGTAATGCCGTCCACCACCTTCCTGCGCTTATCGAGACGCCGCATATGTTTCAGTACGCTGCACCACTCACTCTATTCTTCATGCCGTTTGATCACTTCGGCTTTCAGGGCGCATCACCTCGGTTACATTCGCAACCAGATGGCATCTATGCTCCACGCATTGAGTTCTACTTTTACCACGTGCGCGTGCGGTTCCAAAGCCAAAGATTGTGCCCTCAACCTCATGGCCGAATTCGTCGACGGCCGCCTCCCCGTCGCCGCTCCCCCACCGCCCCAACGGGACAACGACCCGAGTGGGACGGACCTGCGATCACATCGAGTCGACCTCGGTCCCCTCATCGGTGCGCAGCGCGGCTTTCATACTCGTGAAAAGTCGCCTCTCAATGGCGGCATGAACGGCGTCGAGATGATCCCTGATCGATCCACTGACCACGGCGACCGACATGCCACCGTTGATGTCACCGCGCTTGTGCAGACGGAGAACTACCTCCTACCGGATCGCCTCAACGGTGGTGTTCCCAAAGTCAAAACTGCCTCTGCCTCTGCGTCCCCGTCCCCTCCCCCTCCCGCAACGAGTAATCAGGCGGAGGAGGATCGTACCCAGGAAGTCTGTGATCCCCCCCGTACACCGGATCTCAGTCCGTCCCACCCCAAGCGCCTCCTACCCGATGCCACTGGTCATTCGACGTACCGCTCGCCATCACCTTCAGACTCGGACCCTCAGCCTCAATCAGAAGCCGAAGAGCAGATGCCGCCCAAGATGCGAAAACGGTGGATTCACCGCAGCATGGAGGGTCTTCCTGCTGTGTCGCCGTCAGTTTCCCCATGCGGTAGCAATCTCAGTTTAGGGAGTGTCTTAGATGAGGGTCAGATGGAAGTAGATCTCGTGTCTTCTGGTTTGTATTCCGTATGTTCTAAAACACTGTCCCGGCTGATGTCCTTGTCTCAGATACGAAGGATATGCCACCACCACCTATGCCTGCCAATCTCGACCCGACAACTGTCTCATCGATTCCGCATTCCAGTTCCCCGCGTGTTCTCACCAGCAATCTCCCGTCACTGTCGTCTTTGTCTGGCACCCAGACGTCAGACCCTCTGGCGTCGCCATCGCCTTCTACCCCATTTGCTAATTTATCGTTACTATCGCCGACGGCTTCATATTCTTCCAACTCCTCTCCGCTTTCCCCTAAGTTATCCACTTTGACGTCTTCTTTCTTACCGATCACTTCCACTTTGGCTTTCTCTCCCGATGCAGACCCCCCGATGCAGATGGATGTTGACAAGGATCCACTCGATTCCCACTCGACGCGACATCCGCCGTTACTCAGTGCACGTTCACCATCACCGCAGTCACTTAGTTCTTCAGAGCCTCTCCGGCGCGTGCAGCCTCCACCGATGAGCCGAGTAGAATCGCCGCGTCCTGCCTCACCTCCGCGCCAAACCTCATCGGTTCCAGGACCCCTGCCGGATGCCGAGCCACCCCCGGCACACTCGTCCCCGCGCACAGACGCGTCCTCTCCCCCTCCATCATCACCGCAGGCAACTCCGAAAGTCAAGATGTCTTTGAAAGACTTTGCGATGAGGAAGAAGAAACAGCGGGAGGAGGAGCAGGCACGGGCGGCGGTGCTACCCTCGGACTCATTGCCTCCAAGTGGGCAATCTGGGGCCAGTGCGGCTCTCGATCCGCCATCGTCGGACGCGGCACGTGATCCCAATGGCTGCGAGCAGGCTGCGCGAGATGTCGCTGCCCCAAGGGTAGCAACAGAGAACAATACTTCAAGGAGCGATTGCGACGTGGAGTCTACCGATCTGTCATCCGGGCCTACTTCTCATCCAGAATCCGAGTCCAGTGCGTCCACGAAAGCGGGGATTGTCCGTGCCGCATCCCCCGGAAATGGGCACCCACTGCCGGATGCGGCGACCAGTTCAACACTTGTAATCAACGGCGTTTTGCAGCGCTTGAGCAGGACGGCCTCGCCCCCGCCCTCCCCGAGCGACAGCGAGGACAGCGAGGCAGGAGGCGCGAGCATGGCGCGTACGGCGCTTCCCATACATCCGCGCTCGTTCTCTATCAGTACTACTACAACTACTGCTACCACCTCCGCCACCACCACGGGGCTCGCGTCTAGCAATGCTCTCCCGCACCGCCTGCCGCCGTCGTCTACCTACCGCCCCGGATCCTCCTACGTCCCACCGTCCATACCAGCATCCGTGCGCCCGCTCCCGAGTGGGCCGCGCGCCCTTCGCGCGGGAATAGGGGTAAGCACCAATGGCGTGGTGGCGACCACCACCCCGTTCGCATCACCTGTGCGGGGATTCCCAGCCGCCCAGTTTGCGGGGGTGCCTCGAGGGCCATCTGCGGATCGAGATCGGGACCGTGGCTGGGCGGGCATTGTTCGTGGGCGCGGGCGTGGGACTACGAGCAGTTCATCATGGGGACGCTGAGAAGTTATTTTTCTGTGCTCTGTTTTTTTTTGTCCTGTTTTTATAATATAATGGCCACTTCGTGAACTCTGTATACAAGTTATCTCAGTTTTTAGGGGGGAAATGATAGAATTAGTGTAAACCCTTAACGAACCAAAAATAAATATTCCGGTGCTTCGCGCTCCGCTAGTGATCGAGCCACGCTCAGGCTTAGGCTCAGGCAGCGCTCAGGCTCAGTACTCAGTCTCTGGCTCTGGCTCAGCCTTAGGCTATTTAGAACATGTCGGACATTCCAAAACTCCTGTTAGACTCATTAAACCCACATACAAGAAAACAAGCGGAGCAGTCACTCGAGGCCTACAGTCGACAGCCTGCTTTTGTCGTCCACCTCCTTCGACTCGTCTTGGATGCCACCCAGAACGGCGCCGTACGCCTCGCGGCTAGCGTGTACCTCAAAAACATGGTGAAGCTTGGGTGGTTAGACGATGTGTGTCGTTTTACTGATCTACTCTCTGACACCCAACTTGACCTGACCTGGCTGCCTCCAACTAAAGGACGAGTATCCCATCTCCGTCGCCGACAAGGAGGCACTCAAGCCGCAACTCGTTCCCGCGATGATCGCCCTTTCCAGCGCGAGCGACAAGGCCATCCGCGCGCAGATCGCAGAGTCCGTCTCTTTAATAGCAGAGCTTGATTTTCCTCAACGATGGCCCGATCTCATCGATGTGCGTCAATGAACTGAACTAACTTCATCAACTCGCTCACTCGCTCGCTCGGTTCTACCAGCAACTCGTCCAATCGCTCAGCAACAGCGACCTGAACATCAACCTCGGCGTCCTCGAAACCGCACACTCCATCTTCCGCGAGTGGCGCTCACGCGCGCGCTCGGACGCGTTCTGGTCGATCATCAAGCTCGTGCACAGCAAGTTCCTTGTGCCATACTTCCAGCTCTTCGAGTTAACCATCAAGTCCCTCCTTGTGACGCCGGACCCACTCCTCGCGCAGATCATGGCTGTACTCATCGACCTCTACTACGACCTCACCTGTCAGGACCTCGCCCCTGAGTTCGAGGACCGCCACGAGACCTTCTTCGCAGAGGGCACGGGTTACTTCATGCAACTCATGGCGTGGGACCCGCCACAGCTCCAGACGGACGTACGTCGTCGTCGCGTCGCGCCGCCTGCCCCCACGCCCTGACTAGACCTGAGCCGCTTTCAGCCAGACGAAGCTAAGCCATCCCTACCCTCCAGGATCCGCACGGGCGTCATCGAGATCGCCGAGGTGCGCCCGTTCGCTTCCCTCTCTTGTCCCCCGTTTCATCTGATTGAGCATTGCGTCAGTTGTACGTCAAACTGTACCCCGAAATGCTCGGGCGCTCCCGCTCCGTCGCAGTCTTCGTCAAAGCAGTGTGGGAGCTCGTCGCCGGGGGCAAACAGCTCGGCATCGCATACGACCAGGCAAGTGTTTTGTTTCGTTTCGTTTACCTCTGGCCGTCTCACCACGCACGGGCAGCTGGTGTCCCAATCTCTCCGCTTC
>Ga0137385_10006254_pt1 | contig 10467 bp, 11 predicted proteins | sample SagtaG_FD_104921 | JGI IMG/M metagenome (GOLD analysis project Ga0137385, IMG submission 104921) | Vadose zone soil microbial communities from Sagehorn Ranch, Mendocino, California, USA - Sage2_R_80_16 metaG | ecosystem: Environmental > Terrestrial > Soil > Vadose zone | place: USA: California... | reverse complement strand
TCGGCGTTTTCTCATCTCTGACTCAACCATCCATCCGCTCTCTCCCACTTCGGGCACTCGCCTCCACCCACCCTTGCCACCCACCTCCATCCGTGCCCGTGCCCAAATAGAACAGGACACTCATCCCGCCTCATCCTCCGGTCTTTACTATTCACCCCAAGCGCCAATGTCTTCTAGCGTACCTTGCTTTCTGGTCCGCCCCACAGCGCCCCGTACACATCGCACCGACGCATCTATTCGCCCCTTTCGGCTATCCCCTCGCCCCAAACTCCGAATCCCCCCCTCATCCCAATTATCGATGTCCTCTCCCATCTCTTCGGCCTCGGCACCAAGTGGGTCACATGGGGGAATTTTCTCCTTGACCACCACACACATACGACGCCCCTCGGCCTCACCAGCGCTTACTAAGTCATAAGGGTCGCCTATCTTACTAACCCTCCTTACTTCAGCAATGATCCCCAGAATCTTAATCGTGGACATCGTCTTAGCAATTCACTTTCAAACGATTTGATGGGATGGTCAAGCACTTCACTGCTTTATTGTGGGTGGCTTTGACACGTCAGATAGTTGGAAGTCTGTCCCCCCTTTGTCTTTGTTATTTCCAACCCCAAATACGCATACCTGTCGCAGTCGCACCTCGCTTGCGCAGCTCTTTTCGCAGCTTCTGCTGTTCCATTTAGATAAACTTGATATCTCGCTTCCCGAGTCCGAGTCCTGACATCATTCATACTCGTAAGTGATCTTCCCGGAAGGATACCGAGTAATAGACACCCTTTTTTTTCTTTTCGGGCACGGGCATTCGGAATATTCGGGCCCATAACCCCATCAATAGCACATCGACGCATCTCTGGCGGAAAACGCCCACGTCATCATTATTTATTAACCTTGCACGCTTTCTTCGCATTGCATTCCGTATGCGGCGAGTTATTTCTTTTCTAGAAAGACGACGGTAGCGCATTCCGCTTTCATGCATAACCTTTGTTCTTCCCAGTGACATGACACAAAGAACGCTCATGTCGGTCAGAATAATGGCCTTTCAGCCTTTCCTCTTTCTACTGCGCCCTTTAGGGGTGCCCCCCCTCGATTGTTGCAGGTCACTGTGCCCGACAACGTGTTGTGAACGAGGCTTGTCGATGCCATGGTCCTGGCCCTCGAATGTCAATAACGCGCTTAAAGTTCGCGTGTGCATGCACATAAGCCACATTAAGTTGGGGTACATGCGGTGCAACGTCACACGCGGCTCAATTCATGAATGATTACCAAAACCAGTTCGTGATTTATCCTAATATACACTCCAGAGAAAATACGTGAGATGGACGTGGGGTCTATAAATGATCTCACGTCGTCCGTCCGACCTCTTCATTTTGTCCCGAATGCCGTGTCCTGCGTTCATCATACCAGCAGGGGACGGAGCAGAAGGTATATGTCTTCCAGGCAGCAGCCACTTCCGGCGCTTCACCGCGACTCTTCCCGAATGAATTCTGTTCATCGTACCACACGGGCACGAGTCGCTTGGGGCTGTGCACCACGAACCGTGCAATTTTGGCGGACGTGGGACGCCCTGGCGCAAATCCCGACCACGTCGCCCGTCGTCTGCACGAAGCAGATTCTAGAATCGCAGGGTCCGTCCGCAAAGCCCGATAAAACAGGTGGACCCTGTAAGCGTCTAGGATCGTCGGACGTCCAAGCAAGGCAAGAGACCGACGCGTGGCGCGCGTGAGGACGGGTGCGTGTGTTGTACGTCGCTGCGGCAATAGCAAAACTTTTGCTGGAGAAAGTAGGTGACATGAACGTGTCCGAGCTCAGCGGTACAGTTGCTTCTCCGCTGGCAGTCCATCGGACGAGGATCAACGAATCAGGGTAGAACGTGCCCCTAAGTTCAAGTGTTTCTTACTGGCTGGGGCGTTGTGGATGCCTCACCTCAGAGTCTCCGACGTAGTCGACATCACCTGACTGAGCTTTTGGCCAACTATTGTGTAGGCTCCGGTGATGCACGTTCCACGAACCAATAGAAAGTTCAGGAAGCCAGGAAGAGGGCAATACAAACCAACAACTTCGAGAACCGTCCTACAAATTGGGTATAATTGAATGGAGGCCTATCAAGAAGCTTGAATACGAGTATGGACATGCACGAAAGTCGCGTTTGGGGCCTGCAACAACGAAGTTGCGGGCAGCGTAGCCGATCAGAGGAGCCTGGGTGGATACAGCCCGAGTTATAGACGATCGCTACGGTGTTGTAATGGTCCCCGTAATTTTCTGGGCAGAAAATCCCGAATCCTGAGTGGTGGTTGACCTCAGACCACGGCACATGCGGATCACATTCGACGCACCAACAACAGGAGGCCAGTCAGGTCACTTGCGAGAGTAACGTTACACCCGATTGGTTGCCGTTTTGTGTTGGATCGAAGACGGAGACTCTGCAGCCAAGTTCATTCGCCAGTTGAGCGTCTGCTCTTGGGCAGGTAGGGGGAGAGTGCGAAGCGATAAACAAGCAACCACAGTCTGAGTGCCAATGCTGGTGGCGGCATGAGGCCTGAGGTTAGGACCTACTGACGTTGGAATGGAATCAACCTTCTCGGCCCGCATACCTCGTGAAAATAAAACGGTGTCTTCTAATCATGGTTAAAGCCAAGTCGCGACTATTTGGGCATGGCAGGCAGTTCACCGAACCGACAAAAGCCATTGCTATAGGGGCCGTCGGTATGCTGAGAACGAGAACGCTTCCCGAAGCCGATGAATTTCCCTATGAAAAATTCCAATTTCCAGGATAGAGGTAGCGATGGACACGAATACTCCCGTTAAGCACAAAAAAGACTGATCCGTGCCCACGAAGGACAATCTAGTTCCGACTGTTTGAGAGGTTTACCGAGTACGGGGTGTGAATGAAAGAAGAAACGGTTCTTGTTGTGGGCAATGTGATAGACGGGGAGCGCTGGACAATACAAAAACGGGCTATTCAATGGGCGGGACCTTCAGGGGCTACAACACATCTGTGTAGATCTCGTCGATCGACAACCAAGTTATCGTCATTCCCGCTCCGCCGTTAATCTCATCTAATCGTTAGTGAGCGGCCGCCTTTCGGACACTGATTAAAACGGAAGTGTACACACGGATAGGAGCAGTCAGTTTCGCGTGATCACGTTGAGTATATGCCATTCCCTTGATTCACAAACCAACCCCTCCCTCATTTGAGACAGAAAGGACAGCTAGCACAGACCCCAAAAGACCCTTGTTGGCAGACCCAGTAGCGACATTGGTGAAATAGAGAAGGAAGATTGGCCATTTGAGTGACCCACGTAAGGGAGAACACGAAGACCCTCGGCACGACTCGAACGAGTATAGATTATGGCAGGACACGACAGTTAGGGGCGAGTAGAAGACAACAATGCATACTTGAAAGGAACAAAGACTTTGGATATATCGCGGACGGTTCTGAGCACATAGTGAGTACTCGAAGCGTGACGATGTGCCAGTAGTGATGACATGCGCATAGGCGCCCGCATGTGCCCATTCCTATCAGCGGATCCTGGCGATTCATAGGTCAAGACCCTGGGAGATCCAATGCCTGGTGCTCGGCACGAGGTCGCCTAGCGTAATTATTCAAACAGAAGATACGAAAGCAAGCCAGCACGAGGCAAGCCACCAGCGATATACCGTATAAAGCCAAATTCTGTCAGGTGACTGCTGGCGGCTGTCATACTAGTGCGCCACCGGGTCACCCCATCGCGTGCTCACATCGAGCTGAAGCCAAACACGAGTATGTGCGAAGTGACTTTCAGTAGGATCGGTGCGCTGGTCATTTCTGCTTTTGGGCAAGAACCTTGGGCGTAAACCTTTTGCTTACGTCGACGGCGCTAACCTCCGATTGGGTTCTAGGCGCCGTTATAGGATCGAGCAGCGCCCGCTACGCACCGAGAACATCTGCCGATGACCCTGGATGATGAGCGTCAGCTCGAAGGCTTGGAACCTGTCTTCCGCGGCATGGCTACTGGCACTCGGTTGCCGCTCCCTTTTAGAACCGGAGAGACGCTTGCCGTTCGTTGTGGTCTTCTCAGTGGCGCTAATGAATGGCTTTCGCCTCAATCAACAGAAGCTTCTTTGTGTTTTAAGTTCCAGGAAAAAGATACTCATGGAACAGCGGTTGTTGTGCGGCCCACCTCGACGCCTTGACTATTTCCATCCATGACGAGATGAGGTCGGCTTCGAGTTTGTCCCGAAGCCGACGACACGTGCTGGTGGTGGTGGAGTGGGGTTGGTTCTTGTGCCATTTGCTGATTGGTAATCGACGCGTTGACGCTCCAGGTAACCACTTTCCTGAACCAGCGCGGTGCTTACACCGGTGTATTCACATCGTTGGACACGGGGGTCCAAGACCCGAGACAAAAAGGTCCCGGAATGAAGGAAGGTGTATGCCAAGCGCCGGCGTATGGTGACTAGATGCAGGCGGCGGCGAGCCTTGTCAGCCCAGCAGACTCGCTGGCTGCAAGTACCTTACGAGAGCAATTAACCTTGATCTGGCCAAGCTACTGTTGCACGCCGCCTTCACGGAATGTGCGCAACCACGTTCAGGCGTGTTGGGCGGGCCATCTGGGCGTGCTTGGAATTAAGATACACAGAAGGATCTCGATGGGAACACGGATCCAGATAAAGAAGATACACATGGGGAGATGCCAGTGCCACTGACCACTTCGATGACGGCAAAGCAGATGGAGTTCTCGATATAGCTTATCACCCCCTTCGTCCAGGCTACCTCGGGCCGAACCCTCGTTTGCCCATCCGATGATGGCGGATGGCCCTCTTCTGATAACCGGTATTCGGTATCCACGGGTGCCTGTCATACGGCGCAGAGATGGACTATTTGGAGATTTGGAGTCTTTTTGGATTCTGTGTACTACTAGTACAGGATTCATCAGTTGACAAAGTGGCGCAGCACGTATCAGGGTCCCGGTCGGGAGAACTCGAAGGCTGAACGTTCTGAACGCCGGAAATCGGTGCACGCTCAGAAGTCGCGCCACTTTGCCTCGAAGCTTGAGGCCTTCGAGCTTGAGGCCTTGAGGCTTGAAGAACCATGGTGTCGGTCATGAACCAACAATCCGAGTCATGCCGAGAGTACCCGGACACAGGTTATGCGCACGCAAGCTCGTGGCAAGTAAGTACAGCCCTATAATACGTTAGATCGCAGTACTTGTCGACACCCAGAATGCCTAGAAATGCGTGGCTGGGGGGCTGTCATGGTCACAGCCCCCAGTCTACATGGGGAAGAGAATTCTGGTCTGCGGTTTGATGCACCTGTGGCGTTGCTGCTTCCTGTTATTTAGGGTGTCGCTTCTGCCCAGCAGTTCCAATGAGATGAGCGGACTGATCGGTGCTCATATTACACTGACACTACCCTTGTGGCATGGTGCTACAAGGAACACTCCGCAAATCGAGTAAAGCTATAGGTAGGGTTGTTTCGAGTACCGGGAACCTCCCGAGGGATCGTCCATAATGCAATGCTCCGTGAGTATCCAACTCGATCATGGGCGACAGTCGACGAACAGATATCGGAGAGTCGATAACGGCTCCGAAGCAAGTAATCATGCAATGGAATGCCCATACAATTAAGTATAAATCACGGGTCTCGCTAAGCCTCCCTGGTCGGTTTAGCATCAGCGTCCTTTTCGTCCCCTGAGCCATCACCCTCATCGCTTGGTGAGCTATGGCTGGAACCGCTGGCAAATGTCCAGCTACCTGCAGTTGGCGTGGTCTCACCTTCTCCTGCGCTTTGAAAATCGCCGAAATCGCCAAACGAATCGAAGGAGACCTCTTGGATATCGTCCGAGAAGCTCGCAGAGAGATTGAACGGGTCACTTCGCGAGGCAGCTGCCGAGTCCGAGAATGGGCCGAAGCTGTCGTCCTTCAAGAGTGTACGTGATTGGGGGCTTTCTGGCAGTGAAGTTACTTCACTTACATCGTCTTCTTCTGCAGAGAAGGGGTCATTAAATGGACTGTCTGCTGGAGGGGGCGGAAAGGCGCTCTGATACAAGACGTCAACAATTGTCTGTTGTCCAACGTTTATGGAAAACGCACTTCTATTCCTGCTTCGCTTAGAGGACGGCGTTCCCGAACAGGCGATGATCCTCCACTGGGTCGCAAGTGCTCTAATTGCATATCAAAGCGGGACTGCGCGAGCCACCCCCCCTCTTCTTCATCAGAAGCATCAGACGAGGATGAGCCTCCCAATTCGTCGCGCCGCTGCATTTCATGCGCTAGATACTGAGCAAACTGTGATGGTTAGAGCTTGAGAGCGACTACGTGAAATCGATAATAGGAACACACTGTGGGATGTGTTGCCGAGTTGAAATCGTCATCGTCATCGTCATCTTCGGCAGCCGGTGCGACGCCAAAGTCAGCGGTGTTTGCTAAAGCGGGCCTCGAACCCGTTACACGACGAAACTCGCCCTTGGTCTCTTGTAGGTCGTGCTTAACAGCAGGTGGGGGCGCAGATGTACTGGAGTCTTCTTCATCGACCTTCCATTGGCCCGCGGGCCGCGATACGCTTGCAGTCATGGTAGGCTTGCCTCCACCAAGAAGACTAGTATCTCTTTTCTTTGTCTCTTTATACCGACCCCGCACGTACTCATCCCAGGCTGGTTGGGGTGCATACTCTTCAATGACCTGCTTCAGATCCGGTGGAAAATGTTCGAGTGTAGTTATCACGTCTTCCGAGATGAGAGTCAGGTGCCCCATGTACCCCAGTCGGACGCCCTTAGGCTTGGTGCTGTGAGAATTCCAGTGAGTGTACCCCTATCAACTACACAAGACCGCACCTTTCGGAATCATTGAGTTTCTGCCCTTCCACTATTCGCTCCATGAGCCTCGCATCTCGAAAGAGTGCAACAGCGAGTAAACGGTTGGCTCCTCCGTCTATGCGGCCAGTGAGGACTTGATGGATTAGATCGTACACAACGCTGTGAAGGAAGTTGTTCCAAGGAAATTCAAAGAACAGGTCCTACTGACTTGCTATAACTTAAGCTCACCACATAGAAAGTTTACTCACTAGTATGGTCGTCAATACGTCATCTTCTAATATCTTCTGCTTCAGTCGCTCCCCGACTGGAACGGAAACTCCGGATCGCGATACGTCAGTCAACGTGAACCTTTTTGAACTGCGTCTCGACCCGATCGAACGACGACCAATGGTGGAACCTTCAGAGCCGATGCTTTGATTTGAGCCTTTTCGCCGCGGGGATACATCCCCGCCTGGAGACACCATGTCCGGAGGCGGGGTCGCCCCTGGGGAAATAGGTAGGGTGTCGGCAGGAGAGCGGGTATGCAAGGGGGTGCCGCCCGACCGTGGCTTCGAGTTGCCATCGGAGGACTTCAATTCTCCAGAAACAGTGACATCTTCCATGGGATCATCTTCGAAACTGCCGGGACCTTCGTCGTCGCCGCTCATATCTTCATCGGAGTCCAAAAGGGACGAAGAGTCTTGTGGGGCACCGTGAACAGGGAACTCTAGGGCGGGTTCGATTTCGTCCGATCCTTCGTCCATTGCGTCACGTTTATCTTCATCGCCAGAACCCATGGAGATGACTTGTGCTAGTTCTTCGAGAGCAGAAAGTCCCCCCTGTAGACGGCCCTCGGCGTCGTAAAGGTAGTCATAGTCCGCAGAGCGATTGAGAAGAGACATGTTTGAACAATGGAGAAGTTCTGCGTAGAGTTCGCAGATCCTGTAGCGTTCGAATGTTAGAGGGGCTATCCTTCCAACAGTCGTTGACACGGGCCCGTCCTGTTTATGAAGTTAGATGGAAAAGAAAAGATAACAAATATAGGAGGGACTTAAAGATGACCGTGGTCTTAGCAAGTATGGTTTGAGCTCGTCCAAGCGGTCGCAAAATATTTCCAGCAAGGGACCTAGGTGGACGACGCCTATACGGTCTACCATTTCTTTCATGGCACCCTCGAGCGCTAACCTGCCTTCCTCAGGATCGCGAGTGGAGAGCTGCTGCTGTACGTGGATGAGTCGGTTTCGCAAAGTGTGGAAGAGGTATGGTTCAAAGTAGTCCGAATTGTTCTGCCGAATGAGCTCGATAACCATGCATATTGAGTTAACAACGGAGGACGTAGCAGAGTCGTAGGTCGGCAGTGTTGGCGTAGTCGGGCGACAGAGACCGTCATCCTCGGAGGTGGTATTACTGGGCGGAGCGGGAGCTGTGTCGTTGAAATCACAGAGAATGAAGTCCACGAGAATTTGCATGGTTTCCCGACTAGCCAGTTCCCTAGCAAAACGATTGGAGGCTAGACCAGTTTGGAGACCCTCCGAAAGTCCAACCGCAGGTGAAGGTGCCGACATCGAGATGATGCCTTTAATGAGCTCAGCCACCACAACGTGCATATCCGGTGAATGAGCCGGGGAAAGGCGCCTGACGAGTCTCGTCATGAGACGCTCTTCGGAAAGCCACTGCAAGCGGCGTGTGAGCGGAATTTGACGGGAGAGGGCGCTCAATCGAATGAAGGCATACTTCAAGTACGCCAGCGCCGGCAGGCTGCTCATCTAGTTGTATGATTCGTACAAGGAGATCGGAAAAAGAGGGCATTTCGATGTGTTGGAGGATTCGTTCAATGATGTCTCGCTGTGCTCTGATGAATTGGAGCATCTGCAGCGGGTCTTCGAAACGGCAACACGACGGTGCAGGAAAGCGGTAGTCACCTCGGCGGGTTTTTTGCTCAGAAATACTGCGTTGATTTTAGCAAATTGAGCAGCCATTGTCATTCTTGTCTTCATATCTTCAGGCGTACGATCCAGCACAGTCTCCCAAAAAGGGACTAACAGCTGGTCCGTGTTACTCAGACAGGTCTCGACGATCGACCAGATTTCACTGCAGAGAACTTCGGTTGCGACGTAAGGGTACCTTCATGAGCAGCGAGAGGACAAGATTAAATGTGAGCTGGCAGAGAGCAAAGCTTGGCACGCACTTGAATCTACCCCGATCCTCTCCCTCTATCTGTCCAGTGACATAACCCAACAGGCGTTGTAGTACGTCTAACCTTTGAAAATAGTCGATAAGGCGCGTGTTCTGGGCCTTGCATTCTTGCAGGAGATCATCCTCGTCGAGTATTGCTTCTAATGAGACATCGTCCTTGTCGAGGAGGCTGTCTATTGATGACCCGTTGTGAAAGCCAAACCTAGGTGGAAGAGGTGTCAGGATATTACGGCACCCTCCAGTCAACCTGGACATGGATACCTCCAAAACATAGTTTACCGGTAAATATATGCTAGGACGATGGTAGATGAAGGGCCGCCGGGGAGGTAGTTTGACGACAAATGGAGTTACTGAGCACAGAGGACGCGTCGCTCGTACCAATTCAGGCGACCAATAGCGCCGGCAAGTATTTTTTTTTGAGGAATATACAATTCGGATTCACGACGACGCCGTAAAAACAGAGGTAGACTTGGAAACGTAGTGGGAAGATAAAAATGGGTCATCTTAGCTCTGTTGCCTCCATTCGCCCAACACGCGTGCGGGGAAGACTAAATTAGTGGGTACGCTATAAGGGTGCACAACTGCCTCAATGGTACATATGCGGACTATAAGGACTACCCAACGCCTTCAAAACTGGGAGGGAGCAGGAAAGTCAGCACAATATCTTCTGGTGAATTCTTGCCTCCTTACCCGTATCTGATATGTCCCGCTGGCCTTGGTTAGATATCGCACCCATTTGATACTGTGGTAATTGCCCTTTTCGAATACTTTCAAAAAGCGTACGATCAACCCAGAAGAAGTGAACATAAGAACTTGAAAGTCGACGTCTATGGGAGGCCTTGCCCACACTTGTCGAGTCGTTGTACTGGTCAGTTGTGCAGTCGCATTGAATGTAAGCTCTTGTCCGCCCTGAACTCGTGGGATCCTGAACAGGCATCAATGGAAGGAAAAATGCGAATCCTGTGATGCTCACTTCCACACGACTACATTTTCTTCAGGAACATACTTCGCTTTCCCGGTCTGAACTTTGCAGTCTACGCTGGTCGTATTCAAAGGTGTCGGTATGCGTAGCACCACGTTAGTTGCGGAGAGCTTGTTCCCAAAATTTGTCTTTACGACAATGAGATAGGTGACTTGCGTGGTCCCTATCTCATTGACGGTAGGGATGACCCGTAATGGTAGCTTAACATTTGAGGTAGCTCGATAGCTGGAGGAGGCATCAGCAAAGAGATATCAACACCATATCCTACTCACGTCATTAACTCAAACTCTCCGTCTGGGGGAATGAAACTGATTGTCCGAGTGGAATCGAATTCGTTGAGCCGTACGCACTGATGGAATCGACAGTCGTCGAGTTCCACGGCATCGATTGCACCGCGCTCACTCTTGTCAATCACCAGCTTGTCATTAAGACCGAATTTGCACTCTGGAGTACCAGACAAGTACGCGCGCATTTGAATGTGCCCATCCACATCAGCTCGTAAAACTGTGCCTGTGGGGT
>Ga0137385_10006248_pt1 | contig 10475 bp, 9 predicted proteins | sample SagtaG_FD_104921 | JGI IMG/M metagenome (GOLD analysis project Ga0137385, IMG submission 104921) | Vadose zone soil microbial communities from Sagehorn Ranch, Mendocino, California, USA - Sage2_R_80_16 metaG | ecosystem: Environmental > Terrestrial > Soil > Vadose zone | place: USA: California... | reverse complement strand
GTCACCGGCACGTGGCCCAGCTCGGCCGGTTCCAGGGGCACCCGGGCGCGGTGCGGCGAGACCACGCTCGCCGCGGCGTCCGCAGCACGCAGGTACCAGGTCACCACTCGGCGCAGCGCCTCATCGACGGCCTGCCCGGGCTCCTCGGCCTGCGCTCGTTCTGCCGCATAGGCGCGCAGCAGCTCGTGAAACGCATAGCGGTCAGGGGCCGGGGATTCCAGCAGGTGAGCGTCGACGAGCACCTCGAGCGCCTCGACGACGTCCTGCTCCGGCTGGCCGATGAGGGCCGAGGCGGCCTGCACGTCGATGGACGGCCCTGGCCAGACACCGAGCATCCGGAAGACGTGCGCCGGGTCCACGCCGCTGCGGGTCTCGCCGCGGGGCAGGGCATCGAAGCTGACCTGGAAACAGGCGCGTACGGCCAGGTCGCCTGCGGTGAACTCGTCCATCCGGCGGCGCTGGTCGGCGAGGCGGTCGGCCAGCGCCCTGACGGTCCAGCGGCGGCGGGCGGTCAGCCGCGCGCCCGCGATCCTGATGGCCAGCGGAAGGCCGGCGCAGACGGCGAGCACATCGCGCACCGCGCCTGGCTCGGCTGTGGCGCGATCGGCCCCGATGACGCGGGTGAACAGCTCGGCCGCCTCGTCGTCGTCGAGCACATCAAGATCGATCAGCCGGCTGCCGGCCAGGGCGGAGAGCCGGTGCCTGGAGGTCACGATGACGGCGCACGAGCCCGTGCCCGGCAGCAGCGGCCGGACCTGCGCCGCGTCCCTCGCATCGTCGAGCGCGATCAGGATCTGCCGCTCGGCCAGGCGGGTGCGGTACATGGCAGCGCGCTCCTCGGCGTCCACCGGTACCCGGGCTCCGTCCACCCCGAGATCCCTGAGGAACCTGGCCAGCACCTCGTCCGCCGGAACCGGCTGCTCGCGCACCCCGAGCAGGCTGACATACAGCTGCCCGTCAGGAAAATCTGGCCGAAGCGCGTGGGCCGCATGGATCGCGAGCGCGGTCTTGCCCAGGCCGGGGGCGCCGGCCACCACGGCGACGGCCACCGCCGGGTTGTCTCGCCGCCTGGCCTCAGCGACCAGGCTGCACAGCCGCTCCAGAGGCATGGCCCGGCCGGTGAAGTCGCCGACGTCGGCGGGCAGCTGGGCAGGCACGCGCCGCGGCGATGACGAGTGGGCGCCCCGGCGGTGACCCCCCTCGGCTGAGGCCGCCGGGCGGCGCGCCGCCCCGGAGGATGCCCCAGGCCGGTGACCACCCCTGGGGGACGCCCCGGGGCGCTGGCTCCACTCGGGGGACGCCGCAGGCGGCTCAGCGGGAGGCACGGCGGGTGGCTCCCACTGGGTGACCACGTCGGCGGTGAGCATCAGCTGGTAGAGCCGCTGCAGCTCCGGTCCGGGATCAACGCCAAGCTCATCGGCGATGACCTGCCTGGCCTCACCGTAGGCCGCCAGCGCCTCCGCATGCCGGCCCGCGCGGTCGAGCGCCCGGATGAGCAGGCTCCATAGCCCTTCCCTGAGCGGCTGGCCGGAGACCAGCCTGCGCAGCTCGGGCACCAGCTCAGCATGCAGGCCGCAGCCGATGTCCGCCTCGATCCGCAGCTCAAGCGCGGTCAGCCGGGACTCCTCCAGCCGCCCAGCCTCGGCCGTCACCAGTGCGGAGGGCGGCACGTCGGCCAGCGCCGGGCCCCGCCACAGCCCGACCGCCTCGGCCAGCACCTCGGCGGCGCGGCGGGAGTTGCCTGCGGCCAGCGCCTGCCTGCCCTGGCTGACAAGCGCCTCGAAACGCCCCGCGTCCAGTTCGCCGGGACGGAGCTGAAGCTGATAGCCAGGAGCACGAGTGGTCAGGACGCGGCCCTCAGGATCGCCGAGAACGCGGCGCAGCCTGAGCACATAGATACTGACCAGGTTCGCTGCCCGGTCCGGCGGGTCGTCGCCCCACAGTTCCGCGATCAGCCGGTCGGTCGAGACCGCCTGGCCGGGGTTCAGCAGCAGCGCGGCAAGCAGCGCCCGCCACTTTGGCGCTCCGATCCCGCCCCAGTCCTGGCCATCCCAGATCTCGAGCGGTCCCAGTATCAGAAACCGCACCACGTCGCCCCGTCCGGGCCCGGTAATGGTGCTGCTTTCCACCGGGCCCACCATTCTCGCGGCGCCCCGCCGCCGTTCGAAGCTGGGCGCCCGGAAAGTCTTAATTACTACTCAACCATGACGTAACGGCTCTCCGCCACGCTGTTGCGCATCTGTAAGCGCACAGTCACGGAAACGGCGAGCCGCGCCGCCTTCTGGCCGGCGCGGTGCGGGCCGCGGTGTGGTCGCGGCCGGCCCTCTGGCCGACCCGGTCCGGCCCGCGTAATCGGTGCTCAATAGGAACGCAAGACCTCGGCGCCATGCTTGGCACCAGACCGGCTGCCCTGCTCCCGCCGGCTCCGTTGCCACCCGGCGGGCGGGCACGCAGGGTAGCCGTTGGCAGGCCCGCGGAGCGCATCGCGGGGGCGCGGTCGGCGGGCCGTAAAGCGGGTGGCCGCTGGCCTCCCTCATCTGGGGGGCGGGGCCAGCGGTCACCTCCGGGTCCAGAGTTCCAGTGCCGCACCAGGCAGGCTGGTGGCAGGCAGGGCCTCGCGGCAGGCGCGTCAGCTTTGGCCGTCGAACAGGCTGGTGACCGAGCCGTCGCTGAACACCTCGCTGATCGCCCGGGCGATCAGCGGCGCGATCGAGAGCACGGTGAGCTTGTCGAATCGCTTTTCCTGCTTGATCGGCAGCGTGTTGCTGACGATCACCTCGCTGATCCGGGAGTTCTTCAGCAGGTCCACCGCTGGCCCGGAGAGCACGCCGTGCGTGGCAGTGACGATCACCTGCGAGGCGCCCTGGTCGAACAGCGCGTCGGCCGCGTTGACGATCGTCGCGCCGGTGTCGATCATGTCGTCTACGATGATGCAGGTCCGGCCGGCCACCTGGCCGACCACCTCGAGGATCTTCACCCGGTTAGCGACGTCGGTGTCGCGGCGCTTGTGGATGATCGCCAGCGGGCAGCCGAGCCTGTCGGTCCACCGCTCACAGACCCGGACCCGGCCCGCGTCCGGCGCCACCACCGTGACCTGGGACAGGTCGAGCTGGTTCTCGATGTAGCTGGCGAGGATCGGCAGCGCGAACAAGTGGTCGACGGGGCCGTCGAAGAAGCCCTGGATCTGGGCGGTGTGCAGGTCGACCGCCATAATCCGGTCCGCGCCCGCGGTAAGGAACAGGTCGGCCATGAGCCGGGCCGAGATCGGCTCCCGGCCGCGGCTCTTCTTGTCCTGGCGGGCGTAGCCGAAGAACGGGGCCACCACTGTGATCCGCTTCGCCGACGCCCGCTTGAGGGCGTCAACCATGATCAGCTGTTCCATGATCCACTGGTTGATCGGCGCGGTATGGCTCTGCAGCACGAACGCGTCGCATCCGCGGACGGACTCGAGGAACCGGACAAAGATCTCGCCGTTGGCGAAGTCGTAGAGCGTGGTCGGGGCCGGCTCGATGCCGAGGCAGCTGGCCACCTCCTCGGTCAGCTCCGGGTAGGCGCGGCCGGACAGGAGCAGCATCCGCTTCTGGTTGGCGATGGTCATGCCGGTCACTGGCCCCGCCCCCCGCTCAGGTGGGCGAACGGCCCCACGGTGACGCCGGAGGCGATCACCGCGGATTCGCAGACCGAGTTGACCACCGTGGCGCCATCCTCGACCGCGGTGTCCCGCAGCAGGCATCCGGGCCCGACGTGCGCCCCGGCCGCGATCGTGGTGCTGCCCTCGAGCTGGGTGCCAGGGCCGATCTTGGCGCCCGGCTGGAGCGTGACGCCGACGTCGATCCAGGTGCTCGCCGGGTCGACGATCGTCACCCCGGCGCGCATCCAGCTCCCGAGCAGCCGCTCGTTGAGCACCCGCCGGGCCCAGGCCAGCTGCGCCTGATCGTTCACGCCCAGGACTTCCTCGGCATCCTCGCAGGCCGCGGTCGCGACCGGGTAGCCATCGGCGCGCAGGAGGGACACCACATCGGTGAGGTACTCCTCGCCCTTGGCGTTGTCGGTCGGAACCCGCTTGACCGTGTCGGCGAGCAGATCGCCGTCGAAGGCGTACATGCCCGAGTTGATCTCGGTGATGGCGCGCTGCTGCGGGCTGGCGTCCGCCTCCTCCACGATGCCGGTGAACGCTCCCTCGGCGTCCCGGATGATCCGGCCGTAGCCCGTCGGGTCGTCCAGTTTGGCGGTCAGGACGGTCACCGCCGCGGCATGCGACTGATGCGCCGCCACGAGCTCGCCGAGCGTCTCGCCGCGCAGCAACGGGGTATCCGCGTAGGTCACGACTACGGTGCCGTGGATCAGGCCCACAGCCTCGATCACTATGCGCACCGCGTGGCCAGTCCCGCCCCGCCGGTCCTGGACCACGATCTCCGCCTCGGGCGTGTGTTCGGCCAGGTGCGACGTGACCTGGTCGCGGCCGTGCCCTGTCACGACGATGAGGCGGCTGGGGCTTAGTTCGCGTGACGCGGCGACCACATGGCCGAGCATGGTCCGGCCGCACACTTCGTTGAGCACCTTGGGGGTGCGGTTCCTCATTCGGGTGCCCTCACCCGCCGCCAGAATGATCACGGCGGCCGGACCGGTTAGGCTCACTCGGCTCGGCTCCTCGATATCGCTGCAGGCCCTGGGCCTGGTGCGCGCCGCCGGTGCATGCCCCCGGACAGTTCACGCTCCCGACTCTCGCAGGATACCGCCAGGCTGCAGGGCCGGGCCCGGCATGGCGCGCATCTGGGTGCTCGATCATCATCCGGCCGGCGGCGCGCTCCGGCTAGGGCGGTCGCGCGCCGGCGGTGGCCGGAATTATCGGCCACCTTCCCCCGCACCACCCGTTTTGTCAGTACCTCGCACTAATATTCGAATATGAATCAGAAAACAGCATTTCCGCAGTTACGGGAGCAGGCGATTGCGCTCCGCCGCGCGGGCAAGTCCCGCCGCGAGATCAAGGACATTCTCGGCATCGGCAGCAACCAGACTCTGAATAATGCGCTGCGGGGCGAGCCACCACAGCCGTGGACGTGGCGGCCAAAAGCCAAGGACGACCTTCGGGTCAAAGCTAGGGAACTTCGCGAGCAGGGACTTGCCTACGATCAAATCGTCGCCGAACTGGGCGTCTCCAAGAGCACAGTCTCCGCCTGGGTCGGGGACATGCCGCGCCCGGACCGGCTGAGCTACGAGGAATGCTGCAAGCGCCAGGCCGAAGCCGTCGCCAGATACTGGGCCGCAGAGCGGCCACTCCGCGAGGCCGAGCGGGAGGCCATCAGTACTACCGCCGCTGCAGAAATCAACGCTCTGAGCGATCGAGAGACCATCATCGCCGGAGCGATTGCTTACTGGTGCGAGGGAGGCAAGAACAAACCACACCGGCGCCATGACCGAGTCATCTTCATCAATAGCGATCCCGCGCTGATCAAATTCTTCCTGCGATTTCTGGATGTCGCCGGCATCGCGCGGGTACAGCTGATCTTCCGGATCTACGTTCACGAGAGCGCCGACGTCGGATCGGCTCAGCGATTCTGGCTCGACGTCACGCAGGCTCATCCTGCTCAGTTTCGGTGCCCGGTCCTCAAGCGACACAACCCCAAGACCGTACGGAAGAACACCGGTGACGACTACCACGGTTGCTTGCGCATCGATGTCCGGCGAAGCACCAGCCTGTACCGGAAGATCGAAGGCTGGGCCGCAGCCACGATGGCTGCCGCAGACAGCAAATCCTGAAACCGACTATCGTCTCCAACCAGGCACTTGCTCCCGGGCGAGGATTTGAACCTCGGTCAAGGACTCCAAAGGTCCTGGTCCTGCCAGCTAGACGACCCGGGAAAGTTCGGGTCTTAGCCTACCGGGAGCGCAAGCACTGAGATGGCGGTTGAATCTCCGCCGGGCGAAGTCGCATAAATGCTGACACTCCGGGTAGTGGGCATGGCCTTCGGCCGCCTCCGGCCCTGGGTGGTGACCTTCACCACAAGTTCCAGAAATGTTTGCCCAGCCCTTGCGCAACCTACGGTAGCGTAGGTTACGGTTACGTAAGCGTATCTGCACACGCCCCAGACCTCGGTACGGGCGGAGCGCTCATCTGGCCGCAACGCTCCACGTAAAGCGAGGACTACCATGACCACCTCCACAGAAAACACCACGGCGGGCGTCGCTGTGCTCGCACCGCCAGTGCCCGCCCCGAGCCGGTCCCGGCCTGACCTCGAACCGGAGCCGAGCGGCACCGGCGAGCGAATCCTGGTCGGCCTCTTCGTCGCAGTGCCGATGCTCGCGCTCCTCGCCGCGGTCCCGCTGGCCTGGGGATGGGGCCTCGGCTGGCGCGACATCGTGATCGCCGTGGTGTTCTACGCGATCTCCGGGCTCGGCATCAGCATGGGCTTCCACCGCTACTTCACCCACGGGTCGTTCAAGGCGACCCGCGCGTTCAAGATCGCGCTCGCGGTCGCCGGGACCCTGGCCATCGAGGGACCGCTGCTCACCTGGGTCGCCGATCACCGCAGGCATCACAAGTACAGCGACAAAGAGGGCGACCCGCACTCGCCCTGGCGGTTCGGCGGCGACTGGAAGGCACTGACCAAGGGGCTGGCCTTCGCCCACATCGGCTGGCTGTTCGACAGCAACCGCACCTCGCAGCAGAAGTTCGTGCCCGACTGGCTCGCCGACGCCGACATCCCCAGGATCTCGCGGTGGTTCCCGGGGCTGGTGGCCGTGTCGCTGCTGGCGCCCGCCGCGATCGGCTGGCTGTGGACCGGGTCTTGGCAGGGGGCGCTGACCGCGTTCTTCTGGGCCAGCCTGGTTCGGGTCGCGTTCCTGCATCATGTGACCTGGTCGATCAACTCAATTTGCCACACGTTCGGCAAGGAAGAGTTCGAGGTGCGGGACAAGTCGCGGAACGTTAACTGGCTGGCGATCCTGTCGTTCGGCGAGTCCTGGCACAACCTGCACCACGCCGACCCGACCTGCGCGAGGCACGGCGTGCTCAAGGGGCAGATCGACATCGCGGCGCGGCTCATCTGGGTGGCCGAGAAACTCGGCTGGGTCTATGACGTCCGCTGGCCCGACGAGGCCAGGCTGAGCGGCAAGCGCACCGGAACCAGGAAACTTGGCTCCATGACCAAGCGGGCCGTAACCCGCTCGATTGGCTGACTTGCCGGCCGGTTGACATGATGGGTCAGTGACTAGTCAGCCCTCGGGATCGAGTCGCAGAAGGATGACCGGCAAAGAGCGCAGGGAGCAGCTACTGGTCATCGGCCGCCGCCTGTTCGCCGAGCGCGGCCTGGACGGCACGTCGATCGAGGAGATCGCCGCCCGCGCCGACGTGTCCAAGCCGGTGGTCTACGAGCACTTCGGCGGCAAGGAAGGGCTCTACGCGGTCGTAGTGGACCGCGAGGTCGAGCGCTTCCTCGCACTGGCGACCCGACTGCTCCGGGGCGAGGACACCATGGAGAAGTTCGAGGTGGCCGCCGTCGAACTGCTCAGGTACATCGAGGACAACTCCGACGGCTTCCGGATCCTGGTGCGCGACTCGAACCCCTCTTCCGGATCCGGGACGTTCGCCAGCCTGATCAGTGACATCGCCAGCCAGGTGGAATACATACTCGGCGACGTGCTCAAGGACCGGGGCTACGATCCGAAGCTCGCCCCCATGTACGCGCAGATGCTCGTGGGAATGGTCGCGTTCACCGGCCAGTGGTGGCTCGACGCGCGGAAGCCGAAGCTGGAAGTGGTGGCCGCGCACCTGATGAACCTGGCCTGGAACGGCCTGTCCAAGCTGGATCCGAAGCCGGAGATATCCCCGGAGGCGATGCGGCTGCTGCGCGAGAACCATGACTAGCTCGGGAGTACCACGATCCAGGGCACGGTGAACAGGCCCTGCGCAGGGCCACGAATGGCCCGGAACGTCGCGTGGCCGCGCCGTCAGGGTATGGAGACGGCGGGTTCGCTGCTGCTGATGGCCCGGCCCGCGGCCGCTACAGCCGGGCCGCCACCACGAACACCCGCCGGAACGGGAACACCGTGCCATATGGGGCCGCCGGATACGCCTCGCGCATCCGGGCCCTGTAGTCGGCCAGGAACGCGGTGGCCTGGTCGGGCGGCAGCGCCGCGAGCACCGGGCGCAGGCCTGTGCCCTGGTACCAGTCGCCAACTGGGTCGTCGCCGTGCAGCACATGCAGGTAGGTCGTCTCCCAGGCGTCCACATCGCAGCCTGCCCACGCGAGCAGGTCCAGGTATTCGGCCGGATCCGCCGCCTGGCGATTCAGCTGCACATCGGCCAGCAGCGGGCGCCAGCGGTCCGAGGCGGCAAGCTCCAGCAGCGCCTGGTGGCTCGGCTGGTCGAAGTTGCCGGGAACCTGGAACGCCAGCCAGCCGCCCGGCTGGAGGAAGCCCGCCCACCGGGCCAGCACGCCGAGGTGGCCGGGCACCCACTGCAGCACGGCGTTGGAGACGATCACGTCCACGCCGCCCTCGGGCTTCCAGCCCCTGACGTCACCAAGAGCGAAGCTGAGCCGCTCGCTGCTGCCCGCCCGCAGCGCCTGCGCGGCCTCGATCATCTCGGCCGAGCTGTCGATCCCGTGGACCTTGGCGTGCGGCCATCGCCGGGCCAGGGCCGCAGTCAGCGTGCCGGGACCGCAGCCGAGGTCGACGACGACCCGGGGAGCCTCCGCCGCCACCCGGCCGACCAGATCGAAGAACGGCCGGGACCGCTCGTCGCCGAAGCGCTGGTACTGGCCGGGATCCCACATCTGCGCCTCCCAGGTATCTCGACATCGAGACACACCTTCCTCACGTACCGTAGCCGTGGCAAAATCTTGATGTCAAGAGATATGCTGGCGTGCCATGGGACAGGTCAGCGGCTGCCAGCTGGGGACGAGGTTGACGTGGTGACGCGACAGGCCAGCGGGCGCCAGCTGGGGACGAGGTTGACGGGGTGACGCGACAGGCCAGCGGGCGCCATCATCTGCGGGACGAGGTTGATGGGCTGGTGGCGGGATGGCGGGTCGAGCGTCCCGACCTGGATGTCGAGCCGCTCCAGGTGCTCAGCCGGGTGTCCCGGCTGGCCCGGCACCTGGACCGGGCGCGCACGGCGGCGTTCGCCGCGCACGACCTGCAGGCCTGGGAGTTCGACGTGCTGTCCGCGCTGCGCAGGCAGGGCCCGCCCTATCAGCTCAGCCCCGGAGCGCTACTGCGCGCCACCCTGGTGACGTCGGGCACGATGACGAACCGGATCGACCGCCTGGCCGATGCGGGCCTGGTCAGCAGGCACCCCGATCCGGGAGACAAGCGCGGCGTCCTGGTCGCGCTGACCCCCCGGGGCCAGGCTGCGGCCGACGCGGCCCTCGCTGACCTGCTGCGCAGCGAGCGGGAGCTGCTGACCGGGCTGGACGGCGCGCAGCAGCGTGAACTCGCCGCGCTGCTGCGGATCCTGCTCGCGCCCTTCGACGCCGGCCAGACACCGGAAGGCCCCGTGGCGTAGACACCGCGGCCTAGACACCGCGGCCGATTGACCTCCCGGGCGGGACGGTGAACACGGATCATCGACCGCAAGCGCGGCCCCGTAACGCTTGGTGAGATCGATCACTGGCCTCGATCAGCGCAGCGGGATGGCCTACTGGCCGTCCGGGCCGTCGGCCGACGCGGGGTTGCGCAGCAGAACCGACCGGATGCCGCCGGCCGGCTGCCGGTGGTTCTCGGCGGTCCAGGCGTACAGGGATTCCAGCACAGTGGTCACGGGTCCAGCGCGGCGCGCTCCGCTGGCTGCCCCCGCACCGCGTTGCTCGACTTCCACGACAGGATGGACCGGCTAGACAGCCCCGAGAGAACCGAGCCCACGCTGGCCACCGAGGCCACCGAGTATGCGGAGGCGGCGGAGGCGGCCGAGCCGATCGACAGGATCGAGCCCGCCGACCCTACAGAAAGGATCGAGCCTGCCGAGCCGATCGACAGGATCGAGCCGACCGAGCCGATACTCAGGATCGATCCCTTCGACCCGATGCTCAGGATCGATTTCTCCGGGCCGATGCTCAGGATCAATTTCTCCGGGCCGATTGACCACCGCGAGCCAAGCCTGTCCCTCATGCCGGGCATTCTTTCGCCCTGGTCGAGCCGGGGCAATGCAGCCACGCGGGCCGAGCCCGCGGCAGCGGTCTGGCCGGTTCATATACTGAGCATTCCCGTTGTCTCTGGAGGCCAGGTGCGCCGCGCTGCCACCCTCGTCGCCTCAGCCATCGCAGTCCTGGCCACGACGACGTCGGCCTGCGGGGCGAGTTCACCCGCACGCCAGGCCAGCCCCAGGACCGCGGTCAGCCCCCCGACCACCTATTACCTCTCCGTCGGCGACTCGCTCTCCCAGGGGGTCCAGCCCAATGCGGCCGGAACCAGCGTCACGACCCGGCAGGGCTACCCTGACCAGCTCTTCGCGGCACTGCGCCGCAGCCACCCCG
>Ga0137385_10006247_pt1 | contig 10476 bp, 8 predicted proteins | sample SagtaG_FD_104921 | JGI IMG/M metagenome (GOLD analysis project Ga0137385, IMG submission 104921) | Vadose zone soil microbial communities from Sagehorn Ranch, Mendocino, California, USA - Sage2_R_80_16 metaG | ecosystem: Environmental > Terrestrial > Soil > Vadose zone | place: USA: California... | reverse complement strand
CATGACCATAGGATCATAATGGACGCGCTGGTATTTGAACGCCTCATGGTACAGGGATTGTGTGGACTGGCGTTGCAGATCTGGGATCTGGGCTTGTTCTTGCCGGGTTATGGGGGCAGGATTCGATAAAGTGTGAAGGACTTTTTTTGTTCTGACATACCCCCGGGGGGTCGAGAAATAGTTAGTAGAAAAGAAAAGATAACAACTCTTAGAGAATTCCCCAAAGCGCTGTTTTGTGTCGCGGGAAAGATTTTTTTTCTAAATTTCCAGAAGGGGTCATTCGTTGTCTGGAACGTTTCTGGTCGAATTTTCCGATTTTTCCCGTAGAACTCGCGAATCATTCGTTTCCAATCGGGGCATTTACTGGATCATGCAAGCATAAAACTGGGCACCATATGGAACCCCTCCTTGATTACTAATTCAGGCTCATTCTGAACGATTTTCTATTTGGAGGGCTATTGCTTTTCTAGGACTACTTTGCCTTCCACGTAAACACTTTCATCGGTAGGAACTCTACCAGCGCATCCGTAACCCAGCCGTACTTTTTCTTTTGAGCCTCCAGGACCTGTTTTGCGGTTCCGCTCTTCATGTCCAGAAACTTGGCGTTTCCTTCCAGTATTGCCTGGCGCTTCGAGCTGTCGGCCAGCATCACGGTTACCGCCGGATTCTGTTTGAGGTTTCGATAACGGGCTGTCGCCTCGTCCACTCCAAGATAGAAGACCCCGTCAACAACAACGAGGTCGGTTGGCGAAAGGTGAGGCCTTCCGTCAGGCCTCACGGTGGCTGCGATTGTGAGCACTCGACTATTGGCAAGCTCGATCACCTCGTCGGCTGTCAGGGGATTCTGACTGTACACTTTCTTGGTGTGGGAGCTGGCTTTGCTGAGGGAGTTCTTGATAATCGAGTCTAGGCTGGACAAGGATGTTTCGGTTTGGAGAGATACGGTTGGGACAGATAAGATGATTATTCTATCCGCAATTTTACGGCTTTTCCTACAAATGGATTTGCGAGCTTCTCATCACCGATCGTGGTCTCAGGACCGTGCCCCGGATAGACAATGGTCTCGTCTTTCAGCTTGAAGAGCCGATCCCTAATCGAGTGGATCAAAGTCTTGAGGTCTCCTCCTGGAAGATCAGTTCGGCCTATTGACTGGTTGAAGAGAGCATCACCGGTAAACACGTATCCCCGTCCTGAGATGCTGATACTGCCAGGCGAGTGGCCTGGAGTGTGAAGAACCTGGACCGTCTCGTCCCCCACCGTTAGAACATCTCGGTCTTTGAGGTAACTGTCGACCCTGGGTGGCGGAGGAACCTCGAAACCCATGAACTGGTGGACGCGGCTCTGCATAGACTCGAGCATCGACAGATCGTCATGGTGAATCAGAAACGGAATGTCCAGCTTGGCGCGCACTACATCGACACCCAACACATGATCGAAATGTGTGTGAGTGACGATGATCTGGCTGGGCTTCACTTTGATGTCCTGGATGAAGCGGACGATTCTCTCGGGTTCAGCACCCGGATCTATGATTATCGCTGCGTTATTGGACTGCAGAATGTAGCAGTTGGTCCGCAGGTCGCCAACCACAATCGTGTGTATTTTATCCAATTCGATACTCGATTGATGCATTGCGACTTATGAACATGAAAGCGATCTGGTTTCTCTCTGCTGAGCTGACCAGCTCAAGATTCTCGAGGCCGAGTCCCTTGCCATGAGTGAATTAGCTGGCAATTGTATCCCTGGCGTGGCGACCGTCAGTGGCTTCCGTCCAGAATCTTCGTTAATTTCAGACCTATTGTCGAGTCTAGGGATATCTGGAGGTTGAATCGCCATTCCAGAGTTACCTCTTCTTGGATAGAGCTAATGACGTCTTGCAAAAAGCCTATATTCGCAACCTACGACCGTCATCGTTGAAAACATTATGAAACATAGAATGTTAACAGTCACAATACTAGCTCTACTAACGTTATTCACGCTCCCAACTCTGGCAAACGGGGTCGCAAACACATTCAACCTTGTTAGTGCAGCGCGGGTCAACCCCGCAGTTGCTCTGCTCGACCCTTCATTCAGCCCACAAAAAACCCAAGGAGGACTCCCCTTCTGCTTCAGCGCATCTTTGGGTTCGATACTGTGCTATACCCCCAGCTTCCTCAAGACTGCATACAACTTTCCAAACAATCTGGATGGAACTGGTCAGACAATCGTCATCGTTGACGCTTTTGGTAGTCCAACAATACAGAGCGACCTGAATACGTTTGATAACACATTCGGCCTCCCTGCCGGCAGCGTCACTATACTGTGTGGACCCACTTGGACGGGCTCGCCTAGCGATACATGCCCAGCCTTCAACCCCAGCCTACCAATCGACCAGGCTTGCGGTGCCGTCGGATGGTGGGAAGAGACCACACTCGACGTGACAATGGCGCACGGGCTCGCTCCCGGGGCGAGAATCGTGCTCGTAGTGGCTAACGACTGTCAAGACACTAGCATCAACTCAGCCGAGAGGGCTGCAGTGCAGCAAACCAGTCTCAAAGGCAGCATAATGTCCCAGAGCTTCGGAGAACCCGACGACCTTGTCGGCTGCTCAACGGTCCCATGCCCACCCAGTACGGTCGACCATTCCATAAAGTCAACGGCAGACAAGACCTACAACATGGCAAGAATCAGCGGCTGGACCGTAATCGCTTCATCCGGTGATGACGGTGCGAATGAGGCGCTCTCGGCAGTAGGCACAACCGAACTAACCCCGTCATGGCCCGCTACCAACACATTGACCATAGCCGCAGGCGGAACACAAGGAAATCCATACGGTGGACAATACGGCGCACCCCCTGGTCATAAGGGAACGAACACTTGCCCGGCAAACACCAACTGCAACACAGGACTCGTCATAATCAACGGAGGCACCTTTGGATGCGAAACGGCCCCGAGACCAGGCGTACCGACCAGCTGCATCCCGGTTGGCTACGGCGGAGAAGCTGCATGGAACGAGTTCAATACATTCGGAATACGAACATCCAGCGGAGGGGGAGGGAGCTTCCAATACGGAAGACCCAGTTATCAGACTAGCCTCCCTACAACGTTCACAACACTACTCGGCTCAACTGTCACCCTCAACGGTAGGCTCACGCCAGACATTTCCTTCAACTCAGCAATCCAAGGCGGCTTCCTAGCCTTCCTCGGATTCCTCGGACGCTGGGGTGTCTTCGGAGGAACAAGCGCCGCCTCCCCAGCCTTGGCCGGCGTAGTCGCACTCCTCAACCAGGCCCACGGCCGTCCAGTTGGCTTCCTCAACGCTGCAATCTACCAGCTTGGGGCGAGCAGTAACTATAGCTCTGCGTTCCACGACATCACCGTAGGCAACAACAGCGACACAGCGGGCCAGTTCGGAGTCGACGGACACACAGCCGGTACTGGCTATGACCTCACGACAGGCTGGGGAAGCCCCAACGTGAACAATTTCATAGCCGACATCAACGCGATCTGCGCATCCGGCTGTCCGGGCCCATAACGAACACTCAAGTCAGCTACAATGAGCCAATGAAGGCGTGCTCTCGCACGCCTGTCCCCTCTTTTCAACCAGATAATTCTTGATATATGATTGGTCAATTACAATCTGGGTATCGGTTGAGAATGAGTGCCATGGTGAAGTCACGCTCGCATCAATTCAAGGTCCACAAGTGCCTCATCGCATTGGCCCTGACACTCTCAGTACTTCCTTTCATCCCGCCAGTGACCCGCAACGTACACGCGGAGGCAGTTACTGGCACCGTAGCCGTAGGAGTAAATCCTGATGGCATTGCAGTCGACAATGCCACGAACAAGATCTACGTCAGCAACTATGGCAATAATGGAACCTTTCCTAGCACTGTTTCCGTGATAAACGGGGCGAGCAACACCTTGAACGCCACGATACGAGTTGGCGTTAATCCGACTGGAATCGGTGTGAATAGTCTGAATAATCGGATTTACGTTGCCAATTATAACTCTAGCAATGTTTCCGTGATTGACGGTTCAACCAACACGGTCGTCGCGACCATCGTCGTAGGAACCCATCCCAGCGGGGTGGGCGTGAACGTGGTATCCGATGAGGTGTATGTGTCAAATTCTGCCGATGGCACAGTATCCGTCATAAGCGGCACAACTAACACTGTCCTGAAGGTAATATTAGTAGGACGGAGCCCTCAAGGGGTTGGCGTGGCCACTTCAACAAACGAGATCTACGTAGCAGATTCTCTGGATAACGCTGTTTCAGTTATCGATGGTCACACTAATACCCTGATCAAGACCATAACTGTGGGAAATGATCCCGGGGACATAGCCGTGAACGCAATGACAAACAAAATCTATGTAGTAAACGGCAATTCATCTACAAGCACCGTGTCTGTCATCGACGCTTCAACGAATACCCTCGCGACCACAATACCCGTGGGAGCCTACTCCACGGGCATAGGAGCGAACGTGATAACCAACAAGATCTATGTCGCAAACTCAATCGATGGAACCATTTCAGTCATTGACGGTTTCTCTAACGCGATCGTAGCTAACGTAACGTTCCCGCTTGGCACACTTCCTGGGGCCGTCGGTGTGGACACTGTGACGAATGAGGTCTACGTGGCAAACTCTGGTCTGAGAACCGTTTCGGTGATATCAGGTCACTTGACAATGACAAGCCTAACCTGTACCCCATCTTCGCTACCTGTCAACGGTGTCACTACATGCAACGCTGTCGCTACAGACATTTTTGGCTCCGGCGCCACTACACCTACAGGTGCAGTATTCTTCTCTTCAAACGGGACAGGATCCTTCAGCACGAACACATGCAATCTCAGCGGCAACGGTGCCACAGCCGCTTGTTCAGTATCGTATTCCCCTACCGCATTGGGGAATGGTTTCCAAAATATTTTCAGCACTTATGGGGGTGATTCGAAACATATGAGCAGTTCAGGCAACACCATCCTCACAGTAACCACATCAACAGTCGGAGGAACAGAGATTCCTATCGACAAGCTCGCGCTCATCGCACCGTATCTGCCGCCAACCTTGACCCTGCTCGGTGGGATGGTAGCGATAATTCTCTACGGAAAGAGACGATCTGATAGGGAAGAAGAGAATTCGAGCGATAGTCACAGCACCACTTGAAATGCAACAGCCAAGCCCGCGCGTCTGGTAATTCACCCCGCTGTCCAAGACTATCGTTATGAGGCCTCACTAAAGTCCAAAGGACGAATAATGGACCTAACCCTTGAATTTGGAAAACGATGCAAAATCCATGAAACTTTAAGCTAAGACTTGTCCTCTCGTCGCCGAGCCGTTCGAATGGGCACCGTACACCAGGTCGTCTTTGGAGATTGTCGAACCATGAAAGAGATTCCCAGTGGGTCCATTCATCTTATGATCACGAGCCCTCCGTACTTCAACACCCCTTTCGACTATCCCGACCTCTTCAAGAACTATGACCAGTTTCTCGGACTGATTCACGCGCTATCAGTCGATATGTATCGAGTCCTAGCCCCTGGCCGAGTAGCTTGCTTTGTTGTCGATGACATGCTCGTCAAGGGAGAGAAGTATCCCGTTGTGGCCGACATCACCAGACTCATGTTGCAGGCTGGGTTCCGCTACCGAGATCGCATAGTATGGGTCAAGCCCAAGGGCTACGTGAGAATAAGCCGGAGAAGCGGCGTTGTCCTTCAACATCCATATCCAATGTACTACTACCCTGACAATATTCAGGAAAGCATTCTGATCTTCCAGAAAGGCAGGTTTGACTACTCATATGTACGAGAACTACCCTTGAAAATTCTGGAGAAATCCAGGGTCCCTCTGAAGGACTACAACGACGATGAATGGCACCTGTCAGTGTGGAACATAACCAACGTTCTACCTCTCGGATTCAGACTAGAGAAGGGGATTGCAGCATTCCCAGAAGAAATTCCGAAACGCCTAATCAAACTCTTCAGCTTTCATGGCGAGACTGTCCTGGACCCTTTCTTGGGATCTGGGACGACGATGAAAGTTGCCCAAGAACTAGGCCGAAATAGCTGGGGCTATGAAATTGACCAAGGACTAAAGAAAATCATTACACAAAAGTTGGAGTATAAGCGTCGGTCGGACTCGAAAGTCGAATTCCGAATTAGAGGGGCACCAAAAAGGTCTCGCGCATTCACTCCTCGAACACAACTTCATCGCTCAGTCATCGTGACGCAGTAACCCCAAGGCATGCGATGCCTTCAGTTATTCCAGTAGGGTCGGGTCGTTATGAACTGCAGCTTGGCCTCTAAGAGATCCTTGTAAAATTCGTCATCGCTCTCGTGCATCTTTGACAATACCCGGCTTGCCGTCTGGGGACCAATGCCGTAAACGGACTGAGCAATAACTGCCCTCCTCCCATAGGCGATAACGAGGTCGGCAGAACGACGAGCTTTCGTCAAAGCCTTCTGCTCGTTCTCGTCGAGTGACTGCTTAGCCCGCTTCTTCCGGAGAATACTGGTCACGTATCGGCTAGACCAGAAAACTGGAGCTAGGAGCTTAGAGCCGCAATTCTGACATGAGGGATCTTCAGAGAGACCGCCAATAGTGACTTCAGTTTCGAGATTGACGCAATCGAAGCATAGTAGGTCGATAGCTCGGCCTTCGATCGAAATGCGCAGTCGAGCCATGTTGTCAGCTGCAACATTCTCCGGGGCGATGAGCTCTGGAATGTCAACATGACGGTAGAGGATGTGGTAGGCCAACGGTGTGGGCTTGTCTCTGGACCGGAAGAATCTAACTTCGAGATTCCGATCTTTGATCTGCTTGAAGATTTTCTTGACTCCTTCGAAGTCGGCGTGTTCGACCTGAGCCTCGCGAATAGTCTCGTCGTAGATTGGAGTTAGTCGGAATCTGACCTGTAACTCTTTCATTGCGCCGCCGTACATGAGCCGGCCACGACTCAAGGCTCCAAACCTCTCGGCGATCTGTTTCATCTGTAGCTCCCAGGGAAAGTGTCGGTGCAAAACACCATGACAGGCACCCCCCAGGACTGGCTCGTCAACTCCGAAAACCTGTTTCAGAAACAAGTCTTCCAGGTCCAGATCTGCAGTGTCCGCCGTCATCTCGTAGAGTATTCTGTAAGAGTCCCACCACCACATTCGTACGAGACCCTGGCGGCGGAAGAGCTCCTCGATCACCTCGCCTAGGGTGAAGTTGAGGATGTCTCCGAAGTGGGTGTGAACTATGATGTAGCGATCAAACCCTTCGATCAGAACTCGATCACTGGTCGGGACGGGTGCGCCAGTGGACATGTGAGTGTCTATCTCTTCGACGACCTTTCGCACTCCGTATGGGTCCGCGGGCCATATTCGCGAGAACTTCTCGACAACAGGGGCGCGATTCTTGTGCTCGTCCAACGACCTATTGATTTGTTTCCGGTACTCTCCTACTCGGACTGCCAGTTCACCTGGAACTGGGAGTATCTGCCCGTCCCATCCCGGAATGGCTGCAGTAGGATCGTTGACGGGGAGAACGTACACCTTTCCGTCATCGGTGATCTGTTTCATCTGCCAGACCCGTCCCTTGACGATAAAGTTCAAGCCGACGTGAGCCATCGTGAGCATGAACTCTTCGCCGAGTATTCCAACCGATTGCTGGTTGGTTAGATCAATCACGGGATAGCGTCGCTCATCCGGAATCATACTCAGATTCTCGTAATAGTAGATCCTAGTCCGGGAGGTCCGGTAGAGTGTCTGATCGTCTCGTCTAAGATACCCCATCTTCCCCAAGAAATCGACAACCTTCTCCAGCTCAGCAACCTCCAGCTGAGAGTAGGGAAACGCACGTCTGAGAACTTGCGTAATGCGGGCAAGGGAGACGCTGCCTTCTGAGTCCATCAATAAGCCAGCGATCTGGTGAGCCAGGACATCGAGTGCCTTGTGGTGAATGACTGTTGGTTCGAGCCGGCGTTCCTTTGCTAGTTCGATGACTCCTATCGACTCCAGGAGGTCCTCCGTTGAAACAGCTACTAGAACCCCTTGCGACGTTCTAGTCAGACTGTGCCCGGACCTTCCCACACGCTGGACGAGACTGTTTACTTGGCGAGGGGACATGTATTGGACGACTAGATCCACTGAACCGATGTCAATCCCCAGCTCTAGTGTACTGGTGCAGACGAGTCCTTTGATCTGGCGGGCCTTGAACGCCTCTTCAGAACGGACCCGTTCTTCCTTGGGAAGTGAGCCGTGGTGGACCATTATCTTCTGGTCCATCATGTTAAACTTCGAACCCAGCATCTCCGCGTTGACCCGGCTGTTGACAAAGATCAGAGTCGAATCATGCGCGTCGACAAGATCAGATACTAGGGCCAGTCTTGCAGCCGCCTCTGGAGCAGTGTACAGGCGTCGAGCGAGTTCTTGACCCTCCTCGCCCGATGGGGGATATTCGATCCAGTACCTCGTGTCCTTGCTCAAGGGAATCTGCACAATCCTGACTGGTTCAGAGCCGCCAAGGAATTGAGAGATCTCCTCGGGGTTCCCAACAGTCGCTGAGAGCCCCACCCTCTGGAATCCCTCTGGGAGGATCTCTCTCAGTCGTTCTAGCCCGACTGTCAGCTGCACCCCGCGGCGATCTCCCGCCAGTTCGTGAACCTCATCGACCACCACAGCCTTGACGTGTTGAAGGTGCTGTCTCATCCTTCTTCCGGGAAGGACGGCCTGCAACGTTTCCGGAGTGGTTATCAGGAGGTCGGGGGGTCTTCCAGCCATTCTCCGGCGATGGGCTTGTGGCGTGTCGCCGTGCCTGACTTCAACCGTGAAGCCTAGTTTGACTGACCAGACTTGCAATCGTTTGAGCAGATCTCGGTTTAGTGCTCTCAGAGGAGTGATGTAGAGAAGCGAGATTCCTTGTCGATTCTCGTCTCGGACCATCTTGTCTATGAGCGGTAGGAGAGCAGCCTCCGTCTTGCCTGATCCTGTGGGGGCAATGACCAGCACGTTCTCCCCTTGCATGATGAAAGGAATCGCCTCTGCTTGAGGAGGAGTAGGGGTGCGGATCCCGGTCTCGTGGAGGAGACCCTTCAAGGGCGGTGAGAGCAGGGTGAAGGCTTCTTGCACTGCTAGATTCCCGATGGTGTAGGTTGAATTGCGCTTCTAAGAGATAAACTTCCTAGGTGAGGAAAAGTGTGTTCAGATTGAAGGAAGGTTGAGAGCTGTAGGGGCTGCCGAGGATTGCGACGAAGAGTCTATTTTTTCGCGGTGATCTTCATGACGAAGTCTCGATAGGCTTCAGGTTTCATGAGTGAGGGAAGATCCTTCTCCATATCGTCTGGCCGGATTATTGTAATCCATCCCTTCTCGTAGGGACTCTTGTTGACAAGCTCAGGAGCATCAGAAAGTTCACTATTGACCTCAAGGACGACACCAGAAATCGGAGAGTAAACATCGGCAACAGCTTTCACAGATTCCACCGTTCCAAGACTCTGCATCTGGGCCACCTTGGCTCCGACCTTTGGAAGATCAACGTACACGATTTCGTGTAGAGAGTTTTGCGCATAGTCAGTAACGCCTATTCGACAATTAGAACCCTCTACATGGACCCATTCGTGCTCTTTCGTGTAGTAGAGCCCCATAGGGATCTGGAATTCGCCTTTCAACGTCTCGACACGGGAATTTCTAGACAGCAAGGCGCGCCGTATAATAGTCTGGTCTCATCCAACATCTATCCTTCTAGCTCCTACTCGCCTGAATCCGCCTCAAGAGCGCGGGCACTTGCCGCCAGCTCTTTGCCTTCAGAACTTTCGGCATATCTCCTACGCTTCGGTTCCAAGGCCTCTCGTAGAGCACGCCCCATGCGGTTGGGCTACGTGAGATTAGAGGCATAAGGTCCGGAGCGTCATCAATGTAGACGTCATAATCTAAGAGAACTTTATCTCTCCAGCCTAAGACCCTGACGAAACGGCGATATCGAACCTTCTGACAGTCGACCCAACTTCTCGCGGCCTCTACAGTTCTCTTGCTACGACCAGTCACAATATCCAGGTCGCCAAACTTCTCGATCCGCGCAACCATCTCGGCGATCGCAGGCTCGGTTGGAGGAATCTCTTGCCAATCGTCCCATGATTCGTCCAGTATCCGGTAGAAGTCGTCTTTCGAGATTGGAGACCGCTTCCACGACGACCAACTATCAAGGTCTTCCATCCTGAAACGTGTGCCGAACTCTTTGTTGGCTCGCTCACACCAGACAAGCATCGATTCGGCCAAGACCCCGTCCAAGTCCACTGCAATCTTCAGCTTGTCATGAGAGACTTTCGACAACTGCTTTGAACTCCCAGAATGGAAACGAGGCTTTAACCTTGAGAGCAACGACCTCGCGGAACCGCTATGCGGGCAAAGCGAAGAAACGCTAAAGACATACACTTTCGAGTGGAACCCGCAACATCCGCAAAACAACAGGGTACGAGACAAGAATGACTGATCCGACGGTCGTCATAATTGGATCCTTCCT
>Ga0137385_10006245_pt1 | contig 10479 bp, 10 predicted proteins | sample SagtaG_FD_104921 | JGI IMG/M metagenome (GOLD analysis project Ga0137385, IMG submission 104921) | Vadose zone soil microbial communities from Sagehorn Ranch, Mendocino, California, USA - Sage2_R_80_16 metaG | ecosystem: Environmental > Terrestrial > Soil > Vadose zone | place: USA: California... | reverse complement strand
GATCGCAAGGATGGTGCGCATGCGAGCGCCTGTCGTCGCAGCCGTTCACGGCAATGTGGCGGGTGGAAGTGTGTCGCTCATGGCTGCTGCGGACCTGGTGGTGATGGCGGAATCGGCGCGGATCTCGGCTGCTTTTTCCAGGATCGGATTTAGCCCGGACAGCGGGTCGACCACCACGGTCACGCGCCGGATCGGCGTCGCCCGTGCCAGGCGGTTTTTCCTGCTCGGCGAGACGCTTGATGCCAAGGCGGCTCATTCGCTTGGCCTCGTGGACTTCGTCGTTCCGGATGGCGCGGTGCAGTCTGAGGCCTCTCGAATAGCGAAGGAACTCGCCGCCGGCCCGACGGAAGCGTTTGGTGCGATCAAACGGCTGTTTTGCCAGACGCCTGATCGCTCGTTCGAAAGCCAGCTTGAGGAGGAGGCGCAGACGCTCGCCGCAATTTCGCGAACGGCCGATGCGCGTGAGGGCGTCAAGGCCTTCGTCGAGAAGCGGAAGCCGGTGTTTGTCGGGAAGTGACCGCTGGAAGCGACAATCTGGGCCATTGGCAACAGATCGTACTCGTCAATAAGGTACGTCGGTATACGAAATAATCCGACAGCGAAGTCGGAAAAGTACAGCAGCGCAGGAGGGACACATGACCGCGGCAGCCGCCAAACTTGACAGGTCTCAAGCCAGCTTTCGCGAAGCCGGCTATTGGCTCGACAAGACCGTCGATCAGCTTCTGGCGGAAGCCGCGGCAAGAGCGCCCGACAAGGTCGCAATGATCGCCGATCGGGCCGATCGCAAACAGGCGTCGTGTTTGACCTACGCGGAATTGGTGAAGCTTGCGGACCGCGCCGCCAGCTCGCTGTTGCGGCTTGGCGTGGGTCGTGGCGACGTCGTCACCGTGCAGTTGCCGAACTGGTGGGAGTTCGTCGTTACCGCTTTTGCATGCAGCAAGATTGGCGCCGTGATGAATCCGGTGATGCCGATCCTGAGGGAGCGCGAGCTGCTCTACATCCTGAACTTTTGTCAGGCAAAGGTCTTCATCGTGCCGAAGAGCTATCGGGGATTCGATTACGCGGCGATGGCGCAGGGCATGCGTGCCGATCTGCCGCACCTCAAGCATGTGATCGTCGCCGACGGCGAGGGCGAGACCAGTTTCGACCGGATGCTGCTGGCGGCCGAAGCCGACAAGCTCCCGGCTGGACTGCGGCCGGATGATACGGCGGTGATGATGTTCACGTCAGGCACCACAGGCGAGCCCAAGGGCGTCATGCACACGTCGAATTCGCTGATTGCCTGCTGCAAGGCGCTGACCGGAAGGTTCGGGCTCGATTCGAGCGATGTGCTGCTGGTGGCGTCGCCCGTAGGGCACATGACGGGTTATGCCGCGATCGTGCTGCTTTCGGTCTACCTCGGCGGGACAATGGTCCTTCAGGACGTCTGGGAAGCGAATCGCGGTGTCAGCCTGATGGCCGGCGAGGGCGTCACCTATACGGCGGCCTCCACGCCGTTCCTCGGCGACATCTGCGATGCGGTGAAGGCTGGCGCGCCGTGGCCGAGGAGCCTTCGCTCGTTCCTGTGTGGCGGCGCGCCGATCCCCTCGGTCCTGATTGAGCGCGCCGCCCGCGAACTCGATCTCAAGGTCTGCTCGCTCTGGGGCATGACGGAGGTACTGTCGGGCACGCTGACGGAGCCTGCGCGCGCGGCCGAGAAATCCGCGACCACGGATGGCAGGTCATTGGAAGGCATGGAGGTCAAGATCGTCGATACCGAGGGCAGGCCGTCGCCGGCAGGAGAGCCGGGACGGCTGTTGGTTCGCGGCGCTCAGATGTTCAAGGGCTACTACAAGCGGCCGGAGTTGCCGACCTTCGATAGCGAAGGCTGGTTTGACTCCGGCGATCTCGCTTACATGGACAAGGATGGCTACATCCGCATTTCGGGCCGCGTGAAGGACATTCTGATCCGGGGCGGGGAGAACGTCCCTGTCGTCGAGCTCGAGAACCTGCTCTACAAGCATCCGGCGGTCTCGGCCGTTGCAGTTGTGGGTTTTCCGGACGCGCGGCTCGGCGAGCGCGGTTGTGCGTTCATCGTTCCCCGCAGCGGGAGCACGATCGACCTGGCGGCGGTGCAGGCCTATCTGGGCGAGGCCAGGATGGCAAAGCAGTTCTGGCCCGAGCGTGTCGAGATCGTGGCCGAGCTTCCGCGCACCGCCAGCGGCAAGATCCAGAAGTTCAAGCTGCGCGAGGCCGCCGCCGCACTAGCCGACGCAAGGTAGATCACTGGTCGGAATAGGTTGGATCCCGTCGCTCGCGAAATGCGGCCACGGCTTCCGCGTGATCATGCGTCTCCAGAAGGATGACCTGCTGCCGGTCTTCCATCATCAGCGCCGCGTCGAGGCTCGGCGCATCGATCAGCGTGTTGAGCGCCTGCTTCGTCATGCGCAGCCCCATCGGAGAGACCCGCAGCATCTCTTCGGCAAACGAGAGTCCTTTTGCGAGGAGCTCGTCGGCCGGTACGATATCGCTGACCAGTCCAATCGCCTTGGCGCGCTCGGCCTTGAGGAAGCGTCCCGTGAGCAGGAGCTCCGAAGTCACGGAGAGCCCGACCAGGCGTGGCAACAGGTAGCCCGAGCCCATGTCGCAGCCGCCGACGCCGATGCGGATATAGGCCGCGTTCATTCGTGCGTCCGGTGCTGCGAAGCGGACGTCGCAGGCGAGCAGGAATGAGAAGCCGGCGCCGCACGCGGCGCCATGGACGAGACCGATGATCGGCTGCGGACATGATCGCATCAGGCGGATCACGCCGGAGTAGTTCTGCTGCATCTTGAGTTGGCGCTGCGGCCGTCCCTTGCCGGGCGCGGCGAACGCATCCGATCCAAGCTCGGCTCCGGCGGAGAATTGAGTTCCGTTGCCGCGCAGGATCACGACCCGCGTCGCGGGCCGATCGTGCAATCCGGAAAAATATGCGGTCAGTTCCGCGATCATGTCGGGCGACACGGCGTTGAGCTCGGCCGGACGGTTCAACGTCAGGATATCGATCGCGCCACGGGCTTCGACGGTGATGCTGTTCGGTTGCGTCACGGATGCGCTCCCATCGTTCATTGTCCTTGATGGCATATAGTAATAAAGTGTACGATCATCGTGCGCAATGCTTGTCGTCGTTTTCTGTCGCAGGACAGGAGGCCGCAACAGCCAGCGAGAAGATCTTCAGGGAGCCATGAGATGCCATATCAGTCCGTGTTTAGACCGGACCTGTTCAGGGGCCAGACGATCATTGTGACCGGCGGCGGCAGTGGCATCGGGCGCTGCACGGCGCACGAGCTCGCGGCCCTCGGCGCGAACGTGGCGATCATCGGCAGGACGATGGAGAAGCTGATCGAGGTTCAGCGCGAGATCGAGGAGGATGGCGGGCAGGCGATGAGCCATGCCTGCGACATCCGCGAGGAGTCCATGGTGATCGGCGCCGTCGACGCGGTGCTCGCGAAATTCGGCCGCATCGACGGCCTAGTCAATAATGCGGGCGGGCAATTTCGTGCACCGCTGAAGGCGATCTCGACCAAGGGATTCGAGGCCGTTGTGCGCAACAATCTGACTGGCGGCTTCATCTTCATGCGCGAAGTCTATAACCGCTGGATGGAGGCGAATGGCGGCGCGATAGTGAATATCATCGCCGACATCTGGCACGGCTGGCCGGATTTCGGCCACTCGGCCGCAGCACGGGGCGGCATGCTGACCTTGACGGAGACGGCTGCTTGCGAATGGTCGGCGTCGGGTGTGCGCGTGAATGCAGTCGCTCCGGGCGGTATCGTGTCGAGCGGCTTCGACACCTACTCGCCGGAAATGCAGAAGAAGCTCCACGACTTCACCGAGCGCGTGCCGCTGCAGCGCTTCGGTACGGAAGCGGAGATATCGGCGGCAATCGCGTATCTGTTGTCACCGGCAGCCGCCTATATCACCGGCTCCTGCATTCGCGTCGATGGAGGAACGCCGAATGCCCGCACCACCTGGAAGCTCGAGCCGCACAGCCGCAGCGTGCCGTTCGAGGGCTTCCATCGCGTGAAACTGCCCGAGGTGATGAAAGGCAAGGCCCGCGCCTAGCGGGTCGGTTCTCAATCCACCGCGACGATCAGCTTGCCGTGATTGTCGCCACGGTAAAGCTGCGCGATGGCGCCGGGCGCGTGTTCCAGGCCCGGCAGGATCTCCTCATCATGGACGATCTTGCCGGCAAGCGCGAGCTCCGCGAGGTGCGCCGCCGCAGTTTCGAACTCGGCGAGATGATCGAAGATGATGAAGCCGGACCAACGCAGGCGCCGGGTGAGGATTTCACGTTCGGGGCGCGGGCCTGAGGGGACGGGGGTCCAGGATGCGTTCGCCGCTGTGCCGCATTGGATCACGCGCCCGCGCAACCGCATGGTCCGGATGGCGGCATCGGCGATGGGGCCACCGGTATTGTCGAAGAAAATGTCGTTACCGTCTGGACATGCCGTGCGGATGGCCGCGCCCAGGTCGGTTGCCTCGCGGTAGTTGATCATGTCCTGATAGCCGTACCGCGCTTTTGCCAGCGCGGCCTTGTCGGTGGAACTGGTCAGCCCGACCGCACGGCAACCTGCGATCCGCGCAAGCTGGCCGACAAAGCTTCCGACGCTGCCGGCTGCGGTCGACACCAGCACATGCTCGCCGGATTTGGGATCGCCCAGGCCGTGAAGGGCGAGATAGGCGGTGATGCCGTTCATGCCGAGCACGCTGAGATTCGCGCTGAGCGGCAGGCGCGAAGGAACGACGCGGCGCAGGACCGTGTCCGGCGTCGTGACGCAGTAGCGCTGCCAGCCAAACCATCCGTAGACATGCTCGCCTGCTCGAAACTCCGCTACATTGCTCTCGAGGATTTCGCCGACCGCGAGCGCACGCATCGGCGTATCGAGCGGCACCGGTGCGCTGTAGTTCCCTTCGTCGTTGGCCCATCCGCGCTGCGCAGGATCGACCGAAAGATAGTGATTTTGGACCAGGATCTCGCCCTTGCCAGGTGCAGCGACAGGCTCGGTGACCAGCGAAAAATGTTCCGCCTGCGGTATCCCATTCGGCCGCGCCACGAGCCGCACCTGCCGGTTTTCACGTGGGGACATGAGCGCTCCTCATAAGTAGTACGCTTGTGTACGATATGACTATACGGTAGAACGCAGGTGGGAGACAAGGACGTCCTGGCGGCTTCGGCCGCAGGACGACCTGCAAGATAAAACAAGAGGCAACCAGATGGCGGGGCTCTTCTTCGAGCAGTTTACGGTCGGGCAGACATTCGTCCACGAGATCCGACGCACCGTGACCGACATGGACAACATCCTGTTCTCGTCGCTGACCTACAATCCGGCGGCGGTGCATATCGACCACGACTATGCCAAGGGGACCGAGTTCGGAAAGCCCCTGATGAATTCGATATTCACGCTCGGCCTGATCATCGGTCTGTCGGTCCAGGACACGACGCTGGGTACCACCGTCGGCAATCTCGGCATGGAAGACACGCGATTCCCGCGCCCGGTGTTTGCCGGCGACACGCTGCGCGCTGAGACCAAGGTCGTCGCGGTCAGGGAGAGCAAGTCGCGTCCGACGCAGGGCATCGTCACTTTCGAACATCGCGGCTTCAATCAGCGCGACGAAGAGGTGGTCTACTGTCGCAGGAATGGATTGATGATGCGGAGGCCGGCATGAAACTACGTTCGCTCCTCTTCGTACCAGCCGATAGTGAACGCAAATTCGCCAAGGCAGGTGGCATCGGTGCCGATGCGCTGATCCTCGATCTCGAGGACTCCGTTGCGCCCAGTCGAAAGGCCTTTGCCCGTGATGCCGTCAAGGCGTTGCTGGGCGGAGGGACGAGGAATTGGTCGTTCCTGGTCCGCATCAACCCGTTCGGCACGGGGTTGACGCTGGAAGATCTGGCCGCCGTGGTTCGTCCGGGCCTCGACGGCATCCTGATTCCCAAGGTCAACGGAATCGAGGATGTCGATCTCGTCTCGCATTATGTCGATGTGCTGGAGGTCGCGACCGGCGTCGCGCCTGGTCACGTCAAGCTGCTGGTCGTGGCAACCGAGACGCCGGCCGCGATGATCGGCTTCAACGGCTATGCGCGCAAGAACAAGCGCTTAGCGGCGATGACCTGGGGCGGCGAAGATTTGAGTGCAGCGCTTGGCGCGCTGACGCCGCGAGAAGCCGATGGAAGCTGGACCTTTCCCTATCAGGTGGCGCGTGCGCAGTGCCTGTTTGCCGCGGGCGCGGCCAATGCTGCGGCGCTCGAAACGCTGTACGTCGATTTCAGGGATCAGCAGGGGCTGGCTGAGAGCTGCAAGATCGCGCGACGGGACGGATTTGTCGGCCGAATCGCGATCCACCCTGATCAGGTCGCAACCATCAATGCATGCTTCACGCCGTCGAGCGCTGATATCGAACATGCGCGCCAAGTCGTGGCTGCGTTCGCGGCGAATCCGGATGTCGGCACCGTCGGGATCGACGGAAAGATGTACGACATGCCGCATCTGGTCGCGGCGCGACGAACCTTGGCGTCGATCGGGGAAGGCATCTCTCATGGATAGGTCGTTCGCCAACCAGCTCGATGTGCCGGACGATCATGCCGCGATCCGTGAAGGCGTTCGTGCCGTCGTCTCGCGTTTCGACGACGAGTACTGGCTTGCCCGCGACGAGGACGGCGAGTTTCCGCGCGCGTTCCACCGTGCCATGGCGGATGCCGGCTGGCTCGGCATCACGATGCCGGAGGAATATGGTGGCTCAGGTCTGGGCGTCACCGAGGCCGCGATCATGATGCACGAGGTGGCGAGCCATGGCGGCGGCATGACGTCGGCATCCGCCGTGCATATCAACCTGTTCGGGCCGCACCCGATCGTGGTGAAGGGAACGGACGACCAGAAGCGGCGCTGGGTGCCGCGGCTGGTCGCAGGCGACGACCAGTGCTGCTTCGGTTTCACCGAGCCGGATGCCGGGCTGAACACCACGCGCATCAAGACCTTCGCCGAGAAGGTGCCGGGCGGCTATCTCGTGCACGGCCAGAAGGTCTGGACGTCAACGGCGCAGATCGCCAACAAGATCATGCTGCTGACCCGAACCACCAAATTCGAGGATTGCAAGCGGCCGACGGACGGCATCACCATTTTCTACACCGATCTCGACCGTTCGAAGATCGAGGTGCGCCGAATCCCGAAGATGGGACGCAAGGCGGTCGATTCCAACGCCATCTTCATCGACGGTCTATTCATTCCCGAGGCGGACCGGATCGGCGAGGAAGGCAAGGGCTTTTCCTACATCCTGCACAGCCTCAATCCCGAACGTATCCTGATCGCGGCCGAAGCCATCGGCATCGGTCAGGACGCCCTGCGCCGGGCGACGCGCTATGCCAGGGAGCGCGTGGTGTTCGACCGTCCGATCGGCCAAAATCAGTCGATCCAGCATCCTCTCGCCGAGAACTGGATGTATCTGGAGTCGGCGTGGCTGATGGCGATGCGTGCCGCTTGGCTGTACGATTCGGACAAGCCGTGCGGTGCCGAGGCCAACAGCGCCAAATTGCTCGGCGCGCGCGCCGGCCACGATGCGGCCTGGCAGGCCATCATGACCCACGGCGGCTTCGGCTATGCCAAGGAGTATCACGTCGAGCGGCTGTTCCGCGAAGTCTCGATAACCCGACTCGCGCCGATCACAGAGCAACTCATCCTGAGTTTCATCGCCGAGAAGGTGCTCGATTTGCCGAAGAGCTATTGAGCCACGCCGTGGCGTGCGTCAGAGGTTGCGCGAGATCAACTCTCGCATGATCTCCGACGTGCCGCCATAGATGCGCAGCACGCGCGCATCCGCAAACAACCGGCAGATCTCGTATTCGCGCATGAAGCCGTAGCCGCCAAAGAATTGCAGGCACTGATCGACGAGACGCCCATGCATCTCGGTGACCCAGAGCTTTGCCGTCGATGCGGCATAAGTGCTCAGCTCACCACGGACGTGCTGGCTCAGGCACTGATCGACATAGGCCCACCCGACCTGGAGGTCCGACTTGAGATCAGCCAACTTGAAGCGCGTGTTCTGATAGGTTCCTATCGCCTGTCCAAACGCCTTGCGCTCAAGCACATAGGCCTTGGTAATGTCGAACGCCTTTTGTGCCGACGCAATCGAATGAAGGGCGATTGTCAATCGCTCTTGCGGCAACTCGCTCATCAGCGCTCCCATCGCCCCGCCTTCGGAGCCCAACAGGTTGCTCACGGGAACGCGGACCTGGTCGAAGAACAGCTCCGAGGTGTCGGAGGAGAGATGGCCGAGCTTGTCGAGGTTGCGGCCGTGCCGAAAGCCGGGGCTGTCGGCCTCGACCAGGATCAGGCTCATGCCGCGTGAGCCGCCGTCCGGATTGGTGCGGGTGACCGCGATGACGAGGTCGCACATTTGGCCGTTCGAGATGAAGGTCTTCTGGCCGGAGATGACGTACTCGTCTCCCTCACGGACGGCCCGCGTGCGGATGCCTTGAAGATCGCTGCCGGTCCCGGGCTCGGTCATCGCGATCGCGCAGACGGCCTCGCCGGCGACCATGCGCGGAAGCCACTTCTTCTTCTGTTCCTCACTACCGTAGCTCAGGAGATAGCCGCAGCAGACGTCGTTGTGGACCGAAAAGTCGGTTGCCGGACCCGCGAAGCCCGAATAGGCGAGTTCTTCGATCACGACGGCGTTGTGGCGGAAATCGCCTCCGATGCCGCCATATTGCTCGGGCACTTGCGGGCAGAGCAGGCCGGCCTGACCAGCCGCCGGCCAGAGGGCACGGTCGATGATTCCAGCCTTTTCCCATTCCTGGAAGCGCGGTTCGATCTTCGCCGCGGCAAAGCGGCGGACGCTCTCGCGCAGGATTGAGTGCTCTTCGTCGTAGACCGGGCGATTTTGCAGCATGTGTCTGACCGTAAAGTTGGAAGGCTAGAATGCGACCTTGTCGCCACCCTTGAGCTGCAGGATTTCACGTGCCTCGTCGGGGCTCGCAATTTCGAGCCCGAGGCCTTCGATGATCTTGCGGACTTGCGTCACCTGGGCTGCATTGGTTTCGGCGAGGCGGCCCGCGCCGAGCCACAGGCTATCCTCCAGCCCAACCCGGACATTACCGCCCATTGACGCCGCCATCGCCGCAACCGGCATCTGCGCGCGGCCGGCGCCGAGCACCGACCAGCGGTAGTCGCCGCCGAACAGACGGTCGGCCGTCCGCTTCATGTGCATGACATCGTCCGGATGTGAGCCGATGCCGCCGAGCAGCCCGAAGCAGGTCTGGATGAAGAGGGGAGCCCTGACCAGACCTTCGGTCCAGAAATAGTGCAGGTTATAGAGGTGGCTGGTGTCGTAGCACTCGAACTCGTAGCGCGCGCCGGAGCCGTTCAGCGTCTCCAGCGCGTAGCGGATATCCTTGAACGAGTTGCGGAAGACGAGGTCGTGGGAACCCTCGAGCATTTGCGGCTCCCAGTCGTGCTTGAAGCTCTTGTAGCGCTTCAGCATCGGAAACAGGCCGAAATTCATTGACCCCATGTTGAGGCTTGCGACCTCCGGCTTCCAGGTCGCTGCCGGACGGACGCGCTCCTCGACCGTCATGTAGGGCGAGCCGCCGGTGGTCAGGTTCACGACGACGTTGGAGCTTTGCTTGATGACGCGCAAGAAGGGCTCGAAAGCTTCCGGCGACTGATCCGGCCTGCCATCGACGGGATTGCGGGCGTGCAGATGCACGATCGCAGCTCCTGCCGCGGCGGCGCCAAGCGCGGACTCCGCGATCTCCGCCGGCGTCACCGGCAGATGCGGTGACATCGAGGGCGTGTGGATCGACCCCGTGACCGCGCAAGAGATGATGACCTTGTGCGACGCCATGGCTTGGCTACTCAGCGCGTGAATTTGTGGAAGTCCGGATCGCGCTTCTCGTTGAATGCCGCGACGCCTTCCTTCGATTCCTCCGTGTCGTAGAATAGCTTGACCGCGTGAAGGGCGAAGTTGCTGATGCCGCGGATATTGTCGGAATCGGCGTTGAAGGAGCGCTTGGCGAGCGCAATGGCCGTCGGCGACCGCTGGGCAAGCTTGTCGGTCCAGTCCTTGACGGCCGCATCGAGCTGCGCCATGGGCACGACTTTGTTGACGAGGCCCATCTCGCGGGCTTGCTCCGCTGTGTAGCGCTCGTTGAGAAACCAGATCTCGCGGGCTTTCTTGTCGCCGACATGGCGGGCCAGAAAAGCCGTACCCCAGCCGGCGTCAACCGAACCAACCTTGGGCCCGACCTGGCCGAATTGGGCGTGATCCGCAGCAATGGTGAGATCGCAAAGTGTTGCGAGCACGTTGCCGCCGCCAATCGCAAAGCCGTTGACGCGGGCAATCACCGGCTTCGGCACATCGCGGATCAAGCCCTGGATCTCGTCGATCGGTAATCCGACCACGCCGCGGCCGTCATACTGGCCTTCATGCGCGGATTGATCGCCGCCGGTGCAGAACGCCTTC
>Ga0137385_10006237_pt1 | contig 10484 bp, 10 predicted proteins | sample SagtaG_FD_104921 | JGI IMG/M metagenome (GOLD analysis project Ga0137385, IMG submission 104921) | Vadose zone soil microbial communities from Sagehorn Ranch, Mendocino, California, USA - Sage2_R_80_16 metaG | ecosystem: Environmental > Terrestrial > Soil > Vadose zone | place: USA: California... | reverse complement strand
TTCGTTGATGCGCCACAGCTTGCGCTGGAGCGCCATGGCCTCGTCCCAGCGGCCAGCCTTGCAGAGATCGTAGAGCGCAACGCTCTGACGCGGGATGATGCAGGCCGGCCCCGCCATCCAGCCGAGGCCGCCGATCAGCATCACCGCGGCTGGGATATGGGCGGAGGCCGAGAACACGCGCAAGCGATCGCCGCAGCGGTTCATGATCGAGAGTAGCCGGCCGGTGTTGGTCGAGGCGTCCTTGATGTAACCGATGCGCGGATGCTCGGCGAGACGCGCGATGACATCGAGTGTGAGATCGGAGCGCTGGAATTGCGGATTGGTGTAGATGACGACGGGAATGTCCACGGCGTCCGCAATGCTGCGGAAATAGGATTCGACCTGGGTGTCGGAGAGCGGGAAATAGGGTTCGAGGATGGCCAGAATGCCGTTGGCACCGAGCTTCTGGTACGCCTTCGCCTGCGCCACCGCGTCCGCCGTCGAGGTAGAGGCGACGCCGGCCACGACCGGCACGCGGCCCTTCGCAGCCTCGATCGTGGTCTGCACGATCGCCGAGCGCTGCGCGGCATTGAGATAGGCAAACTCGCCGGTCGAACCGAGCGGCGTCAACCCGTGCACACCGGAGCCAATCAGGTCGTCGCAGAGCTTTGCGAGCACGCCCGTCCGCACCACGCCGTCGGCATCGACGGGCGAGACGAGATAGGGGAAGACACCGTGAAAATCGGACATGTCGGGGAATAAATTCCAGGGAAGTCTGGTCTTCTTGGGCAAGCGTGCGATCCAGCGCGTGCTATCACGGGGCAATATTGCCAGCAAGCGAGCTGCCTTCGAAGAGCGCATTTGTGGTTTTGGGAATTGTCCTGCGACGTTGGCGGGTGTCGTTGTGTTGTGCCGGTGTCTTCGCGGCCACACTTTGCCCCGGCATGGTCCAGGCGGGCGAATGCCCATCCCCGCAGTCGGAGATCGCGACTGATCGTCCCGATGTGACCAATTCCAGCCTCGTCGTGCCGGCAGGCAGCATCCAGAGCGAGAATGGTGTCAACACGTCCGGCCAGAGCGCCGGCAAGGGCTTTGACGGCAGCAACAGCCGTCTCCGCCTCGGCGTTGCGCCCTGCCTCGAAGTGCTGGTCGATATTCCCAGCTACGTCGGACGGCTGACCGGCGCGGTCGACACCGGCTTCACCAATGTCTCGCCCGCGGTCAAATGGCAGGTCAGCGGGCTGCCCGAGCCCGCGAACCTCTCGCTGGTGTTCGGCGTCGGCCTGCCCACGGGCACGCCGGCGATCACCGGTGGAGGCTTGCAGCCCTATCTGCAATTCCCCTGGTCCTACGAGCTCGGTGGCGGCTGGGGCATCAGCGGCATGGTCACGAGCTTTTTTCGGCCGTCAGATCTCTCCAACCACCAGACCAGCGAAGCGACCTTCGTGATCGAGAAGAAGGTCACCGACAGGCTGGCGCTGTTTGCCGAATATGTCGGCGACTATCCGTCGCGCGGCACGAGCACGGCGCTGCTCAATGTCGGCGGCGGCTATCTCCTGAACCGGACCGAGCAACTCGATTTTCATCTGGCATTCGGCCTCAACCGGAATTCGCCGGACTACATCATCGGGCTCGGCTATTCCCACCGCTGGGACAACGTCCTGAGCCCGACCGCGAGACCGGCACACGGAGCAGCACTCCGGCATTGACGCGAATGAACAGTTCCGGCGCGGCGCGGACTAATGGTGGCGTGCAATCAGGCAGGGAAGCCAGATGTTGATCGTCACCACCGAGAACGTCGCGAACCACCGCGTGGTCCGGACGCTGGGCCAGTGTTTTGGCATCGTCGTCCGCAGCCGCGGGCTTGGCGGCAATATCGTCGCCGGCCTGCGCTCGATCGTTGGCGGCGAGATTCCGGAATATACAAGGCTCCTTGAGGATGCGCGCCGCCACGCCATCGATCGCCTGGTCGAGAACGCCACCGCGATGGGCGCCAACGCGATCGTGATGATGCGGTTCGATTCCGCCGAGATCGGCCAGACCATGAGCGAGATCGTCGCTTACGGGACGGCCGTCGTGATCGAACCGGCGGCACACTAGGAACGGGAGCATGTCCCTGACGATCGGCATCGCGGCGCTTCTGATCGCAATCGTGCTGCTCATTGTCGGCCATTTCTTTCCGTTCGGCGTGCCGCTGACATTCGTCGGGGTCGGCCTGATCGCGAGCCTGATCTACGACAGGCGCTACAAGCCGGCCTCGAAGCAGCCGATCGGGCCCGGCTGGGTCGACACCGGCGAACGCTTCATCGATCCCGAGACCAACAAGCGCGTCGCCGTTTTTATGCGCCCCGAGACCGGCGAGCGGGACTATCGCGAGCTCTGAGCCGCTCGCTCACACCTTGAGCAGACGCACCCGCGTGCCCCAGGGATCGATTGCCTCGACTCCACCCGGCAGCTGTACGACCTGGGCACCGCCCTTGCGCAGACGCTCTTCCTGCGCGGCGAGCAGCTCCGGCTTCTCCGTCACCAGCGAGAACCAGGCGAGACCGGTCGTGGAATCGTCGCGGCGGCCGGCGCCCTGGCTCTGCCAGACGTTCATGCCGAGGTGATGGTGATAGCGCCCCGACGACAGGAACGCGGCGCCGTTGCGCTTGCGGGTCGGATCGAGGCCGACCGTGCCGTGATAGAAACGCTCGGCCTGGGCGAGATCGCCGACACGCAGATGCATGTGGCCGACGCGCAGACCATCCGGCGCCTTGGCATAGTCGGCGACGCGTGTATTGGTCAGCGACAACAGATCGGGGATGTTGAGCTCGTCGGTCGCCATCTTCACGCTGCCCTCGCTCCACTGCCATTGCGAGGGATCGCGATCGGCATAGACCTCGATGCCGTTGCCTTCGGGATCGTCGAGATAGACGGACTCGCTGACAAGGTGATCGGCAAAACCCGACAGCGACACGCGATGCGAGGCCGCATGCACCAGCCAGCGCGCCAGATCCTTGCGCGTCGGCATCAGGAAGGCGGTGTGGTAGAGCCCGGCGGCGTTGCGCGGCTCGATCGCGGCGTCGGGACGGGCTTCGAGCACAAGCAGTGCGATCCCGCCGGTGCCGAGCTTTGCGGCGGCGCCCGAGCGCTCCATCACCGTAAGCCCGATCACGTCGCGGTAGTAATCCGCAACCGCGTCGAGATTCTTCACCCGGAGTGTCACCATGCCCACCCGCATCGGCGTGCGGCTGGCATAGGTCGGCCCGCTACCTTGCGGCGTGCCCTCGGCCCGCGCGGCAGCCGCGGCGGCCGTCGCAAGCGAGGTGGCGCCGGCGAGATGAAGCAGGGTGCGGCGGGTGAGATCGATGGTCATCAGTCAGGGCTCGCTGAAAACGTTCAAGGCCGTGCGGCGCAATTTTGCGATTGCTACACGTTCCCGTGAGCGGCTCCTAATCACATGTTCGTCGGCCGTGGTCCTACGGAGGACGATTCCTTTGGCCTTTCCTGGCCACCCGGCCAGTTTCGCAATCGCCCGCGACATCCCAGATTGAGGACAGCTTACAGGAGCCTGCCATGACCGCCTCCACCCCTCTGTCCTCGCTATCGTCCGCGCTCGCGGATGTCGTGGCGCGCACCGCGCCGTCCGTCGTCTCCGTGCACTCGCATCGCTCCCGCGCCACCGGCTTTGTCTGGAAGCCCGGCCTGATCGTCACTGCTGATGAGGCACTGGCCGAGGAGGGTAAGGTCGAGATCGGCCTCTCCGACGGCAGCACGGTCGCCGCCACGATCGCGGGCCGCGACCATACGACCGATATCGCGCTATTGCGCGCTGACACCGGCATCGCTCCGGTCAAGCTGGCCGCCACCGTCCCGGCCCTCGGCACGTTGGCGGTCGTCGTCGCTACCAACCGCGATACGCCGAGTGCGGCGCTGGGGATGGTGTCTCTGTCCGGCAAAAGCTGGCGCAGCCTGCGCGGCGGCGACATCGATGCGCGGATCGAGCTCGACGTTCGCCTGCGTCCCAACCAGGAGGGCGGCCTTGCACTGGATGCCTCGGGCGAGGCCTTCGGCATGGCCGTGCTCGGGCCACGGCGCGTGCTGGTGATTCCGACGGCGACGATCGAGCGTGTCGCGGCGCAGCTCGAGACGCGCGGCCGCATCGCTCGCGGATATCTCGGCCTCGGGCTCCAGCCGGTGCGGCTCGACGACGGCGTCGGCGCAATGGTGATGAATGTCGACAGGACCGGTCCCTCGGCTGCGGCCGGCATCCGCCAGGGCGACGTGATCGTGGCGGTCAACGGCCAAACACTCTCCGGCGTGCGCGCGCTGTCGCGGACGCTCGGTCCCGCAAGTGTCGGCGCGGTGGTTGATGTCGCCGTGCGCCGCGGCGGCGAGCCGGTCAGCTTCAAGGTCACGGTCGGCGAGAGGCCGGAGGCGTGAGCGAGGACAAAACGCCGGAGATCGTGCTGTCGCTGGAGATCGACGATCCCGCCCTCGCCGATCGCCTGGCGACGCTGCTCGGCGGCGTTGCGGGGCTTCGACTCGCTGCTCCCGGTGAACATGCCGCGGCGACGGTGGTCGCCCGCGATCCGCGCAGCATGCCCGACGACATTGCGCTGACACAGCGCGAGCTCGACGTGCTGGCGCTGATGGCTGAAGGCGCCTCCAACAAGATGATCGCGCGTCAGCTCGGCATCTCCGTGCATACCGTGAAATTCCATGTCGGCTCGCTGCTCGACAAGCTCGACGCCACTGGCCGCACCGATGCGGTGGCACATGCGGCGCGGCGCGGCGTGATCGAGCTCTGAGCGGCGCAGATCAGTCGCCAACTGAGATCTGCGCCAGCACGCGCATGCGCTCCGTATCGACGATGCGGCCATGGCTGATGACGACGCGCGGCGGCGTATGGAAGCGCAGCGCCTCGGTGACGTCGTCCTGGTCGAGGATGACGAGATTGGCCGCGCAGCCGAGCCCGAGGCCGTAGCGCTCCAGGTTGATCGCCGCGGCGGCGCGTATGGTGATCATGTCATAGAGCGCCTCAAGCTCACTCTTCCTGGTCATCCACAGCAGATGCGAGGCGAGGAAAGCCACCTCCAGCATGTTGTTGCGACCGAGCGGATAATAGGCGTCCGAAATGTCGTCCTGGCCAAGGCAAACGTTGATTTCGGCGCCCAACAGCTCCTTCACCCGCGCATGCAGCGGGCCGGTATGGGGATCGCTGACGACACTGACGCGCGCCTTCACGAGCAGCGCCGTCAGCTCGCGGAGATAGCTTTCAGGATAGAGCGCCATCGCCCGGCAGTGATGGGCGAGCGCCCGGCCTTCGACGCCGCGCGCGATCACCGCGAGCGCCATCATGTCGAGGGTGCGCATGTTGGCATCGCCGACATCGTCCAGCAGCATGGAGATTTCGGCGCCGTATTCGGCCGCAAGGTCGAAGCAGAAATCGATGTGGCGCCGCATGTCCTGCTCATCGGCTTCGACCCAGGGGATGCCGCCCACGACATCGGCGCCGAGCGCCATCGCCTTGCGCATCAGGCCGTCAGCGCCCGGCTCGCGAAACAGGCCGTCCTGCGGGAAGGCGACGACCTGGATCTCGACGATGCCGCGAAACTCCTCGCGAACTGCGAGCAGCGCCTTGACGCCTTCGAGCCGGGCCTTGGTGTCGACATCGGCGAAGGCGCGGATGTAGAGATTGCCGTGGAGTGCGGCAAGCGCCACCGCGCGCCGCGCGTTCGGGACGATCCAGGAGGCGTCATAACTGCTCTTCACCGCCGCGGCGAGGTCGATCGCCATGGCCGCCTCGGTCATGCCGCCGCCCTGATAGGCCTCGAGCGCTGCCTCCGACATCAGCGGCAACGTCCAGACTTTGCAGAGATGCAGGTGCGGATTGACAAAGGCCGGTGTCACCAGGCCGCCCCTGGCATCGATGAAAGACTGTGCGCCGGCATCGAGCCGGCTGCCGATCGCCGTGATCACACCGTCGGTGATCGCGATGTCGACGACCTCGCGGCTGCGCATGCGGGCATTGGTGATGACGATGTCGGGCAGGCGGGACATTGCAGGACTTTCACTCGGTACGCATGCGATCATGCAAGTTGGGTGCCGGGCCGGTGCGGCGGGAAGCTGAGCTGGACCGTCAGGCCCGGCGCACTGTCATGCAGGGAAATCTCGGCGCCATGGAGGCGGGCAACCGCCGCGACGAGGCTTAGGCCTAGCCCATTGCCCGGGGTGTAGCGGCTCTGTTCGAGACGATAGAAGCGCTTGAACACGTGATCCTGGTGGTCAGTGGGAATACCCGGGCCGTCATCGGCGATGGCGATCATCGCGCCGGCGCTGGCGTTGCGGCAGGTCACGGTCACTTGTCCGCCCGCACGGCCGTGCTTGATCGCGTTGTCGACGAGATTGGCGATGGCATCGAACAGGAGGTCGCGATCGCCTGTCACTGGCACCTCACGGTCGCCGCCGAGGCTGAGACGGGTTGCAACCTGCTCGGCGGCAGCGTCGTAGAGCTCGACGACCTCACCCGCGATCTCGGCAAGATCGAGGGCGCGAAAGGCGCTCCTGCGCGCGCGGGTCTCGATCTCCGAGATCCGCGTGATGGAGGCGAACATGCCGAGCACGGCGTCGAGGTCGGCGATGGTGTCGCCGATCAGCGCGGCATCGGCCTCGCCGTTGCGCGGGACGTGATAAGCCTTTTCCAGCCGGCCGCGCATGCGGGTCAGCGGCGTGCGCAAATCATGGGCGACGTTGTCGCTGACCTGCTTGACTTCCCCCATCAGCGTCTCGATGCGGTCGAGCATCTGGTTGAGGTTTTCGGCGACGCGATCCCATTCGTCGTGGCTGCCGCGCAAGGGGATGCGCTGGTCGAGGCCGGCAAGCATGATGGCGCGGCTGGTGGCGTTGATCTCCTCGATCCGTCCGACCGTGCGCCGCGTCACCAGCACGGCCGCGAGGCCGGCCAGCACCACGAGCAGCACGGCAACCGCCATCATCGCGAGCTCGATCATGGCGGTGAAACCGTCGTGATCGCCGACATCGCCGACCCGGCTCCGCACATAGGCGAGCGTGCCGACATAAACATAGGCCATGATCGCCGCGACAATAAGCCCGAACGCGACGATCGCGATCAGCGCCAGCCGGAAGGTCGACGAAAGAAGCGTCTTAACCAGGAGCACGGATGCAATATCCGATGCCGCGGATGGTATGGATCAGCGGATAGGCTTGGGCATCATCGACCTTGCGGCGGACACGCCCGACATAGACGTCGATGATGTTTGTAGAGGGATCGAAATGCAGATCCCAGACATGCTGGAGCAGCATCGCGCGGGAGACGACGCGGCCCTCGTTGCGAACGAGATATTCGAGCAACTGAAACTCGCGCGGCAGCAGTGGAATCTTCCGGCCGCGCCGGCTGGCGTTGCGCGCGATCAGGTCGATGGCGAGATCGCCGACCCGCAAAATCGTCTCCTTGGCGATGGTCTCACTGCGGCGACCGAGTGCTTCCAGGCGCGCGAGAAGCTCGACGAAGGAGAACGGCTTGACCAGATAATCGTCGCCGCCGGCGCGCAAGCCGCGCACACGGTCGTCGACCTCGCCGAGCGCGGAGATGATGAGGAAGGGGGAGGCGATGCCGTCGTCGCGCAATTGCCGCATCACGGCGATGCCGTCGATATCGGGCAGCATCCGATCAATGGTGATCACGGCATAGTCGCGGGCGACGCCGTGGCTCAGCGCTTCACGCCCCGTGGCGGCGAGATCGACGTCGTAGCCGGAGATCGTCAGCTCCTCGACGAGCTGGCCTGCGGTTTCCGGATCGTCCTCGACGACCAAGATGCGGCGGTGGCCTCCGGTCATGACAAACTCCGCGCGACGATCGCCACCAGACTATCCCGTTCCGGGGCTGAGCGGAACTGCCCGGTGGCGATCGCGACAATGGTGCGGTCCGGCGATGCTAGTACCAATTGTCCCCGCACACATTGACCCATTGCCACCCATAGGGCGTCAAGCTCCTGCGCCAGCAGCCATCGTCATAATAGTTGGCATAGTAGGGCGCGCCGAAGACGGCGAAACGGCGGAAGTGATGATGGCGGAAGAAGAAGGCGTGGCGGCCGATGAAGGGCCTGCCGGCGCCGGCGAAGCGCGGACCGATCGCCGCGTGCGCGAAGCGGGCCCCGCCGAAAGCCGGTCCGCCAAAACGGGCGCCGGCAAAATGCGCGCCGCCCATGCCGCCGACATGCATGCCGCCGAAGCCGCCGGCGTGCATTCCGCCACCGAAGCCACCGCCGTGCATCCCGCCGCCGAAGCCGCCGCCGCCACCATGCCCGCCGCCGCCGAAACCACCACCATGGCCGCCGCCCGCACCTCCACCACCTCGGGCGAGCACGGGCGAAGCGACCGCCAATGTCGCAGCGATGGCCGCCGCGACGATGCCGGTGAGAAGCCTGTTGGTCATCTGAATATCCTCCTTGTCACAGCGACAGTCTCGCCGCTCCAGAGGATCAGATGAGGAAAATGCGCGCTCACCTTCAACTTACAAATGCGCCAGATTCTGACGCGGAAGTTAGGCAGGCGCTGCTCTATCGCTCCCTCGTCCCGATCGCCGGGGGCGATCCGACCTCTCCCCGCAGACGAGCGGGGAGAGGTTAGAATCTACGCCCGCTTGCCGCCGTTCTTCTCGGCCGCGCGGCGCATCGCTTCGGCAAGGGCGCCGCCGCCGGAGGACTCCTGCGTGCGCGGCGCCGACGAGGTCATGCGGGCGCCGTTGCGCGAATTGTCGCGCTGCATGCCGGGCGCATCCTTCTTGTCACCGACCTCGTCGTCGAGCCGCAGCGTCAGCGAGATGCGTTTGCGCGCGACCTCGAAGTCCAGAACCTTCACCTTGACGATGTCGCCAGGCTTCACCACCTCACGCGGGTCCTTGATGAAGGTCTTTGACATCGCCGAGATGTGCACGAGCCCGTCCTGGTGCACGCCAATGTCGACGAAGGCGCCGAACGCGGCAACGTTGGTGACGGTGCCCTCGAGGATCATGCCCTTCTTGAGATGCTTGATCTCCTCGACACCTTCCATGAACACCGCGGCCTTGAACGCCGGGCGCGGGTCGCGGCCGGGCTTTTCAAGCTCGCGCAGGATGTCGGTGACGGTCGGCAGACCGAAGGTCTCGTCAACGAAATCCTTCGGCTTCAGCGTGCGCACGATCTCGCTGCTGCCGATCAGCGCCTTGATGTCGCTCTTGCTGGCGGCGAGAATGCGCCGCACCACCGGATAGGCTTCCGGATGCACGCCGGAGGCGTCGAGCGGGTCCTCGCCGCCGAGGATGCGCAGGAAGCCCGCGCACTGCTCGAACGCCTTGGGCCCGAGCCGCGGCACCTCCTTCAGCGCCTTGCGCGACTTGAACGGGCCGTTGGCGTCGCGATGCTGCACGATGCTCTGGGCGAGCCCTGCGCCGACACCCGACACCCGTGCCAACAGCGGCGCGGACGCCGTGTTGACGTCGACGCCGACGGCGTTCACGCAATCTTCGACCACGGCATCGAGCGACTTGGCGAGCTTGGCCTGGCCGAGATCGTGCTGATACTGGCCGACACCGATCGCCTTGGGCTCGATCTTGACGAGTTCGGCGAGCGGATCCTGGAGGCGGCGCGCGATCGAAACCGCACCGCGCAGGGTGACGTCCAGCTCGGGCAATTCCTGCGAGGCGAAGGCAGACGCCGAATAGACCGACGCGCCCGCTTCCGACACCACGATCTTGGTCATCTTCAATTCGGCCAGGCCCTTGACGAGGTCGGCCGCGAGCTTGTCGGTTTCGCGCGAGGCGGTGCCGTTGCCGATCGCGATCAGCTCGACGCGATGCTTCAGCGCGAGCTTGCCGAGGATCGCGAGCGCCTCGTTCCACTGCCGCTGCGGTTCGTGCGGATAGATCACAGCGGTACCGACAACCTTGCCGGTCGCATCGGTGACGGCGACCTTGACGCCTGTGCGGAAGCCGGGATCGAGCCCCAAGGTGACGCGGGTGCCGGCGGGCGCCGCCAGCAGCAGGTCGCGCAAATTGGAGGCGAACACGCGCACGGCCTCGGTCTCGGCCGCGTTCCACAGCCGCATGCGCAGATCGATGTTGAGATGCACCTGGATCTTGGTGCGCCAGGCCCAGCGCACGGTGTCGATCATCCAGCGATCGCCGGCGCGCTTGAGGTCGGCGATGCCGAACCGCTTCATGATCTTCAGCTCGTAGATCCCCGGCACGCCTGCCGGCGGCGCTTCAGCCTCGGCCTGGATCTGGAGGTCGAGGATCTCCTCTTTCTCGCCGCGGAACATCGCGAGGATGCGGTGCGAGGGCAACTTTGTCAGCGGCTCGGAAAACTCGAAATAGTCGGCGAACTTTTCGCCCTCGGTCTTCTTGCCGTCGCGCACCTTCGAGGCCATGCGCGCATTGGTCCAGACGTCCTCGCGCAGCGCGCCGATCAGGTCGGCGTCCTCGTCAAAACGCTCGACCAGAATGGCGCGGGCACCGTCGAGTG